>JAABUR0100007152.1_pt1 | contig 13313 bp, 15 predicted proteins | sample 5560091 | NCBI WGS metagenome assembly JAABUR01 (sample SAMN10711879, study PRJNA513375) | rock metagenome | isolation source: Antarctica rocks | place: Antarctica: Victoria Land, University Valley sud
TGGGGAAAGTCTCTTCGACCGCTGTTGTCCAAGTTGCTCAGCTCCATGCGCAACTCGAAAGTACTACCCTATGATTTCGGGCCTGCTAATCACGATATCGGTCATTGAAATAGCTTGGGAACAGGGTATAGCATTGCATTACCATCCCCTTGGCCTTTTCTACTAGCCATGTGCTCCCATGTGATGTTCCACGCTTGCAGCTTCTGGCTTGTCGCTTGTTGTCTGTTATGACTTGCATGGCCTTGCCCTGTCAAGAAGGCTTTGGACTGATCGTATTTTCGCAGATATTGTATCATGGCGGGTGATTGCCGAGAGTTTTCCAATCGAGGGGCGGGACTACTGGTTGTCGACGAGGTCGACCCGACCATTTCTCGAGGATTGGAAGCACTTGAGCTATATCAGCATCAGCAGGCAGATAGCTGGGCGTTGTGTCAACCGACGCCATAGTACAAGCCCAGGCGGCAGTGCCGTAGCTGCTAAAAAATGTGCAGTCTCTAGCACCGATGAACGAGGAGATCTGGGTTCGAAAAATTAAATGTATTGAATGGATCTTAGAGAAGGTAATGGGCTTGAAGGATCTTCAGCGACAGTCTGTTGCTTTCTGTCTGCATGCTGGCGACCATTCACATTTATAGTACACCTTATGGGGGAATGTCAAGTCTGCCAATCTACTAGAAATTCCGAATTTCTGGCCAAGCCATCTTGAAAGACTCCTTTTCCAGCAGTGTCTATAGTCCGAAAGCCCCGAATCAGGTAAGAGCACGGTCATGACTATAGTCAGGTGGTGCGTATACGTATTTTCAAATTTAGCGATGGAATTCTTCTCGATTGGAACTTCTTCCCCAGGAGCTAGACCATGTTGAACGAAACTTCTTGTCACGTGGTTATACTGCCTGCAGGTCCAGGGTTCGCGGAGGCTCAGCGGCCCAGGAAAGTGAGGCGAGCAAACCGAGAACGAATGATATTCTACAAAAGCTGCGTGCTTACATTATCTCTCCGCTGATAACGCCACAGAGCTGTACGTCGCGTTTAAAGTGGGGGATAGTCCGTCGCGATTGTCGTTCCTTTGCATAGCCCATAAGACGTTTCTGTGTTCCACCTTCATTTTTTTCCTTTTCTCTCTCTCATATGCGTCTACTGAATCGTTCTATGACTATCACCATGCTTAAAAGGTGTGAGAATAGGGACTGTTGGAATACGTTAATAGCCACTAATGACGACTTTTGTAACGAATGCTTCTATCCAACCACCTGGGCTGAAGATGCGTCCGGTCATCTTCTCATTAACACCACCATGGGTTACGACAACGAGCTGCCTCAACCTGACACGAATGCTTGCTTCCAAAGCTCTTCTTGCGAGCTTCCACATAGTCCAATTCTCACGGCCTTTGACAGACCAGATACGCTTCCAGTATGCTGTGACTGTAGCCTCGGAGCATTACATCGCTAATACTATTTTTGTCCAGGGAGTATCATTGTATGGTGTATCTACGTCATTTCCTACAGCTCATGGCGGGACACATTTGGCAGCCGTTGCCGAAGACACAAAGCATCCCCTGCGGAACGTTTTGGATCAACCAAGTCCATTGGCTCCTTTACCTTTCCATCACTACAACCCGCAAGCAGAGAATTCAGGAAAGGACAAGACCAGAAGAAGCTGCACATCATGCTACAATAGAAGAAAGGTGAACACGTTGAGCAATCGTTACAGGGCAGCTCTGATGAGTTCATTTTCAGTGCATAACCGAGGAAGGTCAGCTCTGCTGCAAGTATTGCGCCAGCAAGTCAATATATTGCAAAGGACCTATATATATTCCACCCCTAGTTGAGACACGTAAGTTGGCAATACCTTTTTCGGAGTCGGGCTGGTACCTAACATTGATCAGAGTCATGGTTTAGTACGGCAATAGCAGCCCCAGCGAACGCATCGATGTCACTTGACGCCATTCTGTTAAAGGGGTCAAGCTTTAGTCTCCAAGTGAGCTTAGACGGGCCCATGCATTCAACACTGCAGACAGCCAGGGAAGTGAAACCCTCGACTCTCGATGCCCAACCAACTACGAAGTCGTACCCTGTCGATCTGCGAGGCTTGCGCGATAACGCTCCTATTACTAGAGATGCTACAGATTTAGATGAAATACTAGATATGATATTCCCCAATGTTGAGAAAAATGTATCGATCAATTCTAGCCCACGTCCAGAAAGTCTAGCATCTTTTGAAGTATGAATTCTTTACCTACTTCAGGATTCTGTCGGCTAATGTTTTAAAGCGCCATTGCCGCCGTTTTCTTGCTTGTATCATGCCATTACGGCTCCCAAAGTCGTGCATGCTGGGCTCGAGATTATGGAAAAATCCTGCCAGTTCGTATATCATGTTCGAATTCCTTCGACAGCTCGGTCACAAGGCTTGCACCTTGTTCTGCGAAATATTCGAAGACTTGATCTTATTTCTTGAATCCCCCCGAAACAAGCGGCAGTTTTCCAGACAAATCTCCTTTGTTGCATTTAACCTCGGCTTAGTCCATAAGGGTGTGGAATCTCTCAGCGGCGGTCAGGAAGAGTGGTCCCACTTGGTATGTCCTTGTCTAAGCATTGAGTCCTCCGCTATACTACTTTCATGCGAGCCTTTCTGTCTACTTATTATATCGTTCCAATCAATGTTCATCAGAATTCCGATTCCGATACTAGTTGGCGTGTTGTCACCAACCTATTGCTAAGAATCCACTTAATCAAGCTGTCATGTCGCTGACCCTTCCTCACTTCATGAAATTTCCATTTTCGACCTACCATCCCGTCTTGGTTTCGTTCTTCCATCGATCAGTCACTCTATACGCAATATAACCACTATACTAACTTAGCACCAGCTTAGGCTTCCGAATCCTTATGTGGTAGCTCCTTTAGCGTTAACACAACTAAAGTTTCTCGGCAACAGTTTCGATGTAGTGAGCTTCATCGCAGGTTGTGATGATGAGCCCGCCGATTTGCCAAGCATATATATAACACTCGTTCCTGCTAGGGGACATTCAATGAGTCAGGGCAAGGATAAGAGATACTCGTTCATTGAAGTCCTTGCGCATTTTCCGAGTGCGTTGGATGGCAAAGCAGCTCAAAAAATTAGCAAGATGAGTTCAATAGAAAAGCACCAAACTCTATACGATAAAGTCCAATCAGACTTGTCGGATCTACAAATGCAGATTCAAGGCGAAAATAAAAGGCACAAGGCGCGAATGACGGAGTTGGAAACGGAGCGCCTTGCAAAGTTGCGCTTTGTCGATAGCCTTCATCTGGCCAATAGCAATCCGTCATTTGCTTCGATCGAGGCACGGATGAAAAGGGAGAATAAAACCACACAGGACTCCCAACCTGACAGCTCTTTGTTGTATTCCATGCCACAACTGTCTCCAGTTTCTGACGCTACTACCTTGGTCGAACCTGGGGACACTTCCAGCATCGACACCCCCATCGATCCAACATCAAGCGACGTTGAGCTCGAGCTGGACACCACTACCTTTCACGCGCAGTCTTCAGACCAAGATCTGACGAAAATAATCGGGAAGAATAAGAGCCACCCATATGCCCTTACTAAACACCCTACCCCACACCGTCTGGATGAAGACTCCGCGCAGGACGATGACTTTCCAAACGCTAGGAATCTCAGTAAGCGAAAGCGACTATCAGGGTACCTCTCCCTTAAGAGACAACGTCTAGCGGCCACTCCCACCATCCAGCATAGAAGGCATGACGCTACAGACAAGACTCCGGTCGCTAGGCCAACAAAGCCAGATCTCAGCCTAGCCAGCTCGCTAGGAGGACCTACAGGGACAGACTTGACTCAGGACTCCATGTCAAACGACCATGTGCAAGAGCATCATATGCAGGAAGACCTCAAGATCGTTAAGAAGAATCGAAGACGTGGGCTATCGGGCCAACCACTTGAGAACAGGCCATCTTGGATACTCGCTGGCAGAGTATTCGCGGTCCAGGGCAAGAAAGTGGCTTGTACCGACACGGTCAACCAGCTTTTGATCACCGACTCCGATCGGCCATCATCTTGGCCGCGTTCTCGTCGCTGGCGTAAATCCTTCGGTATTTCCGTCAAAGCACTAACGGATGGCTTCGAGAAGTTGGTAATAGCTCAGGTAGTACAATCCGCTCCTGTCTAGCTGTCTCGAGGTAGCCATGATACTCAACGAAGGGTCGAATTATACAAAGGAGTTAACAGTTGACAGAGGTAGAGGGACCGGGAATTCGCTGTTTTATTACTTTGTTGCCAGTTGATGGTCCATCTTTTGTAGGAAAAACTGGTGTTTTCGCATCTCCTAAAACTATAGAATCTTGTAATCGAAGTTGACTCCTGATTGTTGTAACGCCTAATCCGGCTAGTGTACACACTTCCAGACGCCGAGGCTCGCAACCGAGGTTTTTGACACCTGTGGCAACAAATAGACCAAGAAGTCTCAGGACACCCATAAGACTTGATGTATATGAACGTATGAGGAGTCTTTGTCTTGTTTGTCGTGCGAACATGTCACTTGAGACTGATCTCACCTTACCTTGACAGCTCGAGTACCTTAGCGTGCTTAGGTTCTCCATTTTCGTGCCGAGGCTAAGGTACGCTTGGAGGAGCCATTCGATAGTCGAATTTCGTGCTTAATAAAGTAAGGTATGAGGCACGCAGACTCTAGACTCAACAGTCTACCTAGGTACCTAGTGTGATCGTCGTAGTGAAGCAACATCACTTAATGCGATCAACGATTATGTCTTGGTCTTCCACTCTCACCATTCCACTGTTCTTTCATTTCCATGATGTGTATAGTGAAGCTCATCCACTCGATCACGACTTGTGCATAGCCTCTCAATCGCACTCACCTATACCTACCTTGGAACGTTTTCTTACCATGATATATTCAATCGTCCATCAGTAATTCCTACAACACGCTACTTTCGACGACTCCGGCACGTAAGGGACCGTGTTAGATATGGAACCTCTGTCAACCACGACCCCCAATATGACTACACCATATTCTACGAATGAATACACCTCCTCATCCGCTGGGTCCGGCGAGATTTTGATATTGGACGACTTGATACGTCAGAGAGCAGCTGACAGTGACCAGACTCCACTGTTGGCCTTTCCAAAATTCGAGAGAGGGATTACCGACTATGAGAAATTTACGGGGCAAGATCTAGATCGATTCATTGACCAAGCGGCTAAATACTACGTCCGTTGCGGGCTTGAGCCAGTAAGTAGTGTATATCCATCTACAAGTGAAAATAAAGTTGACATCGTATCGCAGGCAAATGGTACTATAGTGGCTCTGCTAGGTCTGACAGATCTTGCCTATGTCGTCACCTTCTTCGCTTTGAGCCGGTTAGGGTATACTTCTCTGTGTCTGTCCAACAGGCTAGCTCCTAGCGCTTATATCGCATTGCTAGACGAGACTGGTTGCGATGTCGTCGTTCCTGGACGATCGAAGCAAGTGACGGCCCTAATCGCTCAAGTTCAGCAAGAGCGGTTGGTCAAGTCAGTACCAATCGTACGCCGTGAAGATTTTGATAGGCTAGCTCTAGATGAGCCTCCTATTTCTCGCGTTGACGTAGATCCTCTTAGCGTTGTCACTATACTACATTCTTCAGGGTCGACAGGCTTGCCCAAGTCCATTTATCTGACCCATAAGCGATTAATGACCAAAACTCCTCCCTCGAAAGGTGCGGTTGAATTTACTACGTTTCCCTGGTTTCATGGCTATGGTAATTGGGTTGGTGTCCACGGAATGTACGCGCGCAAACTTGTCTACGTGTACAATGCGAATCTCCCGGTGACTGCGGATTATATGATCAAAGTTCTCGGGCACATCCGGCCAGACAACCTTCATGTCGTGCCATATAGCCTCAAGCTGTTGGGAGAGACCCAATCTGGTATCAATACACTGAAAGCTTGCAGTAGGGTACTGTTCTCTGGCAGTGGGTGCTCTGATGTGCTCGGCAATCGATTGACTGGCAAAGGCATCAATCTGGAAACCTTTTGGGGAGCGTGAGTTCCACATTTCTAATAGGCTAAGGGGCACAAGATACAACAACTAATGAGGTTACAGAACCGAGATTGGCGGTTTGGGGAACTCGTTCGGCCGTCCAAAGGGCGATGACTCGTGGGATTATGTGCGGATACTGCCTCCTATAAGACCATATCTTTGGATGAAGCCATTAGAGGATGGCACTTACGAGGCTATCTATCTAAAAGGTCTACCTACCTTGGTTGCGTCAAACTCTGATGATCCACCCCTATCTTTCCATTCAAAGGACTTGTTCATACCACATGCAATTATACCTTACGCATGGAAGCATGTCGGCCGTCTTGATGACCGCTTGACCTTGACGAATGGCGAGAAGGTGCTGCCACTCCCGATCGAAGGCCGTGTGAACGAGGACCCGCTCATCAAAGAGGCTGTAGTTTTTGGCGCCGGAAAGTCTATGCCTGGTCTCCTTGTATTTCGCTCGGAAGCGGCAAGGTACATGTCGGATACAGAGTTTATCGACGCCATTTGGCCTACCGTGCAGAACGCTAATGCTCATGCTGAGAGCTTCTCTCAACTTAGTAAAGAAACAATAATCCCATTACCAGCTGGGATTGATTTTCCCCGAACAGACAAGGACTCCATCAAACGTGCTCAAGTGTACCGAGCCTTTTCTGATGTAATTGAAAATATGTACACGAGACTTGACGATCATGAGACTGGAACACAGAAGTTTAACCTTCACCAAATGAAAAGATATTTGATGCAAACTTTTGACCAGCGCCTGGGCATAAAATTACAAAGTATCGATGATGACTTCTTTGCCGCTGGCGTTGACAGTTTACAAGCCATACAGATGAGAGCACTAATTCTTAGGGAGCTGGACTTGGGTGGCAGTGGCAAGCGACTGGGCCAAAATGTCGTCTTTGACACTTCGAACGTGGCTCGATTGGCGAAACATCTATGTGCGCTTCGATCCGACTTTAAGACGCTAGATGAGGATGAAATAGAAACGATGACTGCAATGATCAAGAAATATTCAGCGTTCAAGACACATGTCCCTGGTTCTGCTTCAAGCTCTAATGGTCATGTAGTAGTATGTGTTCCTTGGCTGGTCTCAACTATATGTACTGACCAGGCATAGGTACTTACAGGCGCAACTGGCTCGCTGGGAGCACACATTCTTGCCCAACTCCTCAACCGCTCCGACATTCACAAGGTGTACTGCCTTTCCAGGGGAAAGGACCCACTCTCGCGAATACTACAAGGACTCCAGCAACGCAACCTGACTATTCCATCCACCTCAAAGCTAATTGCCCTAACAAGTGACCTAAGCCTAGAAGACCTCGGCATTTCTCAAACAATCATCCAAGAAATGCTCTCCCAAACCACCGTTATCATCCACAGCGCCTGGGCCGTCAATTTTATGCTCGGTATCCGCAGTTTTGAAGACCAGCATATCAGAGGCGTGCAGAATCTTATCAACTTCTCCTTATCCGTCAGCACACCCAATCCAGCGCGCTTTTACTTTTGCTCTTCCATTTCGGTTGCTCTAGCTACTTCTTCGCCTGCTATCGTCCCTGAATCAGCGACAGAGAATCTCCATGCTGCGTTACCGATGGGATATTCGCGCTCGAAGCTTGTTGCTGAGCACATTGTTCGTAATGCAGCCGTTCAAGCAGGAGCGCCGGCTCATGTATTGCGTATCGGTCAAATCGTTGGTGATAGCAGAGAGGGATTGTGGAATGATACCGAGGCGATCCCCCTGATGATTCGCTCAGCTCTTACGCTTAAAGCGCTTCCTGCACTACACGAGGTACGTCTCTCCCTTGTACGAACAATACGAGGAATTTCCAACGATCTACCCTGTCTCCATACTAACGAATCCCACAGACCTGCTCCTGGCTCCCCGTCGACCACCTTGCCACCACCATCCTTTCCCTAACCCTCCCCAATACCTCTTTCTCCTCCTCCCCACACCAATTCTATAACCTCACCAACCCGCACACCTTCTCCTGGACTGACTCCCTTCTCCCTGCACTCCGTGCCGCCGGCTTGGAATTCACCACCGTTCCTATCAGCACCTGGCTACAAAAACTCCGCGAAGCCGCCCCCACCGACGACGTAAAGCTTAATCCAGCACTGAAACTAGTCGAGTACTTCGAAAGAATGTATGCCGAGGATGGGGATATGACGCAAAAGGGCGAGCTTTCCTTCGACACGAACAAAGCTCAGCAGCACAGTCGGCTGGGCGAAGCTCCGCGAATCATCGAAGATGGCTTTGTTGAGAAATTTCTTTCCCAGTGGATGAAAAAGTGGGAAGAGAAGGCCCAGGAAACGCCTAAGCGATTCGTGGAGGACGAGGATCATTCGCAAGGAGCAGAGAGTATTGAATATACCTCAGCACCTGAGATCCCTGACGAGCCGACGGAGAAACGAAAACGCCAAGCTGAAGTGCACGCCCCTGTCGATGGACTACCACTGGCAAAGCGGTCAATGATGGCTGCTGTTAACGGAAAAGGGCACTGAAGCTTCTGGGTGATAGCAGGGGTTTGGTAACCATAGAAACGAATCAGTGATGCTCGTAACGAAGACGAATGACGCTGACGATCGAAAAAGAACATGCTTCCTTCAAAGAGACGAACCGCGACGAATGAGTACTTTATATCAACGAGCTTACGTTTTACAAAATCCACAAGTAGACAGCAACATCTTTGATCGCTTCTCTATCCTATTGACTCATATCGCGTATCTCGCCTCGTAAGGGTATCGTGACATCTTGTTTTCGCTCTAGCTTCCGACGTGGGAATGAGATTCTAGTGAGTGAGTGGATGGGTGGGTACTGTATTGAGTGCCGGGTTTCGAGAATAGAGCTAGGAGCAGGGGATGACGAGTCGGACCGTTTCCTTTTCTAGAGATGGGTTGTCGTACTACAATCCAGAAGGGTCCACCTAGCACTCGTCTAAACCTAGCAGTCGTCCAGCCCTATAGGGCTGATGATCCACATTTCATATTTTATTGCTTCAAACGATTCGTTTTAGGTGAACTACGTAGCTAATAGGACCTCTTTGGGGCCCTTCTGATACGCATGCCTCGCCCTGATTGGCCAGTTATAGATATTACGTTATTCCTCTGCTCCTGGTCCTGATCCTGATCCTGCTTCCGCTTCAGCTTCAGCTGCCTGACCCGTAGTAGCTTAACTATCAGCTGCTTCTTCTTCTTTTGTCTAGAGCTTGCTGTCATTGATGCCGAAGTGAAGAGTTCAGAGCCTAGACGTAGTAGATCATTGATTTCCTTATTTCACATCTTTGTTTGTTGAGCTGAGGCTACGACAGCTCATTTTCGAATAGAAGCTGAAGAAGATTTTGAAGTAAAGAGTTCAGAATCTAGACGTAGTAGATAATTAATCTTCTTTTGCCATATCTTTGTTCGTTGATTCTCTCTTCTTTCATCAACAATCTCTTCATTCATGACTCTTGCAGTATCGTAATTAACCAGTCAGCTAAAATATCATGATTCTGAGTCATAGCACGCTCTTTGTCAAGCGAAGGAATATATGCTGTTTTGATTTGCGAATGACGTTTTAGGAACTTCTGAGGCCAATTGATTTCGACTGACTTATCGTCACCCTTTTTTATTAGTAGTTCTTTAGCTATCGAATGTACTTGCTTCACACGAGAAGGTCAGCCTCAAGCCTGAAGACGTAGGATTCAGTCACATATAGCTGCTTCTTCTTCGGGGCTAAGTCTTTGAAAATGCTGATTGCGTACAGAAGCAGCCTTTCGGACCATTGATTCGATTCGTAAGAGTACTCTTTGGTATGCCATGTTGACGAGCGAGTTTTGCTTTGAAAGGATTTTCGTTGGCTGCTGTAGCCTCATTCCAACGGGCTTGAGCAAGCGTTATGCGCTCTTCCTGTGAAAGTTCGATATCTTCAGAAGGTATGAAGAACATAGGGGGGGTGGCTGACATCGTTTTGCTGATATGTTGAAGAATTATACGTTGGTAGCAATAAGATATGAGATGTGGAATATCAGCCCTATAGGGCTGGACGACTGCTAGGTTTAGACGAGTGCTAGGTTAACCCTTCTATATGTACCACTGCAAAGCCACAAGCCACGCAGGAGTCGTTGGGTAGTTTAATTATATTAGGTTCGATTCCTAACAGCGCTGGTACAATGGTGTTGTTGTGGTTATCTTTCTCTTCTGCAGGTACGAATCCCCTCTCCCACTCTTTCGCCCCATCCCCCCCACCAAACCCAGAAACAACAGCCCCTAGGAACTATACATGAGAAATCCCTATACTTGCTCCCGGCTTCTTTTCCTTCAGCCGCACACAGCTACCGTGATTAGGGGATGGGGGGGGGGAAGAAGAAAAGAAACCAACCTAATGGGAGGTATATCAAATTCCATGTATATATATACATACATAAGGTACGTATTACTCACTCTCACAACTTATTCGTCATTCACTATCATTCACACCACACCCTATCCAAACCATTTGAACCCCCAAAGCCCCGACCTAACCAACTCCCTACTCCATTCCCCCCTTACATCCAGTATCCCTTAACCCGTCATTAAAGCTGCCATCCCAGGATTAACGAAGCTAAGCCTATTTAGGCACCCTACCAAAATATTTGCTTACTGCACAGTTCCTCTACCTCGCACTAGGAAATCTTAATATTAATTTCCAGATCCCCATTGGCCTGGTTAGTCATCTCCCGTGGCTCCCTAGTACCCTAACAGGTAAGGTGGCCGTATACCTGGGATGGCAGCTTTAATGACGGGTTAAGGGATATCCCCGCCCCCTTTAGTATCTTCACCATCGTTATTACTCTTTATACTCCCTTTACTTCCCTCCACCACACCACACCACACCACACCACACCACAAGCCCATCCAAAAAACCCACACGCCCCTCATTGCTCTATTAATTTCTACGTTGTTGATTCATGGTAATAGGAGGGTATGAGATAGGGTTGGTGTTTGGATGCTGCGATGAGCTGGAGGAAGGGGGGTGTGGAATGTGTTTTGGTGTCGGTGGACCAACCTTGAATTATTGGCTAGGATACATAGCAGCGCTTTTAGCTACGAGGGTGTCCTCGTTGGAGCGGTGGTGCTGTTGTTGGGGGCGTTTGATAGGGGTGGTGATAGCTTGGGTCTGGGGGATGTATGGGGGTTGGGGGGCATTCTGATGTTGGTCAAGCGGTTGGAAGTTTTTGTTGGGTTGGTGGTGTAGGCGTTTACGTGGAGGTTGGGAGAGGTTGGGGTGGTGGTTGTTTTGGTGGTTGGGCCTTTTGGAGGGGGAAGGTGAGAAGGGAAAAACAATTCCGATGGACTTGCGAAAGCGGCAGATGCGGACTGATATGAAAAGGTGATGAAATCCAGCAACTTGACAAGTAGCTTATGTGGCAGTGCTCCAGCCAGGTCATTGTTCCCTGTAGAGATGGTGGCTATAGGCAAGCCCATCACATCATTAAGTCGCAGTTGTGGTATTCCGTTTCGAGCATTCACATAACTCAATTCAACATATGCAAACGGACTTTCTTCTGTCTCATTGATGTCACTGCAAGGCATGTATGGCATGAAGAATTTCAAAAGGTCGAGGTAGAACAAGTCGTTGTTGATTTGAATTGCCACTAGATAATTCTGCTCGTTGGTCAGGCTATCAAGTTTGTGGTTGACCGACTTTTGCCTACACCTGATGGTTTGAGTCCCAGCAGGACGGAATGGCAAGTGCAGTCGTATCCTAGCCGCGGAATTTCCAGCATCTCTCAACTTGATAATCTTTAGGTGAATTTAGACTCGCCGGTGCCGAGAATATGCCCGCGCCGCGCATTTCGCCCATCACATCGGCGACGAATTCGGGCAACTGGGCGTCCACAAGAGCTGTGATCTCCTCTTTACTCCAGGACTTTTCTATCATACCTTCGTAATGTCCAAACCTACTTGCACAGTATTTGGCCATGATCGCTCTCATGTCATGGCCGTCGTCGGTAGAAGTACCCTCGTAGATAGTCGACGCCACGTCTAGTACCAGCTTCATGTCAATATTTCTGTCAGGTGTAAGCACCAACGCCACTTTGTAGAGCACCAGCCTCTGGAACCTTGGCGCCATAAGTTTATTGCCCAGAGCGTAGGCAGCAGCATGCATCCGAAGATACACTGGGCTTGTCCCTCCCTCTGCTGGAGAAACAGCAAGAGTCGCGTCATAGTTGTTTGTGTAGAGGTACTGCACAAAGAGGTTAAAGGCACGGGCGTCATCTTCTTCGAGGAAAAAAGATTTGGTTTCGCCTTCTTGGAACCCGCTCGACAAGGCAGTTTGAAAGTATTGGGATGCATGAATCAAAAGGCTTTCATGGACAAAGAATTTCTGTTGCTTGCCAGCCTTATCGACGGTGACTGAAATTGGATTAGAAGTTGCGTATTTTGGTAGCACGGATGGGGAACAGTCGGTTTGCGCCATGGAATCTCGCATCTTTCGAAGATAGTCCGTAGACGAGGTAGGATAGTCGCGTAACAACTTGTATCCCGAAGGTGTCCAGTCTGTGGTCACACCTTTCAAGTGATTGGACACACGAATGAATGATCGCAATCGCTAGGTTATTGATGAGGTTCGGCAGGTGTGCAAAATGCGAGCTTCAACCTTCGAGAGCGGATGACCGAGGAATATACTTGTTAACCCACATTGGTCTTTTCGTTGGACACAAGGGAAGTGTTGGTATTAAGTTTCCCCAATTCCTGACGTTTCGTGTAGCCTCAACTTCTATTAGGCGGAGGCTGCGATCCTCTAATACTCGTCTATCACATTTGTTAGCCACACCGAGCGATGGCATTAGATGCTACCCTAAACTGACAGTCTGGTGGGCTACCACAAGGTCCAAACCAAGGTAAGACACAATGTATCGGTTTTGCTAAGTGTCATGTCCTTCAATGGTCTTTGGTCAAACGTCTTGACACGGTCGTGGTCATCTAAGTGAGGGATAGCTGAGTTGTGTTAATGCACCAATCATGGTGAATGAGTGTATTATGCTAGTGAGTTGCAAGTAAAGGAAGATAAGGGCACACCTGACCTTTCGTATCTGGATCCCACCTACTATTTATGGTGGTAATAAGAAATACGTATACCAACTTTTGCACATGGAGTGGTTTGGTCCATTGGTAAGTAATTGAAGATTTTGATGAGAACTTAGCTTAAGATACCTAGACCTACCTATGCACGCTAAAACGCTTGACAACAAGGGATCCCATAGTTAGAGCGATGGCACGATCACATCACTATACTGACATTCAAACG
>JAABUR0100007154.1_pt1 | contig 13313 bp, 15 predicted proteins | sample 5560091 | NCBI WGS metagenome assembly JAABUR01 (sample SAMN10711879, study PRJNA513375) | rock metagenome | isolation source: Antarctica rocks | place: Antarctica: Victoria Land, University Valley sud
GCAAAACCGTCCTCGGCGGAACGAAATCGCTCATCGTCGCTCCACCACGCCGCGTTCTCGTGTCGTTTGGCGAACTTTTGACAGGTCACTGCCAACTCCGACCAAAACCCGCAACCAGTAGCAGGCATGAAGGGCTTTGTCGTATTGCCTCGCAGATGGGTGGTGGAACGGACATTCGGTTGGCTCGGCCGGTGGCGGCGTTTGTCCAAGGATTATGAGCACCTGCCCGAGGTCTCCGAGGCCATGGTCACCCTCGCCATGATCCGCCTTATGGTCCATCGCGTCGCCCATCCAAATCGCAAGCGATTGACCGCTCCGTGACTTCTAAAACGGGGTGTTATACCAGTTGCCGTAAGTCTCGACCCGAGCTTGCCAGCGTCCTTGGTTCAGCCTCTCCGGCAAGACTCATGTGGCAAGTGGGTCAACTTTTACGGCAACGGGTATTATACCAACCGGCTCTGACCTTGACTCCAGGGATTCCCAAGTTGCTGCGGATGTGAGTCCATACGCTCCAGGGTCGATTCGGGATGGGCGGCATGGCATCGGTTGCGATCACGCGGACGGGGTTGGACAGCGCGGGGCTTCGTGCGGCGGCGGCGGGGTCGTCTGATGCCAAGCAGGCCCGGCGGCTGCTGTCGCTGGCGATAGTGCTGGACGGGCACCCACGATCCTCGGCGGCGCAGGCTGGCGGCATGGACCGGCAAACCTTGCGGAACTGGGTTCACCGCTACAACGCGCACGGCGTTGCAGGCCTGCGCGATGTCCGCAACAAGGGCCGCGCGCCTGCGCTGTCGGCTGAGCAGATGCAGGAGTTGGAGGGCCTGGTCCTAGCTGGGCCGGACCTGAAGCAGGACGGCGTGGTCAGGTGGCGCTGCGTGGACTTGCAGTCGCAGATCAAGACGCGTTTCGAGGTGGAGCTGCATGAGCGCACGGTGGGCAAGCTATTGCGCCGCCTGGGCATGACGCGCCTGCAGCCGCGGCCCTTTCACCCGAAGGCGGACCCGGCGGCACAGGAGGCATATAAAAAAACTTCGCAGGCCTGGTCGCCGGCGCCCTGCCGCCCGAGGCCGCCGGAAAGACCATTGAGGTCTGGTTCCAAGACGAAGCCCGCGTGGGCCAGCAAGGCACCCTGTCCCGTGTCTGGGCGCCCCGCGGCTCGCGCCCGGCCCGGGTGCGCGACTGCCGGCGTCAGAACGCCTACCTGTTCGGCGCCATCTGCCCCGCCCGCGCCGTGGGTGCTGCCATCGTCATGCCCCGGGTCAGCAACGATGCCATGACGCTGCATCTGGCCGAGATCAGCAAGCAGGTCGGCGCCTCAGCCCACGCCGTGCTGGTCTGCGACGGCGCCGGCTGGCACCGGCCCGGAGGGCGGCTGCGCGTGCCGGAGAACATCACCCTGCTGCGCTTGCCGCCGTATGCGCCTGAGCTGAACCCCATGGAGAACGTGTGGGAATACCTGCGCGGCAACCAGCTCAGCATGACCGTATGGCGCACCTACAACGCCATCCTGGACGCCTGCTGCCACGCCTGGAACAGCCTGATGAAGGATGCCAAACGCATCACCTCCATCACAACCCGAACATGGGCACAGGTCAAAGTCTAGGGCCGTTGGTGTTAGCGGGCTGCGTGCAGTGGCTGTTTACGGCGAGCGGCTGAATGGTTCCAGGCTGCAAGACACGGCATGCCGAGCCATGCCAGCTTGTTGAAGCCGGCTAAAGCGGAACCGGGCGGCAAGTGGATGCTTGTGGCCGTGTCCCAGGCACTTCCAGAACGCCGGACTGCCGCGCCCCATTTTCTTTGTCTCGCCTGCCAGGAGAGCCAGCCCATGCCGAAAGCCGTGATCTTCGACGTCGATGGCACCTTGATCGATTCCGTCGACCTGCATGCGAAGTCCTGGCAGGACGCGTTCAGCGAGTATGGCCGCGACATTCCGTTCGACGACATCCGCAGCCAGATCGGCAAGGGCGGGGACCAGTTGATGCCGGTGTTCCTCAGCGAGGACGACCTTGAGGCGTTCGGGGAGGAGCTGGAGGAGCGCCGGGGCGCGATCCTGAAGGAGCGCTACCTTCCGAAGGTGCAGGCGTTCCCCGGCGTGCGCGCCTTGTTCGAGCACCTGCGGTCGAAGGACGTAGACATCGCCTTGGCCTCATCGGCCAAGGAGGACGAGCTCGAGGTCTACAAGAAGGCGGCCGACATCGAGGACGTGATCGACGAGCAAACCTCGTCCGACGACGCGGAAAGCAGCAAGCCGAACCCCGACATCTTCCTCGCCGCCCTGGACCGGCTGGGCAAACCCGATCCCGAGGACGTGATTGTTGTCGGCGACACGCCCTATGACGCTGAAGCGGCAAGCAAAGCAGGTCTCCGCACGATCGGCGTGCTCTGCGGCGGGTTTCCGGAGGACGGCCTACGCAAGGCCGGCTGCATCGCGATCTACCAGGACCCGGCCGACCTGCTCGCCCACTATGAGGACTCACCGTTGTCCGCATCCTCGGCGTCGTGAGCCGGCCACTCCCTGGGCTGGCAGCGGCTCTGTTGTGCACCGGCTGCGCGCTGGCGACGGCAACGCCGCCGCAGGTCGAGGTAACGGCGGTTCAGGTGCGCGGCATCGGCCTACTTGACCAGACCCTGGGGGTCACTCTGTGCGTTACCAACCCCAACAACTCGGAGCTGGCATTCCGGCGCATCCAAGTCGTGGTGGACGCGGCCGGCAGCCCGGTGGCGGAAGGCGCCAGCGAGGCGCCGGTGCGCCTGCCCCCACGATCGTCGGTCCTGGTGCCGTTCACCGTCGTGAGCACTGTGCGCAACCTTGTTCCCCAACTGCTTGGCGTTCTCAGCAGCGGAGCCGTCGAATACCGGCTGCATGGGTCCATCACATTGGAGACCCTGGGCATCACCGTGCCGTTCAGCCGCAGCGGACGGTTCGGGCTGCTGGCCGCCGGCCAGGAACTTCTGGCTGACGCCGTCGCTCCGGCCGGTCTGCGCTGCGCCTTGGCGTCATGACACGCCTTTCCCAGAGCCATGGGACGGCACTCTAGGAAGGTGGGCGATGGCAGGCTACGCGGGACCAAGCGGCACGTTGAGCGTCCGACTAGGACAAGCTTATGGGCTTGATGGCCACTACTGCTGGATGCTGGTGTGGCACGGCCGCCCGCAGCTGGCCGGTGTCGAATGCGCTAAACCGAAAATCAGGGTGCCTCACGCGACAAGGGGCCTTCCCGCGGCAAAGGATTTGGACAATGAGCAACGCTGACACTTTGCCCGATGCGCGCCCGGTCGTGGCACCCGTGCCGGTGCCGAAGGACCCCGAGCTGCGTCGGCTGGCGAACTGCATCAGCTTCCTCGCGGTCGACGCGGTGGAGCGCGTGAAGTCCGGCCATCCCGGTATGCCGATGGGCATGGCCGACGTCGCGACCGTGCTCTACCGCGACTTCATGAAGTTCGACGCCGCCGACCCCTACTGGCTCGACCGTGACCGCTTCCTGCTGTCCAACGGCCACGGCTCGATGCTGCTTTACGCGCTCCTCTATTTGACGGGGGTGGAGGACATGACGCTTGAGGAGATCAAGCGCTTCCGCCAGGTCGGCAGCAAGACGCCGGGGCACCCGGAATACAAGCATTCCGACGGGATCGAGACCTCGACCGGCCCGCTCGGCCAAGGCATCGGCAACGCGGTCGGCCTGGCGCTCGGCGAGAGCATCCTGTCGGCGGAGTTCGGGCCGGAGCTGGTGGACCACTACACCTACGTGTTCGCCGGCGACGGCTGCCTGATGGAGGGCATCAGCCATGAGGCCATCTCGCTCGCCGGGCACCTTAAGCTCGGCAAGCTGATCCTGTTCTTCGACAACAACGCCGTCTCCATCGACGGCTCGACCTCGCTCGCCGTGTCGGACGACCAGTCCGCCCGATTCCGCGCCTGCGGCTGGCACGTGCAGGAGATCGACGGGCATGACACCGACCAGATCCATGACGCGATCGCGGCCGCCCGGGAGACCGCCGGCCGCCCGTCGATGATCGCCTGCCGCACGGTGATCGGCCTCGGGATGCCGACCCGGGCCGGCACGTCGAAGGCGCACAGCGACGCGCCCGGCGAGGAGGAGATCAAAGGCGCCCGGGAGCGGCTCGATTGGCCTTACCCGCCGTTCGAGATCCCGCCCGAGCTGCTCCAGGCCTGGCGGAGCATTGGCTCTCGCGGGCAGGCGGACCACAAAGCCTGGGCCGGCCGCCTCGCTGCGGCGCCGGAGGGAAAGCGCCAGGACCTGGAGCGCCGGATGTGGGGCGAGCTGCCGCCCGGCTGGCGCGAGGCGCTGCACGCCGTCAAGGCCGGTTTCGCCGGCGGCAAGCCGATCGCGACCCGTGCGGCGAGCGGCCAGGTGCTGGACACGCTGGCGGCGGCGATCCCGGAGCTGCTCGGCGGCTCGGCCGACCTGACGCCGTCCAACAACACGAAGGCAAAAGGGCAGAAGGACGTCACCCCGGACGACCATGCCGGGTCCTACGTCCGCTACGGCGTGCGCGAGCACGCCATGGCCGCGGCCATGAACGGCCTCGCGCTGCATGGCGGCCTGCTTCCCTATGGCGGCACCTTTATGACGTTCAGCGACTATTGCCGCCCGTCCATCCGCCTGGCGGCGATGATGCAGGTGCGCACGGTCTTCGTCATGACGCACGACTCGATCGGCGTGGGCGAGGACGGGCCGACGCACCAGCCCGTCGAGCACGTCGCGGCGTTGCGGGCGATCCCGGACCTCGCGGTCTATCGCCCGGCCGACGCGGTCGAGACGGCGGAATGCTGGGAATGTATCCTCGACGCCGACCGGCGGGCGGCGGTGCTGGCCCTGTCGCGTCAGCCGCTGCCGCTGCTGCGGGCCGACGCAGGGCCGGAGAACCGGACGGCCCGCGGCGCCTATGTGCTGCACGAGGCGGACGGGGGCCAGCGTGCGCTCACCATCCTCGCCACCGGGTCGGAGGTGCAGTTGGCGGTCGATGCGCGGCGCGCGTTGCAGGCCGAGGGCATCCCGACTGCGGTGGTGTCGATGCCGTGCTGGCTGCTGTTCGAGCAGCAGGACGAGGCCTACCGCGACCAGGTCCTGGGCACGGCGCCCTGTGTCGCGGTGGAGGCGCAGGTGCGCATGGGCTGGGACCGGTATATCGGCCGCAAGGGCCGGTTTGTCGGCATGGCCACGTTCGGCATGTCGGGCAAGATCGCCGAAGTCTACGAACACTTCGGCATTACGGCGCAGGCCGTGGCGGACGCCGGTCGTTCGGCGGTGCGTGGCTGAGTGACACAGGCGTCTTGAGCCTCGCTTGGGCGTAACAAAACAGCCAGTTTTTCATTGTAGCCGATTGGCTGAGGTCCCTCGCTCAGTGCCCGGGTGACGGACACATGCGAGCCGGCGCGCTCAGTGCCTGGCGGGAGAAAACATGCGGGTGATCGTGATCGGCGCCGGGGTGCTTGGGGCCAGCGCCGCTTTCCATGCGGCTTCGGCCGGTGCGCAGGTCGTGCTGGTGGACCAGGTGCACGATGGCCGGGCCACGGCCGCCGGGGCTGGAATCATCTGCCCCTGGCTGTCAGGCTCAACTGATGCAGAATGGTATCGCATTGCGAGCGCGGGCGCCCGCTATCTCCCCACGCTGGTGCAGCATCTCGCCGGGTTCGGCGAACATGAGCTGGGCTACCGCCGGGTTGGTGCGCTCTCGGTCTCCTGGAGCGAGAAGGACCTGGACAGGATCGAGAGGCTGGTGCTCGCTCGGCGGGCCCAGGCGCCGGAGGCGGGCGACGTCTCGCGGATGGGCTCACGGCAGGCACGGGCCTTGTTCCCGCCACTGCATCCGGAACTTGCAGCGGTTCATGTGTCCGGCGGCGCCCGGGTGGACGGGCGGCTTCTCGCCGCCGCGCTGTGCCGCGCGATGGAGCGGCAAGGCGGGACCTGCCGACGCGGAGCGGCGACACTGCTGGTCCGCGGCGGGCGCGTGACTGGGGCCTGCGTCGGCAGCGAAGCCATCGAGGCGGACGCGGTCATCCTCGCGGCAGGAGCCTGGGCGCCGGCGCTGCTGGCGCCGCTGGGACTGACCCTCGCCGTCGAGCCGCAGCGCGGCCAGATCACCCATCTGCGGATGGAGGGTGTAGAGACGGGGAGCTGGCCAGTTGTGCTGCCGCCGGGCAGCCATTACCTGATCGCCTTCGAAGGCGGCCGTGTGGTCGCGGGCGCCACGCGTGAGCGGGGAACGGGGTTCGATTGCCGGGTGACCGCCGCGGGCCAGGCGGAGGTGCTCAACCAGGCGCTCGCGGTCGCACCCGGCCTCGGGCAGGCCACCTTGATCGAAACACGGATCGGCTTCCGCCCGCTCGGCCCGGACGCCAGGCCGCTGCTCGGCGCGGCGGCGGGGCTGGAGGGGCTGGTGATCGGCAACGGCATGGGGCCGTCCGGTCTGACGATCGGCCCCTTTGCCGGGCGCTTGCTGGCGCAGGCCGCGTTGGGCCAGCCGCCCGACCTGCCTCTTGAGCCCTATGATCCGTTCAGGCCTCACACCGGCGCGTCCGCCTCCGACGCCGACGCGATCCGGTGATCATGCCGCGGCGGCCGCTTCTGGCAGTGCCTCCAAGCGGCTGGCCGGCACTGGCCAGGCTACCCGGCCTCCTTCTCGGGGAGACCCTGGCGCATGTCCCTCAGCAGCGTCGCCGAGGCCTGCATGCCCTCGCGCTCGCCGGCATCGAGATCGAGCTCGATCACCCGCTCCACACCGTTCTTCCCCACCACGCACGGCGTGCCGAGGTAGACGCCCTCGATCCCGTACTCGCCCTGCAGCAGGGTGGAGACGGCGAGGACCGCGTGCTCGTTGCGCAGCACCGCCTCGCAGATGCGCTGCACGCATAGCCCGATGGCATAGGCTGTGTGGCCCTTCCGCTTCACCACCTCCGGCGCGGCGCGGCGCACCCGGTCCAGCAGCTCGTCATGGTCCGGAAGCGCCTGCGCCCCGGGGTAGCGGTCCAGCTTCACCCCGGCGACGCGGGCGCCGCCCCAGACCGCGATCTCCGAATCTCCGTGCTCGCCGATGACGTAGGCGTCCACCGCGCGCGGCTCGACCCCCAGCTCTTCGGCGAGCAGCCCGCGCAGCCGCGCCGTGTCGACGAGGGTGCCCGTCCCGATCACCTGGCCCGCCGGCAGGCCGGACTCCTCCTGCGCGACCTGCGCCAGGATGTCCACGGGGTTGGACGCCATGATGAGCACGCCGGCGAACCCCTCCGCCTTGAGCCTGCCGACGATGTCGCGGACGATGCCGGCGTTCTTGGACAGCAGGTCGAGCCGGGACATGTCGGGGCCGCTGGTCGCCTGGCCCGCGGTGACGACGACGACCGAGCTCCTCGCGGCCTCAGCATAGTCGCCGTTGATGACCTTGATCGGCGACTTCATGGGCACGGCGACGGCATGCTCAAGGTCCATCACCTCGCCTTCGGTCGCCTCTGCATCGCGGCCGACCAGGACGAGTTCGCGCACGAAGCTGCTCTGGATCAGGGCATAGGCGCTGGCCATCCCAACGCGGCCGCAGCCGATGATGCAGATGCGGTTCTCATGGGTCGCGGGCGCCGAGGTGCCTGCGGGCCGCGAAGTCTCAGTCTGGCCAGAAGTATTCATGGTTGGAATGACAGTCCATTGGTCCCAGCCGAAAGGCCGGGACGATTGAGATCGATCAGGCAAGGGCTGGACCGCGCTCCCGTATGGGAACTCTATTGCGGTTGCGAGCGCCTATTCCAGCTTGCGCGGCTTGCCGTCTTCGTCGAGCGCCACATAGGTGAACACTCCCTCGGTGACCTTCTGCGGATCGCTGCCGGTGCGGTCGCGCGCCCACGTCTCGATCCGCACCGCGACCGACGTGTCGTCTGTCTCCGTCAACGAACAGTAGCAGCTCACCTCGTCGCCGACCGAGACGGGATGGAGGAAGCGCATCGCCTCGATGCTGACCGTCGCCACCCGTCCGCCGGCACGCTGCGCCGCAAAGGTGCCGCCCGCCAGGTCCATCTGCGACAGCGTCCACCCGCCAAAGATCGCGCCACCGGCATTCGTGTCACGCGGCATGGCGATGGTGCGGAGGTGTGGGCCGCCTGGGACATCAGGCACTTGGTCGGACATCGGTTCTCTCCGCCGGGTCCCCTACAACGGGACACCGGCCGCAGGGTTTTGAGGACAATCGCCAGCATCTACATCCCGCCTACGCGCCCCAATCCCGCGCGCCAGAGTTTCACAATTGCAGCATATTTGATATTGGACGCCGGTTGAGTGTCATCATTAAGTGCAGCAGTTGGCGTGAACAGGGCCAATATCAGCTTTAGCTGCAGCGTGACAGCCGGCACGGCGAGCGCGACCACCTGCTGCTGAGGTGGTCCCGTCCGATTGGACAGTTTAGCGGCCGAGTTAAGCTTAGTCCTGGTTGTCGTCAGGCCGCCAGTTTCTCCAACACACGCATTTCGTAGGCCTCATCAGGGGTGCGCCCGGCCAATGTAGAGTGAGGCCGCCGGGTATTGTAGTAGCCAATCCACTTTGCGAGCCCGGCGCGCAGCTCCGAACCGGTCTCGAATGCGTGCAAGTAGATGCACTCATACTTCAAACTGCGCCAGAGCCGCTCGATAAAGACGTTATCCATCCAGCGCCCGCGCCCATCCATGGAGATGCGCACATCCGCCGCACGCAGCACCTCGGTGAAGTCTGACGAGGTGAACTGGCTTCCCTGGTCGGTGTTGAAGATCTCTGGACGCCCAAACCGCGCCAAAGCCTCCTGCAACGCCTCACGGCAGAACTCAACGTCCATCGTGTTCGACACCCGCCAGGACAGCACCTTCCGGGTCGCCCAATCCATCACCGCGACCAAGTACAAAAAGCCCCGCCGCATGGGAATGTAGGTGATGTCCGTGCACCAGACTTGGTTTGGCCGGTCCACCACCAGATCTCGCAGCAGGTAGGGATAAATACGGTGCTCGGAGTTCGGCACCGTCGTGCGCGGCCGCTGGTAGATCGGCACGAGCCCCATCAGGGCCATGAGACGCCGGACCCTCTTGCGGCCGACCTCGTGACCGTCGCGCCGGAGATGCCGGGCCATCTGGCGAGAGCCATACCAGGGCGTCTCCAAGAACTGTGCGTCGATCAGGCGCATCAGCGCCAGGTTTCCCGCCGTCTCACCCATAGGCTGGTAGTAGAATGACGACCGGCTGATCGATAACAGCTCGCATTGCCGAACGACGGACAACCGCACATGGCCTGGCTCGATCCGCCCCCGTCTCCGCTCGACGCTCATCGACCGGACGCCTTCGCCAAAAAATCCCGCTCCACCACCAACTGCCCGATCTTGGCGTGCAGCCTCTCGACGTCTTCCTCCCGCATGCCCTCCTTCGCGTCCGCTTTGCCGGAGAACACCGTCACCAGACCCTCCATCGCCTGGTGCTTCCAATCGCCGATCAGCGTCTGATGCACGCCGTGCTTGGTCGCCAGCTGCGAGGTCGTCAGCTCACCCTGCAACGCGTCCATCGCCACCTTCGCCTTAAACTCAGCCGTATAACGCTTCCGCTTGCCCGTCATCGGGTCCGTCCTTCACAGGGGTGGACTAAGCTTAACTACCTGTCGACGAACGGGGACCACCTCACTTTCCGGCGCTAGAAGCTAGACGGTCCATGTCAGGATTGGGAGCTCGCGCAACTGAAGCGTCCATGACCAGAGCCAGTACTTTCCTGGCTGTCGTGCGTTGTAGTTGAGTGGCCCAGCCGCTTCAGTGCTTTTTGCAGGAGATGATCGTGCGAAACCAGCGACATTCCCCTCTCCCGACCGCCGTTGCCATGCTGCCAGCGGCTTTGCTCGTCGTCGCAGCACTGCACGTTGCTACGGCGCAGGCCCAGACGGCAACGCCTGTGCCGACGCTGCCCCCGGCCGCCCAGCCCACCGCGCCGGCCGAGATCCCCAACGGTGGCCCGGCAACACGGGCCGACCCACCGCGTGTCACCGAGCCGGCGAGCCCCTCTCCCCAGACAGACCTGCCGGTCCCGCAGCCCGGGGCGGGCAACCGGGGCGTGGTTGCCCCACCTCAGTCGACTGATCCAGGAATGACGGTATCACCACCTGCGAACGGCATGATGCCGGTGATCCCTCCTCCGGGCGCGCCGGGGGGCGACCAACGCGTCGTGCCGAAGTAGGTTTTCACGCGAGGTTACGACAAGGCGGGGGCCAGATCACCTTAAGCAGCATACCTCTTTCCGGCACCGACTTGAACGCCTTCCCAACGTTGAACGCCCAGCAGTTCATGTAACCAGCGATGCTGGCCCGCAACCGTCCGGCCAGAGCCTCCGCGTCGCGAAGCTGTGGAAGCATGCTGATTGCGGTCGCCTGCATGACGTCGGCGACTGCCGCGATCTTTCTCGCCTCCGCTTGTTTGGCTTCACTTATCGCTACCATAGCCGCAACAACTAGCAGCGCGTGCGCTGCCTCGGCATCCATCAGCGCCTTCTCTGTTGCGGCTCGCGCCATTCTGGCCTGGGTCAGGCTATCAGGCAGGTCAGGTTGAAGACCGACATTGCTCCCTGCCGTCGGAAGTGTGTAAATGTTGCAATCTACAAGCAAGCACGCGCAGGATCGTGATCAGCAATAGGGAGAATGGCCATGACCGTTGCCGCAATCCTGGAGCACAAGGGCCACGATGTAGTCCGCGTCGCGCCCAACAATATAATCGCCGAAGTGGTGCAGTGTCTGACCGCGCGTCGCATCGGCGCTGTCCTGGTGCTTGATGCAGCCGACCAGTTACTTGGCATCGTCGGCGAGCGTCATATCGTCGGCAGTTTGTTAAAGCACGGTAGCAGCACGCTGGAGATGACTGCCGCGCAGTTGATGACCCGCATTCTGTATACCGCGACCCCCGCCACCACGGTTGAGCAGGCGATGGAGATGATGACGCACCGCCGCATTCGGTATCTTCCGGTCATGGATGAGAGCCGATTGCTGGGCATCGTCAGCATCGGAGACATAGTGAAGGCCCGGCTCAGTCAGCAAGAGCACGAGGTGGACAGCCTGAAAGCCTACGTGGTTGGGGCAGCGTAGCTGGCCCGTTCTGGCCTTTTGGACGTCCAGCGCGGGTCGTGAGGGATAGAACCGTATCTGGTCGTGGCCGGGGAGGACAGGATGAGCGTCTACTATGTCGCGGCGCTTGGGCCCACTCACGCTCATGACCCATATATTTGCTTTCGTTGTCCGATAGACGGCGACAGCGTTTGTTGGCCGTTGCCTTGGGCGGGGACCTGGTCCGAGGCGGACGTGATGGAAGCAGCCGCCGAGTTGAACAACGGCGTGGACACGGTTGCGGTGCCGGAGAACGCCGTTCGTGCGCTTGCGACGGCACCGGCTCCAGGCAAGATCGACGGCGACGTCGGCCCGGTGGTGCGCAACTCGGCCTTAAACCGTCGGGCGCTCGTCGTCGCAGGACGACAGAACATCGCCCGCTTGGAAGCGTTCGCGATCCCTCGCGTGGCGGACCCGGCGCACGGCAACGACGAGGTCCTTAAGGCGCTTGGCGCGCTGTTGCCCCTGCTTGGCCGTGAAGAGAACGTCGGCAATGACCGGCTATGGCGGCTGCGCGCAGACCTTCTCGTGTCTTTGCATTCGGAGGAGCGGCAACGCGACCAGCGGGCTGTTCAGGCCGTGAACGCGGTCGTGGGACACGCTGAGGTTCGCTTCGCATCGACGAGGACATCTCAGCGGCCAGTCCGTCCAATCCGGGAACCAGGTCAGGCCGAGGTCGCCGTGTTGCGGATCGCACCACCACTTCAGCCCCCGCTAACGCCGTCACCGGACACGAGGGTAGGCGTCGGGGTGACGCAGGGCCATTCAGTTCTAATTAGGCCGTGCCGAGGGCCAGTAGCTGATCGAAGCTGACGGCATTGGCGTAGAGCGCCTGGCTGATGTTCTGGACGCCGTTGGCGCGCAGGATGTTGAGGGCGACCGAGCGGATGCGGGCCATCACGCCGGGCCTCGTGCGGATGCGGCTGGCATCCTCGCCTAGGGTCACGTTCCGGACATAATGGGCACGGTTCTCTATGCTCCAGTGCGCGCGGATGGCGCAGCCCAGGACCTTGGCCCCGTGACGGGCCTGGCAGGGGTAGTAGCCGACCTCCTCGCGTGTGGCCCACAGGCCGGTGCGGGTGTCCTTGATGTAGGTCAGGCGCGAGACCCGGGCGACGCAGCTGACCAGCGTCTGCCAGGGCGCGTTCAGCTGGCCAGCCGTGTCGAACACCTCGACACGGCGGTGCTCCTGGCGGCCATGGCGGCGGCGATCCACGCTCTCAAAGCTGTCGAAGGGGCACCCGGTGGCGCAAAGCTTGGCCACGGCCGCATGCAGGGTGGGCTGGTTGTCCTTGACGCGGACCAGCAGGGCATTGCCGGTCGCCGCGGCCTGGGCAAACCCGTCCTTCTGGCAATGCAGCGCGTCGGCGGTGAAGAGTACGCCCGTGAGGCCCAGTTCGGCCATCAGCCGCGGCACCGCCGCGATCTCGTCCGGTGCCCCGGCCAGTTCCTGATGGGCCAAGATCAGGGCGGCATCACTGGCGAAGGCGCTGAGTACGTGGACCGCCTTGCGGTCGGTCAGGTGATCGAAACTGCCGCGCAGCGTCTTGCCATCGAGCGCGACTGTGCGCAGCGCCTCTGGCGTGCCACGCGCGTTCAGGTCGCAAGCATGGCGGCGGAACGCAGCTTCGAGATCGTCGCGGCCAAGTGCCAGGAACAGGTGGCGCAGGGTGTTCACCGCCGGAGTGCGCCGGAAACAGGCACCAAAAACAACGTTCAGGCGCTCGCGCTGCAGGGCGATGAAGGCGATGATCTTCTGGTAGGACGTCGCGCCCGCAAGCGTGGCCAGAACCGAGAACAGCAGCAGGTGCCGCATGCTGTAGCGCTGGCCTTGAGCACGGCGCGGGTCGGGCACTTCGGCGAGTGCAGAAAGCAGGAAAGCGAATGGCACAGGGCGACCTCACAAAACCGGAAGGTCGCCTCCATACAGCCGTGGCTCTTGTCGGGTTCCGGGGTGGTGCCGGATCCGTCACGCAACCAGGCCTGCGATGAGCGTGCCGAGCAGGGCTTTGCCGCGCCGGCGCGCGTTGTGCACGAACTGGAAGAAGCCGAGATAGAGCGGCAGCTTGTCCTGCGAGATGCCGCGATGCGGGCGCAACCAGGAGCGCAGCAGCGACCAAAACCCTTCCATGGTGTTGACGTGGATCTCGCAAAACCCGTCCCCGTCCTCGTCGCGGGCATACTCGCCTCGGGCGTGGCAGACCGTTTTATGTTCGT
>JAABUR0100007156.1_pt1 | contig 13311 bp, 11 predicted proteins | sample 5560091 | NCBI WGS metagenome assembly JAABUR01 (sample SAMN10711879, study PRJNA513375) | rock metagenome | isolation source: Antarctica rocks | place: Antarctica: Victoria Land, University Valley sud
GGCCGCCCTTATGCACCCGCGGCCGGTCGCCGCGGACGACGTGGAGCACCCCGAGCGCGCCGAGGGCCAGGCTGGCCCAGCCGACGAACAGCCGACCGCGGCCGCCGGAGCTGTCGGGGTGGCGGAGTACCCGCCAAGCCCCCAGCGCGAGCAGTGGCGGCAGCAACAGGGCTCCCTGGCCGACGGCACCACCCAGCAACCGGGCGACCGTGTCCCCGGCCGAACCGGCGTGCCACCAGGAGCCGCCGGCCGCCACCAGGGCGCCGACCAGCAAGGCGAGGCCGAGCCCGTCCCGGCGGTGAGCCGGATCCAGCTCCCTGGCGCTGCTTCCGGCGGCGCGGCCGACACCACCGACGCCGCGGGCCACGAGGCCGAAGGTGCCGCCGAGCAGCTGCGCCGTGCCACGCGCCGCTCCCCGAGCCACGGCGGAGATGGGGCCGGGTCCGCGGCGGGCGGGGCGGCGGGCGGGGGCCCGCTTAGTGGAGCCGTTACGGCCTTTGCTGCGGCCGGTGGAGCGCGATCTGCCGGCTGATCGCGCCTTGGCGGCCGGCTTCCTGCTACCGGACCGTCCCGCTGCGGGCGTACGGGACGGGGACTGGCCGGACGCGGACCCGCCGGACGGGCGGCTAGCGGACCGTGAGCGGGTTGGTGCGGACGGACGTGGGCCTGGTGTACGGGAGGCGGACGTCCGGCTGGCCATGGGCGGAAGGTACCGGTGGCGTACCACCGGTCCCATCCGTCACAGCCGCGACACGCCGCCCGCACCCCGGCCGGGTCGCCAAGGCCGGGCTCAGACCTCCAGGACGACCGGGATGATCATCGGGCGGCGCCGGTAGGTGTCCGACACCCACCGTCCGAGCGCGCGGCGGACCTGCTGGCCCAGCTGGTGCGGGTCGGAGACCCCCTCAGCGGCGGCCCGGTCGAGCTCGGCCTCCAGCAACGGCAGCACCGCGTCGAAGGCAGCCGGGTCGTCGCTGAACCCGCGCGCCGAGATCTGCGGCGCGCCCGCGATCTTCCCGGTCACCGAGTCGACGGCCAGGGTCAGCGAGATGAAGCCCTCCTCGCCGAGGATCCGGCGGTCCTTGAGCGTCGACTCCCCCACGTCGCCGACCTCGAGGCCGTCGACGTAGACATAGCCGCACGGCACGGTCCCGACAATGGTCGCCTTGCCGTTCACCAGGTCGACCACGACGCCGTCCTCGGCCAGCACGATCCGGTCGACCGGGACGCCGGTGAGGCGCCCGAGTTCGGCGTGCGCCCGTAGGTGTCGCCACTCCCCGTGCACCGGCATCAGGTTCGAGGGCTTGACCGCGTTGAGCAGGTACAGCAGCTCGCCGGCCGGCGCGTGACCGGACACATGGACCCGGGCGACACCCTTGTGGACGACGCGGGCTCCCCATCGGGACAGCCCGTTGATGACCCGGTAGATCGCGTTCTCGTTGCCGGGGATGAGCGAGGACGCGAGCACGACGGTGTCGGCGGCCTCGATCCGCACCTGGTGGTGTGACCGGTTGGCCATCCGGGACAGCGCCGACAGCGGCTCGCCCTGCGACCCGGTGGAGACCAGGACGACGCGGGAAGGCTCCATCTGCTCGAGCTGCTTCATGTCCACGACGATCCCCGGCGGGATGCGCAGCAGGCCGAGCTCGGACGCGACCCCCATGTTGCGGACCATCGACCGGCCGACGAACGCCACCTTGCGGCCGTGCCGCTCGGCGGCGTCGAGCACCTGCTGCACCCGGTGCACGTGGCTGGCGAAGCAGGCCACGATCACTCGCCGGGTGGCGGTGCGGACCACGTCGTCCAGGACCGGCCCGATGTCGCGCTCCGGGGTGACGAAGCCGGGGACCTCCGCGTTGGTGGAGTCCGACAGCAGCAGGTCGACGCCCTCGGCACCCAGCCGGGCGAACCCGCCCAGGTCCGTCAGCCGGCCGTCGAGCGGCAGCTGGTCCATCTTGAAGTCGCCGGTGTGCAGGACCAACCCGGCGGGGGTGCGGATGGCGACCGCGAGCGCGTCGGGGATCGAGTGGTTGACCGCAAAGAACTCGAGGTCGAACGGCCCGACGCGGGAGCTCTCGCCCTCGGCGACCTGCCGGAGCACCGGGGTGATGCGGTGCTCCTTGAGCTTGGCCTCGAGCAGCGCCAACGTGAAGCGGCTGCCGATGATCGGGATGTCCCGCCGCTCCCGCAGCAGGTAGGGCACGGCACCGACGTGGTCCTCGTGCCCATGGGTCAGGACCAGCGCGAGGACGTCGTCCAGCCGGTCCCGGATGTAGGAGAAGTCCGGCAGGATCAGGTCGACGCCGGGCTGCTCGGTCTCCGGGAACAGCACGCCGCAGTCGACGATCAGCAGCTTCCCGTCGTACTCGAAGACGGTCATGTTGCGACCGATCTCACCGAGCCCACCGAGGGGTACGACGCGCAGTCCGCCGGCCGGCAGCGCCGGGGGCGCTCCGAGGTCCGGGTGCGGGTGGCTCACAGGACGGCTTCCAGGTCGCACCGCAGCTGCGCCACCTCATCGGACGTCGCCTCCACGAGCGGCAGGCGGACCCCGCCGACGGCAAAGCCCTGCAGCGCCAGCGCGGCCTTGGTGAGGATGACGCCCTGGTTGCGGAACAGCCCGGTCCAGACTGGCTGCAGCTGAAGGTTCGCTGCCGCGGCAGCCGCGGTGTCACCGGCGGTGAAGGCGGTGAGCAGCGAGACGAGCTGCGGAGTGACGACGTGGCTGATGACGCTGACGAACCCGACCGCGCCGACCGCCAGCAGCGGCAGATTGAGGGCGTCGGTGCCGGAGTAGACGGCCAGGTCGCTGTCGTGGAGCAGGCGCGTGGTGGCGGCCAGGTCGTCCTTTGCGTCCTTGACGGCGACGACCTGCGGGTGCCGGCCGAGCTCGACCAGCGTCTCGTGCTGCAGCGCGAGGCCGGTGCGGCCGGGGATGTCGTACAGCATCACCGGCAGGTCGGTGGCCTCGGTGACGGCGACGGTGTGCGCGATGACCCCGGCCTGCGGCGGCTTGGAGTAGTAGGGGGTGACTGCGAGCAGCCCTGTTGCGCCGACCTTCTCGGCGTCCTGGGCCAGCTCGATCGAGTGGGCGGTGTCGTTGGTCCCGACCCCCGCGAGGACGTGCGCTCGACCGCCGACGGCGTCGACGACGGCCCGCAACAGGTCTGCCTTCTCGGCGCGCGAGGTGGTCGGCCCCTCCCCTGTGGTCCCGGAGATGACCAGGCCGTCGTTGCCCTGGTCGACCAGTCGGGTGGCCAGCTCGGCGGCGCGGGGCAAGTCGAGGGCGCCGTCTGGCGTGAACGGGGTGACCATCGCGGTCAGCACCCGGCCGAAGGGGGCCGTCATGCGCAGCAGGCTACCCGCGGACGGCTCACCCCTCGCCGACCAGCGGGCTCGACGCGACCTCCGTGCCGTCACCCAGCGGGCTGATGACGAAGTCCGCAAAGGCGTTCGGCGCGACCCGCTTGAGCTCACGCAGCATCGCGATGGCCAGTTCGCGGATCTCGACGTCGGCGTGCTCGCTGGCCCGCATGGCCACGAAGTGCCGCATGGCGCGGTAGTTGCCGGTCACCACGATGCGCGTCTCGGTGGCGTTGGGCAGCACCGCCCGGGCGGCCTGACGGGCCTGCTTGCGACGGGCGGTGAGGTTCTCGACGTCGGCGAACTTCTTCTCCAGCCCCTCGAGCAGCCTGGTGTACGACGACAGCGCCGCCTCGCTCGCCTCCAGGAACAGCGCGTGCAGCTCAGGGTCCTCGGAGATCACGCCCGGCTCGACCATGGCGGCGTCGCGCTCCGGCACGTAGCGCTGCGAGAGCTGGCTGTAGGAGAAGTGCCGGTGCCGGATGAGCTCGTGGGTAAGCGACCGCGAGATGCCCGACAGGTAGAACGTCACCGAGCCGTGCTCCAGGACCGACAGGTGGCCGACCTCGAGGATGTGCCGCAGGTAGCCCTCGTTGGTCGCGGTGGCGGCATTGGGCTTGCTCCAGCTCTGGTAGCAGGCGCGGCCGGCGAACTCGGCCAGCGCCTGGCCCCCGTCGACGTCGGTCTCCCACGGGACGTCCGCCGGCGGCTCGAAGTGCGTGTAGCCGATGACCTGGACCTTGAGCGAAGCGAGCGCGGGCACGAGCGGATCTCCGTACGGAAGGGCCCTCTGCGGCGGGGGGAAGCCGGGCAACTTTCAGGGTAGCCGCGGCCGGTGACAGTGGTGTCGACCCACCTGCTGCTAGCTGTGGCTTGACACGACATCAACTATGACGTCATGATGACGTCATGATGACGTCATGATGACATCGAACCGCCGCCGATCGCTGCTCAACCGGGCCGAGGGCTGCCGCCGCGCCCAGCGCGAGCTGGAGGCCGACCGGGTGCGCCGTTCTCCCCTACGGGACCCCGCCCTGCGGCCCCGCTCCCCGCTCGCCTGACATGGACCTCGCCCCCTACGTCGAGGCGCTCCGCGTCGACGTCACCGCCGCCGCAGCCGTCGCCGGGCCGGACGTCGCCCGCGGCGCCGACCTGATCGTGGACGCTCTGGACCCCGCGCTGCGCCTGGTGCTGCTCGACGTCCTGTCCGACGCGGCCGACGAGGTCACCGCCGCCCTCGACGGACCGACCGTCGAGGTACGGATGCGCGGCCGGTCCCCCGAACTGGTCGTCACCCCGCTGCACCTGGCGGCCGATCCCCCAGCCCCCGCGCCTTCTGCGGGCGCTGACGAGGAGGGCACGGCCCGCCTGACCCTGCGGCTGCCGGAAACCCTCAAGGTCCGCGCCGAGCAGGCCGCAGCCTCCGAGGGCATCTCCGTGAACACCTGGCTGGTCCGCGCCGTGTCCCGCGCGCTGACCGAGCCAGCCGTAACACCGCCGTCGTGGCCGTCCGGCCCGCGGCGCCTCACCGGCTTCGGGAGAGCTTGATGGAGCAGACGTACATGGTGGACGGGCCGCTCGAGGTGTCGGTCCGGTTCGGCAGCGGTCACATGCACGTCCGACGTGCGGACGTAGGCACTGCGCAGGTCCAGGTACGACCGCTCGACCCGGCGCACGAGTCCTCGGTCCGGCTTGCCGCCGGCGCCGAGGTGCACCTCGACGGTTCCCTGCTGACGGTCTCGGTGCCCGACCAGGGCCGGCTCTTCCGACGCGGAGAGGTGGTCATCGCCCTGCAGCTGCCGGCCGACAGCCGGGTCGCGGTGAAAGCCGGGATGGCGGCCGTCGCGGTCCGCGACGGGGTCCACGGACTCGACGCCAAGATCGGGGCAGGGTCGGTGGACGTCGACCGCGCCGCCGAGCTGAACGTCAAGGCCGGGCAGGTCGACGTCGTCGTCGGCCGGGCCGGATCGCTGGCCGTGTCGAGCGGGCAGGGGACGCTGCGCGCGGGTGAGGTCGAACACGCCGCCTTCAAGAGCGGCGCGGGAGACGTCGAGATCGGCCATTCCACCGGGGTGGTGCAGGTCAAGGGCGGCGCCGTGCAGCTGGCGGTGCGCGACGCGGCCTCCGGCGAGGTCTTCTTCCACACCGGCTCCGGCGACGCCCGGGTGGCGGTAGTGCCCGGCACGACCGTCGAGCTCGACCTGACCAGCGGTTCGGGCGACGTCCGGTGCGAACTGCCGGTGGAGAGCGCGGCGCCCCCCGGTGGCGCCGGCTTGCGGCTGCGCCTGCGGACCGGCAGCGGCGACCTGATCGTGACGGCCGCCGCAGGAGCGCCGGCGTCCGCAGCCGGAGCCCCATCCACGAAGGTGCCGTCCTGACCGCCTAAAGGAGTGGGCGGCGTGGACTGGAGCTCCCCCGACTTCCGCACCGCCGCCAAACGGGCAGGGTGTCCCCGCGGTCCGGTGCCGTCACCACAGGTCACGGGAAGGTCACGATTGTCGCTGCACCGAGCGTGACGAAGGACACCACGAATGGCGTTTGCGGGCAGGGTCTAGTCCCGTTGCATCCCTCCGCCTACGGTCCGACGGACACCCGATCGGGTGCAACCCGCATGTTTCCGGAGGCCGGATGTCCCCCCGCACCACTCCCCGGGCACGGCTGGCGATCGCCGCTGCCAGTGCCCTGTCCATCACTGCGGCAGCGATGGCCGGCGGCAACCCCGCCGGCATCTCGGCCGCACCCGCGAGCGCCGATTCAGGCGTCCGGGGTCTGGGGCTCGGCGAGCCCACCTTGAGCCAATTCGTCAGTGCGCATCCCAACCGCCGGGCCCTGCCCGTCGCGCAGCAGACCGAGAAGCTGGCCGGCGGTGAGTCCCCGAACGGGCCGTCGCAGGAGCAGTACGACAATCGGGCGTACCCGTCGACGACCATCGCACCGGCGCAGGAAGCCGCCGCCCGGGCGTCGTTCGCCAAGCACGGCCGCGGCAGCAAGGGCTTCACCCAGGTCGGACCGGACGGCGGCAACGTCCCCGGCGCCGTGACCTACACCGGCAAGGCGTCCACCGTGAGCGGCCGGACCAGTGCCCTGCTGCCGCTGGGTGCGTGCAGCGCCTCGAGGTGCAGCGTCCTGATCGGTACCGCCGGCGGCGGCCTGTGGCGCTCGACCAACGCGCTGTCCAAGAGCCCGCAGTGGACTTCGGTCGGCTCCGGAATCACCAGCGGGGCGATCGGCTCGCTGACCCAGGCGGGCGGCACCGTCTACGCCGGCACCGGCGAGCCAAACGGCTCGAGCGACAATGAGGCCGGCACCGGCCTGTTCAAGAGCACCAACGGCGGCACCAGCTTCACCCGGGTGCCGACAAAGGCCGGCAGCACCGACTTTGCAGTGGGGCGCTCGGTCTCCTCCATCGTGGTCGACCGCACCAACGCCACCCACCTGCTGGTGGGAACGGCCGTCGCCCGGCACGGCTCCTCCTCGGTCAACGGCGGTCGCTTCACACCGCCCGGCGCGGCGAAGATCGGCGTCTATGAGTCCAGGGACGGCGGCTCCAGTTGGGTCCTCAGCCACGCTGAGGACAGTGACACGGTCAACCCGGCGAGCGCGACCGGCGGCGACCTGTTCCGCGGCGGCGTGACCCGGATCGAGCAGGACCCAACCAGCGCCGGGACGTTCTACGCGTCCTTCTCCGACTACGGCCTGTTCCGCGACACCGGCGGCACCTGGTCCAACATCTTCCGCTCAGCGACCAGCGGCAACCCGAAGAATTCCGGAAGCGCTCGCACGGAGTTCGACGCCGTCGTCAAGGGCGCGAAGACCCGGATCTACCTCGGCGACGCCACCAGTGGCCCCAACGGCAAGGCCGGGCTCTTCCGGACCGACGACGCCCTGGCCACCACGCCGGCCTTCACGAAGCTGTCCTCGAGCAGCAAAACCGAACCCGGCTTCAACTCCTACAACTACTGCGGCGGCCAGTGCTCCTACGACATGCCGGTCGCCTCCCCGGACGGTCAGCCCGACGTCGTCTACATCGGCGGGCAGATGCAGTACGACGAGATCTTCACGGCCCACCAGCCCAGCAACGGTCGGGCCGTGCAGCGCTCTGCCGACGCGGGCGTGTCTTTCACCGACATGACCAACGACACCACCGGTAACGGCCTGCACCCCGACCAGCACGCGATCGCCTTTGCCGGCCCCGCCGTGCTGCTTGGCTCCGACGGTGGCGTGAACCGGCTGTCCGGCGGCTTCGCCAACCGGTCCTCGGACTGCGACAGCCGTGGTCTGGCGGCGGAGGACCTGACGCTGTGCCAGGCCCGGCTGTCCGCAGTCCCGGTCAGCAACAGCCCTATCAACGAAGGGCTGCAGACCCTGCAGTTCCAGAGCGCCTCGGTGTCGCCCAAGGGCAACGAGCTGCTCGCCGGTACGCAGGACAACGGCACCTGGTCCCTGGGCCAGCAGGGTCAGCGCTCCTTCGAGAGCGTCGGTGGCGACGGTGGTCAGTCTGGCTTCGACGCCGCGAACAGCGACATCCGCTACCACTCGTACTACGCACCTCAGCATGACGTGAACTTCAAGGGCAGCGACCCCTACGGCTGGACGTGGATCAGCGACGCCCTGCTCGGCAGCGGTGAATCGGCATCGTTCTACACGCCGCTGACCGCCGACCCGGTCGTTGGCGGGACGGTCTTCGACGGGCTGCAGCACGTGTGGCGCAGCAAGGACAACGGTGCGGCCGACAAGGCGGCGCTCGCCACGCACTGCAACGAGTTCACCGGCGACTTCGACCCGTCATACACCTGCGGCGACTTCGTGCCGCTCGGTGGCGTGGCCGGGTCGGACACCCCCGGGGACCTGACAGGCAACTCCTACGGCACGGACAAGTCCGGCAGCTACATCGTCGCGATCGCCCGCAGCACCAGCGACAAGGGGACGATGTGGGTCGCCACCCGCCGCGGCCGCGTCTTCGTCACGCACAACGCCGACGCGACCACCCCCGCGGCCGTCACCTTCACCCGGATCGACAGCAGTTCGACGCCGACCCGGTTCGTCAGTGGCATCTCGATTGACCCGAAGAACGCCGACCACGCCGTCCTGAGCTACTCGGGGTACGACGCGTACGCCGCCGAGGCCGGCCAGGCTACCGGTCACCTGTTCGACGTGCGGGCGACGGGCACCTCGGCCACCTTCACCGATGTTTCTGGTGACCTGGGCGACCAGCCGCTGACATCGGTCGTCGTCGACTGGGCGAGTGGCACGCCCTACGTCGGGACCGACTTCGGCGTCCTCGCCCGGAGCAACCCCTCCTCGGCATGGGCCAGCGTGCAGGGTCTGCCGACCGTCGCGGTCTACGGCCTGACGTACGACCCGGCGAAGCGGAACCTGTATGCCGCGACGCACGGACGCGGCATCTGGGCCTCGAAGCTGTAGGCGCCGCAGGCTCCGATCGGAGCAGAAGGGCCCGTCCGCAGTCGCGGGCGGGCCCTTCGCGTACTCAGATCAACGCCGCCAGGGCCGGAGCGAGCGTTCCGCGCTGCTCGACGACCACGTCGCCCAGTCCCTGCCAGTCCGCCGCCCGGCGGAGTTCGACGGCCAGCGCCGCCGCCACCTCAGCTGCGTCCGAGCCGGGTTCCAGCCACGCCGCCATGACCCGTAGGACGCCCGCCTTGCGGTCGCTCTTGAGGTCCACCCGAGCGCGCAGCCCCTCGTCGTGCAGAAACGGCAGGACGTAGTACCCGAACACCCGCTTGGCCGCCGGCACGTAGATCTCGATCCGGTAGTCGAACCCGAACAGCCGGGAGGTCCGCGCCCGCTCCCACACCAGGGGATCGAAGGGCGACAGCAGCGCCGACGCCCGCACCCGGCGCGGCATCGCCGTGCCCGGGCACAGATACGCCGGCTGCTGCCAGCCCTGTACCTGCACCGGCAGCAGCGAGCCGTCCTCCACGAGCGACCGCACCGCCAGCGCGGCTTCGCCGGGCCGAAGCCGGAAGTAGTCGCGCAGGTCCCGCTCGGTCGCGACCCCGTGCGACCGGGCAGCGAGCAGGACCAGCTCCCGCTGCGCCTGCTCGCGGCTCGGCGTCGGGAGGGCCAACACGGCCGCCGGCAAGACGCGTTCGGTCACGTCGTACAAGCGCTCGAAGGATCGGCGGCCGGCGGTGCTCACCTGGCCGGACCAGAACAGGTACTCCAAGGCGACCTTCGCCTCGTCCCACCCCCACCAGCTGCTCGCGCCGCGTGGCCCGTCCCGGAGCGCACCAGCGCCGAGCGGGCCCTCCTCCCGCACCCGTCGCAGAACCGAGGCGACGAACTCCGGCCGGTCCCGCATCACCCGCAGCGGCCCGCCCCAGCCCTCTTCGAGCGCCTCGGCCCGCGCCATTCGCCAGCGCAGCAGAGGATGCAGTGCGACCGGCAGCAGCGAGGCCTCGTGGCCCCAGTACTCGAACAGCTCCCGCCGGTCGTAGGCCAGCCGGTCCACGAGCGGGGTCGCATAGCTTCCCAGGCGGGAGAACGCCGGCAGGTAGTGCGCCCGCTCGAAGACGTTGACGGAGTCCATCTGCAGAAGCTGCGTGCGGCTCAGCACCCGGCGCAGCGCCGGGAAGCCGACGGCTCCGGCGGGCGGGCGGGCGGCAAAGCCCTGAGCGGCCAGGGCGATCCGGCGTGCCGCCGCCACCGAGAGGACCTCCATCCGCGGCATCCTGGCAGGCGTGAGGATCCGCACCGCGACCACCGACGACGCACGCGCCGTCGAACAGCTTCGCCTGCGCACCTGGCAGGTTGCGTACGCCGGTCTGGTCCCCGAGTCCTTCCTGCGAGCTCGGCAGGTCACCGACGAGAGCCTGGCGCGGTGGGTGACCAGGCTGGGTGACCGGACAGTGAGCACCTGGGTCGCCGAGCACGACAGCACCGTCGACACCGTTGGCACCGTTGGCACCGTTGGCACCGTTGGCACCGTTGGCACCGTCGACGCGGTCGGCACGGTCGGCATCATCGGCATGGCCGTCGCCGGCGCGTGCCGTGACCCCGACCTGCTCGGCTCCCGCGAGCTCTACGCGCTGTACGTCGACGCCGGCAGCTGGGGTGGCAGAAGCGGTTCGGCCCTGCTGGCCGCGGCGGGAGCCGTCGAGGTGCTGTGGGTGCTGGAGGGCAACGCCCGGGCGCGCGCCTTCTACGAGCGGCACGGGTTCGCCGCGGACGGCGAGCGCAAGGTGCTCGACCTCGGCGGCCCGGTCGTGGAGGTGAGATACCGCCGCTAGGGTCAGGGGTGTGGCCGACGTCAGCGTGCGGCCCGCCCGTCCCGAGGACGCCGAGCGGGTCACCAAGGTCCAGCTGGCGACCTGGCAGCAGGCCTACCCCGACCTCCCGCTGGACGTCCCGGAGGTCGAGGTCGCCGCGGTGTGGCTGCGGGCCGTCGAGCAGCCACCCAGTCAGCAGCACCGATTGTTGGTGGCGATGGACGGCACTGAGCTGGTCGGGTTCGCCGCCAGCGGACCGGAGGACGACGAGGCCGAGCTGGCGACGCTGCTGGTCGAGCCGCGCTGGGGCCGGCGCGGTCACGGCTCCCGGCTGCTGGCCGCCACGGTCGACCATTGGCGTACCGCCGGTACGACCCGCGCCGTCGCCTGGCTGCTCGAGCGGGACGCCGTCAGCACAGCGTTCCTGCGGTCGACTGGCTGGGAGCTCGACGGACTGTCGCGCGGCCTTGACACCGGCGCCCGCCTCGAGCGGCAGGTTCGGCTGCACTGCCGGATCGACTGAGCTTGCTCGAAGGCGCCCGGCGTACCCCACCCTGATCGGCGTCGAACGAGATCCTGACATTCCTGGTCCATCGTGGTGGCCATGCCTCCTCGTCACGCATGGCGGTCCCGCTGCGGGTCACCCACCCGCGTCCTCGTCGGCCTGATCGGTCTCTGTGCGATGGTCACCGCCTGCTCGCCGGGCGGCTCTGCGTCGTCGGCCAGTTCGGTGCCCTCGACCGCGCCGGCGGTGACCTTCCCCGCCACACCCGTGACCCGGCCGAACATCGTCTTCGTCCTCGCCGACGACCTGTCGACGAACCTGCTGCAGTACATGCCGCACGTGCTCGCCCTCCAGCATGCCGGCACGTCGTTCAGCAACTACACCGTCACCGACTCGCTGTGCTGTCCGTCCCGGTCCTCGATCTTCACCGGCAACTTCCCGCACAACACCCACGTGTTCACCAACACCGGTACCGATGGCGGCTTCAACGTCTTCCACTCCCGCGGGGAGGAGAACGCGACGTTCGCCACCTCGCTCCAGAAGGTCGGCTACCGGACCGCGATGATGGGCAAGTACCTCAACGGCTATGAACCCGGCGCCACGCTGGGTGGCTCCCAGCCCTACGTACCACCAGGCTGGAACGAGTGGGACGTCGCCGGCAAGGGCTACCCCGAGTTCGGCTATGACCTCAACCAGAACCACCAGGTCGTCAGCTATGGCCACGCCCCCACCGACTACCTCACCGACGTGGTCAGCGGGAAGGGCTCGGCCTTCATCAGCGCCTCGACGGCGGCGCACGCGCCGTTCTTGCTGGAGATCGCGACGTTCGCTCCGCACAGCCCTTCCACCCCCGCCCCGCAGGACGCGAACGCGTTCCCCGGCCTATTAGCGCCGCGCACGGCTGCCTTCGACACGCTGCCCAGCGCACCCCCGGCCTGGCTCGCCAACCGGCGGCCGCTGACCAGCCAGGAGACTGCAAAGATCGACCAGGCGTTCCGTAAGCGCGTCCAGTCGGTGCAGGCCGTCGACCGGATGATCCGCCTCGCTCGAGGCGACCCTCGCCAGGGCCGGGGTGGCGGGCAACACCGACATCGTGTTCAGCTCCGACAACGGTTACCACATGGGCGACTACCGCCTCACACCCGGAAAGATGACGGCCTTTGACACTGACATCAACGTGCCCCTGATCGTGGCCGGTCCGGGTATCCCGGCCGCAAAAGTGGTGGGCGAGCCAGTACAGAACATCGATTTGCGCCCGACGTTCGATCAGCTCAGCCACGCGGCGACACCTGCCTCGGTCGATGGCCACAGCTTGATCCCGCTGCTCTACGGACCGAAGGACGCCAACTGGCGCGCCGCCTCCTTCGTCGAGCACCACGGTCCCGATGCCGCTCCGGTCGATCCGGACCACCCGGGCAAGCACAGTGGCAACCCACCCACCTACCAGGCGCTGCGCACCACCACCTACACCTACGTCGAGTACGCCGGTGGAGCTCGCGAGTACTACAATCGCGCGACCGACCCCGCTGAGCTGCGCAACACCGCCGCCCAGCTCCCGCCCTCGACGTTGAGCGCGCTGCACGCCGACCTCGCCGCGATGACCGCCTGTCACGGCCAAGCCGCCTGCTGGTCAGCAGCGCACCTCCCGCACCTGGCCGGTTGACGGGGCTGGGCCGGTTCACCAGCGCTGGGGGGCGGAGTCGGTCGCCTGACCGGCCGGTCCCTCAGGACTGACGGTCGGCCTTCTCCAGCGCGACCGCCTTGCGCATGGCCCGTCTCCCCCGCTGAGGGTCGCGGGCAGCGTCGTACGCCGTCGCGAGCAGGAACCAACGGCGCCAGTCCTGCGGGGCCAGCTCGACCTCTGCCTTGCGGCGCGCGAACAACCCGTCTGCGGCGTCCTTCTCGACCCGGCCGCTGGGAGTGCGCGGCAGGTCCTGCTCGCGGAAGCCCTCGGCGAACAGCCGCTTGCCGAGCCGCTGGCCGCCGAAGCCGAGCCGCACCTCCAAGCCAACCAGTAACCCGCCGAGCACCACCAGCAGGACGACGCCGATCGCCAACAACGTGCCGCGCAGGGTGCCGGTCTGGACGAGATCGTAGGCCCGGACCAGCATGTAGGCGCCGACCAGCGCGGTCGCGACGACCACCAGCGCCGCCGTGGTGCGGGACCTCACAGGTCGAGCAGCGCCTCGAGCCCGACCGTCAACCCCGGCCGGG
>JAABUR0100007159.1_pt1 | contig 13301 bp, 15 predicted proteins | sample 5560091 | NCBI WGS metagenome assembly JAABUR01 (sample SAMN10711879, study PRJNA513375) | rock metagenome | isolation source: Antarctica rocks | place: Antarctica: Victoria Land, University Valley sud
CCTTCAGGTACAAATTGGTTGTTTACAAAATTGCTGCATAGGAGAAAATCCGGTTTCCAAAAAGATTCAATATTTCTCCAGGTAAGTGATGCTATATTTTATGAACTTAGTGGAGATTATAAAACTCATTTCAGTTCCCAAATTAGTATGGTGAATTTGAAAAAAAGAGAATATGCACAAGAATTACTAAATCACTTACAGTTGGATAAATCCTGTTTGCCATCCATTGATTATGATTCATCGCCAATTACCAAACAGCAAAAAAGATTATTTGACTTCCCGGAAGAAAGCTTTGTCTTCCCCGGTATGGCAGATTTTTATACATCTTTATATGGGTTAAGACTGCATGATAAGGAAGGCTTTATGTTAGCTAACACTTCGGAACAAGCAGGGGCATTTTATCTGAAGCTACCAGAAATGTTGAATAATTTTTTAAGTATTTCTTTTAATGGCGGTTTCATAAACTATGGAAGCACCAACACTGGTGGAAATGTTGTAAGTTGGTTTTTAACCCATGTCCTGAATAGAAAGACGAATTCAGAAATTCTAAATGAACTAACTGCTAAAGCTGCCGCTATTGAACCTGAAAATACACCTATAATTTTACCTTACCTGCAGGGAGAAAGGGCTCCATTATGGAACAGTAAGTTAACTGCTTCAATTCTTGAATTAAATTCGTATCATACCGAAGTTCACCTGTTTCGTGCTATTCTTGAATCCATTTCATTTGCAAGAAGACAATGTTTTGAAGAAATTGGAATTGATGAACTTCATTTAATCAAAATAGCAGGAGGTTCTTCAAAAAACACGCTTTGGAATACTATCAGGGCAAGTGTATTAAATAAACGTATAGCAGTCGCTGACGAAAAAGAATTATCTATGGCTGGAATTATATTTTATATTATGGAGGCTAACAACAGTCCATTTGAAAAACCTGCTATAAACTTTTCTATTACAGAACCAAACCCTGCCTGGATAAATATTTATGATGAAAAGTACAGCAGGTTTATCAAATACCAGAAACTGTTAAGTTGACTCTAATTAATATTTTAACGTGCTGTAAAATATAATTAATTGAGATAGTTCTATAAGAAAGAATTAATCTGCAAACAGCAGGTAAACCTTAGTAGAAAAGTAACGGGGTAGATGACAAACCTCATTACCTTATTCTAATTCTAAATTAATGAAAATAGAATACAACAATTTATACACACATTTTATCCCGATAACTATCGGGACTACTTTGCATCGTTTACCGGCTATTGAAGAAAAACACCGTCAACGAATTGAAAAATACATTACAGGAATAGTAAACAATAATGATTCGCATTTATATTCTATATACGCCAATTCCGGGCATGTTCATTCTCTTATATCCCGTTCTCCAAAATTATCAGAAGAAAGTGTTGCTACTCCCGCTTATAGCGGGACTGAAAGTTCTCAACGATTTATAAATGAAAATAAACTTTGTGCTGCCTACTTTGCATGGCAGGATTCTGCTTCTGCCTTTTCGGTATCTAAGTCCGATGCAGATAAAGTTTGTAAATACATACTTAATCATCCTGAACATCACCGGAAAGTAAGTTTTCAGGAAGAATATGAAGCATTTATAAAGTTTTACCAAAAAACTTTGCAACCTTTTGGTAAGCATCAGAAATAAGGTAACAAGGTTGGAAGGGATGGATGAACTATTTTGTACTAAGGTTAAAATCGAAAGACGAAATAAGGTTTTAAAACCATTATAACATAAGTGAGCATAGCGCTTTAAAATATTAATTAGTCTAAGTTATATAATGAAAAAAGAAGTCTTAATTATTGGCGCAGGCAAAATAGGAAGAGGATTTATTGCTCAACTGTTTTATAACAGCGGGTACAAACTTTGGTTCCTCGATGCATCAAAAGACGTTGTCGAACTTTTAAATAAAGAAAAGAGGTACAGGATTGATATCGCAAGAGAAGGAAAAGATTTGACAGAATATATAAAAGTTGAGCGTGCTTTTACTTTAGATAATAAGGAAAAAGTTGCTGAGGTTATTTCTGATATAGATATAATAGTGACTAGTGTTGGAGCCGGAAATATTGAAAAGGTAACGAGGTTTATTAAGGATATTTTAATCGCTGCCGGCAACAAAAAGATACTGAACTGGGTTATATGTGAAAACGCTAATAATCCTGCTAAAAAGATTAAAAACATACTCTTAGAAAATGCTGATCCGGAATTTGAAAACTTTGTAAATTCTAAACTTGGGCTTATAGAAACACAGGTACTGAGAACAGGTATGTTAGCTGATGCAGAAATAATTAACAAAGAGCCATTGGCTTTGCGGATGCAGGATTGGTGGACTTTGCCTTTGGATAAAGATGCATTTATTGGTACTATACCTGATGTGAAAGGTTTTGTCCCTAAAACTAATTTTTCTAATGAATTGGTTAGGAAACTTTATACTTTCAATGGCACTAATGGACCAATAGCATATGTAGGCTGGGCAAATGGTTACAAAATACTCCACGAATCAGCATTAGCATACCCTGAATTTTTTAGAGAAATTCAGGAGGAATCAGCTTTTGGACTAATAAACGAGTTTGGTCTTGATGAAAAAGAGCAACGTGATTTTATGGCGCTGGCAATGAAGAAATACACTGATCCCACTATCAACGACCAAATTGAAAGAAATGCTAATGATTCCAGGAGGAAGCTAAGTAAAGAAGAGAGGCTTGTCGGACCCGCATTATTATGTCTTAAATATGGCAGAAAGCCGTATGCTTACTCAAAAGCTATTGCAGCAGCTTATTACTATAATGGTTCAAATGATGAAGGCACCCGCAAAGTGCAGGAAACAGTTAATCAAAGTGGAATTGAAACGGCGATAAAAAAATATTCATCCATTGATGAATCATCTGGCCTCTATAACCTTATTCTTGAATCTTATAAATCGAAGAGTTTTATTTTCTGACTATAATTTGAAATAAATAATTAAGCCATTATGAAAAGAAACCGGAGAGTAGTTGGATACTCTGTAATAGTTGCCTTAGGAGGACTTCTCTTTGGTTTAGATACGGCAGTAATTTCAGGAGCCGAACAACCGATTCAAGCGTTATATAAATTAACTAATTTCTGGCATGGGTTTACTGTTGCAATAGCCATTATCGGAGCAGTTGTGGGCGCTTTTTCTGCCGGATTCCCTGCTGAACGATTTGGGAGAAAAAAAGTAATAGTAGCAATTGGGTTCATCTTCACCATAACTTCTATTTTATGTGCCCTGGCACCCAACTGGATTGTTCTTGTAATTGGTCGGTTTCTTGGCGGTTTGGCCATTGGGGCTTCATCGGTTGTAGGACCAATGTATATTGCTGAAATTGCACCTGCTGATATCAGGGGACGACTTGTTGCTTTTTTTCAATTGAATGTTACTGTTGGACTTTTTGTTGCTTACAGTTCAAATTATTTGTTTTCAGGTACAGGTGAAAATGCATGGCGTTGGATGCTTGGGGTTGTTGCTGTTCCATCAATTATATTCTTCTTGTTAGCATTAATTATTCCCGAGAGTCCAAGGTGGTTAGTAAAACATAATTTTATTAAAGAGGCCCGCAATGTTCTTGCCCTTTGTGGCAGAGTTGATATCGAAAAGGAGATAAATGACATTCTCCAATCACTCAGGATAGTTTCAACATCCTCAGGTGAAAACTTATTTAGCAGGAAGTATTTCCGGCCAATCTTATATGCTGTTTTGATGGGTGCGTTCAATCAGTTAGCAGGTACTAATGCTATAAATTATTATGCTACCAGGATTTTTGAGATGACTGGCATGAATACAAATATTTCTTATTTACTTCCGATATTGATTGGTTTAACTAAAGTGATTGTTTTAATAATTGCTATGTCCTTTATTGATAGATTTGGACGCCGTTCATTAATGATCCTTGGCTCTGTCGGATTGATAATATTTATGAGCCTTATCGCATGGACATTTTATGGAAAACATTTCGATGGACCGGGGATATTGTATTTCCTGCTTGGTTACATGTTCTTTTTTGGACTTTCAGATGGAATTGTAATTTGGGTATTTATTTCTGAAATCTTTCCAAACTCAATCAGATCAAAAGGACAATCGTTGGGAAGTTTTACACATTGGTTTTTTGCGGTCATCATTTCATGGACATTCCCTGTAGCTATCAATAGTTCTGTTATCGGCCCGGGAAATGTATTTCTGTTTTTTGCTGTTATGATGTTCCTTCAATTATTATTTTCCTGGAAACTAATGCCTGAAACAAAAGGAAAATCTTTGGAGCAGATTCAGCAAGATTTAAAGATCAGATATTAACCTGGTTTGAAGATAAACAATGGGTATATATTATAACTTCGTCTTGATGAGAAAAAGGAGGGTATGGGAGATTAGATACGTGCAGGAGTAAAAACATGTCTCAAATTATGTATCAAATAAAAAAGCAGGTGCACATATGCCGGACGGATGCGGACCAGTAAGTGGATTATACCGTGTAGAAGCTGCTTTAAATGCGCTTGAAGATGTAAACATAAAACCTTCGTCCTGCCTATTTTTATCACAACTTAATTGCACAAACAGGCATGATAAAACAGGCGGGTATTATGGGCGGAAATTTTGGTGAAACCGCCTTTCCAATGGTACATCCCGCTGATATTGCAGAGGCAGCAGCAGAAGAATTACTTAACCTCGCTTTTACCGGTCATCGCATACACTACATTGTTGGAACTGAAAGGACAGGAACAGAAATAGCAAACACAATAGGGGAAGCAATTAATAAACCCGGCCTCCCACGGGATAGTATTTACTGATGAACAAAATCTTGAAGGTGCCGTACGAGCCGGACTTAATGAAGAAGTAGCAAAGAACTATACCGAAATGGTAAGGGCCATACGAACCCGGGAAATGAATGTAGAATACAACAAAAACAAATCTCCATTCAGTAAAATAAAACTCGCAGGTTTTGCCAGGGAATTTGCAGAAGCTTTTAATGCTTAATTAAATCTTATCCCCTGCTGGATTATAGGTTTACCCTGTAACTTAACCCATTTATAATAGCAGGTTTAAAACCGGCATCATTGCCTAACTGTATAGTTATAATATCAGTGATCATCATAGCTCAATTGTTAAACACAGTCCTGCTACCATTTTAAATTTAAGTCATCTTATAGAAGACTCCAGTTAGCAAGAGACTGGTGAAACAAGTGCAAAAACATTAGGCTTAGCATTAAGGCAAATATGAAGCCACTGATAAATTCTGTCAGCCTACCGTGTTTGATAGTTATGATCCTTCGTTGAAATCAAATCCTATTTATACGATGCCGTAATAGTAATCCATTTGCACATTAATATTCTAATTTTTGAAAACCTTTTATACACCCTATTTTTGTTTTAGAGTTACAAATCGTAGATTTAATTGTAATTGACTTCAAAAACGATATAACATTAGGGAATGGGATTTATACAGTCCCAGATTTAGCTCTCATCTTACAACTTCCTAAAAAAAAGGTAAGAAGATGGCTTGATGACTTTTATAACGAGCGATTGGGTAAGCCGTATGAAGGCAGTTACTCATGGGGCCAGGGACGTGATAAAGCAACTAATTTTCTTACTCTTATTAAGTTCTACGTCTTTTACAAATTAAGAGAACATAAAGTTTCGACATATAAAATTTTAGAAGCTCATCAAAATATGACGAAGGGGCTAATGACAGCTTATCCTTTTGCTTCTTATAAATTACTGGTGGATGGAAAAGAGATTTTATATGCTTTGGAAGAAGATACCTGGGTACGTGCTAATAAAAGCAATCAAATTGTAATAAAGGAAATAATTGAAGGCTTTTTCAAGAAAATAGATTTTTCTGATACTCACCTGGCTCAACGCTTTTGGCCGCTGGGTAAAGAGCATGAAATAGTAGTTGACCCACATCATCAATTTGGACAACCTGTTATTCAGGGAACTAACATTACTGCGGCTACAATTTTTTCAATGCACCAAAGTGGCGAATTCACTTCTACAATAGGCATCTTATATGATATTACAGAGGAGCAGGTGAATGATGCAATTCTTTTCTGTAAACACAGAGCTGCATGATAGAAATCTATCCTGATGAAAATTTATCTGAATATGTTGCTGATGCCCTGAATTCTCTTGATAAGGGATATTTTTTAAATGTTTCGGTTTCCTCTACAAAAACAAAATTTGGCAAAGGTGTTCCAGATGAAACAATAATTCCTTCTATTGGCGAATCTGGCGGAATTCTGATAACAAAAGATATAAACATTCAAAGAACAAGAATGCAGTATCAGCTTTGTAAGAACTATAAATTGGGTGTTTTTTTTCTTAAGCCAGCAAAAGGCCTGGATAAACATTGGGAAATTGTAAAAATGTTGATCAACAATTGGGAGAAATTATCAGCATTATAAATAAGGAAAAGTTGCCTTTGGATATGAGATACCAACTAGAGGAAAGATCAAAAAGGTATAAGTAGCTTGAAGATGAGAAACTTTTAGGTTTAGAAAGAAAATAAAAAACTTTTTAAAACCTTCCTTTTTTAGACCTATTAGAATTACTGCCATTGTTATCATCTTTCTCCAAGAGGATCTTTGCCCATCTATGTTTGCAGGTGAAGAACGGCTCAAGGAACACAAATAAGTATTAGTTAGAAACAATAGCTCGATATGTTTAAATTGTTTAAGAAGTAAAGGCATTTTAACTACAATAAAAAATCCTTATACTCTTGCTCCCTTTCTTGAATTACATGACCTACACATTAGAGTAGCATTATCAACACTACTCTTCCCGCCTAAAGCATGAGGCGTTATATGATCAATAGTAAAATTTTCCCAGGTTAATTTTTCTTTACAATTAGTACAACTTTTAGTAGCGGTTGAATTCCAAATAAAACGCCTTTGTTCAATACTAAAGCCCCGATTCTCATCTTTCTTTTCGAATATACCTGCAAAGAGTTGAGTTAATACCTCTTCTCTTCTTTTTCGAGTAGTGATGCTATCGCTGTCCCCTCTGGTTGTAAATAAATAGGAGGCAAATAATTGTTGGTCTTGTTTAGCACCCTTTGCTTTTGAAATTTGTATTCTTAAATCATCTACCCCATTCGAAAGCCACTCTAAAAGCTTTTGGGCTTGCAAATTTCTTGATTTATTACTAAGGATCATCTTTTCTTTATCAAACTTCCATATTAGCATAAACAATGAATAAAATTCAGCCGAGTTTGCAAGCCTGGTAGTATATAAATTAGGAAAAACTTTCATTACTACATTGATAACCCTAACAAATTCTGCTTTACAGATATCTAATGATTTAATATTTATAGTTTGTCCTCCTATTATTTTATCTAGTGTTGTCTTTTTATTTAACAATTGTTGTTGATGCAGAGAAGCTAATAATTCAGATATTAACTCCACATGTTTCATTCTATCAACTTGACTTTTAGTAACAATATTATTATCCACTAAAAAACCTTCATATCTAGCTCCTAATTGACTAGCTTTTTTTAGGAAAGCACTGTGGTAAAATTTAGCGTGCCTTTTTTCTTGTGATGTTAATGTTTTACCTGTGGAGTTAATTCTAACAAATAAATCAATAATATCTCCTAACTCTCCGGATACTTCTACAGTTTGAATTTTATAGCCAGTTAATCTATGTTCATGTTTCGCTTTCTTTAACGTGTTCCAATTCCAGACTTTAATCTCTTCATTTTCCTCTATTTTAGCTACAATCTCATACTTACAGGTGCGAAATTTTGTTCCTGCACCAAAAAACATTAATATTGATTCAAGACGTTGCTTACCATCTAATACATCGTATTTATGCCTTCCATCCTCATCTGTCGTTTTATATAAAAAAATAGAAGGTATAGGATAATTTTCTAATAGGGACAGTATGAGTTTTTTTCTATCATTTACTGACCAAACTGATTTTCTTTGAAAACCAGGCTCAAGATTTAAGCGCCCCTCATTGTACAACGCTAAGAAGTCTTGTACATCTTTAGAGCCATAAGTAAAGTCTAAAACTTGCATTTCTCTGTTTGTTAGCTTTATTAATAACTAAAATTTCGTAACCTTATTACATTTGTACCAACTTCTTCAAACGAATGATAATATGCACCTTTGGCTTTTGTAGCACGAAGCATGACTTGTGTTGCTATATCAACGTTACCTTCTCTGTTAGGACACAAGCTTCTATCTACAATAAACTGCCAAATTTCTTGAAATGAAGAAGTTCGATTGGGCTTGTATAGTAAAGCAATTCCGATTGCTTCATGAAGAGAAATAAAGTTTTTCCGTGGCATAACTATTAATTTTTAGCAGTTATTTTTATATCTCCAATAACGTAAATCCAAATCTATTCTACAAACATTTGTTTTGTTTGCAATTAATGACGCTTTTTCCTGATAATAAGGACTTTCCGTTTTTCTATCCAAATTGATTATGCTAAAGGACGGATATATTGCAGAATTGAAGCCTATTCCATCTATTTCTTTACTGTCTTTTATGATGCCTTTTACAACATAACTATCCAACGGCAATTCAAGCTTCTCCATTAATCCTCCTGGCTGAAAATCTCTTATGCTAATGTTGTAAGCATCCCATATAAAACCGTTATAAACTACTGTACGTAAAAAAAGATTAACACACTTTCTTGCTGTTCCCCATCTTACTCTTCCTGGCTCTTTACCGTTTTTGCTTATCCCATTAATGTTATCTACATTTTCGGTGAGTCGATTTAAATAACGCTTAAACTCCTTGGGGTCATGGTTCTTTAGGTTGTCAAAAAATGAATTAAAAGTAAACACCTCTATTAATTTACATCTTATTGGTTCGGCAATGCCGTTGCCTTGATTTCGTACAGCAGAAGTACCAATGGAAGTATTAATAAGATTTTTACGTAGAAGTTCAATTTTATCCATAGTTCTATTTTATAAATCTTCTTGAAGCCCTTGCGATATTATAAATCATATAAGAAGACCAGATTCTCATTGCTAAATCAATGAGAATAAGTACTCCTTTAAATGTATCATCTGCCTTTCTTAATGGATTAATTAATCGGAAAAACTGATATACTCCTTCATTAAAACCAGAAAAAGTGGGATGTGAAATCGAAAAATGAAGAGGCGCTAAAACTCCTGATACTACGAGAATAAAAAAAAGACAAAAATGTATACTTAAAAGACCAATAATCGGCCTGCTAATACTTTGCCCAAAGTCGCTAAAGATGTAACTAAATTGAATAATCCACTTTGTCCAAAAGTCCTTGTCATCTTTTAATGTTCTTTTATGAGCATTCATTTCAAGTGAATGGAATCGCTGTTCATTTATAACATCTCCTTGCTTACTTAGAGCATATTTCAACTGTCGCAATACTTCCCTCTTCTTTTCATAATAGATTACAACTTGAATATCCCTTTCAAGTTGGTTTTTTTCCGCAATATTCACATATTGCCTACTTTCAAGCCTTTGAATTTTTTCTGGTAAAGCTTTCTCATCCTCTGTTTGATATATACTTCTTCCTTTTAAAGCAAGTATTATAGTTGCCCATTTAATATTAACAAAAGAACATTCGACTAAATGTGCATCTACAATTTTAAAGATGTCAAATAAATTGAAGTCAATGGAATAAAACTCTGCTTTTCCAAGGTATGCTTCAGTGATAGCGAATTCAGAAGGTTTATCCCCCTTCATGGGGACGATATTAGAAATCCTTAAGCCCTTTTCGTTTCTATAATTGTAAATACTTAAATAATTTACGCTAAAATCTTGCAGAGTGACATTAGCTTCTAAAGCATGGCGCATTAATGATAGCTTGTCAATTGAGGTCTTTTTATCGACAACTCTAATCAATCCTTTTACATCACCTAACTCTAATGTCAAAGTACTTATCGAAGCACCCCCCCAGTAACCTATTACAAGTTCTTTAAAAGCACCTCCATGAATATATACTTCCGGTTCACTTTTAAAACTCCAATGACATACCTGAAAAGTACCTCCGCTAATAATTACTTTGTGTTGAACAGTAACATTTATAATATCAAAATTCTTTTTAAACTCATTATCTAAAGAAGTTACAAGGAGGTCGTCGTCAATGAAGCATCTATTTAACCTTATTTCATGATGCAGAGTAGCATTATAAAAGCCTAATGAGGCAGTAAAGTAGCAATCTTCGAATTCTATTCCTACATCCAAAACCCCTTTAATAAATACATCAAACTGAAAAATAGTCTTCCTAATTTTTAATATTGTCCCTTTAGGTACAGCTTCTGCATCAGTATTTTGAAAGAACTCATCCCAGTTTCTAATTAAATTGTAATTAACCTTCTCCTCAGCAGGGATTAAGGTTATGAAACTCTTTCTCATACCTCTCCCTCCGCTACCATTATTATTTCATCCTCTTCCATCTCATAAACTTTCCCCTTCCCCTCAAACGCCTCTTTTAGTACACTTTGCAACAACTGCCGGGCGTATTGGCGGCTTTGTAGTACCTGGGCTTCTAACTGGCTTAGCTGCTGTTGCAATTGCTGTACTTTGGCTACTATGCGTTGTTGTTCGGCATGTGGGGGAAGTGGAATTGGAATATTCTCCCACTTACCTTTATTGATGATAGGAGTTGCAGAACCTGTTGCCTTTCCTAAAATTTCATCTTGAAAGTATGGACTTGTTAAGGCTATATAAACATAAGCATGTGAAATGTTTGTATAGCAGGTAATAGTATTAATCTGTTGATTACAACTTACATCTCTATCAACTATTCGAGCTTTCCCAATTGACCCACCAATGCAAACCATTAAAATTGAATTCTTACTTATTAGTCTTCCCTTTTCTAATCCTGTTTTTGATAAACCATTATTTTGATAATGAACTTTTCCATCATTTAAATCAGCCGGTCCTAAGAACGGTATATAATCTCCAAAATTTCGTTGTTATTAGTTGGTGGGGTTGCTCCTGTTTGAGTTACACCGCATTCACTTAACCTACACCACACCCATCCTTCCGGTAATTCATAAGAAATTTCATCTTCTGTTATTGGTGAAAGTTCTTTGTCTTTTTTAAGCTTGCCTGCTTTTATTAGTTTTTCTTTTTGGGTTTTTATGCGTTTTAGTAATGCTGTTGCTGGCTCGTCTGTTGGGTCTTGTTTGGTTAGTTTTCCCTGTACGGCTTCCTGCAATATGGTTTCGCGGAGAAGTTGGAGATAGGTTTGTTGTTGGTCAAGTTCTTTTAAAATATTATTCTGTGCATAGTAAGCAACAAAATATTTTTTAGTAGTATCAAACAAAATATCCGGCAAATCAGAACTTCTATCCAAAGGAAGCTCTTCTTTACTCAAACAATCCTCGTAATAATGGACATAATCCAAGAAGGTCTTTTGCAAGTCCTGATCGGGGCATCTAAAATCTAAATCTTTGAGCCCTTTCTGGTTAATAATAGGTAAGGTGGTTTGACTTGCTTTTTGCTTAAATACAGCTTCTCTGCAAAAGAAATAGTAGTAAGCATATTCAGGAAGAACATTTTTATCAAAAAGAACTCCTGTTATCTGTTGATTAGATGATATAAGATTATTTGTAAGTGCAACCCTTCCTACTCCTGCGCCTATGCAAATTATTAAAAGCGTTCCCGGTTTGTATAGGGTTACTTTGTTTTCATCAACTGCTACTTGAGATAATTTATCTGGTAATTCAACCAGGTATTTCCCTCTGCCAATATCCGAAGGTTTTGCCCAGTTAATATCATTGGAGGAATAATATTTAGGAACATTCATGGGCGGAGTTTTGCCCGTTTGCATTTCAAGAATGTACTCACCAATCTTGCCGTTATATTCATCACCTAAGATTGTTTCGGTAAAATACATCACCAACTTTACAATTGGGCTACTTGTAGATAGCTTATATATTTTGGAACCGCTCACTATTAATTATTCGTTTAGAGTTTAGTTGTTCAATAGTAGCACAACTTATGAACGAAATGCGACGCATCTTGTGCCAAATGCTTATTTCTTTTTACCTGTATTCTTCACGTCTTTTAATACTTTCTTTTCATCGCTTTCCAGCCTTCGCTCTACTTTCTTTACATCTTCTGATGCTGGCAAGCTTTCAGGCCTTACGCCTCTTTTTATAAGCATGTCTCTTACTGCTTTATTGTAATCTACATGCTCTCTTGAGATGGTGCGTATCTCCGCGCAAATCCTTTTCAATCACATTATGACTGGTAAGTTCATTAGCAAAATCTTTTGCCTTTATAGTAAGCGTGGGAAGGAAATCAGCTAACGGTTTTGTTGCAGGCACGCCCATCTTTCTTTTCATATCATTTGTACTAAAACCACCGACTAAAGCGGCATCACCTTTGCTTCGTATTGAAGCAAAACCTGCACTGTCAGCCCCACGTTCGTATAAAATACCTGATAGCTTCTTTTCTGATTTGCTTAGCTTTTCACGCGCAGATACCCTTGTCACATCTAACAGCCGTTGTTCTATTATTTCCTGTTTACGGGTTTGTACAGCGAAATAAGTTTGGGCAAATGCGACAGTTGGCTTGGAGGGGTCTCCATTTTGGGCTACTAAATAACAGGCATATCTTGTAAGAGCAATATCTTCAATTTCTCTTTGAGCACCCTTGGCAAGGTCTATCATCTTGTTGACGTCAACGAAATGATCAAGAATTTTTTCTCCAGCATTTTCGCACGCCGCTTTTGCTTTGTCGATAACTTTTATAAAGTTTCTCCAGTCTGTATAATTAAATATTTGCTGCAATTCTCTTGCGCTCCAGCATTCAATGTTTTTATAGAGGTAACAAGCTTGTTCAAATTGCTGAAATAAGATGTCTATTTGTTCCTTTTTCATGCTCAGTATTTACAATACAATATAATAAAAGATCATTAAAGGTTTGCAGATGAACGAAATGCGACGCAACGATGTTTAACCGGAGTTACTGCACCCTGTATCATACCAATTCTTCTTTTAATTGTTTTAGTAACTCGTTGCTCTTTACAAACGATTGCCCGAGCAAATCAATCAATTCGTTGCTGGTGTATTGGTGTTGTTCTTCGGTGCTGTTTGGGTTTTTGATATCGAAATTATAATTGCGCTTCTTTAGTTCTTCACCACTTACCTTCCAGGCATATTGGTTCTCTTCGCGGTTTTTCCACCAGGCTTTTTCGAGGTCGAACTCTTTTATATTTATGGGTTTGGTTTTATTGTAGTTCTTTACGCCATCGGGGTAAGGGTGTTCGAAATACCAAACCTCTTTGGTGGGTTTGCCTTTTGTAAAAAACAGCAGATTTGTTTTAATG
>JAABUR0100007160.1_pt1 | contig 13298 bp, 16 predicted proteins | sample 5560091 | NCBI WGS metagenome assembly JAABUR01 (sample SAMN10711879, study PRJNA513375) | rock metagenome | isolation source: Antarctica rocks | place: Antarctica: Victoria Land, University Valley sud
GCTTATCGACAAAGTAAGAATGTCGATCTCGTCACGCTCTTGCTCAATCATTATTCAAAGCATTTACACGTCTTCTTCAAGAAAGAGATCGATATCTTGCTCAAGCACAAGACTCATGATCATGTCATTCATCTTAAGAAAGATGCTCAAGTCTCAGTCTTCGTCTTGTATGATATGAGTCATAACGAAGCTCAAGAACTTTGTCGATATCTAGATGAGAATCTTGATAAAGAGTTTATTCGAGTCAGTCGCTCTGAAACGATCACTCTCGTTCTCTTTGTGAAGAAAGCTGAAGAAGATTTTCGCTTCTGTGTAGACTATCGAGATCTTAATGCAATCATCGTTAAAAATCGCTATTCTCTGCTCTTAATCTTCGAAATCTTGAATCGTCTTAGTCGAGTCAAAATCTTTATCAAGCTTGATATCATTGCTGCTTTTAACAGATTGCGTATTCGAGAGAGAGATGAATCTCTGATCGCGTTTCATACTCGTTTCGAACTATTTGAATATCTAGTTATGCTTTTCGATCTGTGTAATGAGTTTGTCTCATTTCAAAATTACATTAACGACACTCTTTGCAAGTATTTAGATGAATTCTGTACTGCATATCTCGATGATATTTTAATTTATAGCAATAATGAAGTCGAACACGAAATTCATGTCAATCGTATTCTTCAGAAGCTAGCTCAAGCCGATCTACAGATAGACATCATCAAGTGCGCATTTTATGTTATCGAAGTCTCGTATCTAGATTTAATTATCATCATCAAAGAAGTCAAAATGAACTCAGCTAAAGTGAATATCATCGTTAATTGATCTACTCTTGTTAACGTGAAGAACTTTCAGAGCTTTCTCGATTTCGTCAACTTCTATAGAAGATTTATTTATGACTACAGTAAAATAGCTGTCTCGTTAACTCAACTCATTCGCAAGAATGTCACGTTTGAGTGATTCACTGATTGTCAAGCTGTCTTTGATACTCTGAAAAAAGTCTTCACGTCTGATGTTATTCTTCGTCACTACAACTCAGATCTCAAACTCGTAGTAGAAATCAATGCTTCAGACTATGTGTCTGAAGACATTTTATCACAGTACGACAAGAATGACGTACTTCATCTCGTCACGTACTTCTTCAAGAAACATAATTCTGTCGAGTGCAATTACGAGATCTATGACAAAGAACTCATGATCATTGTTCGCGTCTTCGAAGAGTGATGCTTCGAGCTTGAAGACTCATCAACTTCGATTGAGATGATCACGAATCACAAGAATCTTGAATATTTCATGTCAACGAAACAACTTAGTCATCATCAAGCTCGTTGAAGCGAGTTCTTGTCTCGATTCAACTATCGTATCATCTATCACTCAGAAAAAGTCGAGAGCAAATCAGATGTCTTGACTCGTTGATCAGATGATCTCTCTAAGAAGAGAAATACTCAGAATTCTCGTCACTTACATCAGCATCAGACAGTGCTAAAATCTCATGTTTTAGATCTCAGAATTCAAGAAGACTTGCAGAATCTCGTCTTTGAGCTCAGAATCATTGATCTGCAATGTAGAATCATTGCTCTAGATTTTATTCAGTTACATCTAGTCTTGCTACAATCTTTGTCTTTCATTGCTTTAGTCTCAATGAATTTAGAATTCGAAGAACTCAAACTTGAAGTCGAAGATTCAGAATCTCAGTTAGATCAAGAGACTCTTGATTCAGAAGAAGATTCTGTCAATGTTCTCACTCAGACTCTATGAAATCAAGTTGAAGATAGTGATAAATTCGCTTCTCAGATTCTTGAAGCACTTCGCAAGAGAGTACAATATCACAGCAAAATTCTTCTTGCAGAATGTGAGAATCTAGACAACTTCTTATACTTTCGCGATAGAAAGTACGTTTCTAATTTCAATCATCTTCGTCTACGAATCATTCAGCTAGCTCACGATAGCGTCGCAGATGAACACTCAGAAAGAGCTAAATGCTACGATCTAGTCAGTCGTGTTTATTAATGATTCAATATATACAAGTATGTTTAACGCTTTGTTTGAAACTGTCATGTATGCATTCGCTTCAAATCATTTCGTCAGAGAACTCAAGAGTGACTGCGTTCTCTTTCAGTATCTCAACGTCGATGACGTGATGTCTCTATGAACTATGTAGATTCACTTTCGCTCAGCATCTTCATGAATGTAATCTATAGATATGTTCTTGTCTTTGTCGATCATCTTATCAAGATGAGACATCTAGTCTTTACTGTGATCATGAAAGTGAAAGAAGTCACAAACGCATACTACGCTCATGTTTGAAAACATCACGAATTACTCGAGTTCTTTCTGTCAGATCGAGACATTCAGTTCATCTTCGATGTCTGAAATCACTTATGTCAGATGCTTAAGATCGATGCTAAGTTATTCACTGCATATCATTCTCAGATGAATGATCAAACGAAACGCTCTAACGTCATTATGAAACACTATCTTCGTGCGTTCGTTAACTACATGCAGAATAACTGAACTAAATAAATTTCGAATGCTGAATTTTCTGCTAATAATGCTTTCTCGACAATCATTCTAGCCTCGTTCTTTCTGACTAATTCAGGTCAAAACTCTCGTCTAGAATTTGAATCTTCGAAATCTCTGTCTTCTGACATTTTCGCTCAGTCTCGAGCTAAGCTCATTGATGTCGAGAACTTCACTAAGAAAATGAAAGAACTCATTGAGCATCTTCGCGATGAAATGTTAATCGCTCAAGTCATTTATGAAGTCAATGTCAATCGTTCTCGTCGTTCTTGCCCTCGATACTTTGTCAACGATGAAGTCTGATTAAATGTCAAGAATCTTAACATCGCTCATTTTACAATCAAGCTAGATGATCATCATGTCGATTCTTTTCGAGTTAAACGTGTATTCGAAAAGAATTCTCTGATTGTCGAGCTTGAACTTTCTGAATTCATGAAGATTCATTCTGTCTTTCATGTCACTCTTCTGAGTCATGTGACTATTGACTTTCTGCTCGATCAGCGTCAAGAATCTCGCGAGCTCGTTGTCGCTGAAAATAACGAACGAGCTTGATATGTCAATCGTATTCTGAACTCTAAGCTCGATCAACGTTATAGTTCTTCGCTACTCAAGTACTATATTGATTGAGAAGATTATTTCTCTATCTGAGAATCTTTCAATCTCGTTGACAACTGTCAAACCGCTCTAGAGAAGTTTCATGTCGTCAATTCTGTCGTCGTTGAATCTTATGTTCAATCTTGCACGATTTCTCGTTGTCAGTGCAACGATCTCTAGTTCTTGTCTAGATCTCGTCTCGTCTTAGTTATCTAGTCTCGTTCTCGTTTCTTGTTTTCAGTATCTAGTTCTTGATCGTTCAGCATGACAGTAAACTGCTTCAATTCTCTTTTGTTCTTCGACATTCTCATTATCGTTATCTCGTCTCGTTCTTCGATCGATCAGTCGCTTCGCAGAAGCTCAGTCTTTAAGAAGAAAGCTACTGTCATGATGCTAGGCTGAAAGCTCGATCGAGTCGCATGAAAGTCATGTGACTACATGTTTCTTTCGCGACTGCGCTAGCAGATCTAATTTCTCATGTAATATAGTCGCTTTGAGCTCATCTTGCTTTCTTTTCTTCTTGTCTTTCGTTCTGTACACTACTTGTATCTAGATCTAACTCTATCATAGCTATCATACATTATATTGATAGTTCTTCAAACCTAGTCTCTGACAACTTGAATGCACTCAATTCTAAGATCACGTCACATATATCAGATGAGCGCGAAACTTATGTGAATGTTCAGATCACTCAAAAAGTCTTTGCATCAAGCATGTTTAAGTCAGCAGCTCAAACATTTCTGCATGTAGTCATTTCAAAGAGAAAAAGAGACAGCGAAGATCAACAACTGAAAGAACGCGCATTCAAGATCTTGCGAGCTATGATGATCTGATTCGTCACAAAGAAAGTTGATGACGATGAGAGTGATTCTGACACAAGCATGTCATAAGCATTATTCAACGTCAATGAATCTGACTCTTTTAAAGCAATAAGAATGCTCACGTTGAACATTTACAAAGACGCAGTACAGAACTCAGTTTGAAAGAAACTTTGAAAAAAAGCGATCAACGCAAAACTTGTGACGCTAGTCGTCAATGAGATCTGACAAGAAGAAGTGTCGTTCAAAAAGATCAACATCGTGACAAGCAAATGAGTCTTTAAGTCAAAGATGCACATCGATGATTCTCTTGACAAACTGAAGACAAGACTGATAGTCAGAGATTTCTCTCAAATTCATGAAGTTGACTATGAAAATACTTTCGCGTCAATCATCAAGTTTGACACTCTGCAAGTCTTTTTAATCATTGTGACAATGAAGAATCTTGAACTTCATCAAGTTAATGTAAACAATGCGTTTACTGAATCATTTCTCAAAGAAATCATTTACATGTTTTCTTCGTCAGAAGTGAAAGTCAGACTCGACTGTGCTCTGAGAGTTCTTTGAAGTCTTTACAATCTCAAGCAAGCTGCACAAGACTGACATGATCGCTGTGTAACAGCGCTATCTAAACTCGACTTCATTCAATGCGCTGCAGACTCATGTCTTTTGATTCATGAGTCAAAAGAAATCATGTTGCTACTATACATTGATAACATAGTCATTGTTTTCAAATCATTGAGCAACATTAAATGATTTAAGCATGAGTTTCAATGTGTTTTCAAAGTCAAGAATCTGAGAAAAATGAAGAAGATTCTTGACATTCAAATCACTTGCAACAGAAAGGCACAAATTTTACGAATAAATCAAACTTACTATCTTCATGACATTCTCAAGAGACTCAACATGAGACAAGACAAGCACAAGGCAACAGATTTTTCAATGAATGAATATGATGCTTTTTGCTCAGCTGAACTCGAAGACGTGAGAATCAATCAGCATGAGTATCAACAAGTCATTGAAAGTCTCATGTATGCTGCAATTCACACTCGTTTCAACATCACTTTTGCTCTCAATCAACTAAGTCAATATCTCAGTGATTCTGCAAAACATCATGAACATGCTTTGAAGAAGTTGATGTGATACGTTCGTTTCATCATTGATCTAGACATCACGTACGAAGTCAGTGAGAGCATAAAGTTAGTAGAATACTTTGACTCAGACTACGTCTCAGACAGACTAAATCACAAGTCAATTTTCATTTACATTTATATGCTTGATGAAGAATCAGTCTTCTGAATGAGTTGAAAGCAAAAGTTTGTTGTCACATCGATCATTGAGACAGAGTACATGACTTTATCAATCTGCGTCAAGAAAGATCTATGAATCAGTCAAGTGCTTAAGAACATAAATCTGACGAAGTATCTGAGCATCAGTCACAGTCACGTTGATATTCTTGAGAAGATTACTCATCAATCTGTCTCATTCACACAGCTTAAGAAAGATAATCAAGCATCTCTTATGCTGATTAAGAATGCTCATATTCACGAAAGATCAAAGCACATTGACGTCGCTTATCATCACATTCAAAATCTGCACAAGAAGAATCAGATTTCAGTGAACTTTGTCTTTAGTCAAGATATGATAGCAGACGAATTGATCAAGTCACTATCTCGACAGAACTTCAAGAGATTCATTGAACAACTGAGATTGAAAAGCAGTGAAAGCTAAGAAACTTGCAAGCATTGAGTGAGAGTGTTGAGAAATGCAATGACAGACTTGTTTCTAACAGCTTATTGCAATAGCTCTGAATTCAGTCTGAATTCAGTCAGACTTGCTTCTAGCAGCTTTCTTTAAACTAACGTCAAAGATAAAGTTGCATGTCGCGACTTTGTCATGCGTGACAGTATATAAATAGAGCAGTCTGTGACTTCTCTTCACAATCTAGATAGATTTTATCATATGTGATACTGTTCACTTTACTCTTTGAATAGAGAGCGAACTTCTTTCTGATTGACTTGTTGCTTAACTGACTGAATATCTTGACGAAGCATAAATCAATCAGCTTGACGTTGTTTTGCTCTGAAATTCAATCACTCATTTTGTAATTAATTGATCTTTTTCTTTAGTTCATCATTTTTATTGAAAGCAACTTCTAGTTGTTTTACTCTCTTTTTATGATCATCTTGTACAAGAAGTCAATGTTCATTGAGTTGTAAAATCAAGTTTCGCTGACTTTGAAACTCATTCAACATATTAATGACTTCATTAAGTTGATTGCTGACTCAATGAAACAATTGTTCTTTGATGTTTATGTTTCATGAAGTGACAGCTTTCTCAACTTCAATTGAAGCATTAATGAGTAGAAGTGAAACTCTTCTATTGACAATGCTTTTAAGCAGATGAGTTGTTCAAGACTCAACTGACTTGACATCATATATCATGATGAAAGAAGATAGAAGTTGTTGAGATAAAAGTAAATGAAAAATTGATGTTTTGAATTGATGTTTTTTGATGAGTGAAAATTCAAAGAATTTCTTGTGAATTTCAAATAATAATTGAATGTTTTATTCAAAGAATTTCTTGCAAATAAAATAATGAAAATGAGTGTAGAATTGAAGAATTTCTTGCAATTTAAAATGATGATGCAAATTTGAAGAATTTCTTGCAAATTTTTCTTACTGAATAGATTGTTTTATATCATTTATTCATCAATAGCAAAGTAGTTGATGAGCATTTATTTAATGTTAGAGATCTGTCTAAAGCGAGTTAGATAGAAATGTCATTTAACTAAAAGATAAATGCTAAGAAAGAAAGATAGTTACAAAAAAGAAGTTGATTACATATATGTATTTCTCAGTTGATGTTAAACTCAATAAAAACTAGTCAAAATGATGAAGTAAGAATAAATTTAACAAGATTAAAAGATTGAGTTTGACAAGACTAAAATCATGACAAGTCATGCAGAGTAACAAAAAACATTTTTGCAAAAAAGTTCTTCATATGATCATGCAATAACTTTAGAATCTGATGATTGTGAGAATCATGATGCTGTATACTTCATATAATGTTCTTTGAAATCATATTGATTCAATTGATAATATTTGATATGATGCTTTGTATATGAAGTTTGTTTGACTTCTCAACATTGAGCAAAGAGAGCTTTACTTTGTTTGCAAACATCAGATAATCATCTCATATGAAGAGAGAATTTTTTCACAAAAAATGAGCAGAAAATTCTTAATGATAAATAATTGAATTTTGCAAAATTACTATGCAAAACTTCTTCAATAAATGCAGAAAATCTTGAATAATCATGTTGAATTGATTTTTTTTGACAGTATTAAACAACAATTCATTGAGCAAAGATTTATCATTTTCATATGAAGCATTGCTTGAGAAATTGCTGAATCACATCAGTCAATGATCAATTCATGATCAGAGTGCTCATATAAAAGATAATGAAGACTCAATTTTAACTTAAAATAAAAAAAATCTTCAGAAATTGATTTGAAGTCTGTCATTACTTGTATGAACTTCAGAAGAAGATGAGTCAAATAACTTGTAAACAGAGCATCTGTATTTCATCATTCAACACGACGTATCTGAGATTTTGATGTATCACTCAACTCGTCTGCTCATGCTTCTACATTATGATCATGAATCTTCTTAAGACTGAAAATGCTGACAACATTAAACATTTTGTTGATTCATTCTAGTTGAATTTCATACAACATAGACGAAGTCGACTTGCTTTCTTGAAGCAGATGAAGATCATATCATTGTTGTTGTCTTTGAAAATGTGAAATCTGCTTTCGTACGATGTTTCATTGATAAAAGAGATAAAAAGCAAACTGTAAAATGATGCACAGCAATGAATTCTTGTGTCGTACAATTGCTTCGTATTCAATTCGCTCAGTCTGATTCATTTTTTCATTGTTCAAGATGTAAACGTGCATTGTACAAGAAATGAGATTCTTGTTCTTCAAGTTCAAAGAAAACAAATCAATCAACTGCAGATGATGACGATTTTCTTCACGCATCAACATCATATGACTCATCAAAAAATCAAGCGTTGTACAATGAGTGAATTTCACAGTTTGAGTCGTGACTCGTTTCTGAGAGAGCTCATGAATTCAACAGCTTCGTACGACATCAATCATTTATCATTACTCATATTCATTCAACAGAGTATTGACATCGCGATCGAGATATTGAGCTTTTCTTCTCGCATGCTTCTTCTTCATATGATCTTTCAAAAAAACTTTCATCTTGATCTTTCATGAATGAGAAAACGTAGCATGATCGAAAGATTGCTGATAATTGTACGAAGAAATGATAGCAGAAACATAACTGTCAACTGAATCAAATTTCAACATCTGCTGCACTTTCTTTCTTGTAGCAGTTGTACGAGACTGCTTGTAATGACTTGTACGAAGTTCTCGCGATAGAACTTTCTTGTTCAAAAACATGATGAGTTTATCTTTTGTCACTATTTGATCATTCATAAACTTGTGTCTTGCACAGAACTTCTACTTCACTCAGTGCATGTTGTACAAAGACGTTGAAGAAGATCTTACTCGTTATTTCTTCTGCTTTGACTCATAGTTTCTGATCGTATTGATCGAAGCGTTCATACGTTTCAAGATCAACGCAGCCTGTTCATGTTGATACAATTCAACTGCGACATTCATCTCATTGAAAGCGTTCATCGTCAAGAACGTCATTGTCAGAGTCGCTGTACACTGCAGTACTGCATGCAGAATTAATTCAGATGTGACAGACTTCGTATGAATAGATTGTTGAAGAAAATCAGAAGCAGCGAGCGCAAAATGAAGCAATAACTGAATAAATAACTGAGGTGAAACAAGTTCTTGAATATGTTGCATATTATCGGAAGAAGAATCCTGTTGACATGCAACATGTTGAGAACTTGACAATAACTCGAAATAACTGAAGACGTCGACATGTTCAGAGAAGTGTTATTCTGAGATCAGAAAATATGCCTGCGAAGCTCGTTATTCTTGATATTGTCACGCGATGCAAGAATATTCTCAACAAAGCTTTGATTTAGAGCAATACATTTCTTTGAAAAATGATACAGTCATCGTAATTCTGAAGGAAAAGTTACTGTAGATCATTGCGGAAACCCTCTAGTCGTCCTTAAAGTACCTCTACATATCTCCTTCCCATATCCCCTTCCCACCTCTCCAACCTCATGCACTCCCACTTCATCCCATCCGCTCCCCCTTCACCGCCCCTCATAGTCCACCACGAACGCATATATATCCCCTCTCACCGTATCTAATAGTAGAACTCCTTGATTCGTCGGACTGCTACAACTTGAGGAAGCTATGGTCTGATAAAATATGCTATACATACCTGAACAGAAATGTTTCAAAGTGCGTTCACATTTTGGCCGATTCGTCAACCAACATGGTCATGCATTGCCAGACGGCTAAAGAGCTCAAATTCCATTCTTTCAGCTGCCTTGGGACCATTACGCACTTCACCCGCCATATTCGAACCAGGCGGGAAATAGGGCTCAAACATGGGCTCGCCAGCACCTCTCATATTAGCCAAGACAGCCTGCCGAAAGTGCCACCGCAGAAGCTGATCCACTGGTCGATCGGGTTTATCGAGAAACTGCTGATCAAGATGTGTTCCAGCAATGCCTTTTGAATTTCTTCGGACACAACGATATTTTAGTTGTCCTGGAATAATGAGTTTCCTGGAATAATGAGTTCATATAACTTGAAGGAGGAGGAGGTATACATGCATCAGGATCGATTTGAGATTTCATAACCATCAAAAAGTACGTGTACATCAGCTCTTAACAACAGCCCGTTTTGCACCGAGTTGATGGGATCTGCTTTCTGAATAGTAATCCAAGGAGAGAAGTCGTGCTTATCCCAGCGCGCTTGGAACGCTAAAGGAACTATGTGCGCGGCCTCGAACCCTTGCCAATTGCCGTATTCTGCCTCTACAGCTTCTTCCCCCGTGATCACACATCGCCGGTCTCGTAGACGTACGCTGTCACGAAAGGATTGGAGACGAGTTCCGGTGTTGATAGAAATTGCCCGAGTAATCGAAGGCTCGTCCATAAGTGTAAAGGAACCTGTTAATAACTGATTAACTACCTATAGCAGAGAAAGAGTAATATAGACTCACCAGTGATATGGTATTTCCCTGCCTGAAGCGCATAGTTATCCTTCCCAACTAGGATCTTATTCTCGTCTCGCAAGGAGAAGGGTTCATCACAGGCCAGGAGAATGTCTAATATGGAGTAGAAGTTGTTGTTCGTGATGCCATTGGTGAGTACGAGGCCGCCGAGTTCTTCTTCGGGATTTTCGGCGTCATAGAAACGAACGTTTCGTCCACTTGATCAATTAGGGGGCATAGCGAAAGATGAAACGGAGTGTTACCCGGAGGATTGGGGTGGCACCCAATACACCCAGTCCAAGAGGTGGGTTTGGGGCCTGTTCTCAGCATCTTGGGTTGATGGGTGGGGGGTTTACTTGGAGAGCCCAAGCACACGTACTAGGTGCCGAGGCCAGATAAGATCAGATTAGATAAGATACGATAAGGAAATTTCCCCCCATCATATACTTGCAAGCAATTTCCACTCGTTGGTCTTTGAGGCCTCATCTACTCGCAATTATCATACGCAATGATCAAGATGTTGCTCTGCCCCAAACCCGTAGTATTTGCCGCAGTGCCCCAACTGCTTCTCGATGGTGTTCAATATCGTATGTTAGAAGACTTTGAAGCACGACTGTGGCCAATGAGTAACACATTTTGCATCTCGTCAGGCCTACTAGAGGCATCGCAGAAGCGATTACAAAGTCACTCTAGGCGGTTTGGGGCACGGAAACCCCTTCTGAATGTCTCCACCAATTCCGGAAGCTCGCCCGCTCTTGCAAGCGCCGCTCCAGCAACACCCGCAGCTTGGATACCGCCCAAAGCTCCTCCGCCCATCGCCGCACCCTGACACCAAGAAAAGAGACTGCCAGCCTTGACCACCCCAATCGATGCTTGCCAAGCTGCAGCAACAGAGTTGGCCGCTGGCCCCGCAGCCGTGAATCCGATAGCTCCGAGTGCGGGCACCGCGAAGAACGATAGAGCAGAGACAGTAGCGCCCACTACTTGAAGACCTGTGAGCACTGGATGAGCTTTGGCATAGTTTGTCGTGGCTTGGAAAAGAGTGACGTCTTGTGGTTTCACTATGAAAATTCAGAAACTCTCGCGAAACGTCTGGGATCAGGTATACCTCGTCTCGTTAGCTCCTGCGAGAATTCTGCACTCCAGCCCGAAAGGATGAATAGTAGCACATTGGGCAAAGCAGCGATGTCATCAGGAAAATCCCCGTTAATGAAGCGATGTTGCACCTCATTGTCGGTCAATCCTTCGAGCGGCTTCCTTCCGGTCATGATCTCGTAGAGCAGACTAGCCATTGCGAACCTTTCGGCTCTTCTGACCTTTTCTTCGTGATCCAAACCATATAAAACGCTTGACGGTATCTGAAAGCGAGCGGGATAGCCCTCAACGAGGTCACCTTCCAATTCTGGCATCGAAAGAGACTCGATAGATCCATCTAATCCAGCAACAAAATCCCATGGCCGAATGCTGTTGTGGGGTTCCCCGGTTTGCCCAAAGTGCTTGATCACCTCGTTGGCCCAGCGTGTGCGTATCTCGGTTCTTATGTCCGGATAGTCGCTAAGAGGGAGCATTGTCGCTTCCTGTGGCTGCTCACTGTCACCATCATTGTCTTCAACCTTCTTCACGCGGATGCGACAAGTAAGCTCTGCGGATGCCATCTTTCGAGACAGTGTAAGACGAGCTCAGCTTGTGGCATGGTCAAGCGAAAGGGAAACGCAGGCCCAAGGTAATGTGGTGCTGAGTAAGGTAAACCCGTGTTTTTGTCTCGTTGACTTATGCAGACTCCGCTACCCCACTCTCGATAATCCAATCACGTCTATATCATCCTGCAGACCGACCGTTCGGGCACTCGAGAACGTGTACAAACTACCATCTACGCGCAGTGCAGAATAAGCCGATGGCTTCCCCTTCGGCCCAAATACTGCGGCGTACTGCACTTCCATGGCACTATTGAAGAGAAAGTGAATGACATCTACGACACGTAAAAATTCTGCTACAAGGTTGCTCGAAAGCGCCTCTATGGAAGGAAAAAACCATCATCTTATTACAGGGCTCAATACACTTCATTTATTCTCTTCTGAATTGATCGTCGACCTCTAGTCGAATGCCTAGAGGTTGTTGATGAAGAAATTAGCAACCACATCGAATCACCTAGAGGTTGTTGATGAAGAAATTGCACATCGAATCAACAATTCAAGAAGTTAGTAACGTGACGCTTGTAACAGTTTGAGCAAATACTCGTCGGGGCAAACTAGAAAACTTAAGACTTGGAAGAAAGAGTCTTCAGACTTCGATACTCCACAAGAAGCCGTTGCCTATATTGTGGCTTTGGTTCTGCAGAAAGGATAATCATCTTCAGTCATGAGTCATACATTAGCAGCATGAAAGTCGAACGAAGACACAAAAGGACAGATATCTGTCAAAGATCTCTGCTCGTAAAATGCCCTTGTACATATAGTGTGACAGACATGGATTTATTTGAGATGGAGCACGCATAATGCCATATCGACTGCATCTGTCCATTCAACCTGGCATATTCACTTTTGTCAGAACTGCTACGAATTTAAAGAAGGATAAGACGTCAAAATGCAGGCGTTGAGTCAATGGCACCTCTCGAGCGATTGCCGCTTCACTTTCTTCTGAGCCACTCTAATAGATACTCATAGTTACTAGCTTAATGGTGAGTCTCTTCCCTTACATCGTCTCTCACTGATGTCCGTAACAAAGATTCAGTATCCCACATTTCTATGACAGCCGTTGAATCTCTGTAAGCAGCCACAAAAAGCATCTTGCCTATCATGGCCATTCGCCACACTGCGCCGGCATTCCCGTTCAGCTCCCGTACCAACGAGCCAGAATCCGGGTTCCAAACACGAACTCGTCCATCAGACCTACCTGTGACGATGTTTGAACTGTTCACTATCATAGCCGTCACCGACTTTTCATGTGCTGCTATGGTCTGCAAACGCGTAACATCGTTCATGCCCCATTCGCACCAACTGCCGTCCGAACTCGTGGAAACCAGTGTTGCACCACGGAATTCGAGCTGGTTTACAAGGGAAGTATGACCTTGCAATTGAGCGAGACAGGAGCTACGGGGGCACACCAATCAGCCGCTGTAATGTCTAGCATTTCGGATGCGCGAGACCCAGACGACGCGTTAAGCAACATACTCATCATCTACCTTCCACACTCGAATGGTTGTGTCTTTCGATC
>JAABUR0100007161.1_pt1 | contig 13298 bp, 14 predicted proteins | sample 5560091 | NCBI WGS metagenome assembly JAABUR01 (sample SAMN10711879, study PRJNA513375) | rock metagenome | isolation source: Antarctica rocks | place: Antarctica: Victoria Land, University Valley sud
AGCGCGGGCGCCTGCCACAACGGCACGTGCCGTGGCTGACAGCGGTTCTCCCCTCCTCCTTCTGGCGCAGCAGCACAGGAAGGCCCAAGACACACTGGCAGTGGCTCGCTGCATGCTTGCCGGTGACAGCTCTGGTCGGGTTGATCTGCAATGCGTAGCCCTGCATACGGCTTTGCCCGTATGCAGCCACAGTTGGCTGATACCAGGTTGTAACTCAATCATTAATCCATTCCCCACGCGCGCGCCTTGAACGCCTCGAACGCATGCCCGTACATCTTGTACAGCGGCCACGCGACCTGCTGGTACAGCTCCTCGACCTCCACGCCGCACGTCTCGGCCACGTGCCCAACGATGCCGTGCACCAGCTTGGAGCGCGTGAAGCGCTCCTCGCACAATGCGATGTCCTCCGGCGACACGCGCCGCTTGCTCAGGTCGATGTAGCCCTTCTCCTTGTCCACGCGCAGCACCATCACCGGCTCTTGCCGGCCCACCTGCGGTGCCGGTGACGCGGAGTCGCCGCTTGCTCAGGCGGACACCAGGCGCCTCCCAAGCCTTGCGCAGCACCTCTGCCGGTTCGTGGCTACGAAACAACACGGCTTGGCCAGACTCTGCGCCAGCCGTGGCCGGTTGCAGGCGGCAACGCAGAGCAGCCCGCCCGCGCAAGCGAGCCAGGCGGACGTACAAGCGGCCAGCGCGCGCCTTGATGAGCTTTGTGATGGAGCGGATGCGGCGCCGCGACAGCTCTGACAGCAGAATCATGCCCTCGATACCGTGGTACTCGAGCAGCGAGACGTAAGCGCCCATCTCAGCGATCGACTTGACCTGCACCATGACCACGTCGTCCACGTCCGGGAACTTGCTCTCATACATGCGGCAGTCCCGGTGGCTGGACATGGCTGCAACACCACGGCGCAACGGCCAAGCGTCTAGCAAGTGTTCAAGTTGCGCGTGACGCTGCTAGCTGACTACGAAGCTGTTTATTGCAATCCTGCTTTTGCACAAAGCGCACTGTGTTCGAAACCAACCTCTTGTGGCCGCAGCCGGGCTTGGCTTTGGTTAGGCCTAGGGTCTGCAAGAGAGCGCAGGCTTATCTCCTGGATTTGCTCCTCTTCCCGCACACCCGAGGCCAGAGGAGTGCTTGCAGCTGTCTCCAGCTCGCCAGGATGCAGACCGTCATGTGCTCCAGCGCCACGGCCCTGAAGGGCGTGTCTGTTTCGCGCCAGAGTGCGCGCCTGATCCTGTTGCCCCGCTGCCTCCCTCTTCACTGTGTTATGAACTATATAGCATCACTGACCGGGTCTGTGATACGCAGCCCCGGCAGCGCGGCCCGTCGCCCGTGGTAAGCTCCCCGGAAAGCCTAGCTGCGTTGAGAACGGCCTCGCCCTGGTTGCTGCTGTGCTGACCCGTGTGTGGCACTCGCAGTCGCGGTCGTCTGCCAGCACACCGCTGCAAAGCGGGTAGCAGCTGCAGCGGCGACTGTGCCGGCCATGCTCGTCGCCCACCCGGCGATGGCGCTCGTGCGTGCCCCGCTGCCTCCTGCGTGCCTGGTGCCGCAGGTTACCTTTTATCACACGCAGGAGACGCTGCTCGGATAGCAGACAAGGGCAGGAGCTTGGACGCGGTGCAAGCAGGTTTCTGAGCGCGCGGGGGCGCCCGGCGAGCAGGTGGACCAGCGCCTGGCGGGCGAGGGCACCGGCAAGATCCTGGGCGTGGCCGGCGTGGAGGGCGTCGCGATCGTAGTTGTGTTTGGCCTGGTCTGGGCGCTGTACCAGGGCGCGACCAAGTCGGTGGGCGACGGGCGCGGCAGCGGCGACGACTCCGGCCTGGGCCTCTGAGCGTGCTTGCCAGGCGCGCTGCGGCGTGTCCTAAGCGTGCCTGCACCTGCTGGCTCGGCGCAGGGCTGGGCTTGCCTGCGGGAGCGCTGCATGTTGACCAGGATTGGTGCCGCGCTGGTGTTGTAGAGCACTTCTTGAGGGCACGCTGCCTTCACTCTTACTGCTGTTTTGCAAAACCCTGGTGATATCATGTCACATTGGCCTGGCAGCGTGCTGACACTGACGCGGCTCACGCTGCCAGGTCCCTCGACACTGTGGAGAGCGGAGCTTGGACCGCGGCTGGAGTTGCTGCGAGGCGCCCCTGCTGTGAGGGCAGCACTCGCAGCTCTCTGGCGCATGTGCAGTGGCGAGTTGCCCATGCTGAGGCATGCCTGACATGGCAGAGTGACTGGGGGAGCACCACTGTTGTAGGGCTAGTGCGCGAGCGCCAACGTGCCGGAGGGCTGCATTGTTTCAAGTTTGTCCACCGTACTGTAAGCTATGCACTGCCTGGGTTCACTTGCACTCGCTGCCTGCCTCTCGTTGAAAGGCATCAATGCTGCTGGCCAGGGCAGGCGCAATGCATGCCACCTGCTGCTGAAAGTCTCGCATGTCGCCGCCCACCGCATGCAGTGCATGCACGCCTGCCTGGAAGCAGAGAGCGGGCGTCAGCGGAGCAAGATACACGGCGCTGCAGGGTGCCGCAGGCGGGCTGGGCTTGCAGAGGCCGTCACCTGCAATGCCTGGAACGCCAGCAGGGCTTTGGCGCCGCCTGGCTGGCATGCAGCCGCGTCGGTGCCTCGCAGCGCGTCGAGCATGAGCTGCGGCACCTCGTGCTCCCTGCCCCTGTTCGCAAGCGGCCGCTATCAGTACCGCTGCAGGCGGTCGCTCACTACCGCTGCAGGCGGTTGCTATCAGTACTGCTGCAGACGGCCGCTATCAGTCCCGCTGAAGGTCGCTGTCGATACCAATGCAGGCGGGTCCTTCCCAGTGCCGCTGCCGGCCGCTGCTTGCAACGACCAAAGTGTGACGCGCGGCGCGCCTCATGCGCAGCCTGTTCTGGACCAGCAGCAGCCGCGCTTCCCAGGAGCCGGGCCGCAGAGCGACCGCTCTGAGCAGGATCCGCTCGCCGTCCTCCAGCGTGCTGCGCTTTCCCGCTCTGCCGTGCAGCTGGCCGGGCGGGTGGTCAAAGGTGCAGCTCCGCCCCTTCTGTGAGTCGCCAGGCAGGCACAGCGCAAGTCAGCAGTCGAGTAGTCCTGGTGAGGCGCCCGGGGAAGGCGAACGCACAACATGCCACCAGTGCTCACTGCGAGCAGCTCGTGGAAGGTTGATGCGGAGCACAAGAGACCTGGGCTGGAGCTGGAGGACACGTTGTGGGCGGCGAGCCTTCTTCCAGTCTGTCCGCTGCAGCACGCCGGCAGGGGACGCGCGACTTGCACCATCAACAAACGAGCTGCCCACGTGGTGCACCTTATCGTGTAGGTGCCCCCGAGAGCAGCGACAATGAAAAATAACACAAACGCGACTTGCACCACCCCGAGCTCAAGCTCAATTGCCCCAAGCATGTACCCAAAACAGCGCCCCGGCAGGACTGGCCACAGACCAACGGCAGATCCAACCAAACCTTCTGCCTGCACATGCTACAAGGGGCAAGACCGTGCATGCGATATACACTCTGCAGGTCCACCAATGCGCGACCTGGGCGTCGAGAGAGCGGCTTTGCATGCCAGCGCTCAGCCCTGACCCACAAACCTCAAATACAAACGCAAATCTGGGTGTGCTGCGGGCGGCAGCCGAGCATGTGCTCAGCCGGTGAACGCCCCATGCCGCCGCATCAAGCTGCCAGAATCATAACATACCCCCGTCACCCTACGAAATGGCTCATGCAAGCACGCGAACACCCTGCGCCTGCACGGCGCATCATCACACGCCTGCTGCTCTGCATGTCACTCTGTGCTGCAACGCCGCTAACGCTTCAATTGCCAAAGCCCACACCTCCAATTAAACAATGCCGGGCGATGGGATGCCCATGTCCGCTACATCATGCACGCCTCTGTTCACGCTCCACGCCCAGCCTGGGACGGCATTTTCTAGCGTGGCCCAGCGCGACGCGCGCTGTGCATCTCCATACGCGCCCGGCGCGCTCGAGTCGCCCCGCTGGGCGCCTCAGCACCAGAAGCAGCCCCTCGCAGCGAGGTTCGGCGCGCCCCCGTACGGCAGCGGGCCAGGAGCCAGGGCGGCGGCCACGTGCGTCGCCGGCGCCGCGCCTCCAGCGGCATGCGCACGGCGGGGCCCGGGAGCCAGCCCCGAGCACCGCGCGCGCGCGGCAGCTCAGCAGAGCGCGCGGCCCGCGGCATCGGCGGCGTCCAGGGCAGCGTCGTGCGCGTCGCCGCCGCGCAGCGCGCCCAGCACGGCCGCCAGCGCCGCCAGCAGCTTGAGATCCTCCGGCTGCACCAGCACGCCGGCGTCCTCGTCCTCGCGGCCGCCCAGCGCCTCCACCACGCCGGCCGCGTACGCGCCCAGCCGGCGCAGGTTGCCCAGCGCGACGTCCAGCGCCGGCACCGCGTCGCCGCCCACGCCTGCCGCCCGCGCCGCCAATGCGCAGCCACGCCAGGGCAGCCCCCCGGCTGCTCCCAGGCCTGGCCGAATATTATTCCGGGTGCGGTCGTTACAGCGGGGCCGGTGAGGGGCCGACAGGCGAGCCGCCAGGCAGCGTCCGGCCCCTGTGCACTGGGCGCAGTCGTGGCAGGGGGGGACGCGCCGACGGGCGGCGCGGCGCGCAGCTCGGCGGCCAGCAGGCGCGCAAAGCGGTGGCGCAGGCCGGGCGCGCTGGTGGCCGGCGCGAAGCAGTGCAGGTTGCCCAGCGCCTGGAACACCGCCAGCGCGCGCTGCGCGGCCTCCACCGCCACGTGCCGCGCCTGCGCGGCGCGCGCAGACCCGCTAAGCCCGCCTGGCAGCCGGCCGCGTGCGCACGAGCAGCCTGCGGCGCACCGCCGTGACATGCTGCCGGCGCCTGCGCCGGTCGCTCGCCCGGCCGACATGGAGCCGCATGCACGAGCGCGTGTGAATACTGTGTGTGCCGGCTGCCGCTGGCGCACGCACGTGACTATGAGCGCGCTTTTGAAGAGCAGCCGCTGCGTGACTTTCCGCACAGAGTGCAAGTGGGCGGCGCGCAGGTCGACCGGCACACCATCAATCATGCGCGGGCAAACAGGCATGCGCATGGCTACTCGAGGACCCGCAACCAGCCACGCACGGCGCCCTGCGCGCGAGCAGGCATGCCAGCGTGGCTCCAAGGCCGCGACACCCTCTGCTGCGCCAGAACGAAGAAGAGGACTCGGGAAGCGCAGCGCATCATGCCTGCCAGGCCAGGCCGGCAGGCGCGCGGGGGCGGGAGCGCGGAGCGCGCAAGGCGCGCGGGGAGCGCGGGCGCGCACGCGCGAGCGCGCGCCAGCCGGCAGGCCCGCGAACGAGTGCCCGCCCGGGTCGGCCAGCGCGTTGAGCGCGTCCAGGCGCCGCTGAAAGCGCGGCGTGGCCGGGCCCAGCAGCAGGCAGCGGCCGTCCAGCGCAAAGTCGGCCGCGTGCAGCGCGGTCGCCTCCTCGCCTGCGCGCCGCGCGCGCTCCGCGCTCGGCGCGCGCGCGCTGCCGCGGCGCGCAGCGCCGGCGCATGCGGCGGGGCGGGGCGGGCGCGCGCACAGGCCACGCAGGCAGTACGCCCGCAATTTCCAATCATGCCGCGAGACCAGCCGCCGCCGCCGCCTGGTCTGTCTGGACGCTGCTGTCGCCTCCATGTGCTGGGCAACTGAACACATGCAGGTCACATGCGCCGGGCTCCATGGCCGCAACCGCCGCCGGCATGGCCCCCCGCCTGCTTGCCAACTGAAAGTCAAACATGCAGTGCTCTGCGGCGCTGTGGCAGGCGGGGCTGCGCGCACCGGCGCACCAGGCCGACTCGAAGCGTGCGGGCGGCAGCGACAGCGCGGCCGCGGCGGGCGCCGCAGCCGCCGCCATCGCGGCCTCCCGGAAGTTGCTGTCGTCCGCGAGCACCTCCAGCGCCTGCGCTCGCGATATAGTGCGCGCCGCTTGAGCCGGCACCCCAGCTGCACTCCCTCGTCCTACAGGGCGGGGGCTCTGCGGCGAGCTTTGCAAGCGCCTGTGGCATCACAGAGCGACACCCATGGCAGGGAGCCCCACGAAGCACAGAGAGCCCCACGAGACATGCCGGCCAGCAAACATCACAAGAGGCCTCTTCAGGCACAGCTTCCGCCATCGGCCCGGGCTCGCTCTCCGCATGCACCGCTGCGTCACCCGGCAGCGGCGGCGCCAGAGCCCCGCGGCGGCAGCGGCCGAGCGTACCCAATCTTAAACCCTCGGGTCAACGCCCACCTGCAGCGCGTTGACCGCCAGCTGGCCCTCGCCCGGCGAGCGCGGCCGGACCTCGCGCAGCGGCGGCCGCCGCAGCGCGAGCGCCGCGTACGCCAGCGCGCGCGCCGCCACCTCGCCCGCCAGCCCGCGCCCGGCCGGCGCGCCCGCGACACGGTCCAGGAACGGCGCCGCGTCCGACTCGGCCAGCCCGTTGAGCAGCGCCAGGCCGCGCGCCGCCAGCAGCTCCACCGCGCCGCGCGCGCCGGCTGTGGCGTACCTGCGGCGCCGGCGCGCCGCAAGCGTGTCGGCCGGACGGGCCTGCTTTGGTGCAGTGTGGGCGCGCGGCTTATTCCGGCAGCCGAGTAGTAGAGAGGCGGAACCTTGCACACAGCACTCCGCTCGGCAGCGTCCAGTCATGCCCCGCACACAACTGTACTTTTGGGCGGTGCATGGTGCTATGACAAACTGTGCGTTATAAGCCTGGACGCCAGCGTGGCAGAACAATGAAAGCGCGGCGAGCGCCTGCAACAGCACCTGGTTTATGCACGCGGCCACGCCCAAGCATGCTAACCGCCATGTATGCGCCGCCGCCGTCCGGCGCGGCGACGGCCGCCAGGCGCGCAGCGCGAGTCGTGCAATGGCTGTCCAGCTGGCACGGCCGAGTCCCGCCGAGTGTGCTGCAGCCAGGCCACGAGAGGAGGCCGCAGCGCGCACCCCGCCGCGTCCGGCACATAGTCGCTCCCGAATGCGCTGCCGCCGCCCGGCGCGGCCGCCCAGGGCGGCGGCGCGAGCGGCGGGTCGTGCAGCGACAGCGTGGCGGCCAGCAGGCGCAGCGGCGCGGCCAGGCCGCCGTCGTGCGCGGCCAGGCGGTGGTAGAACAGCGGCGTCGCGGCCAGCTCGGCCAGCACCTCCAGCGCGGCCGCCGCCTGGAACGTCAGCTCGTATACGGCCTCGCCGTCCGCGCCGCCGGTCACCGCGGCGCGCACCTGGGCGATCGCGCCGCGCACAGCGTAGCGTCTCAGCGGCCGTGCGCACGGCGCTTCATACCTGTGTGCGCGCCGCTGAGGGACTGCTTCACCGCTGCCTCATGAAGGCCATATGCACAGTGAACATCCAAAGATGCAGAGCGCGCCTCAGGCACCTCAGCGCGGTGTGCAACAGCCTGCAATACTCACAGCCACACTCATTGAGCTCATGCCTTAAGGACGCGTGCCGCCAGGCCCGCTCCCCCGGAAAGCAGTGCGGCGGGGCGGTGGCGGCGGGCGTGCGCGCCATAGCGTACACGGTGGCCGTGGCGTCCCACAGCGCGTCCAGCAGCAGCGCCGCGCGCGGCCCGCGCGTGAGCCCCGCCGCCACCGCGCGCCAGTGCGCCGGCTGCAGCCCAGCCTCCGTGCCCGCGGCCGGCTGCAGCGCGCACAGCGCCGCGCGCAGTGCGGCCGGCACCAGCGCGGCCCGCTCCAGCGCTTCCTGGGGCGGGGTGGTGGCTGGTTTACACACCGTGTTTGGCACAGGTCACGGCGATGCAGTGAGGCAGACGGGCCTGCGCGTGCAGCACATGCTCCGCTGCCACGAGCGGGCGCGTCCGTCGTCGGCCACGCTTGGGCACGAGGCGCTCACAGGGCACGGAGGGGGCGACGCGCGCCTGCGCCCGCGCGGGGTCGGCCGCCGCGGCGATGCAGGCGGGCGCGTCCGGGCCGGCCATGCCGGCGAGCACCAGGGCGACCAGGTCCAGCACCTGCTCCGGGAAGCCCGGCGCCTGCGGCCCGCAGGCGCGCCCCGCGCCTTGCAACTGCGTGCCTGGAACAGCGCCACCGATGATGCAGGCACGCCCGGCGCCCTGCGTGCCCGGGCGGCGCCCTCCGGGTATGCGGCCGCGCGGCGGCCCCGCGCGGCGCGTGCCGCAGGCTGCCGCGCCAGCCGGCGGGCACGACGTGCGTGTCACGCACCGTCCACGGTTGTTCACAACTGGCAGCTGACAGGGGACAGCCGCATGTGTCCAGCATGCATGCTGGGGCGCTGCCCCATGCTGCCCGGCACTGCCCCGCATCGCATGCGCCAGTGTATCAACAAGAGCCAGAGCTGCACATGCTGTGCACAACGAGGACAGATGCGTGTGCAGCCAGGTTGGTGCGCTGCAAACGCAGGTATGGCTTCGAATGAATTGGGGGACATCCTTCAATGTTTCAGTCCTTCACGGCCTGTCTGGCCATGCATGCATGCTGGCGGCGCCGCCCACCGCGAGCGTCTGCCCAAGCGCTGGGACGGCCTCCGCCGCGCTGCACAGCGTGGCCAGCAGCGACAGCGCGCGGCCCAGGTGGCCGAAGCGCGTCGCGCTGCCCAGCCGCGCGGCCGTCAGGTCCTCCTGCCAGCCGCCTGCGCCCGAGCGGCCGCTGCCGTCAGGCGCGCTCTGCCTGGGGACGCAGGACACTGCGTCAGCGGCGCTCCTCCCAGGGGCCGGCACCTTGCGCGGCCGGCATCGGCTGCCGCGCCAGCATGCACGCCATCGCGTGGCGCGGCAGCCGCTGCAGCAGCAGCGCCAGGTCGCACTTGAGCGCGGCCGCGCCGTTGGCGCGCGGCAGCGTCAGCACGCTGCCCCGCTGCAGCACCTTGCGCAGCGTGACGTGGTCCATCTCGTGCAGCCGGTCCGCGCACAGGAACACGTCCACAATCTGCGTGGCGGTGTGCACGCGCTCGGCTTGCGGGGTCGCAGCGCCGCAGCGGCCCGCGGCAGGCTTTGCAGCCTTCCAAGCGGGGTGCACGCCTTTGCATTCTCACGGACGGCCTCGTCGTGAAGCAGTGTGCGCTTCTGCGGGCCCAGCACAGGCAGCCTCAGAGCCGTGCCCCGCCATACCAGCTAGCACACTACCGCACTTGTTACTCAGCAATTCAAACCCCACTGTCGTGCCGGGCTGCAGGCAGAGGGCCGCCTGCGCACCTGTCTGTCGCTGAGCCCGACATAATCCATTCCAACTGGGGACTCTTATCACATCCTAGCACTACTACGCACGGCGCCTAGGCAATATCATGCGGGACGCTCCCGCTTCAAGAGCTGATCTGTCTACCGACAGCTGCTTTGCATTGGCCTGGGCAGAGGAGGGGTTCTTCTTCCTCCTCTGACGCTGTCCAGTCCTGTTCAGGCATCCTTGCTATCTGACGACGTGTTGTACGCATCGAAGAAGTGCAGCACTGAACGAGCATGACAACAGCCACGCTCGGGCAGGTTGCGCTCCGGCAGGTAGTCTTGCCGCGGTCGCTGGTGCACCGCGCCGCGGTGTGCGGACAGGGTGCGGGGGCGCGCGCGAGAGCACTGCACGCTGTCGGTCAGGCCACGGGGCGCAGAGCTGCACGCGGACACACCTGCCTTGCTGCAGCGAGCAGCGGCGCCCTGAACATGACTGCCAACACGCCCTCGCCGCAGTACACGGCGCTGCTCGGCAAGCAGGCGTGTGCCCTCTGACAAGGGCTGGCGCTTGCAGTTGGATGGCGCACTGGCTGCATTTTTGCAGCATGCGCTGAGCCAAGCCTCCCGTGCTTGCATGCTCGGGTCCGAGTGTGTTTTGACACAGACCTTGCCTCACCAACAAGTGCAAGGCACATGCTTTGGTGTTCCTTCGTGCAGAGCTCGCATGCCGTGGACAGGCATACATGTGTGCATTGATATGGATGTATGGTATCCAAAGCCTTTTGCTTTTCATGTGCAGGGCCTACTCGTGCATAAGTGCGCTGCCGCCCGCGCAGGTGTACCTGGAGGAGAAGCCTGTCGCTGTGACTGACCTATGGAACCAGGACGAGGCTGCGGTGGTCGTCCTGTCCAGGTCCATGGGATGATTCTTCTGCCAGTGCGCCCCCACCGGGCGCTGGTTACCCACTGCCGTTCTGGCTGTGTCTTGCCAAGGACGTACATATCAGCACACGCACCCAACGGCGTCAGCCCGACAGTATCTTTGGCCGCGCGCTGACCTCACTCCTGCGGCTCGCCGCGTCCGCAGGGAGCTGGCGCGTGAGCTGGTCACCACCGTGTGGCCGGAGCTGCGCCCGCTCGGCTTCAAGTTCTTCCTGGTCTCCATTGGCCCGCCCGCGCGCGCGGCCGAGTTCTGCGCGCTGACCGGCTTCCCCCGCGACCACCTGCTCGCCGACCCGGACAACGCGCTGTATGCCGCGCTGGGCATGCGCAAGGACCTGGGCAGCACATTCTTCAACATTGCGGCGCGCACACCCGGGCCGCCCCGCGCCTGACAGCGCGGCGTGCCGGCAGGCCGGCGCACGTTTGCCGCGTCAGTGTTGATGCTTTCCGGGGCGCCTTGTGGCTGCACGGTTGGTGCTTCATGATACGTGCATGCGTCACAGCAGATCTGCGCTGTGTTCTGACAGGACCTGGGTTACGAGGTGCGCGGGCTGGGCTGGCGCAAGAGTTACGTCTGTACGAGCCTGCACCCCCTCTCGAGTAACATGCATGGGCAGGCCGCACGGGCGACAGCAATGCAGGACTGCAGTGCTGAGGGCGCGGGGTTGCGCGCCGCGCAGACGCCGCAGAGCATCTGGGCGCGCATCCAGAAGGACGGCGCGGCCGGGCTGCGCGCGGCGCTCGCGTCCTGGAAGCCCTGGGTGCCGCCCAAGCAGGGCCAGGCGCGCGCCCCAGGCTGCGCATCGCCCTCCATAACGGGAGTGCAAGCGGGCGCCACTGCAGAGACTGCGGCGGTGCCGCCCGCGTGCACAGTCCGCCCTGGCCCCCCTGCCATTACCAGATGCATATGTGGAGGCAGAGTTATTGGATGGAGGTAAGTCCGAGCAAGGGTGCCAGCGGTGACATGACGGGCTGGTCGGGCGCGCAGGCGACGCAGCAGGGCGGCGTGGTCGTCTTTGACGGCACGCAGTGCGTGCTGGAGCACAAGGACCGCGCGACCGGCGCGCACATCGACCTGCAGCGCCTGCTCGACGCCGCCAAGCCGCTGGCCAAGTAGGGCGGCCGCACGCGGCTGCCTGGGCTGAGGGCGCCTGCGGAGCGTGAAGCTGAGTGGGTTGTATGCACTGCCTCGAGGCGAGCAGGGCGGCTGTCTGGCGCCCCGCGTCTGACGCGCGGCCTCCAAAGCGCGGCCCTTGCGCTGCGCCGAGGCCGTGCTGAGCTGGCGGGGCGCCCCTCGCTGACTGTTCGCATCAGGCGGCTGCTTGTTTTATATAGGCACTGCTGGCTGTAGGTATGCGTGTGGATGTGCGTGATACAAGCGGTAGCACATGTACGGACACGACGCAGTGGTACGTCTTGCTTACAACAAAAGCGTGCTTGGCTGTTCTGGCTGCTTTCAAGGGTACTAGGCAGTTCTATGTAATATACTATAGAGAACGCCTCCTGATGTGTATGGCGCAGACAATACTGAGCCTCTGCAAGCACTTTATGAGCATTAAGGGGCAGACCTGAGGATTACAAGCGCATATTAAGCGCCCAATGCATGCCCTTCCAAAGCATGGGCAAGCACTGCGATTTGTGTTGCAATCAAGTTTTGGTCCAGGTGTCGCCCAGTGTGACACCTGCGCAGACCAATGTGACGCGGCTCAGCGCATGTAAAGCAAGCGCGCGCACAGCCACATACAGTGAGAACGCATGTCGGCAGCCATGCCGCACCTTGCCACGCCGAGCTGTTGCATGCAGCGTGCATCGCTCGGCTCGGCAACAGAGGCCACGCCCTCGCGTGTTGCGATGATCAGCGCTTGCGGCCCGCGCTTGCGGCCCAGGCCTCACAGTGGACGGAGGGATCTTGCTGGCAGCTGCACGTACTGCATGACCCGCGGCGGCTCTCATTGAAGCAGCGCGCACAGCGCGCCGATCAGGAGGACGCAGGCGCAGGCGCAGCATGCTGCCATGCTGACCGCCGCGACTGCGTCACCCGCGCACACCAGTCCCCGCACACCACCAGCCTTGCCAGCCGAGCCTGGCGTGCTGCCCCGCCCGCCCGGCCTCCAGGGCGCCCAGGCAGCAAAGCCCATGCGAGCTCCCCGTGTCGCGAGGCAGCCCTTGCCCCGCCCGCCCCTGTCTGCAAGCATCGCTGCTGCACCAGCATGCGCTGCAGAGCCACGCGCGCCGACGCGCCCAGCGCCCGCGGCGCCGGCAGGGGCGGGCGCCCGCTGCGCGGCGGCGCGGCCGCTGCGCCCAAGGACGGCGTGCTCGAGCCAGGGCGGCGCGTTCAGCAGCGCGAAGCGCAGGCCATACGCGGCCGCCGCATCGCGCGCCGCGCGCAGCGCGCCCACGCTCGCCAGCTCGCCGCGCGGCCCCCTGGCTGGGCTGGCGCCAGAGTCGCGGCCGGGCCGCAGGGCCTCGGCCGCGTCCGCGACCACCGCCGCCACGTCCTGTGCGAGGCGCACGGGCCCGTGCACATGCGCCTCGACGTAGAAGCGCGCGACGGCGTTGGCGAAGCGCGGAAGCGCGGGGTCCGCCGCCGCGTATGCGGCTTTCGGCAGCGCGGCGTCGGAGTCGCAGCGCGCCACCAGCTGCAGCGCGGCGCGCAGCGTCGCGTCCGGCAGGCGCAGCAGCAGGTGCGCGCAGTGCGCGGGCGTGGCCAGGCCGGCGCCGTCGCGGCGCGTGTAGGTGCGCACGCTCAGCGTCACGCTGCGCAGGCGCGTGCACGCGCGCCGTTGTTCGGCACGGATGGCGGAGAGTGCAGGAGAGGAGCTCAGCCAAGCGTGGCTGTATCTAGCGCTGGGCAGGGAGCTAGTTTTGCACATTTCTTCACAGCTGCTAAATTGCAGCAATGACATCTGGTGTCTGTGTGTCCTTTCGACGACGGCTTCGCCCTGTTGTGCACGCTGTGCTAGGAGTACGGCGTTGTGCGGGAGGACGCAGCATGCGCACCGCTGGCGCAGCACGGTGCTGGCCGCCAGGTCGATGTAGCTGCGCCCGTACAGCGCAGCGGCGGCGGCCGTGCCGCCAGGCTGCTCAAACAGGTTGAGCTCGCCGTAACGCGGCCGGTCCCGGGCGGCCCACCCGCTGTCCAGCGGCCCGGCCAGCCACGCGCGCGGGTCCCAGGCCCAACCGCTCTGCTGCGCCCCAGCGAACAGGTCGCGCTCCCAGTCTCCGCGCGCGGCCAGCCGCGCGCGCGGCGCGCCGTGCAGCGCGGCCGCCGCGCT
>JAABUR0100007162.1_pt1 | contig 13297 bp, 21 predicted proteins | sample 5560091 | NCBI WGS metagenome assembly JAABUR01 (sample SAMN10711879, study PRJNA513375) | rock metagenome | isolation source: Antarctica rocks | place: Antarctica: Victoria Land, University Valley sud
GCCAAGAAGCATGCGCAGCGTACTATACTGGTCACGCGAAGCGGGTTGCGGGAACGCCGGAGTGGACCGTTGCGTTTACTGAGGCGCCGCTCATATTGTATATGCCGCGTGAAAGCGTTTCGCCGAATGCCTGCAACAGCCTCAAAGAATCCAATGCGATGCACTCCTTCCTGTGCGATGCACTCCTTTGGGCAAAGAGCAAACATACGGGGCAATGTGTGCGTCGCCCCGATGTTTACATGGGAACGAGAAAAGGGCCGGGAAGTGTTGATCGGCCCGGACTCTCTAGGTTCCATCCTACAGCGTCTCGTGCGCTACTAGGGTATCGCGTAGCAGGGGACGGTGAACCAGGATGAGCTTTCTCCCCCACTGACCCGCCACAATCAATCGGCCGACTGCGCGATCGCGGTCGGCCCAGTGGACAGCTCAAGGTGCGGCACAGTATAGTGGAAGCGCCCTGCTCGCCCATATAGAGCGCCACCATACGGAACGACACACAGAAGACACACCAAGAGCGACCAACAAGGAGGAGAGAACGATGCCCTACTATCTGGCCCAGGCATCCTACACGCACGATGCCTGGACAACGCTACTCAAGAATCCGCAAAACCGCACCGACGGCGTGCGCACGCTCGTCGGAGAGTTGGGCGGCACGTTGCACGGCCTGTACTACGCCTTCGGGGAGCACGATATCCTGTGCCTCGTCGAGGCCCCAGACGACCAAACGGCCGCGGCCATAAGCCTCAGCCTCGCCGCGCCCGGCCACCTCAAAGACATCAAGACCACCGTGCTGCTCACACCAGAGGAGCTGACAATGGTCCTTGGCAAGGCCGGCGCGCAGACGTATCAAGCGCCGCAGTAGGTAGCTGGTGGCATCAGCGCGGGCAGGGCAGTGTTTCGCCGTCATTGAGGCGTGCCGATGCGGCGCTTCTTGGCGCGTCGTTCTGCCGGGTACAACGCATGCATCCGGGGCCATGTGTGCGTCGCATGGAAAGCGCCCGCTGTTTATACAAGTGCCAGGCACGACCGCTTCGTGAGGATGTCACCGGGCGTGAGCTGCCGAGTGCGGCGTCTACCCTACCATGATGGGGGCGCCAAGGGCTTCGTGACCGGGCGATCATCGGCCTGCGTTTCGCGCAGGATGTGCTGTATCCGCGCTGGTATCGCGCGCGGCGCGTTCGGCCGGGATGGACCTGTCCAGCGTCAGCCGGTGCCATGGTGGCGCGGTGTGACCGCTGTGCGCGGCTCTCAGCACCGTAGACACGCGCTCATACCACCGCTTTGACAGCGGATACGCTCTTGTGCTACCGTTGACACCAGCGAGCCCGACCGCTCACGGCGTGGTGGCCGCGCATCGTCATCAGTGATGCCGACAAGGCAGGAGGTTGTTTATGTATGTTCGTGTGCTGTCCGCCCGCTACAACCCGGCGAACGAAGCGGCGTTGACACGCCTCGCCCAAGAGCAGCTTCTCCCCGCCTACCGCAGCCTTCCCGGGTTCCAGAGCATGATGAACGGCGCCGACCGCACCACTGGGCGGCTGCTCTCCATCACCACCTGGGATACAGAGCAGCATGCGCAGGCCGTGGCGGAGGCTGCGCCGATCCGTGAGCTCCTGTCCCCCTTTCAAGCGGCCGGTGTCGAGTTCGACCAACCGCCGGTCGTCTATGAAATCATCGGGCAAAGCTGACCGCATCGACGCTCATAGGCAACAGGGGGGCTGCCGGCGGCCCCATGCTGTTCTGACCCACGCGCTTCAGCAACGGCGAGGACGGGTCAGCATCGGTGAGGAAGGGCCAGCATCGGCATTGGTCAGCCTGCACGGGTGTCGTGTTCTGAACCCGGTGGTCCCACGTGCCCAACGCGCAAGCCGACCGTCAGCCCAGGGATCTTGAGACCGGCGCGGATAGGGACCACCATATCGACATCCATGTGAGGCGCCGCGCATGCGCGGCGCAATGTGTGCGTCGCACGCGTCGCGCCCGATGTTTACATGGCGACTTGGGCGCAAAGGTCACAGCGCGCGCTTCCATGGCACTGAAGGCATTCGGCGAAAGCCTTTCACGCCGACGGCCATGGTACTGACGACACTTCCGCTAACGCCGTCGTCCGTTCCGCTGTGCCCGCTACTCTCTCCCCGTGATCAATGGCCCACACATGAGAAGCACATCAGCGGACACTGAGAGCTATTGACGATCGTGGTGCAGTGAATAGTTATTCAGCGGCGAGGAACCTGAGTACACGGCCTATCGGCGGCGCTGGGTGTATTGGCGAACAACCGTTAACATGGCTACGCACGTGGTGGGCGCCGATATCTTGAACGCTGCTTCTGCTACCAAAGTGTTGTCGGTGACACAGCAGTGACCAACTCGGGATGCCGTAACGCCGCGGTTGTGAACCCACCCCTATGGCCCTCAGCGTCGCCGTCTGCGTGTCCGCGGGGCCGCAGGCCGGGCGGGTGGACAGGAGGACCTTTATCAGGTCACTCAGCCTGGGAAGCTTATTCGTCGCTAGGCGTGATGCGGGCGATCACCGCACCCTGGTTGTCGCCCGTGCCTTGGGGCGCTTAGCGTTGCCTGGCTCTTGGGTCCTGGATCGCGTCTCCGCGCTCTCCACCCCCTGCACCATCATCGACCACCACGACCCACCCGCGGCGAGAGCCCTCTCCTCCGCTACGGGTGGGGGTGGTTGTGCTTGACCCACCGCGCGACCGTCGCGCACAGCGCATCGAGCGCGAATGGCTTGTCCAAGCGGTCGTCATAGCGCATCTCAGGCGGCACACCAGTCCGCGCCACATGGCTTGACATGCAGACAATGGGGATGGTGGCCGTCACCGGGTCGGCGCGCAGATGCTCGCTGACCTCCGGCCCGTCCATGCCCGGCATGTGGATGTCCTAAAGGATGACCGCAGGGGCCTCCGTGCGTGCAATCGCGATTGCCACACCCCCGATCGCATGCAGCACGCGGTAGCCCTCGATCTCCAGGGCCTCCCGGATCATCTCCGCTATCGCGTAGTCGTCCTCAACGACCAGCACCGTATCACCCATCGTCGCCAGCGCCTTCCGGGGCCTACGTTGTCCACCAAGGGCATCAGACCTTCGTCTAACGCACGGAACGTGCCGTGGTCGCGAGTCGCGACGGGACACCCGGCGCTCTCTCGTGCGGCGCGAACACCGGGCGCGACCGCCGGACCGCCTGGACGCCGCTGGTGAATGACGACTCCCACCACGCTGCACAGCGGGTGGAGACACGCCCCCTGCCCGCGTCAGCGCACGCTCGTCGGTCGCTAGCACGGTAGCTCGCAGGGGGAGCCTGTCGGGCCTACGCGCGGGCAGGGGCCCAACAAGCCGGACGCCGGCTGGCGCCTACACGGCAACTCACGCCTGTCCCCGCCGCGGCAGCCCGGCTCGCGCGAGTGCGCTCACACCCGGGGGCGCGCCACCACCACGGTGGCATCGTCGGTGTCTCGTCCCCAGCCCGCGAGCACCGCCGCGGCCAGCGGCTGCGGCGTCGGGCTTGTGGCCTCTCGGAGGCGCTCGACGTTGAAGCGCGCGCTCACCCCATCGGTGTGCAACAGCAACAGCCACTCACGCTCCAGCGCATACGCGACCGGTCGCGGGGTCGGTAGCGTCACGCCAACAATCCCCCGCTGCGCCACGAGCCGCTGCGTGCGCCCGCCCTGCCACAGTTGGGCCTCAACGTTGCCGACCCCGGCGTAGATCACCTGGCGCGTCTCCAGGTCGATACGCGCGATGGAGATCACCGCGCCACGCGTCCCATGGAGCGCCTGGTGACAGGCCCGTAAGGCCTCCTCCGGCGCCAGCGCAGGATGCGCCGCGAGCAGGTCACGGGCGCGTTCGGCGGCTACGGCAGCCGCGGGACCATGCCCCAGCCCGTCGATCACCGCGATGCGGCAGACGCCCCCGTGCCACTGCGCTGTCCAGGTGTCGCCGTTGGCGGTCTCGCCGGGGTAGGGCCGGCTCACCCCGGCGATGGCTAGCGGCGGGTCAACCATGTGCGCGCCACAATCCGGGTGCCGCTCGGCGCCGTCTCGATGGTCACCTCATCCATCAGGCGCTGGACGGCCGGCAGCCCATGCCCGAGCCCCCCCCCCGCTGCTGAACCCGTCCTCCAACGCCTGGCCAAGGTCGGCGATCCCCGGCCCGTCGTCACGGCTCTCCACCTGGAGACCGTGACCGCGCGCCGTCGTGAGGGGCGAGAGGATGACGTCGCCCCGCCGCGCGTAGCGGACCAAGTTCGTCGCCAGTTCCGACACCGCCAGGACGACACGTTCCGCCGCGACCGTGTCAAAGCTCAGCGCCGTCGCAAGCGTCCGCGCCGCCCGCCGCGCCACCGCGACATCCGCTGACGTCACCACGGGGAGGCGTTGGGGCGGCGGCAGGTTAGCGCCGTCCGTGGGGGGCCTGGTAGCGCCGTCCGTGGGGGGCATGTTAGCGCCGCCATTTCCGGATGGTGACGACGGTCCCGCGCCCCGGCGCGCTCTCAATCTCCATCTCGTCCATCAAGCGCTTGGTCCCAGGCAGCCCCATGCCCAGGCCCCGGCCTGAGGTATAGCCCGGACGCATGACCACCGCGACATCGGCGATGCCCGGTCCGGCATCGGAGACGACAATCTCAAGGCCCGGACCGCTCGCCACGACCGCGCGGATCAGCACCTCGCCACGCCCGCCCTCGGCGTACCGCAGCACGTTGCGCGCCAACTCGGAGACGGCCGTCGCGATGCGGCTTTGATCGACGGCGCCGAAGCCCACCTCGCCGGCCACCGCGCGCGCCCGCTGACGGGCCGCGATCAGGTCCTCTTCCCCCGCGAGGGGCAGGCGTATCTCAGGTGACATGACGCCGGACCTGCCCCTCCTCCGCCGCGATCAGCTGGCGGAGCGCCACCAGCCCTTTCTGCGGGTTCAGCGCCGTGCGCATACCGCGCAAGTCCAGCCCCAACTCGACCAGGGTGATCGCCACCGCCGGCTGCAGCCCCACGATGACGGTGGCCGCGCCCATCAGCCGCGCCCCGACCGCTATCTCGCTCACCAGGCGGCCCAGGAAGGAGTCGATCGTCTCGACCACCGTCAGGTCGAGCAACACGCCCCGTGCGCCCGTGCGTTGTAGGGTGTCCAGCAGGTTGTGCTGGAGCGCCAGGGCGTCGCTATCACGCACCTCTTCGAGCACGGTCACCAGGAGCAGATCACCCAGATGAACGAGGGGGATGCGGGCCATTTACAGACGCTCCGGCGGGTGGTCGGCTGCCGCGTAGCGGGGGACCACCTCCAGACCGAGCCGCGCGAAGGCCAAGGCCAGTCCTTTGGCCATGGTCGTCCGGGTGATGACGCCGCCCAGGTCCAGCCCCAGGTGCACCAGCGTCAGGGCAATCGCCGGGGAGAGGCCGACGAGCATGACCTCCGCGCCGAGCAAGCGGGCCGCGGTCACGGTCTCGAGGACATGCTGGGCGACCGCGGTGTCGACGAGGGGGACCCCCGTGATGTCCAGGATAACGATCTCGCAGCCCGTGTCCACGATGCGCTGGAGCAGCGTTTCGTTCATTTGCTGGGTGCGCGCGGTGTCGAGGCTGCCGACGATGGGCAACGCCAGGACGCCGTCCCAGACCTGGATGACCGGTGTCTCCAGCTCGCTAATGGTCTGTCGTTGCTGTGCGATGAGCGCGGCTTGCTGCGGGTCCGGCGTCGCCATCTCTGTCATCGGGGGCCTCCTGTGCTTCATCTGGATAGAAAGAAAGGGGCAGGATGACGTGGAACGTACTGCCCTGCCCGAGGGTACTCGCGACCTCCACGCGGCCGCCATGGGCCTCGACCATCTGTTGCACGAGCGCGAGCCCCAGCCCAAGGCCGGTAGCCTCCATGGTGCGCGCCTCCGGGCCGCGATAGAACTTCTCGAAGACCCGCGCGCACACCTCGGGCGCCATGCCGATGCCCGTATCGCGCACCTCAACCCAGGCCTGTGCGGCCTCGCTGCCCGAGGTCACCCACACCTGCCCTCCCGGCGGCGTGTAGCGCACGGCGTTGGAGAGCAGGTTGCCAAAGGCGCTCAACAAGGCATCCGTGTCGGCCTGCACGGTCACGGGCGCGCCCCGATGGTCATAGTGCACCGTGATCCCCTTGCTCGCCGCCGCGGGTCGGACCCACGCACAGGCCTGGGTGACGATGGGGCCGAGGTCGTGCGGCGCGAGGTCGATGTGCGGGACGCCGCCGCGGCTGGCCTCCACGAGGTCGGCGCTGAGCCGGGAGAGCCGTTCCAGCGCCTCACGCGCCGCCGTCAGGTACCGCGGGATGGGCCCGACCTCGCCGCGCCCTAACACGCGGGTGGCCAGTTCAAGGTTGCCCTGGACGGCGGTAATGGGGGTGCGCAGTTCGTGGGCGATGACGCCCAGGATCTCGTCCTTCTCCCGTTGGAGGCGCTCGGCTTCCACGACACGCTCGCGGTCGCGGGCAGCGCGGGTATGGGCATCGCGCAGCGTTTCACTCAGCTTGAGTTCGAGATACTCCTTATACTTCACTCCGTAGGCGATCATCACTTCGAGCAGAAACTGCTGGGCATCGCCATGGGCACGGGCCTGGTCCCGATAGCCGAGCATGGCCAGAACGGGATCGAGGGCCTCAAAGTGCAAGGCGATGATGTCCTCCGGCCCGAGGCCGGCTTCGATACAGACCTGACTCAGCCGCGAGGCGCGATACAGGGCATCCTCACTATGCGTATGGACATACGCGGCGAGAATCTGGCCGTAGTCCGCGGGGGAGTTATCTTGCATCAGCGCCTCCCCACGGGGTCACGGACGCTGTGTGTAGGCAGACACCATGGGCGCATCAGCGGTCCCCCTCACAATGATCGTGCAGTCGCTAGCATACCTGCTCTTGCAGTATGGCACAACTGGCGCGCATCTGTCGGGTGCGCGCCACTTTTTCGCGCGGAGGAAAAGGGGTAGACTAGCAGGCAACAGAAGGCGGTGAGACAAGGAGGACGAGCATGGGCGGGGGACAAGGCAAGGAGACGTGGCCGGTGACGGCGGCGGATGTGTTCACGGGGTTGGCGGACGGGCGGGCGGCGCATCCACGCGCAACGTTGCAAGAGATTGAACGGACGCTCGACGAGCGACTGGCGCTGCTGCGCGTGCGCATGCTGGAGGACCTCGCGCTGGCGAGTAAGCACGCCGACGTGCAGGCGCTGCCGGTGGAGGAACGGCCGTCCTGTCCGGCCTGTGGCACGCGCGTGGAGGCGCGGGGGGCCAAGACGCGGCGGCTGACCACGACGTACGAACGGCAGATCACGCTGACGCGCAGTTATGCGGTCTGCCCCTCCTGCGGGACGGGGCTTTTCCCCCCTGGATGAGGAATTGGCGCTGGCGCCGGGCCACCTAACGCCCTATCTGCGTGAGAGCGTGGTGCGGCTAGCGACGTGGATGAGTTTCGTGCGGGCCGGGCGCGAGATGGCGCACTTCACGGGGGTCCAGGTGGGGGGGACGACGGTGCGGCGGCTGACCGAGCGGGCGGGAGCGGCCTATGTGACGGTGCAAACGGCGGCGGTGACGCTGCTGGAGGGGGAGTTGCCGGCGCCACCGGAGGGGCCAGCGGTGCAGTACCTGAGCGTGGACGGGGCGATGGTCCCGCTGGTGGGCGGGGTCTGGGCCGAGGTGCGCACGCTGGCGCTGGGCGAGGTCGTGGTGCGGGAGGTCCAGACACGCCGCGACCGGGAGCGCACGGTCCACGCCCAGGATCTCTCGTACTTCTCACGCCTGACCGACCATGAGACGTTCGCGCGGCTGGCGTTGGTGGAAACGCAGCGGCGGGGCACGGCGCGGGCGGGGGTGGTTTGTGCGGTGGGGGACGGGGCGCCCTGGATTCAGGACTTCATCGCGTGGCACCGCCCGGACGCGGTGCGCATCCTGGATTGGCCGCATGCGCTGGGCTACGTGGCGAAGGTGGCGACGGCCGTGTAGGGGCGGGACACGCCTGCGGCGCGGACGTGGCTGGCGCACCAGCGGCGCGCGCTCCTAGAGGAGGACGCGGGTCCGGCCCTGGTGCTGACCGAATTGCGGCGCCTGCGGACGGAGTTGGCGTCGGTGGCCGCGGGGGCGCACCCTCATCTGGTCTGGACCGTCACGGCGGAGCGTACGAGCGGGCCGACGCCCGCCCCGCTGACCGGAGTGCGGGGGCAGGAAACGGCCGCGCAGGCCCTGGAGGTGGTGGGCGATAGCTTGACCTACCTGGAGCCGCGGGCGGCGCAATTATGCTACGCGGCGTTCCGCGCGGCCAACTATCCGCTGGGCAGCGGGAGTGTGGAAAGCGCGCACAAACTCCTCGTGGAAGCGCGCCTGAAGGGGGCGGGCATGCACTGGGAGCGCGCGCAGGTGAATCCGATGGTGGCGCTGCGCACCGTGGCCTACGGTGATGGCTGGGCCGAGGCGTGGCCGCACATCACGACCCAACAGCGGCACGCGGCCCGTGTCGCCAGCGCCGATCGCCGGGTTGCCCGCGTCCAGGTGGCCCAAGCTCAAGCTCAAGCTAGCCCACCGGAGACGCCGCCCGTGTGCGGTCGCGTGACGACTCCACCCGCCTCCACGCCCCCATCGCGTCGCGCGCCCGCTTCGGTTGAGGACTGCACGCACCGTCCGCACAAGCCAGCCGCTGATCACCCCTGGCGGCGAGGATCATTGAGCCGCCCCCGGTGCGCCTAGCGCGAAAAAGTGGTGCGCACCCGCATCTGTCACGCAGGGTACAACAGGTACAGATTTGTCGCGCACGGGGACACGAGAACACAGGAGGGGTCTTTCAAATGGCCACCACGCTCACCAACCTGTTCGTTCCAGGGGTGGCGGGGGTGCGAGTTGCGCGCCTCTGGCGGGAGGGGGCGACGCTCCATCTGGAGATCGTTGGTACGCGCCACCGAGCGCGCTGCCCGCTCTGCCGGCGGTGCTCCACGCGCCTGCACTCACAGTATGAACGCAGATCCCGAAGATGACAATCACGGAGGTCAGAGGCCGTGTAGAAGCGATGGGCGTCTGCTTCGACAAGCATGACCCGGCACGCCTTAAGCGGAATGACCGTATCACGCTTCAGTAAGCGCGATACGGTCACCTGACGTATGCCGGAGTCGGCGAGAGCACGTGTCGCCGCCTGACGATTGAGTGGGGCTTAGGCCTCTTGGCTCGGCCGCTGTTGCTTGAGGAGCAGCGCTACGATAAAAAACGTGGGCGGCCACTGGCCGACGAACAGCGCGTCCTGATCCCGCTTTTGCAGTTTGAGGATGAGCGACGCCACGATAGAGCCGATGCCCAGCCAATACCACACAGGAGTGGGAACCCCTTCCAACACAGCGAAATATGTCTGTTGCGGATTGTCCATCGTATCTTGACCTCCTATAGTCTGAGCTACAGTACTCGCGGTGTCTTTCCCCGCCTCTTGCGCCGGGTTGCCACGAATCTTCTGTAAAACGTTCATGTAGCTCGCCTCTCAACTAGTGGGGCGAAGCATAACACCCCCTAAGGTGACATATATTGCAAGTCGCGTGCCTAAAGTGAAGCTAAGGTCTTTTTCTACAAGTTAAGGGTTTTGAGCCGTTGTCAAGCGCAGTTTTGCCGCTTTTGAACTGGCCCAGCACCTATTGTGTTGCGCGAACGCGTAAGGCGTATGGTGAAGCGACAGCCATGTGCGGGCGCCATGGGCTCCTAGAGGCAGCATGTGCCTGCCGCCACGCTCCCTTTGGCGCCTTGAGCGGCGAAAATGCGGATACTTGACATGTGATACCGATGGCGAAGTCGTCAGAACGGCTACCGTAGCCGAATTGGCAGAGTTCCACGACCCGTGTATTCGGCACTGAGAATCAGTGGTGAATACAGCCAATCGCCCTATCCATCCAGGTGCCGCAGGCATGGCAACGTGTACCATGGCTGTTCTAACACGTGGCAGGTAGAGCACATCGGAGCTACTTGATTGCGTACTCATACATAGTTGACCTGAGCCAGTGCCGTCGTTGGAACGTCAACGCCGTGACACCAGCACCGCCACGATTGCGTCATCAGACATGCTCGGCACCGATATTTTTAGACGTTACATCTGCACTTATCGCTCAGCCTGCACTGGAGAGAAAAAGAACTGAGCATATTGGGGAGAAACAGAATTGAGTATACTCACAGCCAACGGACGGATAGAACACGTCCGATGAGACACGTAGCGGAGCCGTGCGACGGCCGGACCGCGTTTTCGGCCAGGACAGCTAAAAATGCGATTGCAGACAGGCCCCAGCGCTGAGCGCGCCGAAGCGCCCTTTGAGCGCCACCGTGGCGAAGAAGGCGCCGCAGTAGCACGGCCCGAGCCGCGGGATTCGGGGACGGCGCGCTAGCGTCGTAACCCAGCGCCAGGGCATCCCTTACTACAAGAGCAACGGGGCGCTTTGATCGTTACTGCGAACACAGACTGCAAAATGCCGATGGCGCAGGTGCGCCATGCCCTAACCAGGAACCGCACGAGAGCAATGCTGATTGTAAGGTTAGATTACACAAACTCTGCAAAGGATACCGTCAAAGCACAATCTCCAGCCCCAGTTCCACGTCGTCCTTGGCCAGCACCGTCTCGATCGTGCCTGGGCCGAGATCGTCGGCAAGCGCCAGGACGGAGGGACGGAGGGGATGCCTCCTGTCTGTCTGTCTATCTATCTATCTATCTGTCCCAGCCAGACGCTCGGACAACACGCGTGCCGCATGGTCGGCAATGTCCGATCCCGAGGGGGCCGCCACCTAGCGCATCGCCGCGGCCACCTCCTCGGTCGGTGGCGCCAGCTGCGCCCCACACTCGCGACAGCGCCGCGCCTCCTGCGGGATCGAGCTCAAGCATTCCAGGCAGTCCTTGGTCGGGGCCGGCTGCGGAGCCGGATGATACTGGTCCATCAGCTTGTTGACCGGGAGGACGACCAGGAAGTAGACCACCGCCGCGATCAGCACGAACGAGATAACCGCGTCGAGGACGTTGCCGAGCAGGAGGCGGCGGCCCGCGATGGTCATGGTCAACGCCGACACTGCGCCCCGCCCGGCGACGATGCTGATGAGCGGGGTGATGATATCCTTGACCAGGGCCTGCACGATGCCGCCGAAGGCTCCCCCGATCACGATGCCCACCGCCAGGTCAACCACGTTCCCCCGTAGCAGGAATTTCTTGAAGCCGCCGAGTTGTTTGCCAGTCCCACGCACGACGCGCGACGACGCAAGGGCGTCGATGTCCTTATGCACCGCCGACATACAACACCTCCCATCCACTCCACGCTCGCCGTCCTCGGAGTTGATCACTCCTCACCTGCCACACTCTCCGGCTGGTTCTGTACCTCCAGCCCACGACAATGGCGCTGGTCGTGGGCGAGGCGTCTGCAGCTGTGATCGCGTGCTTGCTCTGATACGGGCTAGCATGACTCGTGCGTAAAAACAATACGTTTGCAGCGGGCGGTGGGACGATTTCGGGCCATGATTGGCCCCTGACGCGGTCCTTCCATGCGTGAAATCAGACGTGCCGCCGCCTACAAAAACGAGCTATGCGCGCATCGCTGACGGCCGCACCCTGCTGTCGTCAGGGCGATGCGTAGCCCATCCTAACGCCGTCGGATGTCATCCGCCCATGCATGTCCATACGGTACGGTGCATGATCATCCGTTGGCGTAAGTGGTCATCGGATTGTCACGGCGGCTGCCACCCCGCTTGGATAGGCGCCATGATGTCGCTCACCCGGCAGTAGCTCTTCCCCGATGCTGGTGCGCTGGCAAACGCATGCCGCTCCGTTCATGGTGCGCCTTCACAGCAGCCATGAACGGATTGCGCCGTGTCCGTTCAGATAGTCGAAGGGGTCCGGCGCAACTACTTCATGACCGCTCAAGCAGGCATGCCGTCGGTCGTTCAGCGCGCGGTAACCTACCCCCGATGCACGGGTGTCGTGGCTCCCGTCGCCATCCGGGCCTTTTTGACGCGCCATGTGAAGTCCTGAGGTGGCTTCCGTCGTCACCCGAACTGCCGGATGACGACGGCTTGCTTTATCGTGATGCCCACGCTCCTCCGGTCGCCGCGCGACGTCGACGCACGTAGCCGTGTTCCGCTGCGGGCACGCCAGCTACCAAGCATGGCCCCGTTCATAGCACGCTTTCCCACCCCCGATGAAGTCGTTGCGCCGTGTCCGTTCATATCGCGATGACGGGCGCAACCGGATGACATCGCCTCTAGATACGCCCCGCCGGCTACCATCGCCCGATGGTTTCGCGCAAGCGTCGGTCCGACCATTTGGCGTACACCCGCGTCGTCTCCAGCTTCGCATGACCGAGGTGGCGCGCCGTCGTCTCCAGGTCGCCGGTCTCGGCGTACAGGCGCGTCCCCGCCGAGTGCCGCAACGAATGCACCCCCTTGGGCGCGACATCCGCGGCCACGCAGAGCGTCTGGATGTGTCGCCACGCGCTCACCGACGCGCGGTAGGGCAGTACGTAGCCATCCGACCGGCGCGGCAACACTTGGAGCGCTCGTGCCAGCGTCGCGCTCATCGCCACCGTCCGTGCCGCGCCGCCTTTACCCCGCCGCACCGTCAGGTCGCGCCGACCGGGGCGCACGTCCTCCCAGCGCAGCGCCACACACTCGCCCGCGCGCAGGCCCGCGTGCGCCCCCAGCAAGACGAGCACGCGGTCGTGGGGGTCGGTCGCCGCCTGCGTGAGCGCGGCGATCTCGTCGTCGTCATAGGGCAGCCGCTTCTCCCAGGGCGGCGTCGGGTCGCGCGGAGCGTGGACGCCCACAAACGGGTCGGCCAGGACGGCGCGCGCCCAGCGTAAAGCAGCGTAGAGGCCGCGCGCCGTGGCCAGGCGGTTGGCGATCGTGCCCGGCGCGAGGCCCCGTCGCTCCAGCGCGCGCACGTAGGCCGCTGCCGCGTCGGGGGCGGGGCGCAACAGGTCCTCCTGCTGCCACGCGTCCAGGAGATGGCGCAGGCCGGTGCGATAGTTCTTGGTCGTACCGGTCGCGATGGTCCCGTGGCGTGGGTCGGTGTGCAGCCACGCCTCGGTCAAGCCCCACAGCGCGGCGGTGTCCCGCTCCCGCGCGGCTTGCATGGCGAGACGACGACGCTCCGACGGGTGGAGGCGCAGCCACGGGTTCAAGCCGTCGTCGGCGGTGCCGAGGTAGGGGACAAGGGCGATAGCGGGCGACATGGACATGGTGGTACCACCCCACTGAACCGTGGTCATGCGACGGCCTCCGTGGCAGATGGCTTGGCACGCGCCCGCACCGCTCTTGCTGCTCGCGCCCGCGCGAGGTCG
>JAABUR0100007164.1_pt1 | contig 13297 bp, 12 predicted proteins | sample 5560091 | NCBI WGS metagenome assembly JAABUR01 (sample SAMN10711879, study PRJNA513375) | rock metagenome | isolation source: Antarctica rocks | place: Antarctica: Victoria Land, University Valley sud
GTCATTCTCATTGTTCTGGCCGGCGTCGGGCTGGGACTGGCGATCGTCCGGCCGGTGCGGAAGGTGACCGCCGCGGCCCGGGCCATTGCCGCGGGAGACTATGAGCGGCGGGTGGCGCCGGAAGGTCCGGCCGAGGCGCGAGATTTGGCCGAGGCATTTAACACCATGGTGAACGAGGTGGCACGGAGACGGCGCCTGGATCACGATCTTCTCGCCAACATATCGCACGAGTTGGGCGCTCCTCTCGGGCTGATCCAGGGATACGCGGAGGGGCTGGCTGACGGCGTGATTACCGGGGATGACCAGCGGGTGGCGGCGCTGCGCGCGATCACCGATGAGTCGGAGCGACTGAAACGCCTGACCGGCGATCTGATCGACCTGGCCCTCCTCGAAACCGGGGAGGTGGACATCCATGTCGAGGATGTGCCCATCGATGAACTGCTGACCAATCTCGTGGCACGCTTCAATCCGGCCGCACAGCAGCAGGGTGTACGGCTGGTAGTCGATGTGCCATCGCCCCTGCCCGCCGTGCGAACCGATGGTCTGCGGCTGGAACAGGTGGTGGTAAACCTGCTGAACAATGCGTTGCGCCACACCGCACAGGAGGGCAGTGTTACCCTGAGTGCGCGTCCCGCTGCCGCCGGCGTCAACCTGGCGATCGCCGACACCGGCGTCGGCATTCCAGCAGAGGATCTGTCCCGTATCTGGGAACGCTTCTATCAGGTAGACAAGGGACGGGACCGCAGGCAGCGCGACGGGGGGCTGGGACTGGGATTGGCAATCTGCCGCGGCACCGTGCTGCTGCTGGGCGGACGGATCGACGTTGAGAGCGTGGTGGGCGCCGGCACGACGTTCAGGATCTGGCTGCCTCGGGACCGACGAAGTGATTAAGCGTCTATTCACGCTTCAGCCACACTTCTGACACAACTCGCCTTCTCCTACGCTTTACGCTCAATGTGAAGCCGATAGAGCTTCGAATACAAAAAGCAAGGAGCACATACGTCCATGAAAGTCACACGGTATCTCGTCCCGAGCCTTCTCGCCGGCTCACTTCTCGCCGGGGGCGCCTCGGGCGCCTTCGCCTCACAGAAAAAGGTTGCCAATCCCCGCGCGTTTGCTTATGGCCAGGTCTCGAACCTGACCACGACCGGCTTCACCCTGACGCGGACCCCGAAGAAGGCTGGCGCCACGTCAAAGGTGGTTCAGGTAGCGCTGAGCAGCACGAGCAAAGAGCAGGCCCGAAAGGGCACGACCGGAGCCTTGACCAGCGGCGAGTACGCCTTTGTGCTCGGCGCTAAGGGCGCTACCGGCGTCGCGGCCAACCGCGTGCTGTACTCGAACAAGGCGTTCAACGCGCGTCGCCTGATCCAGCGCATCAAGGCCCAGCGGCTGGCGAATCGCATCGCCCATCGCCTGCTTCGCCCCCATCTCGCGGTCGGCCTGATAAACGAGGCCGCCACGACGTCCACTAGCATGTCCATCACCACGGCGAAGGGGAAGACGCTGGTCTTCGCGATCACCCCGCAGACCAAGTACCGCGTCAACAAGGCGCTCACGACAACCGCCCCAACCTTCACCAACGGCGAGAAGGTTCGCGTGCGCTTCGCTCGCGCCGCTGCCACCAAGGGTCGCACCGCGCGTCTGATCGCGGTGGTCCCCGCGGCCTAACCAGAACGCACATATAGCGGGCGCTACGGACGGGTCGTCCCCACCGGTGTGGGGGCGACCCGTTACGCTATGGAGGACCGTTCGCGGCGCGCTTGCCGCCGGCGGGCCTCGGGCTCGATGACTATGTGTGTGAAGCGGCGGAGCCTCATCAGGCGCTCGAACAGTCTCGAGCCGTTACACCCGTTGTAGTGGAGATGTCCAGAGGAGCATGACGCCGTTAATCGCCAGAAACGCCTCCGGGATAGCCACCACATCCAAAAAGGCGCTCGAGGTCCAGGCGCGGACCAACGCATACGCCCCGCCGGCGAGGAGGATGATGATGGCAATGGCTACGACGCGGCGGAATCGGGTTTTCGTCAGGCTGTAGAGCACATAGGTAGCCCAAAGGTTCGTCTTGGTCCACTTCCGCTCGAAGCGCCTGGCCAGTATCAGGTGGATTCCGCGCCAGGAGACGCCGAGGATGAGCAGCATGTTGGCTGTAACCAACGTGTCCCATACAGTGGCTACGCTAACTCCGCCACTGTGCCAGCTGGATGCCGCAAGGCGCGCCCAATAGATCAGGATCGAGGTATACAGGAGCATCGCCAGGCACTGGACGCGGAAACCGGGGGGCCTGAGAAGCCGCGTCAGCTGGCTGAGCCTCGCTTCCCACCATCATTACTTCCCACCGTCATTGTGTGACGTATGTACGCGTACGCCGATTGATCGGCGTCATCGGGCTCCCCTACTTTACCCTGTGTGGGACAGCCCGGGCTGTCCGGCAAGCGAATCACCGCCGATACCCTCGTCTACGACCCGCCTGCTTGCCACCGGCGTTAGCCTGAATCTCCGCGGCGGATCATCCTCCCGCCCCTGATCGGTGAAGCCCGTTGCTCGTCTACCTGCCCGCAGCAGCCACAGCAACAGCGCGACCATGACCAGCACCGAGAGCTGGATCGGGATCCAGTGGGAGAGTGGGATACCCGACAGAGCCACGACATAGCCGGCGATGAGCAGCAGCCAGAGGGTGGGTTCCGGTGCTCGGGCATGGCGAATGGCGATGGCGGCGGGAATGAGCAGCAGGGACAGGTCGTGCACCAGCACATGGGGATTGACCAGGAGGGCCGCGACCGTCGCCGCTGCAAATGGCAGGTCAACCGGCCGGCGCCGACGCGCGATGACGGCCACCGCGGCGAGCGCCGCGGCGCTGAAGGCCCACTGGAGCATGGTGGCGACCGGCGCCGCGAACAACAGCTGGAAGAATCCGGCCAGATTCTGGTTGGCCTGCGCTGAGAACCCCCCGGTGGTCGTATGCCAGCCGGCAGCTTGACGGAGCATCTGGAGGTAATTCTGGTTGATCGATGGCCCGAGAACGGCCATGGGAAGCAGCGCGAGCGCGGCCCCTGCGGCGCAGAAGCTGGCTAGCGCGCGCCAGCGGCCTTACACCAGGAGCAGGAGCAGGAAGGGGAGGACGTAGGGCGGCTTGATCAGAGCGAGCGCCAGGAGCGCGCCGGCCCAACCCTCCCGCTGGGCGCGAAGGGCCAGGAAGGAGGCGATCAGAGTGGCCAGCAGCACCATGGACACCTGGCCCTGTGCCAACGTGGCGAAGACCGGGAAGAACGAGGCGCCGGCCACCACCAGGAGTACCGAGCCGGAGCGGCGCAGCTGTAGGTACCGGTTGAGTGCGACCAGGACACCCACCAGGAGCAGGCAGTTCAGGATGAACCAGAGGAGATACGCCGCACTGTACCCGACGGCAGCCAGGGGAGTGAGGGCCAGGGCAACAAAGGGAGGATAGAGAAACACCGCCTGATTGCGCACCGTGAGACCTGAGTGGAGCGTGGATGCCTCTACCAACTTGAGCGTCGGGAAGGAATAGATTGCGCTACCGTGACCACCGAGGACCAGGTGCGAGGCACTGTAGTAGACCAGCACGTCGGACTGCTGGATACGGACTGCGCCGCTCTGCAAGAGCGTGATATAGCTCACGCAGAGCGCGAAGAGCACGGCCGCACAGATCGCGATCGGGGCACGACTGAGCACACGTCCCCACCTGCGGCGCCGTACCCGCTGAACCGGCAGCTCACTCCCTGCGGGGAGCTGTGCCTCACGGGGACTCGATGGCGGCTGCGTGGCCGTGGGACTACGAATAGCGCGCATACACTCATTCCTCGTTGGCAGTGGACCCAAACAGGATACGACAGTTCTTGGTGTGGGTGAGAGGGCCAGAAGTCGTTCTAGAGTGGGGACTTCGGGCCTTGTTCAACAGGCTCTCGCTGCCATCTGGCGTCCAGTTGCCCTGCACGTCCCCATCGCTGGCTCCTGGGCGGACAGTGTCGGGCCGAGGCCGGCATCTACAACACGCCGCAACCCTTCCCGCGATCTATCGCACGTGCTCCTGGCCCACTTCCTCACTGGCGTTTATAGCCGTGGCGTGAGGCGCCCTTCTACGGGCTTCACCGCCATACCGCAACACTTGCCATGTGACCAGCCACCGTAGCGCTGACTTCACCTCGAATACGGTCGGAAGTCCCTGATCCGTATGTGCCGCATGGCCCATGACGGGATGCTCCCGGGCCAGTACAGTTGTACCTGTCGGTTCGCGATGAACCGTACATCGCCGTGGGGTGCGAGCGAGATGAGGAGCGGTCGATGAGTGTCTCCACCGGCTCACCTGGCCTGGCCGGAACGACCCAGCCTGAGCGACCAGCGGGCCTTGGCGCGGCTCGAACCTGGTTGTGGGCGACGCCCGTCCGGCAGGCACTGGTGATCACGGCAGTCTGGCGGGTGGTGCTGGCACTCGCCGGCATACTCGCGTATTGGGTCCTTCCGGCCGGTAAATTTACGTCGTTCTCTCTGATCCGCGCGGAGGGCTGGCCACGGAACCCGTTGACCGTGGCGCTTGATGCCTGCGTCCGGAACGACGCCGTGTGGTTCGGTCGGATTGCGCTGCATGGCTACTCGTATGATCCCCACCACAACTCATCGATTGGCTTCTTCCCGCTCTTCCCGGCCCTGATGAAACTGGGTTCCTTGGTGGTGGGTGATGTCTTTGTGGCTGGAATCGTGCTGACTAATCTTGGCCTCTTCCTCGCTGTGGTGCTCCTCGCGCGATGGTTGGACGATCGCGGCCTGGGCGAACGCGCGCCATTGGTCACGGCGTGCCTCCTGCTCTTCCCCTGGTCGATGTTTTACGGCGTGATGTACTCGGAAAGCCTCCACCTCCTGCTGGTGCTGGCCATCTTCATCAGCTACGAGCACCGGAGGTGGATGATCGCGAGTGCGGGCATGTTTGCCCTGTTCCTGCTGCATCCGCTGAGCATTGTGATGCTGCCGTGTCTGGCCGTACTGTGGTGGCAAATGCGCCCAGTTGGGTGGTATCCACGGCTACCATTCATCGCCGGGTTGGCTGGAACCGGATCCTTCATGCTGTATGTGGCCGTGCGCTTTGGTGATCCTCTCGACTACCTTCAGACCAACACTCTGCCCCCGTGGTCGCGCACGCTCAATCAGGCCGTCTCCGACCTACTACTCCGTGGTCAGCCAGGTATTCCTCCCTGGTATCTCGCGCTCATGCTCGCCATCGGTGTACTCTTTCTATCGCTGGTACCGCTCGTCTACCGCCGCTTTGGGCCGGCCTATGCCCTCTTCGTGGCTCTGAACGTCCTCGGTTGTGCGACATCTGGCTTAACGGGCATGGACCGGCACGTGATCGTGGCATTTCCGGTCTTTGCCGCCATCGCCGTGAGTCGCGGACCGCGGTTCCTGGTCGCGTTGTTCACCTTTGAATTCTGGCTCCTTCTCTTCATGACGATGGCCTTTGAAGCTGGCTGGGCCGTGTATTGATACACACCCCCCTGTCCGACTCTGCGTCGCACCATCTAGATAAGGATGCTGGCCTACCCTCTAGCCCTACGAGGCTTCATGGGCGGACAAATCTGTGGCTTCGTGTTCATCGCGCGGAACAGGCGCGATCTCCGGTAGGGTGTTACTGTGACCTGCCGTGGGCCGCTGTCCGCCGAGTGCCGCCTCGAGACCGGCAAGTTCCGCCTCCAGCCCTCCTGGTGGCTCACGCAGCACTGGGATCTGTAATGTGCCACACAAGAATATGAATTCTGCCAGAGGGATGCCGGCGAACTCGGCAGCGCGCCCGATTGAGATGATACCTCGACGGTACAGGTCAATAGCCACTATGTCACCCTGGGCAGCGCAGCGTCCGCCGGCGCCATGGAATCGTCGACCGCCGCATCAACGAACGAAACCGTGAGCTGCTTTCCCATGACCTCTGCCAGCCGCTGGAGCGTCTTCAGCGTGGGATTGTGTACACCACTCTCGATTCGGGAGATCTGAGGAAGACTGGTACCGGTCAATTCCGCGAGTTGCTGCTGGGTCAAGCCGTGATCCAGCCGGTACTCGAGCACCTGATGCGCGACCTGACGGGCCACAGTCAGCGCATCGTATGCGCGCCGGTATTCGGGATCGGTCGCTGCACGCCGCCGTCGAGCCGCGCCACTTGTATGGCCTACCGGACCGGTACCGACGGGTACTGTCTCACTCTCAATCATCGTCTCCTCCTGCTCATCCTCACCTATGATCGCTACTTTATCGTATATGGTAGTCACACGCCATGCTCGTCTATGGGTTCACGTGAAGCGTCGCTAGCCGGTAGATCAATGGACACAGCGTATTACTGGGGATCGGATATCGGGCGGTGCGACCGGCGTTGTTCATGGAGAACATTGCTCGGACAGGTTGAGGCGATCAAGAGCCACGGGATGTTCTTTCTGGCTAACTCCGGAGATCGTAAGCTCGCGACCTGCGCCACCCGCGATATCGCCGCGGCGGCCAAGCTGCTGCCCGATGACTCGTGGAGCGCGCCGGACAGCATTCCGGTGCTCGGTCCCGACGATCTGTCCCCCAAGGAGTTGGCACAGATCGCGTCCGAGGCATGGGCGCACGCTCGCAACCGTATCGATCTTCGGCGGCGTGCCCGTGGTGCTGTACCGACGGTGGCCGCCAATCCGAACGCCATCGACCTGGCGCCGGGCTACCGATGTGTCGCGTGCGGGTGAGAGGGGCTCGCCCTGCATCACCAGCGGGAAGTAGACGCAGAACGACGTACCGATTGAGGGGCTTGGGGACGCTAGCTGAGGTACGGTGAAGGAGGGGAGAGGCTGGATCACCATCTAAAGCTAGCGACGCATCGGAGCTCGCTGATAGAACTGTGGTGAACCCTGACCGTCTATCAGACTTCTGATCGTTATAAACCGTAGCGGGTTGCGTTGTACAGGCAGAAGACTGTACAGGGAGGACACTATGGGAAGGTTGATAGCGGGGGTGACTCTTCTCTTGTCGCTGTCCGTGACTGCGTCCCTTGCTAGGTTTGGCCCACGCGGAGCGATCGCGGGCGCAGCGACGCCGGTACTACGCATCCGGGAGGCACTTGCCTCGTGCCACGCGCAGCCGATCTCTCAGGTCCTCCTCCTACGCGGGTGGTTCATCGCGCTCGGTGGATCGGCCGGCAGCCTGGATGGCGTACTGTTCGATTCGCCCAACGCAGTGCCGCTCACCACGGTCGGTGTGTGGGACGACCCGGGGTACTGGAAGCGCTATGGGGCACTCTCCGTCCGCATTCGCACTCACGGGTCGTACCGCAGCGGGTGGCTCACTCTGCATGGTTTGCTCGACTGCCGATCCGGCCAGTTCTCGACCGATCGTAATCCGTTCCCCCCGCCCCAGATTTCACCCGTCTATGCCGTTTCGAGGGGGCCAGGAACGGGAGGGGTGACCACCTCGGCCACGGCCGGCGGGCTCAAACTCACGCTGCGGGTCACCCGGCTAACCTACCCGCGCAACGCGCTCGCCCTCATGACGGTGGAAATGCACAATGTCTCCAATCACCCAATCGGCTATCTGTCCATCCCAGTCCACGCCCCCGGCCTGACCGTTCCCCAGGTGGAAGTCCTGGACTCATCCAACAGGATTGTCTTCCCCCCGGCGATGCCGTACTATCCCCCACTCCCCGGTCCAGCGCCATTTGTCGCCATCCTGCAACCGGGGCACGCTGTAACACAGCGGGCGTATGTGATCCTGCGAGGTGCTCGCATTCGCGCGTCACAGGAGTTCACCCCGAACCCGCGTTCCGCCGTATCACGGGGGCTCGTGAAGCTACGGACTCGTCCGATTCTTGTGACGCTTACGTCAGAATCTCCTCCTGGAGCAGCGGTGCGCCAGGACGTGGGAGCCCCGAGCGTCGAGGTCACCAGGCCGACCGGGGCGACCGGCAAGCCGTTGCTCCTCTCGTACGCCGATTGCGGCTTCCCAAACTTCGCCTTCACGGACTGGACGCTCTCGAACCTTCACATCACGCCGGGGTGCAGCCCGGTCGATTCCTGGCACCTGCGTGTCGCCTGGCTCAATCACCCGGTCGCCGCCGTCGATTACGAAGCCGCACAGCCGGCTCTCACTCCGATGCCGGCCCCATCTCCCACCGCAACTCCGGCGCCGACAGTCACGCTGCTTCCCACTGGACCGTCGTTTGCCCAAATTTTGCATCGTGCTGACGTAGCCATGGCCTCGGTTCGTTCTCTTCATGCCGACGGTCTGCATACCGCTCATGACTCCTCGGCTCAGACCGATCTCTCGATTCATGCTGATTGCACCTCGCAACACGGCTCAGGTTTGCCCGTGCTTCTGCAGTCGTTGCAGGGGGGCAGGTACTCAGCGGCGGGTACGACCCACGCGATTGGCACGGACTACCTCATTGACGGGCCGCTCATTCCCCAGCCAGCGACCGTCACACATACCTGGGAGCGATCGCCTCACGGTTCCGACACGTGGCATGTCGCCAACCTGCGGAAAGAGTGGGCACTTGACCGCGGAATCTCTGATGACACCTTCAGTCCAAACGCCGCCTATATCAACCAGAGCTGCCCCAGCGTGATTCGGCCGTCCTATCTCCATTCGTCCATTGGCCGGCCTGGGGTCCAACCGTCTGTATTAGGCATCACGTCGCTGGCAGGTCACAGAGTGTGGCACCTTCGGGAGCAAGTCTGGTTCAAAGTCGATTTGTTCGTTGACACGCGATCCTATCGACTCATCAGATTACGCCTGTGGGATCAGAGCCACGGGAGTGGTAATGGCTGGCAGGTCCGGTTCGACTACTCCGGCTTCAATACAACGCGTCGGGTTCCGGTACCGAGCTGACAGTCATGGTGTCCAGCAGGATCGGAAACTATCTCGTCGCGGATTCCGTAGTCGAACATGCCGTCGCTGTAAAACACCACCCGGACCGGCGGATAGGTGATCTTGGGCGCCCACGCCTTGCGTGGAATCGCATGCCCTGGCGCGAGCGCTACACAGAGATTCGGAAAAGCTGAAGGGGCCACCGAAGTGACCCCTAACCGCCGACCAGGCTAAGGCCCAGCCCACTTGCCATTATTACAGCCGTGAAACGGTTGACAGTCAATGGCTTTTTGAGACGCGGCGGTGCGTGCCCGCTAGAATTACGGCAGGAGATCCACTCTTGCTATCTTGCATGGACAGCGCGGCACCGGTTGGCGGCGTGGACACCCACGCGCTCGCGCACTTCGCCTTCGGCTGGTGTCGAACCTCGCTCGTGAGCGGCTGAGGAGGACAGAGATAGCCAACCCCACCATCGACATTCACGACATTGAGAACCGGTTGTGGGCCTCGGCCGATGAGCTGCGGGCCAACTCCGGGCTGAAGGAGTCCGAGTACTCGATCCCCATGCTGGGGCTGATCTTCCTGAAGTACGCGGATAGCCGGTTTTCGGTCCGGGAGGCGGAGTTAGCGGGGCGCGCTGTCGGGCGTCGAACCATCGCAAAGAAAGACTACCAGGAACAGGGTGTGATGTACCTGCCGGATCAGGCCCGGTTCGGCCACCTGCTGAACCTCACGGAGGGCGCCAACCTGGGCCAGGCGGTGAACGACGCCATGAAGGCCATCGAGGATGAGAACGAGGATTTGCGTGGCGTGCTGCCGCGCACCTATACCGCCCTGACCAACGCCACCCTGGCCACTCTTATAAGGAACGTAAACGCGATTCTGGGCGACATCGATGGCGACGGCTTCGGCAAGGTCTACGAGTATTTTCTGGGCAAGTTCGCCATGGCCGAGGGGCAGAAGGGCGGCCAGTTCTTCACCCCCACCTCCATCGTGCGGCTGATCGTGGGGATCATCGAGCCGTTCAAGGGGAGAATCCTCGATCCCGCCTGCGGCTCGGGCGGCATGTTCGTGCAGAGCGCCCGCTTCGTGGAGGAGCACCGCGCCGCCGCCGGCGACCAGCTCTCCATCCACGGCCAGGAGCGCGTGGAGGAGACGGTCAAGCTGTGCCGGATGAACCTGGGGGTGCACGGCCTGGGTGGCCAGGTGCGGCAGGCCAACACCTACTACGAGGACCCCTTCGACTCCGTCGGGGGTTTCGACTTCGTGATGGCCAATCCCCCCTTCAACGTGAACAAGGTAGACAAGGCCCGGCTGGTGGACGATCCGCGTTTCCCCTTCGGCCTGCCCAGATCGGACAACGCCAACTACCTCTGGATGCAGATCTTCTATTCGGCGCTCAACCAGCGCGGCCGGGCCGGCTTCGTCATGGCCAACTCCGCCGCCGACGCCGCCGGCTCCGAGCTGCAGATACGAAAAAAGCTGATCGAGGATCGCGCGGTGGACATCGTGCTGTCCATTGGCCCCAACTTTTTCTACACCGTGACGCTGCCCTGTACCCTCTGGTTCTACGACAAGGGGAAGCGGAACACCGATCGGGCGGACCAGGTGCTGTTCATCGACGCCCGCAAGGTCTTCCGGCAGATCGATCGTGCTCACCGCGACTTCTTGCCGGAGCAGATTGAGTTCCTGGCGAACATTGCACGGCTATATCGAGGGGAGGAGATCGAGAGTCTTGCCGGTCCAGACGAACCCATGGCGGGGAGCTTTCCCGATGGCGTCTACGTCGATGTTTCGGGTCTGTGCAAGGTCGCGACGCTTGGTGAGATCGAGGGGCAGGGCTGGTCGCTGAATCCTGGGCGGTATGTTGGCGTGGCGGCAGGTGTGGACGATGGGTTCGACTTCGCGGTGCGGTTTGAGGAGTTGAACGAGGGACTGGAGCTACTCAACGCTGAGGCAGCAATTTTACAGGGGCGGATTTCGGTGGTGACAGCTGAGGTTCTGAGTGCCGTATCCTCCTAGCTGGCAAAGCCTCCCCATGCGGCGCGTGATGGCCGAGTTCTACGATGGCCCGCACGCAACTCCTGCGCCTTCAGAAGACGGGCCAATCTATCTGGGAATCGGTAACTTAAGAGAAGACGGCTTGTTGGACCTTGGCACTATCCGGCACATCTCAGAAGTAGATTATGCAGTCTGGACCCGGCGCGTTGAGCCCAGACCTGGCGACGTGGTGTTCACGTATGAGGCTTCGCTTCACAGGTACGCTATCATCCCGGAGGGGTTCAGGGGGTGTCTGGGACGCAGGACAGCGCTCATACGGCCTGATCCAGAGGTCGTGAACACCAAGTTTCTTCTCTACTCATTCCTGAGCCCGCAGTGGCGACATGGAGTGCAGCAGCGGGTGAACATCGGATCCACGGTGGATCGAATCCCACTCGTGGATTTCCCCAACTTCCCGATAACGTTGCCGCCCCTCTCAACGCAGCGCCGCATCGCCTCCATCCTCTCCGCCTACGACGACCTGATCGAGAACAACACTCGCCGCATCCAGATCCTGGAAGCGATGGCGCAGGCGATCTACCGCGAGTGGTTCGTCGAGTTCCGCTTCTCCGGACACGAGGACGTGCGGATGGTGGATTCGGCGCTTGGGTTGATTCCGGAGGGGTGGAGTGTTATCGGTATAGGGGAGGTTGTTCAAACACTCGGCGGTGGAACTCCATCTAAGGCAGTTCCAGCGTATTGGGAAGATGGCGTCTTCACCTGGTACACACCCACGGACCTGACAAAATCTGGAAGTATGTTTATTGAACGCTCAGCAGCACGAATATCGTTGCTGGGCCTGTCACGTAGCTCGGCAACGGCGTTTCCTGCTCGTGCCGTAATGATGACCAGCAGAGCCACCATTGGGGTAGTCTCCATCACCACGGTTGAGGCGGCTACAAACCAGGGCTTCATAACCTGCGTGGCGAACGAGCGCCTGGGAGAGTATCATCTGTACTTCTGGCTACTTGCCAACGTCGGTTTGTTTTCTGCGCTGGCGTCTGGCGCCACGTTCAAGGAAATTAGTCGGTCGAAGTTCCGACCGATTCCGATTGCAGTGCCACCGCCCGATCTTGAGCGCCGGTTCCATGAAGTGATCGCGCCGATTGGAGACCTGATACTGAATCTCCAGCGCCAGACTTCCAACCTTCGCTCGACCCGCGATCTCCTCCTCCCCCGCCTCATCTCCGGCGAGATCGACGTCTCCGAGCTCGACCTGGGCGACGTGTGATACGTCTGGCTATGGTGAGCAAAAACGCCCACGGTCCGGAACACTCCGGACTAGGGTTCATGGGCGTACCGTTCAGAGAGGACATGGCGGCGTGTATTCGCTCATAGTATCCTGCAAACGCGAGCTGTCCGCGATGACGGTGGTAGCCCGGTCCCTTGTGGCCGCCTGTCCCGCCCAGCGGCGCGGGGGGACTGGCCCGCAGGCCAGCACTCCAGTGTCAGCTGCGCGACAGACGGCAAGGAGCGAACGCCGGACTCGGGGACAGCGCCGCTGCGTCGGAGATCGCGAACAGTATTGAGGAGCTGCAGGCAGACTACATAGAGTGGTTCCGGGATGATGCTCTGCGACGGGAAACGCCGGGGAGCCATCGCGCGGGCTGGAAAGCAGTCAGGCGTAGGGCGTCTGGTGCTGGCCTGCGGGCCAGTCCCCCCGCGCCGTTGGGCGGGACAGGCGGCCACAAGGGACCGGGCTACCGACGTTGTCGGGAGTGTCCGCAGTGTGGCTCAATTTCGTCCATCATATTCTGACACTTAACATGGCGCCTCGACGCACCCTTCCCTCCCCCCGCGAGAGCCTGTCCCCAGCGCCATTGAGCTGGACAGGCAGCCCTGCGGCGCCGGGGGAAGGGTGGAGCCCGTACACGATACTATGAGTGAATACACGACGTGGAGCCGGCGGCATGACCACTACCAACAAGTTCACCGAGGACCAACTCGTCGAGCAGCCGGCTGTCGAACTGTTCTCGGCGCTGGGCTGGGAGACGGTGAATGCTTTTGACGAGACCATGGGTGCGGCGGGCACGCTGGGACGGAGCAGCCGGGGCGAGGTGGTCCTGCTGCGCTATCTGCGGCCCGCCCTGGAGCGGCTCAACCCCGATCTACCGGCGGAAGCCATCCTGATCGCGATTGATGTGGTCACGCAGGACCGCTCCGCCATGAGTACGGTGGCGGCCAATCGCGAGGTCTACGAGTTGATACGCGATGGCGTGCGGGTGAACGTGCGGCAGGAGGATGGCAGCGAGCAGCCGGAGGTGGTGCGGGTGATCGACTGGGAGCATCCCGAGCAGAACAGCTTCCTGATGGTCCAGCAGCTCTGGATCAAGAGCGATCTCTATACGCGCCGCACCGATCTGATCGGCTTTGTGAACGGCCTGCCGCTGGTCTTCCTGGAACTCAAAGCCTCGCATAAGCGCCT
>JAABUR0100007168.1_pt1 | contig 13290 bp, 15 predicted proteins | sample 5560091 | NCBI WGS metagenome assembly JAABUR01 (sample SAMN10711879, study PRJNA513375) | rock metagenome | isolation source: Antarctica rocks | place: Antarctica: Victoria Land, University Valley sud
ACAGCACTGGACAGGGAGAGCCGTGTACGCTGAAAGGTGTCAGCACGGTTCGGAGGGGGGATGCCGACTGACCCTTGTCCCACAAGGGCAGTCGCTTCCCACCCTACCATGATGTGGTGGTGATCGATGAGAACGGACGGCGACTAGGGGCCACGCGGGTGGCCCACGACGTGGAGGGCCTGGAGGCCCTCGCGCGCAGACGCTGGCACGCATGCAGCGCTGGCGTGCTCAGCAGCACGTTCCCCTGCGACACACGGAGAGAGCGCCTCAGGGGTGAGCCACCCGTGGCGGTGTGGTCCCCCGCACCGGGGCTCCGGAGGTCGCGGGGCGTGGGGGCGCGTAGCCCCCACAGGCTGCCGCTCACGCCAGCGCAGGCGCCGCGGCTTGACGGCCGACGCGGGGTCCCCTGCTAAAGTAATACCACGATGGAATCTACATGGCGTCTCGGGCCGATGCCGCGGGTTTCACCCTGGCTTCACTTTAGACTGCGTCGCCCGAGGGAGCAGACCCCCACTGTGTTTTTCCGTCCGCTCCCTCGGCGCAGCAGGCACAGCAGGGGTGCGCGCGCCGTCAAGCCCCAGCCGGAGCATCCGCGCTGGCCGTGCGTCGGTCGCGGATTCTCAGCGTCCCATCTCTGACACCCATGCTTCTCCTGTATCATTGCCGCACCTTCTCCTGCCTCCCCTTGACATAGAAGGTCTCACAGCTGATGGTACTCTGCCCCTGATGCGGATCGCCATCGGCCCACCACCCAGGGTTCGTCGTGTGGGCCGTGCGACGCCGCGTGGACCCCGCTCAGCCACGCCGGGAAAGGAGCCGCTCACCCACGGAGTAGCTCAGGTGGCGCTGCGGCGCGGACGCGCCACCCCCAGGAGGGGAGGCGAATCGGGCCCGCTAGAGGGGCGTCTGCTCAGCGGTGAGCAGCAGGCGCCGCCAGGTGTCGGCCAGCCACCCCTCGACGCGCGCGGGGGTCCACCCGCGTTCACGCACCAACAGCAGGTAGAACTCCGGAGAGTTAGTCGCCCAGATCACATCGGCGGCTTCCTCCACGGAGAGGTCGGCGCGCAGGCTGCCGGTGGCCTGTGCTGGCCGCTTCGGTCATCCGCTCGCTCAAAGGCACTATGACCACCCCACAGAGGCGGCCTGATCTCAGCCCGCAGAGACCCTGTGTCCAGAGGTTGTGTCCACGGCTCTGTCCATAGCTTTCAACCACGGATAGGGTAACCAGCCAGCACAGCCGCCAGCCTCTCCCCCGGGCACATCGGATGCCATCATAATCGTCTCCTTATCTCCCACGGCGTAGCACACCTGCGTACTCGGGCAGGCGATACTCTGTAGTGTTTGGGTCATGGGTGTCGTCTGTGTGCTCCAGGTGCGACCGCTATCGGTTGTCAGCAGCACGCGTCCCTGCTCTCCCACCAGAGAGCACGTGGTAGGCAGCGGACAGGCGATGCCATTGCTCCAGAAGTAGCCGTTCCCGTCCATCGTTTGCGGAGGTCCCACAGTCCACCTGTGGCCACCGTCCGTGGTGCGCACGACCTGCCCACCGGATGCAGAGCAAATGGAAACGGTGGGACACGCCACATCGGTCAGCAGAGGCGTATCCCCCGCGCTGGCCCGCGCCCTGCTTCCCCGCGCCGACAGGCGCTGGCGTGCTCTGTCGTCTCCTCCCTGTGTCGCCAGGGCGGACCGTACGACCAGGGGCAGGCTCTCATCCTGCCAGGTGTGGCCTTCATCCCGCGTGGCCACAATGGCGCCCACCGATCCCACGGCATAACACACCTGCCTGCTCGGACAGGCCACACTGGCCAGCCCGCGCCCTGTGCCGCTGTGCCGTACGCGCCAGGTGTGGCCCCCATCAGAGGTCAGTGCCACGACGCCTGCGTCGCCAACAGCCGCGCAGATCATGACAGCAGGACAGGCGATACCGATGAGGGAGGCAGGGGCAGCTGTCCTCCGGGGCTGCCACGTCTGCCCGCTGTTGGTGGTAGCGAGGACAACGGCTCCCGCCCCCACGGCGTAGCACACCAGGATCGTGGGGCAGGCTACCCCGGTAAGGGCCTGCTGCGTCCCACTGTCCCGGCGCTGCCAGGTCTGGCCACTATCCGTGGTCACGAGGATCACGCCGTGCTCGCCGACAGTGACACAGTGCCGCGCGCTGGGGCAGGCAATGCGATGCAGACCGGATGCTCCTGATCCGGCACCCGGTGGCGTCTGCTGCTGCCACTGGATGCTTTGTGTCGTGGGGGCCAGCGTGTCCGCACGCGCGCCCCGCAACACAAGCGGCGCGCGCGCCGTAGCCGTCTCCCCGGGGACGGGCGGGAGAAAGGAGGTGAGGATGAGGCTCTGCGGCGTGTCACGCACCTGCAACGAGCCATACGCCGTACTGAGCGTCACCGTGGAGGTGATCACACTGGGGGGCGGGCACCCCGTCCGCTGCGAACAGGCGCGCCCCTGCAGCGGGCCAGGCCGTGTCGTGGTCACGATGCCGCTCACCAGTACAGCGCGTGGGTCGCTGGCGTGAGCAGGGTCCTGGGCTATGCGCCCCGTGGCGCTTACGACGTTTGTCTCCATGGCACACCCCGCGTCGCATGGTGGCCTGCCCGTGGGCGCTTCTCTATGAAGGGGTTGGACGAGCACGCGTTGCACGGCGAAGGCCCCCTGGGTGGGGCGACCACAGCCGGTATAGGCAGTGAGCGTCAGCTGCCCCCGTAGAAACCAGCGCGCGGGGATCCGCGCCGCCTGCGCGGGCGGTGCGCGGTGCAGGCTCAGGGTGCGCGGGACGCGGGGTTGGTCGATCCGATACGTGCCCAGAGCGGCGCAGGAACTCTGGGCGACAGTCGTGGCGCTCACGGGAGCCGCAGCGGGTGATCCTCCCGCCAGCAGCCCACCAAAGAGCAGAACGGCCCAGACCAGCGCAGCGCGCACGGAGACAAATGGATGCTGCATGCGTCTCTCCTTCTTACCGACGCGAGCGGCGCGTGGCGCCGGCTCTGTAAGGTGCAACGCACGAGGCGTCGCATGGTCACGCCGGTCGCCTAGACGCGTGTCTGTGCAGGCCTGCGCCGCTGCCGCAGCGTCCCCCGAGGGCGGAGAAGACGTGGGGGTTAGGCAGCGCGACGACGGGGGACCAGAAGGAGCAGGGCGCCGGCCGCCGCCAGTGCCGTCACGCCACCGAGGAGGAAGGGCGCTGCCGGTGCCACGTGGTCCCAGAGCAGACCGGCGAGCACGCTGGAGATGAGCGCCATCAGACCGGTGAGCGCCGTGTAGAGGCCCAGGGCGCCACCGCGCTGGTCAGGCGGGACCAGGTCGGTGATAGAGGCTTTTGTGATCCCCTCCGTGAGCGCCATATACACGCCGTAGACAGCGAAGAGCGGCCACACCGCCGTGGCTCCCGTGGCCAGGCCGAGGCCGCCGTAGACGAGCGCGAAGAGCAGGAAGCCGCAGACAAGGAGGTCGCGACGGCCCAGGCGATCCGAGAGGGCGCCGGCTGGCCAGCCCACCGCCGCATACACCGCGTTATAGAGCGCATAGGCCAGGATCGCGGCCAGTGGCCCTAACCCCAGGGCGTGGGCGCGCAGGATCAGGAACGTGTCTGAGGAGTTGCCAAGGGCAAAGAGAAGCCCACTGTAGAGGAAGAGGCGATACGGGCGTGGCGCCGTGCGCCAGGCAAAGGCGGAGGCTGCGGTGGGCACCGCTGCCCGTGGTCGCGCTGGGTCGCGCACGCGGCTAATCAAGCTCACCCCCAACACAGCAGGCACTGTCGCCACCAGAAAGACAGGTCGCGGATTCTGGGCGAAGAAGGCGAGGAGCCCGGCGCCGGCGAGCGGCCCCACCACCGCCCCCACCGTGTCCATACTGCGATGGAACCCGAAGGCTTGGCCGCGGTGCGCTGGATCGCTCGCCGCGGCAATCAGCGCATCACGAGGTGTGCCCCGCGAGCCCTTGCCTACCCGATCGACGACCCGCGCGACGAGAACCAGCGGCCACGCCGTAGCCAGGGCAAGGAGCGGTTTGGCCAGGGCAGAGAGGCCATAGCCGGCAAAGATCCAGGCGCGCCACCGGCCATGGCGGTCAGTCACCCGTCCGGAGACGAGCTTGAGCACGTTGGCCGTCGCCTCAGCTAGCCCCTCGATCACCCCCAGGACCGTCGCCGGCGCCCCCAGGGTGACGGTGAGGAAGAGCGGCACCAGCGGATAGATCATCTCCCCGGACACATCGGTGCAGAGGCTGACCAGGGAGAGCACAAAGACTGTGCGGGAGATGCCCCGCACCGGCGAGGGATCGTCCCGCGGTGGGTCAGAGGGCGGGCGGGTTGGGTCGCTCGCTTCCTGCATACGCTCCTCCTCCTCACCGGATGGCATCGTCAGGCGAGAAGACAGGGCTGCTCGTCACCCGCCTCCCTTTTCAGCCGGACACCCCCAGGAGCCGCGCGCCTATAAACCCGAGGCCCAGCAGGCAGAGGACGACGCCCGCGGCCATCTCTGCCCGCTCACCGAGCGCGCCCCCGACATGCTGCCCCAGCCATTGTCCGGCGATACTGACCACGAGCGCTTGCAGGGCAATGGCGATCAGCGCCGGCACAACGGGCAGGCGCAGGACGCCGAACGAGAAGCCCATCGCCAGTTCATCAAGGCTGATTGACAGCGCGATGCCCACGAGCGGCAAGCCCCGTGCTGAGGCTGCACTGAGGATCTTGCCCTGTTCACCCCCGCCATCATCGTCATCATCGTCCTCTCCCATGGCCTCACGTAGTAGCCAGAGGCCGGTGGCGATCAGCAGGATACCGGCGATGTAGACGGCCCACCCTCCGATGGCTTGTCCTACGGGGCGCCCCATCAACAGGCCCACAGCAGGCATGAGCCCTTCGGCCGCCGCGAAGGTCAGGGCCAGGCGGAGGCGCGTGCGCGACGGGAGGGGCGCCAACCCCAACGCAATCGAGAGGGCCAACGTATCCAGTCCGAGGGAGAAGATCAGGGGGAGGAGCCGAAGATCAAACGCGCTACTCACCAACAGATCTCCTCCTTATGCTTGTCACCTGCTCGCGCATCGGCGCTGACACCTGCCAGCCGTCGCGCCGTGGCGGATCCCATGAGCTCGGCCACCAGGCGCTCGGTCTCCCGCACGGCGCACACACGCATGATCCACCCTACCCGTCGCCCCGCCACACGGCCCACCCCTCCTTGATGCCGTAATAGACGATCATAAGGCCGGCAAGGGGATCAGCCCACCACCAGCCGAGCAAGGCATTGAGCACCAGACCGACGAACACGGCAGCGGCCAGGGCGGCGTCGATCAGGGTCACGCGGGCCTCGGTCAGGAGCACCTGGTTGCCCAACCGCAGGCCTGTCCTCCGCTTGCCGGACGCGAGCAGCAGCATGGCAATCAGGGTCGCCGCGAGCCACACGATGCCGCCGCCGGAGGGAGCAGGGTGCCCCTGTGTGCTGAGGGTGTAGGCCGTCTGCGCCAGGATGTAGAGGGCGAGGGCGAAGAAGGCCCCACCGATGAGGCGCAGAGCTGGCCGCTCCCGCTGCTGGTGGACGCCCGTGAGGTGCCAGACAACGATGACGGAGGCGAAGATCTCGATCAGCGAATCGAGGGCGAAGCCGGCCAGGGCCACGGAGTGGGCGGCGACGGCGGCCAGCCCGACGATGATCACGCCGACGACATTCCACCCCAGGGTGGCGTATTCAAGATACAGCCCGCGCATGAGCAGAGCCGCGTCAGTCATTATTGGTCTCTCCTCACTCCCCAGATCGCTCGGAGGGCGCCGCCGACCCATGATCGGCCGCGTGGTAGACCGACGCGGCAAACTCCTCCACGTCGGCGCGACACGCGGCGAGCGCCTGCTCGGCCTCCCCGCGTAAGGAGGCGCCAAAAGGGTCGCGGGCGCGGATCTTACCGAGCCAGGCCTCGAGCTTGGTCAGATCATCTTCGTTTTCTTCCAGTTCGGCAAATGTGAAGTTGCCTGCGGCGCGCTCCTTGGCAAGTTCGGCGTGGAAGTCACGGCAGCGTCCGAGTACCTCGCCATACTCCACGTCGCGGGCCGCCGTGAACGCGGCCAGAAGCACACTCTCCTCGCCGAGCACCACACCTTGAATCAGGTACGCGGTTCCCCGCATCTCCACAATCGCGTGGACAAGGCCCCGCATGACCCGTTCACATGGCGCGTCGGCCGGCAGCGCGGCGACACCGTTCTGGAGGTAGATCGCCCCCGCCGCTTTGAGCGTGCGCCAGATGCTGGCGCGATAGCGCGTCGGCTCGACCGGGATCTTATAGATGAGGATCAGCCATCCCTGCACGTCAGTCCCTTATCGTTATGCCCCGCAGCTAACTATGGTTAGAGCATACCACGTCAACCCTGGGAGAAGGGAGGCCGTGTCGGCCGCACTCCGAAATCTCCGTCTGGGAGCAGCATGTTCGCGCCTACAACACGGATGTCTGGCGCCGAGGGGGCTGTGCTGGCCGCTACGATCATCCAAGCGGCGGTCGGTGTGTCGCGTAGCACTCATCGTTGACCAGCAGCAGAGTCTCGTGACATCAGCGCCCACGTTGCACGGAGATCTTGAATGATCTTGCCCCGCATGAGTGCATTCCAACCCAGGCATGTGCATAGTTATGCATCATCTATGTCAGGAGGTGTAAAGTCTCTCTAGTGCTTAGGATGTCCCGGAGGGGCGTGTGCGTAGAGTAGGCCGCCGGCGAGGTAGCGGTAGCCCGCCCCTTTTCCGTCGGCCCCTCCTCACACCGGACGTACACCTTTCAGCGTATCCGGCGTTCCAGTGTCTGCCTGCCGTTTGCATGGCTGGCCCCCGAGCAGTTATGGCGTTTGGCATCTCGCCTACCTTCCTGCCCGCGTGCCGCAGACACCTGCCGCCCTTCCCCATGTAGACGGCTTTCCCGTCCGCGGAGTACTACGGCGGCGCCGTCGCCCTGCGCCTCGCGGCGCGGCGGGCGATCCCGCATTCCCTCAGTGCTAGACGTGTCGAGCGCGACGTAGGCGGCCCGTCCGTCCCCGCAAGAGGAGTCATTCTCCCCCGTCCTCTGTGCGGAAGGTTCGGACGGACTCCCAGCAGCCGTCCTATCACAGAGGCTCCGCCAGTAGACGCTGTGGCGGAGGATGGATGCTTGCATCCCTGGAGACTGAGCTTCGTGCAGTGTAGCTCTCGCCCTATCGTGCGGGTCTTGCAGGACGAGATCATAAACGTCTTCTGGTCCCTCCTGCTTTCACGGCATGCTACGGTCCCGTTTGGCTTTCGCCGCCGGGTCAGCCGGTGACCCAGAGGCCCTCCTTCCGAACCTCTCCCGTCTGCGACGGGAATCTAGCGCCGGGTGATGCGGCGCACGGGGAGATACGGCTCTTGGTCACACCGGAGAGGCGCACGACGTCCCGAATGGAGAGGGCATCGGGGGGTATGGGCGTGGACTCCCCTGCCGCGGCGACCGTCATGGCGCGCTGCTGAGCAAGGTTCTGCACATCGGCCACGCGGACCAGAGGCCCAGAACGGCCCCGCCATCGGGGGAGCCGGCCCTGCGTCACCCAGGTCTCGATGTTCCTTCTGGTGACGTCCGTGAGCCGTAGGGCTTCATAGATGGCCACGGCATCCGCAGGGGCAGGAGGGGCAGGAGGGGAAACGAGAGCCTGCACAGCGGCAAGGCTCACCCGGCGCCCAGAGGAAGAAGGCTGGACGGCGAGCTGCCCTCTCTTGATCCACTTATACACGGCGGCAGGGGTGACGCCCACCGCCTGTCCCGCCTCCCGTACGCTGACCAGATCCTCGGGAACTTCCTGGGGGCTGTCGCTCATGCTCATGGCGCTACGCTCCCGACTCGTCGGTTGGAGGCAACAGGCCCTGCTTCTGAGCCACGGCGCGCACATCCGCCACACGGACCAGCCGCCCGTGGCGCCCCGGCCACCAGGGCAGCCGTCCCTGCTTCAGCCAGGTCACAATGTCGCGTCGGGAGACCTCCGCGAGGCGTATGGCGTCATGGAGGGCGACGGCATCGACGGGGGCGTCTGGGTCAGGAGGGGCCACCAGCGCCTGCACGGGGCCAGGCTGACCAGCCGGCCACGTCGTCCAGGGTACACAGCCACGCGGCCTTGGCGGATCCACGCATAGAGCGTCGTCGCAGCGATGTCCACAGTGCGCGCCGCATCGGGTGTAGGCGCCGATTTGCAAATGGGGTCAGAGGCGCTTTTGGTGCTCACTGTGGGGGGTAACATGATCTAGGGGTAGGGTGAGCAACCGGGTAACGCGCACAGCGGTGGTGGTGATGCAGGGCCAGGCGCACGACAGGGCGAGTGGCGATTGTGGGGAGGGCGAAACGGAGGGTTGCGGAGCGCGCGGTGGGGCCTGCTGGCGATGTCGGGGGGGCGGGTGTAGGCTGAGGATCCGGGACCACAGACGGCGCCGGAGAAGGGGAGTCAGAGGATGCTCACCGAGATGGTGTTTCCCGGCGGGCACGGGGTGCGGGTGGAGCGGCTGTGGACGCGGGAGGGGCAGGTGCAGATAGAGGCCGTGACCACGGGGCGGTTTGGCCGCTGCCCCCAGTGCCAGCGGCGGTCGCGCCACGTGCATAGTCACTATCAGCGCACGTTGGCTGATTGCCCGTGCCTGGGGCGGCCGGTGACCCTGCATCTGCGCGTGCGGCGGTTTCGCTGTCGGGTGCGCTGGTGCGCGCGGCAGGTGTTCTGTGAACGCCTGCCGGAGGTGGCGCGGCCCTGGGCGCGGCGGACGGAGCGCCAACGGCAGTGTCTGGAGCGGCATGGAGTGGATCTGGGGGGCAACGCGGGGGCGCGGCACTGTCGGGTCGAGGCGGTGACGGTCAGTGCGCGCACCCTTCTGCGCCTGGTCCGGCAGATCCCGCTCCCCGTCGTGGGTGCGGTGCGCGCGCTGGGGGTGGATGATTGGGGGCTGCTGCGGGGCCAACGCTATGGCACGATCCTGGTGGATCTCGATCGCCACGAGGTGCTTGACCTGCTCCCCGACCGCACGGCGGCGACGGTGGTGGCATGGCTGATGCAGCACCCCGAGATCGAGGTGATCAGCCGGGACCGGGCCGGAGCGTATGCCGAAGCAGCCCGGCTGGGCGCGCCCCAGGCCACCCAGGTCGCTGACCGCTTCCATCTCGACAAGAGCGTCACCGAGGCGCTGGAACGCTATCTGCTGCGCCACCACCAGCAGCTGCGCCAGGCTGCACAGCCCCCGCCGCCTGTTCCCGCGCCCTACCCTGTGCCCCTGATCCCGTCAGCGGACGCGCCGCCCCCACCGGAGGACATGGCCACGGAGCAGGGGCCGGAGACATCACCCGTAGAGACGCCACCCGTGGCGCTGTCGGCTCCCGCCGCGCCCACCCGGGCGGGACGCCTGGCCCAGACACGGCGCGCCCGCCGCCACGCCCTCTACGAGGAGGTGTGCGCGTTGCACGCGCAGGGACACAGCCTGCGGGCGATTGCGGCCACCACGGGGCTGGCCAGGGGCACGGTGCATAAGTTCGTGCGCCTGGACTCGTTCCCTGAACTCCAGCCGCGCGGCCGTCGCTGGACGCAGCTCACGCCCTTCCTCGGCCTGCTACGGGAGCGGTGGGACGGCGGGTGTCACAACGCCATGCACCTATGGCGGGACCTGCGCGCGGCGGGCTACCGGGGAGGCCGCACCAGCGTTGCGACCCTCCTGCACACCTGGCGCGCCGCCCCACCCGCCGCGCTGCCGGGAGCGCCGCCCCTGCCGCCGCTCGTGCCGGGGCCGGTCTACTCCTCACGGGCAACCTGTTGGCTCCTTCTCAAGGAGAGCGCTCTGCTCTCCCCTGCGGAGCAGGCCTACCTGACCCGGTTGGCCCATCTCTGCCCGGAGGTCACGCTAGCGCAGGCGCTCACTCGGGAGTTCCAGACCCTCATCCGGGAGCGCGATGTGCCGGGTCTCTACGCTTGGCTGAAGGGCGTGCGCCTCAGCGGCATCCCCGAGTTCGCCAGCGTGGCCACGGGCATCTGGCGGGACCGCCGGGCGGTGACCGCCGCCCTGACCCACCCCGAGAGCCAGGGCCAGACGGAGGGCTTCGTGAACAAGCTCAAGTTCATCAAACGCAGCGGCTATGGCAAATCTGGCTTTGACCTGCTCCGCCGCCGCGTCTTGTTGGCCAGCTAGCTCCCCCCGGTGAGCACCAAAAGCGCCTCTGACCCATTCCTAAACCGGATTCTACAACCCTCAACCACGCTGCTGGATTCTTATGCGGTAGGAGGAACCAGCCCACTGCCGTTGGCTCCAGAACCTCGTGCACGTGGCGCGCTGATAGCTGTGCTGGCCGTTTGGCTCATCCGTGCCTCCAGAGCAGCTCTGAGGACCCATGGTGGGCTGGCCTTCCCTGATCATCGGGAGGCCAGTATCACGGCTTTCGTGGGCGGATGAGCCAAGCGGCCAGCACAGGGATCCTGACTAAAGCGGGGGTGCATTAGCGAAGCATAGCGGAAGGCCAGGTACTGCACTCATGTCGATACTCGGCAAGAGTACATCCGAGATCAATCAGATGGCGCGCGACGTTGTTGAGGATATCCTAACGCACCCTCAGAGTACAGTTGTGACGAGCGTCCGAGTGCGCTTCGGAGGCGAGGTTTTCGATGTGATCGCGCCAGATGGGCGCGGATTACGCTACGCAGCGGACGGACACTTTATTGGGTTGTTGGAGCGTCCAAGATGAAGTTCGCCATAACCATAGCAAGCGACCCTGCATTGGACCACGTCTACGCCGAGTTAACGGCAGATGCCCAGAATTGGGCTGATCTGACCCAGGTAGACGGGACATTGCGGCTAGAGATGTATCCAAATCCGACCGGGCAGCCCTGGATGTTCGACTTGGATCTATTGCTGGCCCATCTCCTCGCTGCTAAACGCGCACTAGCTGGAGAGGTGGATAGGCACGCGGCCAACCCCGAGCTAAGCTAAGCTCCGCATGCTGGGCTATGCAGGGCTCGGTTGTGAGTGCGCGGCAAGTCAGCCAGCGCGCTGTTGTAGCTCAACATCATAGCCGAGGCACTGCAAACGCTTGACAAGCCGCGCTTCCTCAGTAGCGCGCTCGCGCGTGGCGAAGTAGTCCACGCCGAGGTCCTTGTATTCAGTTTCTTTGCTGAGCATGTGGTAGATGGTCACCACGATGGCATGGGCGACGGCGATGGCGGCGCGGCGTGGTCTGCGGCGTTTGGCCAGGCGGCGGTACAGGGCCCCAGGTAGGTCTGCGTACGCCCTGCCGAGCGGGCGGCCTCCACCAGCGCCGCGCGTAACCAGGGCGAACCCTTGCGTGTCCGCCCGCTGCGCTTGTGGCCGGCGCTCTCATTCTGGCCGGGACATAGCCCTGCCCACGAGGCCAGGTGGCGATGGCTCGGAAACCGGCGCATGTCCAGGCCAATCTCCGCCAGGAGCACCTCGGCGGTGCGCCGTCCAATGCCCGTGATGGCGTCGAGGTGGGTGACCGTCTCTTCCACCGGCGCCAGACGGGCGACGATCTCGCCATCGAGGCGTTCCAGCAGCGCATCGAGGCTGTCGATGTGCGCCAGCAGCGCGGCGACCAGGAAGCGCTGATGCGCCCCAAACTGGCCCTGTAAGGCGCGGGCGAGGTCGGCGTGTTTGTTCTGCAAGCTGCCTTTGGCCAGACCAGCCAGCACCGTTAGCGCGCAGAAGGGCTGGGTTATGTGAGCCACAAGTTGGGTCGACGACGGTGCGCTGTCACGGTGCCTAGAGAGGCAGCCGACGGACCCAACCTCAGCCCGCGCCCGGAACGCACGTACCCCAGCCCTTCTGCGCGCTTAGGGCATTTCTTCCAACTTAAGCCGGATGATGATTTGTCAAGGGCGGGGAAGGGCCTCCGAAGGGCCACGAGCCGTAGACTGGAGCCATGCATACCCTCATCCCGCCCCCTGAGACGGTCCCGCCGCCCGCCAAGAAGAAGAGTTCCGTGCGGCATACTCGGGCGATCGCCCGCGACCGCAGCAAGCGGGTGCCCAGTGCCCCGCCCGCCGTGCAGGTGAGTGAGCGCCTGAGCGAGTTGATCCACCCGCTGACGCTGGGGCAGGTGGCCCACTACCAGGGGCTGGGGCTGCGGGAGCGCATCTTGACGCTGCCGGTGATGGTGGCCCTGGTGCTGAGCATGATCTGGCGGCAGATCGGCTCGGTGAGCACCCTGGTGCGCATGCTGCACGACGAAGGGTTCCTGTGGACGTCGCCGGTGCAGGTGAGCGAGCAGGCCCTGGCGATGCGCTTGCGGGTGATCCCGGCCGCCCTGTTCAAGGGCGTGCTCGACGACCTGCTGCCGCTGCTGCAGGAGCGCTGGCAGGCCCGCGCGCGGCCGCTGCCGCCGGAGGTGGCCTGGGCGCAGACGCACTACAGTGCGGTGCTGGGCGTCGATGGCTCCACGCTCGACGTGCTGTTGCGCAAAGTCGGTCTGCTGCGCCAGCAGGCGGACGCGCCCTTGGCCGGGCGGATGACGGGCCTGTTGGAGGTGGGCAGCCGCCTGCCCCGCGCCCTGTGGTACGAGCCCGACGCGGCGGCAAGCGATCAGCGCTGCTGGCCGCGCATCCTGGCGGCGCTCCCCGCTGGCGCGCTGCTCCTCTTTGACCTGGGCTACACCAACTTCACCATGTTCGTTGCCCTGACCACCGCCCAGGTCACCTTCGTCACCCGCGCCAAGAGCAACCTGGCCTACGAGGTGGTCCAGTGGCTGCACAAGACGGCGCAGGTGCGCGACGCCCTCGTCTGGATCGGTCAGGGCGCCGACCGCCAGCAGGTGCGCCTCATCGAGGTCGTCTACGGCAACACCTGGTACCGCTACCTGACCAATGAGGTGGACCCAGAACGCCTGCCCGTCCTCTATGCCGTGGCCCTCTACTGGCAACGCTGGCGCCTGGAGGACGCCTTCAACGCGGTCAAGCGTCTGCTCGGCCTGGCCTACCTGTGGACCGGGGCCGAAAACGGCGTGTGTGTGCAGCTGTGGGCCACCTGGCTGCTCTATGCCGTGCTGGTGGACCTCACCGATGCCGTGGCCGCGCGTCTCCAGCAGCCCATGGCCGCGCTCTCCCAGGAGATGCTCTATCGGGGCCTCTACCATTTCACCCAAGCCTTCCACCGTGGCGCGGCCACCGATGTGGTCGAGTATCTCGCCACGCAGGCCACCCGTCTGGGCATCCTCATGCGCAAACGCACCGCTGATCCCTCCAAGTTTGTCCAACTTCAACGCTTGACATCTGCAGCAGGACCTTAAGTTGGAACCAGTGACCTTAGCCCCAGCCCGAAGAGCCTTCTG
>JAABUR0100007170.1_pt1 | contig 13288 bp, 13 predicted proteins | sample 5560091 | NCBI WGS metagenome assembly JAABUR01 (sample SAMN10711879, study PRJNA513375) | rock metagenome | isolation source: Antarctica rocks | place: Antarctica: Victoria Land, University Valley sud
GGCGGACGGGCGGATCGTTCCTGTCCATCCGCACCCGCCTTGCCACTGATGATTCAGCCGTGACACACCACTAGAGCCGGTTGGATTGCATGCGTGCAGATCCATCGTAACTTGACTATGACGTTCATCAACGCGAGACATAGCTCATCAATCAGACCCTCATATACACCTTTGTCCTTCCACTGCTCGACCCGCTCCCCCTGGGCCTTGGAGACGTGAGCAAAGTCGCCGTGAATGACCAGGTCAATCAACGCCCGACGAGTGAGTGAACGGTTATCGATCCATGTGCCGTCGCCCTGCTGGAATCGAAAGATTCCAGCAGGGGTCAAATGGGCGTCGAGAAAGGCGTTAATGTCTGCCTGGGCTCTGACGAACTGATCCAATGGTTTCGAGACGATTAGGGACTCCTGGGTCAAGTCGGTCAACACCTGCCGAATGCGCCTCAAAGAAACGCGCTCGTTTGTGGCAAAGAGACGCCATGTTAGGCAAGCAAATGCGATGGCCTCTCGGTCTGGTCCATCTCGACTTATGCCTGTCGCACTCTCGGCGCTAAAGCCGAAAGACGTTCGAGTCGGACCCTGTTGCATCCTGACCATCAGCCTGGAAAACTCAAGTTCTGCGGCCTTGCTAACGAAAAGCCTCAGGTCACGAAGGGCTTGCTCTGTATCCACCTTTAGCCGGCTCCAATTCGTCGAATCTTTCCCGTCGGCCCGGGCCGGTCCGCTTGAGAACATGGTCTTGGACAGCGGCCAAAGTGGCAACACTGTAGCCGCCGCCGCCATATCGGTGGCTGCTGTGGTGAGCTGAACATTGAGCTACCGCGTCGTTCCCCACCCTCCCTGCTCGGAGACACGGACGCCCTGCCAGGCCGGCGTGACACCGGCCTCGTCGATTGCCAGCCGGGTCAGCGCTCGCACCCGGTCGAGCCACGTATCGAGACCGGCTGGCGTCTGGGGCCACGTCAGGGCGAGGCAGGCGCCGACGATTGCCCCAAGGGTCATCGCATCCGCCGTGGCCGCTTGAGCGAGGCCCCGGACGTCGCCCCACGCGATGGGGATGGCTCGCGTGTTGAGGATATCCTCGAGGACCCGGCGGTTGAACGGGCCGGGCCACCGTCGCGTCTCATCCTGATAGTGCGTCCGGGTGATTTCGTCGGCCAGGCGAGCGATGAGACCGCGCCAGTCGTCGATCAGTCCTTCGTCGTCGTCGTGCAGGATCTGGGGGATGGTCTCGCTTATGGTGTCCTCCGGGGTGATGCGGTCGGCTGGCCTCAGGCGGACCGCAGGACGTGTGACGGTCTGGACAGGCGCTCGACGGCCTCGATCAGGCCCGCAGCGAGCCACAGCGCCTCGCCATCGAGCGAGACGATGACAGCGCCCTGCTCGCAGCCACAGGGGCAGGAGACGGTAAACCACGCTTCCTAACCGTCGCGCTTGAGCGTGACCTCGAGGGTCACGAGCCGGGTGTTGCTGGCGACGGCGACGAGCACCATCTCCATGGTCTTGTCGGACATATCTGCTCTCCCGACGTCGAGACGCGACAGAGCTGGATCAGGCTGGCGTATTCGGCTTTGGTGAGGGGCTTCCCCCGAAGCACGTAGGCGAGCAGGACGCGCTCGACCGTGGTCATGGCCTCGAGGTCGAAGGGTGGCGCGGTCTGCCGCCGGGACGGGTCCATGTGGATAAGCTTGCCCGTCGGGGTCGTGGGGTGCTCGAGCGGTGTCGACGCCGACTGGGCGTGTGGCAGCCTTGGCCACGGCAGGACGCGGAAGATAGCGGTCATGGGCGGAAACTCCCAGAGGATGCCAACAGCGCCCGGCGATGACTGCTGGGCGCTGTCCGTGCTCGTCAGGCCGCGGCGCTCGCTGGCTGGGTGCAGCCGCAGGGGACCTCGGTGTAGTCATTGAGGCTGTGGCCCAAATACATCCGCGCCCAGCCCGTATCCAGGCAATCGGTGCACATCCGGCCCGGTGACGCCGGAGCGGACGGCTCTGGGTCCGGCGTGACGTCGGTCAGCAGACCGAGGGCAGCCCGGAGCGCCGCGGCGTGCTTGCAGACGTTGCCGTGCTCCCCGGCCTTGCAGGCGCAGCCCTGGAGGCTGACCGGGTAGAGCCGGAGCCCGTCGGCGCTCAGGGCGTGGTAGGCGCGGGTGTCGCGATCGCGGTAGAGCGTGATTCCCTCATGGCGAGCGCGGGCCAGGGCGGCGGTCCAGCGGCTGGCCGGGTCGGGGCGGGTGGTCGTCACCATGATCGTGGCCTCCGTCTCTCTGCTTGCCCGTCGGTTCCTAGGCCTTGGGGCTCGGGTCAGGTAAGGCGCTTGCTTCGTCCTTACTGGATACATTGTAAGCCCTAGTCAGTGCAATGTCAACGCAATAGGGACAGAATGCGTGCTAAGATGTAGCGAAGCCAACGCGGTTTCGGTGCAGGATCGGCGCCAGGAGGAATGGGGCGGATGTCGAGGGAGCAACCAAAGCGGCTGGCCGACCTGCGGACGGAGCGGGCATGGAGCGGCCGTTACCTGGCTGATCGAGCGCGTGTGGCGCCGTCAACGATCGTCCGGATCGAGGCCGGCCAGCCGGCGCGGATGGGATCGTTCCTGCGGATCGCCGAGGCGCTGGGCATCGAGCCACTGGCGATCCGGGAATACGCCGACCTGCGGGAGCGACAAAGCGAAACCACCGTCCAGGAGTGACCCGGACGGTGGCGCAAGCGCCTCACCTGCTAGGACAGGGAGACGTCAGCAGTATAGGAGACGGTGCCGACCATGAGTGACAAGCCAACCAGGGCGCCACGCCGACGGGGACACGGCGAGGGCAGCATCTACCAGCGGGCGGACGGGCGCTGGGCGGCGACCATGACGCTCGGCACGGACGGTCGCCGGAAGACGTTCTACGGCAAGACCCGCAAGGACGTCAGCGAGCGCCTGAAGGTCGCCATGCGCGATCAGCAACAGGGCACGCTCGTCACGAACGACCGGCAGACCGTCGCCCAGTACCTGACGCGGTGGCTCGAGTCCAGTGCGAGACCTTCGGTCAAGGTCAAGACCTACGAGGGCTATGAGAGCATCGTCCGGGTCCGGGTGGTTCCCGGCATCGGCCGGCTACCACTGGCAAAGGTCACGGCGCTGGACCTGCACGGGCTCTACGCCAATCTGCAACGGGCTGGACTGTCCAGCCGGAGCGCCAACCACACGCACCGGGTCCTGCACCGGGCATTCGAGCAGGCCGTGCGCTGGAACCTGATCCCGCGCAATCCCTGCGATGGCGTCACGCCGCCCAAGGCGAGGCGGTCCGAGATGAAGGTGCTGTCACGGGATCAGGCAAACGTCCTGCTGGGCACGACCCGCGACCATCCCGCCCATGCCCTTTACGTCTTGGCCGTCACGACCGGGATGCGGCAGGGCGAGCTCCTCGGGCTCCGCTGGACGGACGTCGACCTTGACCGCGGCAAGCTCGGGGTCTCGCAGGCCTTGCAGCGGCAGAACGGCGCCGGCCTCGTCTTCGTCGAGCCGAAGACCGCCCGTTCCCGCCGGACGATCATGCTCAGTCGCCGGGCGGTCGACACCCTGCGGCGGCACCGGACCCGGCAACTGGAGCAACGATTGCTTGCCGGGCCGGAGTGGCGGGACCAAGGCCTGGTCTTCGCCAGCGCGACCGGCGGACCCGTCGACCCGAGCTGGCAGCGGGCGATGTTCTACGCGGCCCTCTCGGACGCCGGGCTGCCGGCCATCCGGTTCCACGATCTCCGCCACACGGCCGCGACGCTCCTGCTCACGCAGGGTGTGCATCCCAAGGTCGTCAGCGAGATGCTGGGCCACACCACGATCACCCTGACGCTCGACACCTACAGCCATCTGGTGCCGGCCTTGCATGAGCAGGCCGCGGCCATGATGGACACCCTGCTGGGCGCCTGAGACGCTTTTGCTGTCAGGTTTGCTGTCAACGTCGGCGACCGCGGCCGAATGGTCCGGACGGTGGAGGCGAGACAGCCAGGCGAAATTCCCGCGAGAGTCGGCGTTTCGAGTGGCGAGGGCGCATGGGAGTCGAACCCACCGGTGCCGGGCTGGCCGGCACCCACACGGTTTTGAAGACCGGGAAGGCCACCGGACCCCCTCCGCCCCCAGACTCACCGGCGCAACAATAGCAAAACCCGGCCGTTGGCCCAGCCTCGACTCACTTCCGTGACCTTCCCTGACGGGCCAGACCCCCGTTGTACCCTATATTGGACGCGTGTTGCCGAAACCCGAGCGGGATTCGGTCTGTGGTTTTGCTCGCCAGGCGGTGAGCGCCCATCTCGTTCCCATCATCGTGAGGCCATCACGAAGAGAGGCAAGGTCCCGAATTGTCGCGTGGTCTGCTCCCGGTTCTGCTCGCGGTCCTGCTGTCCCTGCCCGGTGTCATCCTCGAACTGTTCGCCCTGTTCAGCGGGACCCACATCGAGGACTGGATCGCGGCGGTCCTGTTCGGCGGCACGATCGTCGGCGGTGCCTTCCTGCTCTCGTGGGCGGCGGAAGTCCTGCAGCTGGACGTCAGTGCCGGGCTCGCGCTCGCCCTCCTGGCCCTGATCGCCATCCTGCCGGAGTACGTCGTCGGCGCCACCTTCGCCTGGGATGCGCCCGGCAACCCGGGGAACGCGGAACTCGCCATCGCCAACATGACCGGCGCCAACCGCCTGCTGATCGGGCTGTTCTGGCCACTGATCGTCGGCATCGTCTGGTTCCGGCAGCGGACCCGGGTCACCGCGCTCAACCGCGAGAACGGGCTGGAGATCATCGCTCTCCTGGCGGCGACGCTCTACGCCTTCGTCATCCCGATCAAGGGCTCCCTGACCTGGATCGACCTCGTGATCCTGGTCGCGATCTTCGGCGTCTACCTCTCTCAACTCTCCCGGCTGCCCTCGCATGAGCCGCACCTCGTCGGCCCATCGAAGATCATCGGCGCCTACCCCAAGGTTCAGCGCCGGGTGATCATCGCGGTGCTCGGGCTGCTCTCGGCCGGCTTCATCCTGCTCGTCGCCCACCCGTTCGGTCAGGCGCTGGTCGCCTCCGGCCAGCAGTTCGGCGTCGACGAGTTCCTGCTGGTCCAGTGGGTCGCGCCAATCGCGTCCGAGGCGCCGGAGCTGGTCATCGTGACCCTGTTCGCCTGGCGTGGGGCGACGACGGCGGCCTTCGGGGCGCTGGTCTCGTCGAAGATCAACCAGTGGACGCTGCTGATCGCGATGCTGCCGCTGATCTACGCGATCTCGGCCGGTGGGCTCGACCCGATGAACTTCCCCACCGCGGCCGACGACGGGCTGTTCACGTTCGCCGGGCAGGAGATCTTCATCACCGCCGCCCAGTCCCTGTTCGCCGTCGTGCTGTTGCTGGACCTCCGGCTCGGGCTGCCCGGCGCGGGGATGCTGCTGATCCTGTTCTTCCTCCAGCTGTCGGTGCCCGATCTCGGGATGGCCGTCGGGGTCACCTACCTCGTCCTCGCGGTCATCGGGATCATCTGGTCGCGCCGGCACATCATCCCGCTGTTCACCAATGTCCGGAGCTTCCTGAATGAGGCCGATGCCGACAAGGCGAAGGCCGAGGAAGAGAAGCCGGTGGCCGGCCCCGCCGACTAGCCTTCGTCGCTTCTGAGATCAGGAACAGGCATGAAACGGCCGACGGGCGCGAGAAGCAACTCCCGCGTCTGTAGCCCGTTTTGCATTCTGGAAGGAGGGACGGCGCCTTTTCGTAGGGGTGACGTTTACGAGCCCGGCCGCCGCAGCGGCCTTCGCCGCAAGGCGAGACCGTGCCGACCACCAACATGGCCCCGGCGAGCAGACCCCTCTCCATCCGTCTGGTCGGGCGACGTTTACGAGCCAGACCGCCGCAGCGGCCATCGCCGTACGGCGAGACCGGGTCTCGCAACAGTCATCCTTGCGCTTGTGTCCGAGCGTTCGATGAAATCCCTCGCAGACGTGCGGGTCCTACGAAACGTCCGGTTTGCGAGCACCGTTATCGCCCTACGGACGGGCCGCTTCGGCGGCCTGGCTCGTAAACGTCGCCCCTACGGAGGGGTTACGAAACGACGGCGCCGGCCCGATGTCCGGTTCATCTTCGGCGATAGCTGGAACGCTTCGATACGGCGGTGTCGGAATCCGGGTGGCCGGCGGCTCGCAGGGCGTCGAGGTCGGCCGATGTGCCACGGCCGGTGACCGAGATCAGCTTGTACTCGTGGTTAAGGTCCCGGAAGAGGAACCCGTCCGAGATCAGCTGGTCGATCAGGTTGCCGACCTTGCCCGGGGAGACGTCCTTCATCACGCCGAACGACGCCGAGCGGTCGTCCCGCACACTGCTCTCGACCGAGCCGAGCAACAGCTTCGTGAGCCCCGGCTTGCCCAAGGACCATGGCATCGTCCGGACGGCCGCGAGGACGTCGAGGGCATCGCTGGCGGTCGTCCAGACCCGCTTGCCCCCACCGCGCTCGGCCCGCTGCCCGGCGGCCGCGCCGGTGCAAACGTCGCAGGCCGTCTCGCAGGCTGGCAGGCGTTGGCCCAGGTGGGCGGCGATCGCCTGGTGCCGACAGCGATTGCCGGCGGCGTACTCCATCATCTGAGCCACTCGCCGGACCGCCTCGGTCTGGCCCCGGTGGAGGACGTCGGCCATCCGCTCCTTGACCGTGGCGTCGGCCGGCAACAGCTCCAGACAGACGACCCGGCTGCCTTCGCGGACGGACAGCTCCGGCTCGCTCTCGAGCGTCTCGGTCAGGACGGTCGGCGTGATGCCGAGGGCGTTGCAGGCGACGAGCGTGTCGAGCGAGCCGCCGGCCAGCCGGGAGCCGTGCCAGGTCCAGCGGACGTGCTCGCGCCATGGGATGCCGGTGGCCGATTCCGCCTCGGCACTGAACCCCTCGTGGGGCTGGAGGGTGAACGCCATCGGGGCGTCCGGATGCCGCCGGATCAGGCCGGCCTGGGCCAGCACCCCGAGACCGACGCGAGGGTCGATGTCGCTGTCGACCTCATGGTTGTCGGTATCGACACTGCCGGCCGGCAGGAGGTCGCGCGGGTCGACGATCGCCCAGCGGCCGGTCGCGCTCGCCCGCAGGTTGAGGTAGATCCGCCTCAGGACCGGGATCGGGATCTGGTCACGGACGGAGTGCCGGGACAGGTTGCCGGAGTCGTAGGAACTGTAGAGCAGGACGCAGCGGGCCGGCTCGCCGTCGCGTCCGGCGCGGCCGCTCTCCTGGGCGTACGACTCCAGCGACCGGGGCGGCGCGAGGTGGACGATGAAGCGGACGTTGCTCTTATTGACGCCCATCCCGAAGGCGACCGTCGCGGCCACGACGCGGGCCTGACCGGACATGAACATGTCCTGGTGGTGGGCGCGGGTCGCCGGGTCGAGCCCGGCGTGGTAGGGGACCGCGCTGACCCCTCGCTGCCGGAGCGAGTTGGCGAGCTTGTCGGCGTCGGCGCGGGAGCCGACGTAGATGATCCCGGCACCGCGCTCCTTCTGGCAGATCTCCAGCGTGCGGCGGATCTTCTCCTCGCGGTTGGAGCACTCGTAGGCCGAGAAGAACAGGTTCGGCCGGAACAGGTTGACCGTCATCAGATCGAGCGAGCGGCCCAGCGCCTGGCCGATCTCGCCGCTCATCTTCCTGGTCGCGGTGGCGGTGATGGCGAGGACGGCCGGGTTGCCGAGGGCTGGGAGGACCTGCGGGATCTGGAGGTAGTCCGGCCGGAAGTCGTGGCCCCACATGCTGATGCAGTGAGCTTCGTCGATCACGACCAGACTGGTTCCGGCCTGCCGCATGGCGTGGACGAACGCCCACTGGCGCAGGCGCTCCGGGGCGGCGTAGACGAGCTTGTACTGGCCGCCGGCGATCCCTTCGAGGACCGTCCGCTGCTCGGCCGGCGTCAGCGTGCTGTTGACGAGCGCGGTCCGCTGCCGGATCTCGGCCGGCAGCGTCTCCACCTGGTCCTTCATCAGGGCGATCAACGGCGACAGGACGAGCGTGACGCCCGGCAGGATCATGGCCGGGATCTGGAAGGTGAGCGACTTGCCGGCGCCGGTCGGCATGATCGCGATCGTGTCCTTCCGGTCGAGGACGTTGGCGATCACCGCCGCCTGGCCGGGCCGCAGGTCCTGATAGCCGAACGCTCGCCGCAGCAGCCCCAGCACCTCGGGGTGCTGCTCGGTCAGGTCGACCGGCGCCTCGACCGGCGCGACCTCCAGGTCGGCCTCGTCGACCGGTCCGGCCAGCGCAGTTGCCGTGGCGCGGGTCATCTGCGGCGTCAGTTCCGTCCGGGTTCGCGGCCACTCCGCCGGCAACTCACCGACCAGTGGTGGCTCGATGACGTCGGGGATGGACAGGCCGAGCCGCGCCATGATCGGTTCATGGACCGCCCGGTCACGCTGCCGGCGGGACTGAAGGCTCCGGGTCTCGAACTCATCGGCCAGCGAGACCGCCAGATCCGAGCGCCCCAGCCGGGCGGCGACCGTCGATGCCTGCTTGAGCGACAGTCCCTCGCCCGCCGCCCGGAGCCGGAGGGCATCGTCCAGTTGCCGGGCGGCCTCATCGCTATCTTCCCGGTCGATGGCGACCTGCGCCAGACTGAGCCGGGCGGCGGTGCTGTTGGGGTCGGCCGCGATCTCCGCCTCGTAGTGGGCGGTCAGGGCCGTGTGATTGCCAGTGGCCCGGGCCACCTCGAGCTGGAGCGCCTGGACAGACCTGAGTTCCGGCGACGCCGCCACGACATCGGCCGTGATCTGGCTGGCCTCCTCGATCTCGCCCGCGCTGAGCAGGGCGAGCGCCAGCCGGACCGACGCCGTCGCCGAAGGTCGGCTCTCGGCCCGCTGCCGCAGGATGGCGACGGCCTCCTGTTCCCGCCCGGCAGCCATCAGGAGAGCCGCCCGCTCCTCCTGGCCCTTGACGCTTGGACCGCTGATCGACTCGATCAGGTCCAGCCAGCGGGCCGCCTCGGCCAGCGCCCCCCGCGAGCGTAGATAGCTCGCCCACGTCCAGCGCTGATCCGATGTCATCTGGCGGGCATCGGACAGGCTGATGCCCGCCGTCACGTCACCGGCGGGCGATTCGGGGGAGTAAGATGTTCGGGAAGTGGCGGCGACCACGCGCGGCTCCTAAGGTGTCCGTACAGAACGTGTGTTTCCCCATTATACCCGGTCCGTTCCTGCTCCGGACCCGGTCCCGGAAAACCGTTCTGCCGTTGCTGAGAGAGGCTGGATCGCTCCAGACGCTACGGTCCGCCGTCGAAACGACAACCCGCCGTCATGGTTTGGCGATAGTTGTCGGGTCTACTTGGGCCAGACGGTGAGCGATCCCGTTGGCCCCTGGTTCCGGGAGATGTCACTGAATCCGACATCCACAACGGCGACCATTCGCGATTCTCCACGACAGGATCAGCACCGCAGATGAGGCGAGAGGAAGTACACGCATGAACGTCGATGATCGAACGAAGGGGGCGATGTCGCTCTGGGAGCAGACCCGGACGCAGCGCTGGGCGCTCGTGATCGGCCTGGTGATCGGCGTCATCGTCGGGGCGTCCGTGGCGATCCTGTTCCGGCCGCTGATCGTCGCGATCGTGGTGATCCTGCTGGCGCTGCTGGTCTTCCGGTTCATCCGGGGAATGCAGCGGCGTGGGCAGGGCGCCGGTGACGGTCCGCCGGTGCGCGGTATGGTCATCACCGGCCGCTACTCGGAGCCGGCCGCGCCGAGCCGGGTGGACACCGTCGAGTCGCCGCTCGACGCCGCCGTACCGGCCGATCCCGCTGGCCGGGTTGCCCGCGACCTGCGCCGGGGACCGGAGTATGATGCCGAGATCGACGCGATCCTGGCGAACATCGACCGGCAGATCGGTCAGGAGGGCGTCCGCCCTCCGGGCCGGGCAACCCGTCCGGCATCCCGGCCGCGGTCGGACGCGACGCCGTCCCCGCCTGAGGTTCAGGACGCCGACTGGCACGACCGGTAGCCCGTGAATCACAGGACAGGCGGTCGGGCGTCGCGGAGCACGGCGCCCGATCGCTTCCGACATCCTGCCCTGGTCGGCCAGGACCCGCACCGCGACCGGAGGCAGCGTTCCTGGACACGCTACAGCTCATCCTCACGCTGACGGTCGTTACCTTCGTGCTCGGGGTCCTGCTTGGGTTCGTCGGTGCTGGCGGGGCCGGTCTCGTCGTTGCGCTGCTCTCGACCGGCTTCGGCCTGCCGATCCACGACGCGATCGGTACCGGGCTCGCGGCGATGTTCTTCACGGCGGTCGCCGGTGCCTGGTCGCACTACCGCGAGGGCAACGTCGCCCCGCGGGCCGGGGTCATCGTCGGCGTGGCGGGCATCGCCGGGGCGGTTGCCGGGGCGTCCCTGAGCCAGGGGATCCCCGAGCAGACGCTGACGATCGCGGCCGGATTCGGACTCTGGGCGCTGGCGGCGATGGTCTGGTTCCGGACCCGGTTCGCCGCCCTGATCGTCCCGCCGCCCGGCGAGCGGATGCCCGATCTTGCTCCAGATCGCCGCCTGCCGTCGGTCGGGCTCGGGTTCGTCGGGGGCGGGCTATCGGCGCTGCTTGGCGTCGGGATGTCCCCGTTCCTCCAGCTCGGGCTGCTCGTCGTCGCGAAGCTCCAACTCCGGCAGGCCGTCGGCACGACGATGTTCGTCCTGATGTTCGTCAGTTCCAGTGCCGCGCTGACGTTCCTCGCCGCCGGCAACGTCTCCGGCCCCCACCTCGTCGGCACGGTCGTCGGGCTCTCGTCCGGCTCGTTCATCGGTGCCCGCTACACCCGCCGGGCGCCCGTGATCGTCCTTCGGGTGGCGCTGGTCGCGACCCCGGTGTTCGCCGGTGCCCTGCTGCTGAGCAACGTCGTCTGACGCGGGCACGCCGCTGACTATTGGAGGCCGCTGTTGATCGAGGTCCCAGTCACGTTCTCCGAGTGGATAGTCCGATCCAGAGGCGAGGCCGGCGCTGTCTGGCTGGAACAGCTCTCCGACCAGTTTGAGCGTCTGCTGGCGAGCTGGGACCTTGAACCCGATGGCGAGCCGCGACACGGGGGAAAGGCGCTCGCATTACCGGTCCGGTCGTTGGCCAGTCCCGCGGTGCTGAAGGTGACCTGGGTCAACGACCTTACCCGGGAGGAAGGAGCCGTCCTGCGGTACTGGGATGGGCGTGGAGTCGTCCGGCTGCTGCAATCGGACATTGCCGAAGGTGCGCTCCTGCTGGAGCGGCTCGACCCGGATCGCACGATGACGGGACTTCCAAACGACGAAGCCGCCCGGGTGGCCGGTCTGCTCATCCGGCTGACTGCCATTCCGGCCCTGCCGGCACTGACGACGGTCGCTTCAGCTATCGACCAGATCCGGGCAATGTTGGAGACGCATTGGGCGCGGCTTGGTCGTCCATACCCGCGTCGAGAGCTTGATCGGGTCCTCGCGCTGACTGATGAGCTGCAGGGGTCATCTGAGCTTCGGATGGTGAACTGGGACCTGTGGGACGGAAATGTCCTCGGCTCGACGCGCCCGGAAGGTGGCTGGCTCGCGATAGACCCCTGGGCGCTGGCTGGCGACCCGGAGTCCGGCGTTGCCCAGATGCTCTGGCGCCGGGTCGACGGAATGAATGACCGGGCGGACCTCGAACGCTTCATCGCTATCGTCAGCGAGACGGCTGGACTCGACCACAGCCTGGTCAAGGCATGGTCGTACGTTCGGGTAGCAGACTACTGGCTCTGGGCGCTGGATCATGGTCTGACCGAAGACCCTGTGCGTTGCCGGCGGCTGCTGGCATGGCTCATCTGACCGCTGGGCGCTGTCAACCGGGCTGACCGAGGATTCCCGGCGTTGTGATCGGCTCGTGGGTTGGTTGCTGGCGCGATGCGGGCTCGGGTGAGGAAATACGGGTGGCTGGGGCCGCTGCCGTTTCGTAGGGGCGAAGCTTGCGAGCCCGGCGCCCGCAGGCGCCTTCGCCGTCAGGCGAGAGCTGGCCGGACACCGATGTGACCGATGGCCGTCGCGGCGTTCGCGGCGATACCCATCACCTTTCACATGGTTGAACCCGGAGCACTGTCTCGCCTGACGGCGAAGGCCGCTGCGGCGGCCGGGCTTGCAAGCTGCGCCCCTGCGAACGACGACTCGCCCTCCGGTCCCGAAGAGCCGCCGCCGCCCTTCTATGGTTGTTCGGCTCGCCAGATCGGGCGGGTCAGGCAGGTTGGGCCGCCAGCGCGGTTGTGGCTGATCTCGTCCCCGGCGTAGGTCAGGACCTCGATGCCGTTGGCCGCGAGGCGCTCCCGCGAGACCGGGTTCGGCTCCAGCATCACGACCAGCCCGGGGCGGATCGTTAGAACGTTGCAGCCCTGCGAGGCGAACTCGTCGTCCGGGATCTCGACCAGCCGCCAGCCCCGCTCGCCGAGGAGCTGGACGAACGGGACCGGCATCAGCTTCGGATTGCCGATCGCCAGGTCGCCGGCAACCGGGCTGATCAGCGACAGCAGGTGGAGGCACTCGTCCGGACCGTTCCAATGGGGGAGGGGAACCGGGATGACCTCGATCTGCAGCTCGGCCGCGGCGAAGATCCGTTCGAGCTGCTGGATGCCGGCCCTGTTGGTCCGGTAGCCAACACCGACGGCCAGCGTCGTGTCATCGATCCACATCGTGTCGCCGCCCTCGACCGTGCCGGGGTCATCGATCCGGCCGATCACCGGGATGCCGAGTCCGCGGTAGAGCTGCTCGGCGAGGGCCGGCTCCACCCGCCGGGCGTGCTTGCCCATCCGCAGGATCACCGCCCCCGCGTCGGTGATGATCGACGGGTCGTAGGGGAAGATGACGTCATGGAGGCCGGGCGTCGCCACGTCCGGGACGATCACCTCGACACCCTGGGGGGTGAGCAGATTCCGTAAGGCCAGATGCTCGGACGCGGCCAGTGGCTCGTCGATCGGATGGAGGTAATCGAACTCCCGCCATTCGTCCGGCCGCTCCACCGGCGGTGGCGTCCGCATGACCGCCGTGCGAAGCTGGGCCGTCATCGTCTGGCCGCCGAAGCGGGTCGCGGTCGTGGCCATGAATCGATTGCCTCCTGGCGAAGTTGAAGTGATCGGTCGACGAGGCGGCTCAGCGAGTGATCGACGTGGCCGCGATCATATCAGTCGAACTCATGGTTTCCGCCCGAGTTGCAGAAGGGATCTGATCCGATGCGGGTGGCCTGGTTCGACCCGTTCTCCGGTGCCAGTGGCGACATGGTGCTCGGTGCCCTGATCGACGCCGGTCTGCCGGTCGAACTGCTCCGGGAGGAGTTGACGAAGCTGGACCTGACCGGCTACGGGAT
>JAABUR0100007177.1_pt1 | contig 13276 bp, 12 predicted proteins | sample 5560091 | NCBI WGS metagenome assembly JAABUR01 (sample SAMN10711879, study PRJNA513375) | rock metagenome | isolation source: Antarctica rocks | place: Antarctica: Victoria Land, University Valley sud
GCGAGATGCCCTTCTTGCTGGTGTGAAAACGGACCTTAGACAAGCCCAATTCTCCCAGCCCGCAAGGGCATTTCGTCATTCCGACGCGCTCACACACCAACCTCATCGGTGGATCGAGGCTAAGCGCCGGCCGAAACTGAAGCTGAGCCAGGACCTGGAGCTGCCCGAGGAGGCGGTCACCGAGACGTTCGCCATTCTCGGCAAACGTGGGGTCGGCAAGACCACGACCGCCCGGGTGTTGACCGAGGAGCTGCTCGAGGTGGGGCTTCCCGTGCTGATCCTCGATCCCACCGGGGTGTGGTGGGGGTTGCGTACCTCTGCTGATGGCCGCCGGGACGGCTACCCGGTGGTCATCTTCGGTGGTGACCACGCGGATGTTCCTTTGGAGGAGACCGCCGGCACCTTGATCGCCGACGTCATCGTCTCCCAGCGGATCTCGGCGGTGCTGGACCTGTCGTCGCTGTCCAAGGGCGGTACCCGCCGTTTCAGCACCGACCTGTTGGAGCGGCTTTATCACCGCAATCGGGAGCCACTGCACGTGGTGATCGACGAGGCCGACCTGCTGGCCCCGCAGCGTGTGGCCCACGGTGGTGAGCGCCTGCTGGGGGCCATGTCCGACCTGGTGCGCCGCGGCCGGGTCCGCGGTTTGGGGGTTTCGATGATAACTCAAAGCCCCGTTAACTGCACACTCCTCGCCAACAGCACGCTGGGTCATGTGGCTCAGCGGGACGTGGTGGTGGGAGATAGTTCGGCGAGAAGGCCCCGACGCGACGGCAGATCTCCCACTGATGTGGGCCGTACTACCGACCGAGTCCAGTTTGGCAAGAGGCAAGAGGAATCGACGGCGAAGCCGACGTAGCATTGCCTCGTGGGGCAAGTCAGCGGCTATGAGTACTTAGAGAGCAGGCCTTCCGTGTTGAGCCGGATGGTGGCGGCCTGCTTGGACACAGCGAAGGCGTCGGCCATCGCCGTGGCTAGGGTGTCGGCGGCAGACGGATTTGTGTCGACGATGTTGAGGCCGAGCTGCGTCATCTGTTGGAAGCCGACACGCTTGAAAATCCGGCTCGGCATTAACAACGCTGCCATGCCTCGATTGGCCTGAATCTCTCGCCAGTCACCCCGGCGCCGGGTGACGCTCATGTCGTGGCTGGCGACTGGGGCTATATCCCGGTGCAGGCACCGCATCAATCCGTCGCTGGGCGGCGCCCCGCCGAGGGTTCCGCCCACACCGTAGAGCTGGATCATTTCCGGATCGAACAGATAACGATGCAGGTAGATGTGCGATGCCTCGTGGGCCAGTGTGGCGCGCCACCGTCCCATGCTCCCGGGCGATGGCACGTCACGGTCGGCGCCCTCGGTAAGGTCGACGCTGATCGAAACCTTGGGTCTGCCCTTCAGAGGGAACTGGGTCAGTCCGAGGACGCCCTCGGGAAGATCGGCGTACTGATCTAGTTCGGCCTTTAGGTGGACCTCTATGAACTGCTCGAGGTCCGTCACGGGATCGTCCACTGTTGACATGAGTCCCCCACGACGTAGCTCGTCGCCGGCCATCCGTTCTATCTCGTCCGAGTCGTACCAGATCCGCTGGTCGCCTTCGGGTCCCCGATACCAATGCATGGCGCCTACTTGTCCGTGCCCTTGTCTCGTTTGGTGATCATCTTCTCGGCCTGGCGGAGAAGTCGCTCCAGCTGCTCCTCGGGGAGACCAGCATCCGACACCCGCCTGAACAACACCCCGGCGGTCGGATTCGCCTTCAGGTAGCGCTCGGCTCCCTCCCCCACCCTCCCCGCGGTCGCCAGCAGTCGGTCGGCATTGAGTTCCAGCAAGTTGGCGATCTGCAGGAGCACAGGCTCGGATGGAACTCGCCGATCGTGCTCGATGTCGTTCATATACGACGGCGACAAGTCCAGCTCACGGGCGAAGGCACGTAGAGAGTGACCAGCGTTGACTCGGGCGTCCCGGATCTGCTGGCCTAGCGTCGCGTCTGAGTATTTGATTCCCATGTCCGCTCGTGAGCGTACAGGCCACGTCCTGTCTCCGCGTGGCGAAGCCATCGCTGAATACGCCACCAGCCCTAGGCGGCAACGACGGCTGAGAGCGTGTACGCTTGTCCGCGTACACGCGAGTAGGCGTACATCGAGACAGGCTCGATGCGCCGAGCACAGGAAGGAGGTCCGCCATGAGCGAGACCGCAACAGATCTGGACGCCGACGCACTTCACACTGAGTACGCCATCGTCATCAACGGGGAGCTTGCCGTCGTGCCCCACCAGACCGTCTCTTACGCCGAGGCGGTCGCCATCGCCTTCCCGGTAGATCCAACTCCCGGGGCCGTCTACAGCGTCACATACCGCAAGGCGAAAGAACCCAAGCACGACGGCGTCCTCGTTACGGGCGAGACCGTCCGGGTCAAGAAGGAGGGCACGATCTTCAATGTCGTCATCGCTGGTAAGTCATAGTCCCGACCTGAAGCGCCTGCGCGACGAAGGCTTCGACCTCGAGGTGCGGTCGAACTACCTACTCATCAAGCACGTCCCGTACGTCACCGCCGCCTCGGCCGTGGCGTACGGGACGATCGTCTGCGAACTGTCTACCGACGGAACCAAGGCCATTCGCCCGTCCGACCACACGGTCTGCTTCGTCGGCGGTCTCCCTCACGATAATCACGGTGCGCAACTGGACAAGATCATGAACATTCCAGGAGCCGTAAATCTGGCGAACGGCATCACCGCCGACTGCATGTTCTCGCTCAAGCCACCCGTCGGCTACTACGAGAACTACTACGAGAAGATCACCATGTATGTGAACACCCTCGCCGGCTACGCCCAGGTCATCGACCCAACCGCCACAATCAAGACCTTCACAGCCGTTGAGGTGACCGAAGAAGAGTCACCCTTCCGCTACCTGGACGCAGCTTCCAGCCGCGCCCGGATCAGCGGCATCAGCGAGAAGCTCGCCCTGCCGCAGATCGCCATCGTCGGCCTCGGCGGCAGCGGCTCGTACATCCTGGACTTGGTAGCCAAGACGCCGGTGCGCCAGATCCATCTCTACGACGCTGACCGCTTTTACGCCCACAACGCCTTCCGGGCACCGGGTGCAGCGTCACTAGACCAGCTGAAGGATTCGCCCTTCAAAGTCGGCTACTACAGCGGCGTCTACGGGGCCATCCATCGCGGCATCGTGCCCCACCCCGTCGCGGTCGACGACTCCAACATCGCCGAGCTGCAAGGAGTGGACTTCGTCTTCTTGGCCATGGACTCCGGTGCATCCAAGAAGCACATCGTCGAGCAACTCGAGTCCTACGGAGTCCCGTTCATCGACGTAGGCATGGGCATCTACCGCGCGAACGACTCTTTGGCCGGCATCCTTCGAACCACCACGAGCACCCCCGAAATGCGCGACCACGTTAGGAAGCTGCACCGGATACCGTTCGATGAGGACAATGAGGACGAGTACAACCGCAACATCCAAATCGCCGACCTCAACGCCCTCAATGCCACCTTTGCCGTCATCAAATGGAAGAAGCTGTTCGGCTTCTACGCCGATCTTGAGCACGAGTACCACAGCGTCTACACCATCGACGGTGACCACCTGCTCAACGAGGACGTACAACCGTGAAGCGGACGTCGATGACCCACGAATTCGTGGAGTACATCCCTCGCCATCCCGCTGAAGGGGTGCTGCACGTCTCGATCCCGTACTGCACCGTGGTGCACAAATGCCCATGCGGTTGCGGCAACAAGGTCGTCGCGCCGATCACACCAGCCGACTGGCAACTCGTCTTCGACGGCGAGACCGTCTCGCTGACACCATCGATCGGCAACTGGAGCTCCGCGTGCCGGTCCCATTACTGGATCACGTCCGACAAGATCCACTGGGCTGGCGCATGGACCGACGAGCAGATATCCCGCGGTCGAGCGCGCGACGATCGAGGACGAGCCAAGCACTTCACCCCGCGAGCAGGTAACGAAAGTGACCCACTCCCAGATGATTTGGCCAAGCATCAGACACGACAACGCCTACGACCAGCCTGGCTTCGACGAGTACTTCACCTGAGAAACCGGAGCTGACCCCGACAGGAGCGTCAGTAGCCATCGTGACTTCCGCATGAGTCCCATTACTTGGTCGGTTGTGCCCGGGAAGGGACCATGGCGAGCCGCCACTGACAGCTCGACAGGCGACACGCCGTGGCGGCTACGGTCTACTTCCCCGTCCTTGACGCTGGTTGTTGGCAGGCTCCTAGTCGAGGCGAGGGGTCACAATGGCCGAGAGGCGCACCCGACAACGACCGGACATCATCGAACTGGTCGCTCCAAGCATCGGCTGTGTGGCTGTCACCGATCGAGCTGCTCTGCCCTGGGTGCTTCTTGACGCCGACGGCTCGGAGGTGGTCTCGGTCTCGTCCTGGCTGACCGATCTGCACGCCAGCGACTACGCCACCTCGACGCTGCGGTCCTACGCCTACGACTTGCTGGGTTGGCACCGGTTCCTCGCCGCTGTTGATGTTCCCTGGCGCCAAGCCACCCGGGCGGAGGTCCGGGACTGGGTGCTGTGGCTACGGCACAGCCCGAATGCCCAACGGGTTCGCGGCAATGTTCCGGGCACGACGGGTCGGCCGGCAGCTGGCTCGGTTAACACCCGCACGGGCAAGCCCTACCTACCTGACGGCCACGCACCCGCGTCGATCAACCACCGCCTCGCGGTTCTGAGCGGCTTTTACGACTACGCGATCGAGTCCGATCTCGGGCCGATCGTGAACCCGGTCCCACGATCGCGAAAGGACCGCACCCGGGAGTTCGCCCACCGCAACCCGATGCTCGAGCCGATCCGCGGACCACGTGCCCCCTACCGGCAGAAAGCGCCGTCCCGGAGCCCCCGGCAGCTACCCGACGAGCTGTTCAACGAGTTCTTCGCTCGGCTGCCCAGCAACCGCGACCGGGCGATCATCGCGACCGCGGTATCCAGCGGCGCACGCGCAGGCGAGCTGCTCAGCATGCGCCCGGTGGACCTGCACATGGGGCAACAGACCATCGACGTCATCCCCAAGGGCGCCCGCACCCGCAGCCCAGTGCGGGCCTCCCCGGACGCCTTCATGTGGCTCACCGTGCACCTGGCGGAATGTTCACCAGGATCGCCCACCGAGGCGCTCTGGAGGACCAGCATCGGCCCCTCCAGACCGCTGAGCTACTGGGCGCTGCGGCAAATGCTGGAACGCGCGAATACCGGCATGGGCAGCAACATCACCTTCCACGACCTGCGACACACCTACTGCTACCGGCTACTGCAAGACCCGAACATGCTCATCACCGACGTGCAGGAACTGATGCGCCACAAGCAACTGACCACCACCCAGGTTTACGCCCGGGCCCGGATGGACGAGCTGGTCACCAAGCTGCAGGCGCACTACGCCCGCCCCCCAACCCCGCCACCGGCTCCCGCTGTTGGCTACGCCCGCGAGGACATGACCGTGCTGTTCCCCGGAGCATTCTCGTGAGCCCCCGGGTCCTCAGCCGCGAGGCGGCACGCACCCAGCATGAGCAGCGCCGCACCGCCACGCTCGTCGCCGATCCCGCGCCCGGGTCAGCCGATCAGGCGCACCCGTACTTCGACCGGCCCGTCACCGCGCAGGAACGCACCCGGGTGTTCGCCGCCGGCGTCGAACTCGTGCGCCAGTGGCTGCCGGAATCCCGTGGCCCGGCGACCGACCGCGCCGACGCCGAACGCGTCGTCGGCCGGCTGCTGGACTACCTCGATAGTGTCGCCGGCGCCTCGTATCAGCAGCGGTGGATGTCCTGCGGCGCGGACGCCGCGGGCAAGGACTGGCTACCGCCCTACGCGAGCGGACCTTCCAAACGTCTCGGCGCCCGCCAAGCCCTCAACGCGCTGCTGGTCCTCGGCGTTATCCGGCCCAGCATCGAGTGGCTCCTGGAGTGCAAACAGGCGCGCTTCTGGCGGGACTGGACCGTGCACCACGACAGCGCCTTTTGGGATCGGTTGTTCGCGATCTGCCAGCAGGAGAAGGTGAGCGAGCGGGTGGCGTGGAATGGCTACGCCACGCTGATCCGCATCTGCATCCACCACGGCATCGGCCTTGAGGACATCACCGCCGAGCACGTCCTGGACTTCCGGACCCGCACCCTCGCGACCGGCCGGGTCGGACGCACCCTCTACAGCCTCTGGCACCACGCCAAACTCGCCGGACTGCTGCACAATGCCCCCGACAGCCTCGACGCCCTCCTCCTGCAAGGCCAACGCAGCCCCGCCGAGCTCGTCGACCACTACCGGGTCGCCGACCCAGCCATCCGTCAGCTCCTCATCGACTACGTCACCGAGATGAGCACCACCAGCGACTACGCCAGCTTGGCCAACACCGCACGCGTCCTGGTCCACCTGTTCTGGTGCGACTTGCAGGACCACCACCCCGAGCTGGACACCATCGCCCTGACCCAGGAACAGGCCACGGCCTGGAAGCAACGGATCAAGACCAGACCGGACGGCAACCCCCGGCGCAACGCCTACAGCGTCCTCGGCGCCGTCCGCAGCTTCTACCTCGACATCGCCGCCTGGGCACACGAAGATCCCGCCCACTGGGGGCCCTGGGCCGTGCCCTGCCCTATCAGCATCCGCGACGTCCGCGGCTACAAGGCGCAGCGCCGCCGCACGACCGAGCGCATGCAAGGCCGCACCCGCACCCTCGCCCCGTTGATGCCCCGCCTCAGCGACTTCGCCCGCGGCCGGCACCGACGCGCCGTCGAGCTACTCGAACGCTCCCGGACCGCCCAGGTCGGCGAGACGTTCACCCTGCACGACCAGCACTACACCCGCCTGGCCCTGACTCGTGGAGCCAGCGCGAGCGCCATCCGCCTCACCACGCCTGAGGAGGCCAAACGGGTTGACCCGGCCTGGCAAGAGATCCAGCGGTTCTGGGCGTGGGCGGCCATCGAAACCCTGCGACACTCCGGTATCCGCATCGAGGAGCTGCTCGAGCTCACCCACCTCAGCATCCGGCAGTTCCGCAAACCCGACGGCGAAATTCTGCCGCTGCTGCAAATCGCGCCCAGCAAGAGCGACCAGGAACGCATCTTGCCTGCCAGCCCCGAACTCACCGCCGTGCTCGCCCTCATCGTCGCCCGCCTCACCGATGGCGGCGGCACTGTCCCGCTGGCCATCAAACGCGACGAACACGAGCTCGTGCACTCCGCGCCGATGCCCTACCTGTTCCAGCACCGCGAGGGCGGCCGCTCGCGGGGCATGAGTAGCGGCACCATCCGCAAGTATCTCAGCGAGACCGCCACCGCGATGGGGCTGCGTGACGTCGACGGGCAACCGTTGACGTTCACCCCGCATGACTTTCGACGGATGTTTATCACCGACCTGGTCAACGAGGGCTTCCCGATCCACCTTGCCGCGCAGATCGTCGGCCACGCCTCCATCGAAACGACCCGTGGCTACACGGCCGTCTACGAAAAGGACGTGTTCCTCGCCTACGACAGCTTTATAGTCACCCGACGTACTCTGCGGCCCTCAGCGGAATACCGCGATCCGACCCAGCAGGAATGGGCGGCGTTCCACGAACACTTCCTGCGCCGCAAGGTCTCCCTGGGTGACTGCCACCGGCCCTACGGATCCGACTGCAGCCACGAACACGCCTGCATCCGCTGCCAATTCCTGCAAATCGATCCCGCGCATGTTGGGCGGCTTGCTGAGATTGAGGACAACCTGCACGCCCGCGTCGACGAGGCCAAGGCCAACTCCTGGCTCGGTGACGTCGACCAACTGCTCGTCACCCTCGGCCACCTCGACAGCAAGAAGGATCAGGTCCAGCGGATGCTCGACACGCTCCCGACCCCACTGCTCACCGCCGTCCCAGACGTGGCTCCTTTCCCGTGACCGCCACGGTCGCGGCCCACCCGGTGTCCATCAGGAGTGCAGAGAAGGCCCGCAACGCTTTCCAAGGACATTTTGACCCAGGCCGAGGTGCTGATTGCCCTGCGCATGACCGGGCCCCGTGATGTGGCTGCCATCGACGAGTGGGTGCGTCTGCACGCCGACGAGGACGAGGCCCGCGATGTGAAGTCCAGCTTGGCGTCGTTGCCGGTGGGCACCGCATGGGTGTGGTCCCCCGGCTGGCTCGACCTGCTGCGTCGGGTGCAGATCCGTCTGCCCCGCACTTTCGACTCCTCCGCCACCCCGCGGCCCGGGCAGAAGCGTCTCTCCGCCAAGGCGATGGCTCCCATCGACTTGGCCGCTCTGGGTGCGCAGATCACCGCCACCGTGGAGCGGGCCAAGGCGGAGGATCCGCGCCAGCTGCGCCGCACCATCGACGACCTGCAACGCCAGTTGGCGGACCGGCCACCCCCGGCACCCGCCCCGACCGTCACTGTCACTGTCCCTGTGCTGGACGCGGAGTGCCTCACTGAGCTCCGCGGCGCGGTGGCGGCGTATGAGTCCTCCACCGAGGCGTTGCGCGCTGTCCTGGGCACGATCAGCGCCAAGTGCGTCGACGTGGGCCCAGATCCTGTTCCGGCACGGTCGGAGAACGTGCTGACCGAACGCGCCGAGGAGTCGGTCCGTGTCAGCTTCGACGAGCATATGCGCATCGGCGAGGCGATGGTGTCATTCGAGGGTGAGTCGTTCCCCGCTGCGGCGGTGATCACCTGCCCGCAGTGTTCGACGTCCTACCACGAGGACGACACCATGGGCTACGACGATGCCACCGGTGAGGTCGGTTGCCCGGGGTGCGCGGCCAAGACCGAGGCGGCCATGTCCGTGTTGTATGTTGCTGAGCGCCGTGCCGGCGGCACAATGCCCACAGCGCAGGAGATGTCCACTCGCCACGCCGATGGTGTCCACTCCGGACGGTTCAACCGGGGCTGCCCGGACTGCGAAACACAGCTGTTCGGGCAGTACTGATGTCTACGCCGAACCGCGCCCCCGCAGGAACCCCGGTAGGGGGCCAGTTCGCCGCCGGGGCGCACGCCGAAACCGATGTGGCGGTGGCTGACCCTGTTCACGCACCACCACCGGACACGGCTGCGGTGGATGCGTTCTGGGCCGAGGGGGACGCGATTTCGGAGCTGCGTCAACAGGCGGATCAACGCCAGCGCGCACTGGCCGAGCAGGCAGCCGCACTGGTCACTCAGCAGGTCCGTGCCCGGTACCCGGGTGCGGTCCAGGTGGATTTCATCCTGTGGGAAGGCGAAGGCGAGGACGGTGACGACACTGTGCGGTTCGAGTCGGTGCGGGACTCCGGCGGCGAGATCCTGTGCGGCTCCGACGATGGGGATGAGCTGGATTTGCCGGGGTCATCCGGCCAGACAAGTTTCGTCGAGCTGGCGGCCACTGTGCGCCCGTATGTACGCCGGGCTTGCCACGACAGCCCGGACGGTTTTTCCCTCGCTGTCACTCCCACCTACGACTGAGGAGACCACCTGATGAACGCCCCGAACCGTGCCCCCGCCGGAACCCCCGTAGGCGGGCAGTTCGCCGCCGGGGCGCACGCCGAAACCGACGTCTCGCTCAGTCCCGGCGCCACCGCACAAGCACCGACCACGCTGGAGGATCTCCGCGCGTACCACGCGGATCTGAGTGCTGAGCTGGCCGAGATCGCCGAGCGATACGCGAACGGCGACGACTACGAGCGGGAGAAGGCGGCGGAGGAGATGGTGGATACCTCCGCGGAGGCGTTGCCCCAGGTGATGGCAGCACTTCGCCGCTTCCTGGACAGCCACCCATCGGAACCGAACCGCCCCGAAGATCCATCCGCGGTGCCGATCAGCGCGCTGGATCTGCGCGATGACTGGGTGGATGACGGGCGACTGAGCGCGGAGCAGGTGAGCGCGCTGGATGAGCTCGACGACGAGACCCTGAACGCCCACCTCGATTTGGCGTTCGCCGGCCAGGAGGACGCCTGGTTCCAGGTGTTGGACGGGACCCGATCCTCGGCCACCGACACGCTGCTGGGGCAGATCACAGCGCTGCGCGCCGGCGTGCTCACCGAACCGCAGTGCCGGGCGTGACTGGGACGACCGGGCCGCCCCCACAGTGGATGGTCGCCCCTTCGTCCACCCTCCCGCGCCCAGCCGGGACCCCGACACCCGGTTGCGGCACTCCCCCGTTCTAAGTCCCGTTTCGCGGGCGACGGCCGGTCGGCCGCACATATACAGATCACGCGGCGCAGGTGGCGCAGCATCACACTTGGGAGACCGACATGATCAGCAGCACCCTCGACCGGATTGCAGTTCAGACCAACACGAGCGCCACGGAGACCCGGGTCATGGGCATCCACACGGAGGCGTTGGCGGCGGTCACCGACTCGATGACCAACCTGTACTCCAACCCGCACCTCGCGGTGTTGCGGGAGTACTCCACCAACGCCCGGGACGCGATCATTGCCGCGGGGTCCACCAGCCCCGTCCGGGTTTCACTGCCTGACGATCTGGACCCGCGTTTGGTTGTCTCCGACGACGGCATCGGCATGAGCAAGGATGAGGTGCTGACCTTTTTCTCGCAGTACGGGGCCAGCAACAAGCGTGACGTGAACACTCAGATCGGCTCTTTCGGGTTCGGTTGCAAGGCGGCGTTCGCCATCGCCGACCAGTTCGTGGTCACCTCGGTGCGCGACCATTACCGCACGGTGGCCTTGTTCGCGCGCAACGCCGAGGGCATCGGCACCGCCTCGATCATGTCCCATGAGCCGACCGAGGCAGCCAACGGTGTCGAGGTTGCTGTCCCGGTCAACGACTCCGACGCCATGTGCCGGGCGGCTACCACGTTCTTCGCCGCCTGGGAGCCGGGCACGGCGGAGGTGGACGGCGAGGAGTGGCGGAGTTTGAACACGGTGGGTGTCCGGATCGGTGATGTGCGGCTGCTGAACCAGAAGGAAGCCGAGGAGTTTGGTAGTTCCAACTATCGGACCCACGTGGTCATGGGCAACGTGAGTTACCCGGTCGCTCATTCCGATGCAGACGGGTGCTGAAGCGATTACCTCATGGCTTCCGCCCACACCTACATCTACGCCGGTATCGGCGATGTGGACATCGTTCCCTCACGGGAGGGGCTGCGGAACACCGACCGCACGAAGGCTTTCCTGCGTGCCGCCCGGCAGCGGTTCGACACCGAGTCGATGCGTTACGTCGAAGCGGCCATCGCCGCCTGCCCCACCTGGTATGACGCGGCTGCCACCTTGCACCAGCACCAGATTGTGCCGTGCGCCAGGACGGGGAGGAACACCTTCACCTGGCGGGGTCACCGACTCGATGTGCACACCTCGCTCGACGTCCCGGTGCTGCGGCTGGACACCAACAAGGGCCGCATCGCGAAGCCCGCCGACGGTGACAACATCATCGGCGTCACCGCGAAGAACATTCTCGCCATCACCGGGGTCACCCCGGACACCGAGCACAGCGTGCGGCTCGGGCTGCGAGCACTGTGCGTCCAGGAGGGGTTCAGCGCTGTCGTGCTGTGTGCACGAGCCGACTACACCCACGAGTGGTTCACCCTGGCCAACCCGGAGGTCACGGTGATGACCTTGGCGGAGTCCAAGGCTGCCCGGAAGGTTGCCCTCACGGTGAACGCTGCCCCTCGGGCGTCCTCCGGTCCTCTCACCTATCGGGTGGTCGCCCGAGGGTGCGCCACCGAAGACATGAGCCTGGCCGAGCTGCGGGAGTTGCCGGCTCTCGCCTACACCGACGCGCACTCCCAGCATGTGCAGGATTCGTTGCGCGCGCTGGAATGTGACCCCCCCGTGGTGGTGCTGACCGCACGTCAGAGTGAGGATGTGTTCCGCCGCCGCCTGACCGCCGCCCGCCCGCTGACCGCTGTGCTGGACCAAGCCGTCGCCGCGATCATCGCCACGTTCCCCCCGGCGGATGTGGCGATGATGGCGGCGGCCCGTCGGGCGGGCAGGTTCACCGGCAACGACACCCGCATCGCCCGAATGCTTCATCCGGTGTTGGGGTCCATCACCAACCCCGAGGTCGCCGCCCTCATTGCCGCGTGCACCATCGAAGCTGGTTCTACCGCTGCCACGGAACGCTTGCGGCTGTTGAGCGGTAGCCCGCTGGTGCGAATGTCCGCACCGTGGCTGGCTTTCGAGGCCACGCTTGCTGCTGGTGGTGGTGGTGATGTGCGGGGGTTCATCGCCCGGTTCCCGCTGCTGGATGCGGTGCGATACGACAGCGGGGCCTCCGAGAAGCTACCCCACATCGTCGCCTACCTGAACGCGGTGACGAGCCCGCCGGTTCTCGCGGTCGCGGCCTGAGCAGAAATCACCGGCCACGAACACGGCACACACCGACCCGGCCGGACACATACACAGCAACACGCCGAGCACCTGCCCGGCACCAGAACCCCCAGGAGTGACCATGTTCTACACCATCACCGAGAGCGCCCACTCGGGCAGCTCGACCACTATTTTCTTCGCCGACGCCACGTCGGTCGCGGTCCCCGGCACCCACCCGAAGTACGACGAGATTCGGGTGGCGCTGGTGGGCAACGCCGATGAGGTGGTGGTGCGCGCACTGGTCGACGCCACCAAGCCGCTGCGCGAGTTCGCGGCCCTGTCCAAGAGGGTGTCGATCCGCGGCAAGAAGCTCTATTTCGACGGGGACCGGATCAAGGGCACCCTCACCAAGCACATCGTGCGGATGGTGCGCTCCGGTGACGTGCGGTTCGCGCTGGTCGCGTTCCTGGAGAAGGCGTCCACCAACCCCTCGGCCGAGTCCCGGGACGCGCTGTACCGCTGGCTGTCCGACCGGGACTTCGCCATCACCGGGGACGGCGATTTCCTGGCCTACAAGGGGGTCACCAGCGACGGGCTGTCCATCCACTCCGGCCGGGCCTGGGTGGATGGGGTCGAGATCGTCGGCCAGATCCCCAACAAGGTGGGTGCTGTGGTGACCATGCCCCGGCTGCGGGTGGACGACAACCGGGAGGTGGGCTGCTCGCAGGGGTTGCACGCCGGCACTTGGGGGTACGCCCGCGGCTTCGCCCAGGGCATGACGTTGACGGTGCGGATCAACCCGCGCGATGTGGTGTCCGTCCCTGATGACTGCGAGTTCCAGAAGTTGCGGGTCTGCCGGTATGTGGTCATCGAGGCCGCCGAATGCGAGTACGCCGACCCGGTGTACTCGGGCGTGGATGACGGTAGTTGCCCGGAGTGCGGCTACGACACCGAGGACTGCACTTGCTACGACGAGGACTGAGTCGACGTGGGTTGAGGCGAAGGGGGGCCCGGAAGGGTTACGCTGGTGCAACTTCCGCAGGCGCAATGCTCT
>JAABUR0100007166.1_pt1 | contig 13275 bp, 21 predicted proteins | sample 5560091 | NCBI WGS metagenome assembly JAABUR01 (sample SAMN10711879, study PRJNA513375) | rock metagenome | isolation source: Antarctica rocks | place: Antarctica: Victoria Land, University Valley sud
CGTGGCTGCCAGGGGGGGAGGCGGGGGGGCACCTTGAGGTACACCGCATCCAGGCTGGGCCCCAGCTGCTGCATGGCGTCCACCTCCGTCTGCAGCTTCAGCAGGTAGCGCGGCGTGGAGCCCGCGCGCTTGGGCACCTGCGCCCGGCGCCCCAGGGCCTCACCCAGGCGCTCGGCGCGCCAGGCGCGGGCGGCGCGCGCCCTACCTGGCGCCCGCTCACACTGGCGCACCCCTGCGCATGGGCGCCCCGGCCCCGTGCCAGACGCCTGGCCTGCCTCAGGCCTCCGCCCGTCTGCACGCGTCACACCGGGGTGCAGGCCGCAGCGCCGCGGCATGCGTACGCTGGCGGACCAGGCATCCTCGCCGGCGCATGGACGGGGGGCGGCACCTTGGGGATGGTTTTGCAGGCGTAGCGCCGCCCCGTCTTCCGCTCAGTCGCTTCGCGCACGATGCCGAAGCTCCCCGCGCCCAGCACCTTGCCCAGCTTATACCTGCAGGCGAATGCAGGCGCGCCTTGGCAGCAAGAGGTGGACCCATCCCTTTGCCCAGCATATCGCCCGCCCTGGGCCTGAGGATGGTGCAGGCCCCCCTCAGCGACCAGCGCAGGCGACAGCGGAATACGCTCCGCTCCCAAACGCAACTGTCGCCGGAGTGGCGTCTCCTGACGTTCTCCTGCTGACGATGCCCGACCACATGGGAGCAGCGCACCGCTCGCGCAGGTTGCGCGGGTGGTCAAACACGTTGGTGATCTCGCGCGGCCGCAGCTCCTCGCGCAGCGGCCGCTGCAGCACGCGCGAGTCGCTGGCGGTTGCGGTGTAGTCCGCGTTTGTAGTGCGGCCCTCCGCGCTTGTTATGCTGCGCAGCGGCGCGTGCGCGCCGCGCCGCTCGCGACCGCAGCCCTGCGCGCCGTGCTGCGGCGCGAGCCGCGAGCCGCGCAGCGCGTGCAGCGCGGCGCGCCATGCAGCGCTGTGCGTGAGCGGCGGCGGCGCTGCCCGGCAGCAGCGCCTGTGCGGCCTTGCCCTGCACGCGTGCATTCGCATCAGTGAGCTGGGGGCTGGGGCTGGACAGCAAGCCCATCCTGCATTGTCGGGCAGCGCACCAGGCTGCAGGCCCGTGGCTGTGTCGATGCCTGCATTGAGGCTCGTGCAGCGCCATGCGCGACACTCCTCGCCACTGTGGTAGACACTGCGGTCAAGGAGGGTCCCCAGATACCGTCCTCAGCAAACTGGTCACGCAGAGCTGCTGGGGCAAGCTGTGACTACAGGCGTTGCAGGAAGCCACATGCACGTTTAAGTATGGCTCTCTTGCAACCACTACAGCTCGCGTCACGAACCTTCAAGCAAAGCACGAACAACACAGAAGCTTACACCATGACGACAGCGGATCTTCTTCTCACTTGCCAGGCTTTGAAGTCGAACATCAGCCAGAAAGCTGAAAGATTGAGGATTAGGTTCTCATCACATGGGCACCACCTGGCTTTACATGGACCATACGCAGCTTGGCAAATATCTGTACGTCCCTTTTATGACTCCTAACCTTCCTAATGAGACTGTCAGCAAATACCGAAGCCGCGGGCGGCTCGCAGGCCGGCCAAAACACTGTGACATGGAGGCGAAGGTCACACGCCCGCACTACAGCAAAAACTGCTCCGCGCAGACTAGACTGGGGGAAGGGGGTCTCGTCGGCACGCAGGCCGTCAGTGCTTGACCAGACTCACGCAAATATGAACATATGTACACAGGCGCCCAGCCCCTCGTGCTGCAGAGGAGACTGCAAACTCAGTGGAGGCGCACAGGCCCCAGCGGGGCGTACCAGTTGGGACTGCGCCCGCCAGGCAGTAGCCTGCAGTCACGCGCCGCCAGTGCCCAGCACCGGCAGGCTCAAGCAAGACGGCCGGCCCGGCCCGGCGTGGATCCAGAGCGTGCGTGGCCCCGCATGGTCCACGTAGAAATGCTTGGCGTCTGCGCCCGCCAGCGCCAGGCGCACGCAGTGGCCCTGGCGCGGCGCGGGCACGCTGTCAGCCCGGCGCTGATCAGGTGCTATTGCACGGCGGGGGCACAGAGCGCGGCAGCAAGCCAGCGCCGGCTGTGCAAAGCTGACAGAGCCTGTCCGGCGTGCGAGGCGATGCAGTCAGCGGGCCTGAATGCGCTGCAAGCAAATGCCCGCATGCATGCAGGGCTTGCGATTGCCATGCAAGCATGCAGCCCTTAGAGCCGACAATACTGCTGCCACCTACTCCTGACTCTCGCACGCTCGCGCAGGCACTCTCTCCGTGCGCAGGACGCTGCATTAACCGCACGCCGGCAGGGCGCCAAACCGGTGCAAAGGAGTACGCCGTTGGCAGCAGCTCAAAGCGCAGGCGCTCCGGGGCGCCGGGGCACAGCGGCGCCGCGTCCGCCTGCGCGAACGTGTGGAACGGCGCGCCCGGCAGGCACGCCGCGCCGCGCGCGTCGCCGGCCGGCGGCCGCTCGGCGCGGTTGCTGGCGCGCAGGCAGCCCTCCGTCACGTACCTGGGCGCGCTTGCGGCGCGCTGTCAACGCCGCCAGCTGCTCGGTGCTGGACATGCGGTGCAGACTGGGGTCCTCGCTCGCGGGTCCGCAGACCAGGCACGGGAGGGCCTTGCAGAAGAGCCGCTGTGCCACCAGCAGGGAGCACCCACTGGCCGGTCGCAAGTGGCGCAGAAGCGCTCTGCAGCGGACCAGCACGGCACCGGGTACTCACCGCGCCTTGCCGCTCGCAGGGTTCACGTCCTCGAGGTACGCAAATACGTCGGCATCCGCGTCGCTGGAGGCGACCCAGAGGTCCACCAGCGGCGCGCCCGCGACCTCCAGGCACGCTGGCAGCGGCGGCCCGGTGAACGCGGTGTGCCCGCACGAGCGCAGGTGCGTGTAGCGCAGCGGCTTCATCGGTTGCAGCATGACCTCATAGCGCGACGTGCCCTGCGCTCGCGCACGCGTCGGCAGCTCGGTGACACGCACCGCATGTCAGGGTTCTATTTTGAAAAGGCTCACAGGGCGGGGCCTGCAGACTAGGGCACGCAAAAGTCTGCAAAGACGCTCTCGCCGCACATCGCACAGACACCTGACGAAGGAGGCAAGGCCGCAAGAAACCGCCCGTGCCTTTTACACTGTGCCACCTTATAACTTATAACTTGACTGGAACCGTCCGAAAGACGTGCGTGCCCCAGCCAAGCCAATCCATACAGACCCCTGCATGCCCTGGCCAGGCACTTGGGGCGCCTACCTTGGGGTGCTTCCACGCCTCCACGCGGTGCTCCCAGCGCACTTCCGTCCCTGCGCACGCCTCCGAGAGCGCGCCCACCTGCCGGCAGTGCAGCAGCGTGACGCGCATGTATGGGCCGCTGCCCACGCATGCACCCGCTTGCTGGCAGGCGCAGCGCCGCCTCCATGCGCTGCAGGGGGCGAGGCGGAGCCTGGCCTGAGGCGTTACAGAACGTGCAGCGAGGAAGATGCAGATATTAACGGTGCGCTCGCCCAGCGACTGGTGACGACCCCATGCGACCAGCAGCATCCCCCATGTACTCATCAAGAGGCAGCGGCCAGCCAGTCGCGCCCCGCACCTCAGCCGTGCTGCCCGTGCGCCGCCCGCCCAGGGCCGCGGTGGGGTCCGCCACTGTGGTGACATCTGCCGCGCGGGGCCCCGCGGCGCCACCCTCGCACGCCTCAGCGGCGGTGCGCGGGCTCCAGGGCGGCGCAGCAGCCGCGCCGCCCCTGCCCAGGCCCTCGCCTGCCACCATAGCCTGCGGCCCCGGGCGCGCAGCCGGCGCGGCGGCGCTCGTCCCGCCCCCGACGCGCGCGCCTGGCGGCGCATGCGCTGCGGCAGGCGCGCGGAGCGCCGCCCGCGGCCAGCAATGCGCGGCCGTGTCCGCGTCTGAGGGCACCCGGCGCATGGGCCGTTCAGGAGGAGGCGCCAGATAGAGCCGCAGCGGCGCGACTGCGACGCCGGGCGGCGGCCAGCGCGGCGCGGCCACCCAGCGCGGCCGGTGGCCCATCACGTAGAAGTGCACGGGCATGCCGTCCGCGGCCAGCTGCATGTCGGGCCGCTCAGCGGCGCCGCCCAGAGGCGACCCCGCGGCATGCACTGACACCATGTCCACAGGCCCCTGCGCGCTGGGCCGCTGGGCAGCGCCCTTGGGGCCCTCCGCGGGTTGCACCAGCGCCTTGCTGGCACGTGACTTTATGCCGGGGTCCTGCTGGCCGGCCATCGCGGCCGCCGCCCCTGCAGGCTGCCGGGCTTCTGCTGCCGCCTCACGCCTGCCGCTTGCGAGCGGCGCTGGCGCGACCTGCGCGCCGCGCCCGGCTGCAGGCTGGTTGCTGGTACCTGCAGCTGCGCTCTCCTGGTCACAGGCGGGAGACGCTGCCACGGCAGGCTCGGCGCCCGCCACGACATGCGGGTGCTGTGCCGGAACCGCCCCGTGCGCTCCTGCGCCCTGCTCGGGCAGCGGGCGCGCAGCGCAGCAGCGGCGCGCGAAGTCGAGCGCGTAGGTGTGCAGCGCGAACGCTGAGAATGCGCCGGAGCGCGCGTGGCCCACGCGGTTGTCCAGCAGCCCGATGTGCGACCAGGGGCCCACCAGCACCTCGCTGCCTGTGCAGCGCACGCGCCCGGCAGACATCAGGATGGCTGGACACGCGGCGCGCGTGATCATCAGGCGAGGAAGATCTACAGGATGAAGGAGACAGGCCCCCGCCAGCACAGCTCGCCGACCTGGCATGCAGAGCGCACCAAGTTCATGCTGTCACCCCCCGACATGCAATCTGCACCTGCGCTGACTCCATGCTGACTGATTTGATGTGAACGCCGCGCCATGCCGCTGCGCCGCACCTGGCGCGTGCGCGGCGTGGTGCAGGATGTGCAGCGCGGACGTGGCGCTCTGGTCGAGCCATCCGGACACCATGGAGATGGGCACGCGCGCCGTAGCGATGTCCGCAGCGTACACGCACGGGCTGAACTGCAGCGCGCAGCCCCCGGCGATCGCAACGCACCAGCAGCTCAGAGCAGCGCTGTGGCCACATGTCGACCTCTGTAGCTTGCCCTCTCAGGTGTCCATGTTTCAAAAAGCAGGCGCGCCCGGCAGCCCAATGTGCGCCCGGCAGCCTACCATTTCTGCAGGCGTCCCTGGCATGCTCAAACGGCCCACCCTGCTGCAGGCCCACACAGGCGCAGGCTGCTCAACCGCGCCGCGCTCGCACTGCCGGTGCAGTTGCCGCCATGGCACCGGCGCATCGAGCGGCGGCCGCGCCTGGTTCACGACGAGGCCGTCCGGATCGGGCTGGTCGGTGAAGCGCACGGCGCGCCCGGCCTCCACCGGGCACCAGCTGCGGTGGCCGCCCACCGCAGCCGCCAGCGCGGCGCGCCCCCCGCGCGCCGCCGCCGAGCCCTCGCCGGCCACCACCGGCGCGCAGCCCCTGCGGTGTCGGCCGGCCGTCAAGCAGCCTGGCCGAATCCAGCTGTGTACCCCCCTCGCAGACACGGCCGACACAGCCGATGTTTAACATCCCGGAGAGGCTTGTCAAGCCGCAACGCTTGCCAGGCAGTCCGGAGTGTCATGCAGCACGGGTCATAACGCTTGTCCGCACTCGCGCATTGATGTTGAAAGCAGCCTGCAAACCCCCCTTGCCAGCCAGGTGTTGCCACGCATGCGGAGGGCAGCACGCAGCCACCCACCTGGCGATCAGCATGATGCCGAAGCGGGTGTGCTTGGGCAGCAGCGCCAGGTTGTTCTGGTCCATCGCGCGGCACCAGGAGCCCCAGTCGACCACAAAGCCGCGGTTGGCGATGCCGCCAGGCACCGCCAGATCCGAGAACATGTCCCTGAGGCAGGTGCGCAACACGTTTCATGCACGTATTGCACCATAACAGTAAGCGCAGCTGTGCAGAAGGGCCAGGCAGCGAAGGACTTAATCAGACTTGCAGGAGCCACTTATACTGACACGTGGTTGCTCTGGCACTGTGGGTGGTCTGTCAATAGCCTTATCGGCCTGGCGCGCACCAGAACGCGTTCTCCAGAAACGCGCCGGCTACCGCTGGGTGGTGCTGGGCGAGCGTGAACAGCGCGGCGCCGCCTTCGTAGGACTTGCCTGCCAGCAGCACCTGCGACCCCGCACACACATCGAATCCCACTACCACAATATGCACGCCATCATCCCTGCAGGCATGAAGACAAGCTCGCCAACATCCACATTGCTGCACGACCTTCAATGGTAGCACCCACAAATCATACCGAGCGCAGGTATTGAGCCAACCAGCGCCTCACCGGAGCGCTTCGGCGTGCAGCTGCAGCATGACACGCGTGCAAGGCAGAGACAAGGAAGTGCACACAGTCAACTCCCCACTCCTGAGGGCGGCAGCGCGCCTGGCCGTTGCTCCAGGCCTGCCGCGTGATAAAGTCCAGCACCTCGACAGAGTCCCGCCTCTCGTCGTGGCTCCACGGCGCGCGCCACTGCCCAAACGAAGCACCTGGCGGCAGCGCTTGACTCTTTCGCAGCGCTTGATCACTCCCGCACCCACGCGAGGCCACAGTCGCCACACAAAACTCCTCAAGGGGGCTTCGGCGCAAGCGCCAGGAAGCCCCGCACCTGTGCCCCTGACATCCACCGTGACAACTGCGAAGCCGCCGTTAACCAGCGCAGCCTTCAGCTCCAGGTTCACGAGGTCGACAGCGCGGCCGCGCGTGAGCAGGCGCAACGGCCACCGCAGCTCTGTGGCGCGCATGTACCTGCGCCAAGCACACGGCGATCGTCGGTACTTGCGCTTGAGGACAAAACATCCGCTGACGGGGGGTCAGCTGGCGGCCAGTCACCTGGTCTGGAAGAATACAACTGGGTACCGCCCAGAGGGTGACGGCTGCGTTGGCAGGAGGACATCGCAGGCCACGTGCACGCCGTCGCGCATGCGCACGTACAGAGACTGCGCTCCAAGCACCATCTGAGCAAGTTTCTACTTTTGAATGGCAAGTGCACAGCAAGCACAGCTCACACCTCGTGCCCGCAGGCTCCCCACGTCTGCATAACGCTGAGCATGTTTTTCGCGGCACGCGGGAACGCAAACACGTCCCAGTGCCTGTCATCTTCGCTCGGCCTGGCCATGTTCCACTCTACAGCGCGCGTCACGCCTTCGCTGTCGGGAGGGGATCGCCTCTGCCTTATCCCGGTGCTCGCCTGCCCTGGCAGTTCCCAGTTTGTAGTGAGGCACCCTAGCTAGCCAGGGCCCTTCGGACGCCTAGTGCGTGGGGCTTGGCCTGACCCCCCCCCATGTGCTGTTAGCCATCTGCAATGCGGTGTGATGACCATGCGGTGTGATGAACATCCACAAAGAGCAGATAAGTTCAAAACGAAGGCTGCCAGGTGCTAAGATGTGGCGCTGTTCATGACGAACACTTCTTGTGCCCCGCACTTGTCTTCCTGCACCCTAGAGTGTCCAGAGCGAGTGCGGATGAAGCGTGGGGTGATATGTATGAAAGCTGCTGCTGCGCATTGTAGCCTGCAGGCTGCAGCCTTGCTGGGGTGTCATGCTGGGCACATACCCCGGGCTTGTCAAATCAGGCCTCGCAGAGGGGATACCAAATGGTATTGCCATGCATGCATATGGCCTGAACAGCGCTGATTGCCAGCACTGTTCACTCTCACTGCCAGCGCTGTACGCTGTACGACACTTGGCAGCACCAGCATACATTATCAAAACATAAACGCGCTGCTAAGCCAAATGCGCAGTGTGCCTGAAGACCTTCAGTCCTGAACATCGCTGGGCAAGGTGTGCAGATCCGGGCCTGCATGTAATCTCTACAGTGCAAGGGCCATTGTACATCAAATTGAAAGGAATGCTTTCAATTTGAGGTGCGTGCTCGCACAACAGCATGCCACTACATCAATCCTCCAACCTACTCGATGATTGCTGCAGGCAGCACACACTCAGATACAGGCAATGGTCCGCCCAGGCTAGTCACTGCATGAAGCGCTGCCCTGCACCTGGCACTGCTGGTAACCCAGCACAGAGGCCACACTCTGCCTACTGGAAGGAAGCAAGCGGGCGAGGCGGAGGCACCAAGCCTCGCTGTGCGCAGCCTAGGGAAGGGTCCAGGGCTGTTTGCTGCAAGCTCGTCTGGGGTCTGCAGCGGCCGTCCGTCGCGCCTGCTACCTCCCGCAGTGCAGCAGGGATCCAGCTCCGAGGAAGAGCCCAAACACCTGCAGGCCACAGACATCTCCACCCGGCGTGTTTGAGACAGGTGACCGTTGGGAGCCTGGAGCAGCCCACGGCACGCACCGCTGCGCTGCTCAGCGTGGTCTGTCCTACGTATCTGATTTTGTAGATGCCAGGAACCTGCGCAGCAAAGCCAGGACCGTAGTTAGTCCACGCACAACTCGCTTGTGCAAACACAGCGTCCTGGCTTTGAGCAGCAGTCCCGCACAAGCACAGCTTGCCGCACCTTATACCGGAACGCCTCGTATGTGCCATACAGCGCGCCTGCACGGACGGGCCGCTTAGCGCCGTCTATCACCTGTGCCATTGTGTCACAACACCTTGAAAGCTGCCCACGGGGCGCTGTTACTGCTGCTGAGCACGCACCTATGGAAGCGCCAAGTGCCGCTCCAACGCTGGCCCCTGTCGCCACCCGGTTTACGCACCTGTTGTCCATCGTGCGCGAGTCCTGGCACTGATCAAGGCAACAACTATCCACGAGGCGTCTCCTCAAAGACCACCTCCTTACGCAGCTCGAGCTGGCAAAAGTGATAGGGAGACGGCAGGGTCCAAGGAGCCTCAAGAGTCGCATCAGGATGTCAAATTTATTTTGCTCGCTGCGCTCCCAGTGCATGGGCGAGGCTGCAAAAGGCTGTGGGAGCTGCACCGTACGGCATGCCCAGGGCTCAGGATGCCGTGAACAAGGGCAGAGCCAGCAAGAAGAGTGCTGGACCGGCAACAGACGTGCGCGCAGCCCCTGCTGGCTTTTGCTGGACAGCGCTGCTCCGAGCCCTTTTGCAGAGGTGCCTCTGTGCGCGCAGAGGCTACTGGCGGCGCTCATGACGCAGGGCCTGGGCCTGCAGAAGGTTCACGTCGCCGTTGGCACGCAGATCAAGCGCTTGCAGGCACAGCCCGCCCTCAGCTCTCAGTTGGGTGGTATGTCGTGCACTTGTGCATGACGTGCTATCACGCGTTGCGGCGGCACTGCCAGTTGGCTGAGCCGTGCTCTGCAGCGCCCTGTGCTTGGTGCCGCTCTGCCCAGGTAGCAGCCCACCTGCCTGACGGCGCTGTTGGCGCGCCAGTGCGAGGAGCAGCTGCTGCTGCAGATGCTGCGGCAGGCCGACCAGGCCGTGGAGGCCGAGCGCTCTGGGCCGGGGCCGTGCACGGATGTGGCCGCAGGTGCTGAGACGCGCGCGCCCGTCAGCGCAGCAAGTGGGGGCAGCGACCCGGGGCGCTCGCCGCTCGCAGAAGCCCTGTGCTGACGGGTGCACCACAGCGGCGCGCCGAGTGGCAGCACTCTCGAGCACGCTGTGCCCGCTGGCCCCGGCTCAATGCAGACGCTGAGCCGGGTCTGCTCGGCCGGCAGGGCAGCTGACGCTCGTTCTAGGGGATTGCTGACAGTGCGCTGCAGGCGTGGGCAGCACAGCACCCAGGTATGCGGCGCTGAGCGCGTAGGCGCCAGGGAGGACACATGGGGGGCGCAGTGCTGCTGCTGCGCCGCTTATGACGATTTTGGGCTGTACTCCAATTATTGCCTGCTGACAGCCCCACTGCGCCTGCTGTAGATGTCGAGGCAGCTGTGGTGCTGGCCACCGCTGGGCGCGGGCGTGCTTGCAGGGCTTCGCAGAGGGCCCGCGAACATGGTGCCGGTGCAAAATGCATGCCGGTGTTGGAAATGTGAATGAGAAACGGGGGCCTTATGATTTGCATCACCTTTCACAAAGTCCACAATGCGTTATGGAGAGTGATGTATCTGGGGTGCTTGTAGTCATGGGCGTGCGTCGGCTGAGCACTTGCGCGGCCTCATGAGGCTTTAGTGTATCATGATAGAGGTGCCCCTGGGCGACAAGCACACATATTGTTATGCGTATCCTGTTCTTTAAAGCTGCATATGCTCACCTGCATGGGTTCACGAAGGATGGGTTTTTGCGGGACATCAGGACATGCTCAGCCCTTTGCATGCTGGCTTGCTTCATGGTTTGTGCTGAGGCAGCTTGTTGCGGGGCGATCCCATTGTTGGGCTGGAGCTTCAGCCCCTCAGATAGTTCTTGAGGGCTGCAACATCCGCTCGTGCAGCACATGCCCACTCGCTGTCGTTAGACTCGTGGTGCATGTGATGTGCGGCGCTGGCCGCTGTGTCCTGGCATGCAAAGCGACTTGCCTCGCAGCTCCATGGGGCCTGGGATCCTGCTTTAATTGGGCAGGCCAGTCACCTCGAACGGCTGGGCTGCAGCCGAAGTGGTGAAATCGAGCTACTAAACATCATCATCATCGTGCTGTATTTGCCTCTTGCTGTGTAGTAACCAGGTCTGGAGTGTGCTTCTGCGTGTGCTATGTGAAAGACAAAGACGGGGACGTGGTCGTCTATGTAGTGTTCCAGACACGGTCCTAACATGGCGCTGGCGCTGACCACTTAACACACAGCTCTGTGCTAGCACAGGATGATCGACCAGCAGGTTGTGCTTGTTGCGTCCAGCTCGGAGGGCACCATTTCCGCATGGTGCGAATGCCTCGCTAGTTTTGCAAGCTTCTATTGACACGATAGAGCTCAGCAGTTTACAGCGCTCTTGAGTACAGGGATGTTCACACGAGCACCTTCCTGGCCGCCTTCAAGAATAATGCCAGCGGCCGCAACGCACTGAGCCTGCTCGGCCGCGACTACCTGGTGGCCGCGCAGCAGCCCAAGGGCGTGCTGCACTTTTGGGCCTGGCACAAGGTGCACCCCCCAAGTGGTGCCCAAGGGGAGGTGGGCGCAAGCACACACCGGCTGCTCGGTGCTCCCCAGCACTGTGCTGACGCGGCGGCCGCAGCCGCAGCACAGGCCCTTCCTCCTGGCCTCACCCGCTGCTTAGTTGCGCTGCTTGTGACCCCCAACAAGAGAAAGGATGACCACTGGCTGCAGCGCTACCACACTCCCTGGCTGCACAGCCCCGCTCTATTTGCTGCCTCTGGTTTCACGTGCGAAGCTGACCCGCCCCTGTCCGCAACAGGACCAGGTGCTGCAGCGCTGCTACGCTGCGGAGCCCGTGCTCGTGGTGGCTGCCTCGCCGGACGGTGTGCACCTCGCCGGCGGCGGCGCGTCAGGCGCCGTGTACCTGTGGGAGACGCCCTCGGGCCGGCTGCTGCGCAGCTGGCCCGCGCATTACAAGGCGCGGCGGCAGCAAGCTTGCCTGCCGACCGTGTCTGAGCCGCCTGCTTTCTGTTGTGCCTGGTCCGCGTGACACACAGATGCTCTGGGGGTGGAACAGGCGTGGCTCTGACGCCACGCGCGCGAGCGCCAGGCGGTCACTGCGCTGGCTTTTGCGGACGGCGGGCACGTGCTGGTGAGCGCGGGCGGGGACACGCTGGCAACCGCGTGGCAGCTGCTGGACCTGCTGGCTGCGCCCGCCGCGCAGGAGCCGCCCGCGCCGCTGTTCTCCTGGCGCGCCCGCGCCCGCGCCCCGCCACCCAGCCCCATGGTCGTGATAACAAGCGCGGTTCGAGTCCTGGCTGGCAGGCCTGGCAAGCGGTTTCCGGCTCTGTCCGCTATTGGCATGCATGTCCCTGCCTGTCTGGCATGATCGCACACCCTCCGCCTACATGCGCCTGCTGAGCCTGCACGTGTGACGATGATGGACGAGACTCGTACCCTGCCATGGCGGCTGCCTCTGCGTGGGCACCAAGCCAGCCTGGCTCTGCGGGCGCAGGGCTGCGCACACACTGCCGATCGCGGCCGTCTGGTGCGGAACGGGCGTGGCCGCTACCGTCGGGCTGGACCGCTGCGTTAAGCTCTGGAGCCTGGCCACAGGTGGCTCGCGGCCTGGGCTCGTGACATCTGCGTGTCACGACATACGCGCTCTGTCCGCCCGTACCAGCTGAGCGCATGCCTGCTAGCCAAATGGTTGGCCACACGTCATGGCCTGTGCATTCCCCTCTGTGCTGAGCACGTAAGCTCGTGTTTGCATGGTTGAGAGTCATGAGGTCTGGCAGCGCCGCCCCTTCAGCAGCGCCCTGCCGCGCAGGCGAGCTGCTGCGGTCCGCGGCGCTGCCGGCGGCGCTGCAGGCGGTGACGGCGGACCCGGCCGAGCATGCACTGTACTTAGGCGGCGCCGACGGGCGCATCTTCGAGCTGTCCCTGGTGCCGGCCCGTGCCGCGTGTGAGGCCGGAAAGGCGGCGAGTGCCGCGCGCGCATGTGAGCTGCGCTTAAGCACAAGCGTGCCGGGGTCTGACCCTGGCATGTAGCCCAAGTGCCGCATGGGGTGCGTCGTTTGCCAGCCTGGGCTCGTGCTGTTTGTTGTGGTATGGTTGACAGAGCTGCGATGGTGCTGGACCAGGTCTGGCCGGCACCAAGCCTGCCTGGAGGGCGCAGGCCTTCACGTGCATAGCTGTGGGCTGTACCTGCAAGTGTGGAATGTAAGGGTCCTGATGCGCTCAGAATGTCTGCTGCTCAGATGTTTCCTCTTCTTTCTCACCCTGTGTGACATGCAGGTGGGCGCCAGTCCCAGGGAGGCAGCCGGGGGAGCCAGGTCCGACGCCCCGCAGCCCGGCGGGGAGGACTGGGCGGTGCTGGAGGGGCACACGCGCGGCGTGACCAGCCTGGCGTGCACCACCGACGGCGGCTACCTGCTGTCTGGTGCGCGGGCCGCGTCGACCCCCAGGCGCACCTGCTGCGATGCGGCACCGGCTGGTAGAGGGCGAAGACCTCTTGCAGTGTCCTGCTCTTGCGCACCAGATGACACATAGCACGGCGTGCCTCCTGCGTGGCGAGGCAGGTGCGCGCTCGTGTGGCCCCGCGCGCTGAGCGCGCCCGGCGGCGCGCGCCAGGCTCCGAGGACGGGTCGGTGCGCGTGTGGGAGCTGCGCAGCGGCCAGGCCGTGCACGTCATGGCCGGCCCGGCCAAGGGCCCGGTGACCGCGCTGCTGGTGCTGGACCGGCCGCCGCTGCTGGCGGCGCACGGCGGGCGCGGCAGCAGCGGCGAGGCGGGCGCGTCCCCCTAGCCTCTTATATGCAGCATGCGGCTCAGGCGGGCGCGAGTGCACGAGTGGGGTGTGCGCCCGAAGGGGGCTATGTAAGCCCGACATGCACTTCGGCACGGAACA
>JAABUR0100007179.1_pt1 | contig 13274 bp, 13 predicted proteins | sample 5560091 | NCBI WGS metagenome assembly JAABUR01 (sample SAMN10711879, study PRJNA513375) | rock metagenome | isolation source: Antarctica rocks | place: Antarctica: Victoria Land, University Valley sud
GTGGAGGGAGGTGAGGAGGGGGATGAGGGGGGAGGGGGATGAGGAGGGGGATGAGGAGGAGGGGGGAGGGGGAGGGGGGAGAGAAAAGGGGGGAGGGAAAAGGGGGGAGGGAAAAAGGGGTGTGGAGAACACAAACAGTCATAGATAGGATCGACTTAAAGGGGCGAGGGGAAAAAAGAAAAAGTCACCGGTTGAGTAGACCTACGCGTAAAAGAAACAGGGTCGATTCACGCAAATGCACGTTGTGATCCCGATGGTTGGAGCTGTAATGGAAGAACGCCTTGCATACATTCCTATCTAAAGAAAAGTCAAAGGGAAAATGGAAAATGGAAAGGAGAGTGAACAGCCAAAGTTACTACAGCTCGAATCGCAGCAACGCACCCGCTTCCCAATCTCCCATCCCGCCAAAACACCATCCTCATCCTCCAAACCTACCTCATCCAACCCTCCTCCACAACATCATAGTCACGCACAAACCCAGCATCTAAATCTTCTCAACCAATCCCTCCTTCTCATCCCCAGCCTGCACACCGTCAAGTTCCTCGTACTTGGGTAGTCCCTGCTCTCCATCGTCAGTCTCCACAGCCTGGTATTGCACATCATTGCGATGGCGTCTTAGCCACAAGGAGACGACAATCTGGCCCACCAACATGCCCACGGCGGCAGCGGCAAGGCCGAAAGCGCCGCCGATGAGGATCGGGAGGATGACGAATGCAAAGATCTTCTTGCATTTGTGGGCGAGTTTGTGCGCCCATCCGTGATGGCCGTGGTGGCCCATTTGAAAGTGGCGGTGGGTGGGGAGCTTGACGCTTTCGGGCATAGCTGGGACGGAGGGCATAGACGGCATGTCGGGAACAGAGGGCATGTTGGGGCGACCGCCGTGGTGCTTGAAGGCTTGGAGGCGTTGGAGGCATTTCATGCAGACGTGCTTCATCTTCTTGCCGGCTTTGTGGAGTTTGCTTGCGATTTTGGTGAAGACGCGGCACATGATATTTGTGCATTTTGCGTCAGGCGCGTCGGGAGAGGGGGTTTGGGAGGAGACGGAAAGGAGTTTGAGCTGTGGCGGTTAGCTCGATGATGAACTGATTGCGGGAGGACCGGGATGCTTACTTCGCCGTTGGGAGCCTTCAAGGCTTTGATCTCGATGTTATCGACTCTGACCATCTGTCCCTCAAGACCCATGACGGTCATCAGAGCCTCGACCAAGACGGGGTCCTGAGGACCTTTGGTCGCCTTCTCCTTCTCAAACTCGAGGCTGTACGACAATCTCACAGGCTCCACGTTAGTCGGAAAGGACGGATCTTCCTCTCCGTCTTTACGGACTTGCTCCGCCGAAATCGCTGGGGGAAGAGGAGGCATTTCGACTGGGTAGAAAGGCACGCCGTTAAGCTTGAGGCTGTTGTCCTCGGCTGTAAACTCCATCACAAGATCGTTCTGAATGCCTTGTTTCCAGACCGTGCCATCCTGGTTCTTACCAAGAGCGAAGGGACAGGTAGAGCAGTCAAGTTTGATGGTTTGAGATTGCTGAGCGAAGGACGTGGGATCGAAAGGAGAGGTTTGGTCGTCGGTGACTTCGAGAGGGAGGAGGAAGGCGTTGGCGGTCAACGCCAGGGCGGATGCTGAAAGAAATGTTTGAAGCAACATATTCGTGTACTATCTGGAATGTCCTGCAGATGATGTTTGTGGTGATGGAAAGGTGGTTGATGGAAGAGAAGTAGCAAAGGTGGACTGAGGGGCGATGCTTTGGCGATTACGCAGCCTCTCGAACAAACATGAAACGACGCTAACCCCATCCACTGTAGAACAGAATCTACGCGCGCCTTTTGTCCTCTGAGAGGCAACGCCTTGTCAATTCTCAAGTCACTTACTACTTCATGAATTCACCTCCGAGACAAAGCCCTTCATGCTGACGTGAGTGCTTCGTGAATGGCTGTATGTATTGTTTATGACTGGACTACAATGTATCAACAGGACCTTTTTCTTAGGTCCTGATGGGCACAGTCAAGAGAATCGGGTACTTAGAAAACAGTCTTTGTTATGGGTAAAACAACTCTTTCTCTGGGTTGGTTTGTGGAAAAGGGTTCTGAGCCTGCAGTCCATGTGCTACAAAGGCGTCTCGTGTTTCAGTCCGTGCAACTGTTAGCATGTAGAAGTAATGGACCTGTAGGATTATTCCGAATCATCTGAGCGAGCGGCAGCATCAGTATCATGTATTGAAACGTGTAAGCTATTAGTTATCCACAAGACCCTCACAAGTGCATAAAAGCAGGTTAGCACTCAGAAGGGATAGCAGTAAGGTCGTTCGCCTTGTTTGGGACTTGTAGCCAGCGAAATGAAGAGCAGGGAAAGGAATGGTAGACGTTCAGTAGGCATCCGAATACTGTAGTGCCCAGGGGGAATCCCAACGAATGAGAAGGGTATCAAGAAGCACGGAACGTCAGACCTTCGCCCCCAATTGCATGCCACACAGAAGCATGTGATTGTTCGAGAAGCACTTTTCGCTAAATCTCATCCAGCAGGTAGCAAAGCCATACATACCAGATCTGCCTCGCTATGCAAACCCAGCACCAATAGTACGTAAAACCCTGCTCGCTTGAACGCTATCAAGAAGGTACAATATTAGTACATCTAAGGCCATCTTGGAAATTCGTCGACGGTCAAGGCGGCGACCTCCGCCGCCTTCCCCCTTCACCTTGCTTTTGCCCATCGTCACCTGCCCGTCGATCTTTATCTAGGAGCAACGTAAGCTGGCTTTTCGTCTTGGTTAAGCCCCGATCTTCATCTGCAGCAGCCAACGCTGCCCTTCCTGGAAAGTCCACCCTGTTCCTGCCCCCACCAGCCTGTTGTGTCGGTTGTCCGAAGCCCATCATGCCAGCGGCTTGATAAGAGGCGGGAGCTGCCGCAACGGCAGTAGATTTGGGGGCTAATGACGATAGCGAAGCAAACGATCGTTGTGGGGGTTGCGTTTTGTCAACAAACTTCGAGCGGAAGTTGGGATCGACTAGCGGACTCTTGTTCTCTTCTCGGTCTCCACCATCGGTGGCCTCGCCACCTACATCGCCACTAGAGTATTCGCTCGTGTCTTCGCTGGGTGACTCATCTCGAGGCGTTGAATTTTCCACTTTAGTTGGATGCGAACTGCCCGATGTAGAGTTCCTTGTTGAAAGTGACTGCGTGCGATGGCCAGACACACGAGAGCTTGGGCTGACGTTCAAGATCCCACGCTGAGCGGCAATGCTGGGGGCAGGCGGAGGCGGAGACGCCACGCTCGAGGCCGCACTGGAGGACGACTGCGATGACCTTTGACGCACCGCCACAGGTCTCTTTTTACTGGGTCCGGCTCCAACAATGAACGTCGCTTTCTTCCGAGATGACTTTTGGGAAGGTTGTTCTTGCGGCCTTGTAGATTTGTCCGAGCTCTGGGCAGTAGGAATTGGAGCCTTGGTCGAAGAGCTTTTTATATTGTCATCAAATCGAATTGTTCCAGGTCCTTTCTTAGATGAGGGTGTCGAAGCAATGTCTGCAATCTGACTACTGCTCGCCATAGCGCGGCTAACCTCCGTTGGAGGTGCCGATATGATTCGTGCACTTTTGTTCAGCTTAATCGAAGATCCATCCGTCGGCTTTTTCAATATAGGCGGTAGTGTCACAGGACTTTTCCTTTCCAGGGACGTTGAGACTGGGGCAGATAACGTAGGACCGAGGCCTTGAACAGTAGCGATGCTCTGCTTGCTGTCATTTTGGGCTTCAGATGTCGAAGAGGGGCCAGACGTGGAAGGTCCGAGTGTAAAGGGCGGCGACGTAGTAGGGCTTCTATCTGGAACAGGCGTCCTAAAATTCCCAATGCTTCTTGAGTTCCGCGGTGACTGCGTCGGTGTCGTCCTTATGAATCCACCTTCCGAAATAGTGCTGAACAACGCAGCGACCTGTTTCCCTCTGATGCGATCTCGGATAGCCTTGTTACCCCAGATCCTCCAGAAGAAGTTCTCCAGCCGTGATCCCACGTCGTCTTCAAGCACGCCCTTGTTAGCCGAGTAGACTAATGATGGAGCAGAACATCAGCTTTTGTTATTTGGGCAGTATGAAGAACAACGAAGCTACCTCTCCATAGCTTAGTTATGTCCTCGACAGCTACCCGGTCTTCCCTCTCGATCTCACTTGAGACGTTCTCGTTGGTTGCGATTAAGCCTTTGGGGAGTCCGCCAGCCATGTTGGGCAGCTTTGCCCACCTAGGGAGCGCTGGCTTGTTGTTACGGTGCTTGCATGTTTCTTGAGATGGGAGCACTGGGTGAAGGCGTTCAATTATGGACCATCAACATCCTCCATCTATTCTTGCATCAATGTGTGTTTGGTACGCTAGAGCAAGCGCAAACTCAAAGTATTGGGGGATCTATGTTTATATAAACGACGAGTACTGTCCAGGTAGAGATCAACGAGATGTTCCAAACGGGGGGGGGGGCGAGGTAGCAGTGGACAGGAAGAGAAAAGAAGGATTGACTGGACCACGGATCTAAGGAGGACAAAGCATGGAGCTTCGGAATAATATCATGGAACGTGTGTCGGCGGAAGACGCATATGAAACAATAGATAGGTATGTATGGACCTTACGGTAGAGTAGAGAAGAGAAAGGCCTGTTGTTGTGTTCCTACTGTGTGCCCTTTCACCCCTGGGGCGTACCTTCTGGGTAGAATAGGTACGGAATAGAGAGTACGGAATAAGGTAGTGTCAGTTCACATGTGTTGTTGGGTGCCAGACTGCAGCCAATACCTTGAGCTGGCGAAGTCATTGGGTCATTGGGTCAGCAGGTTCTCGTTTTCTTTTTTTTTCGCCAACGGGTTACATTCACTTGCGTTAATACACTTGCAGGGTTGCCACGCCGTCCGTTTATGGGTACTGGACTACTGCTACTGTCTGCTGTCTATCTATTCCGTTAACGGCAGTAGGGATTCTGGGAACCGCAGTCCCGGGTCACTCTAGACTCACAAGGCTCTCGCCACAAGCCGTGTTTCTCCTTTTCGAGAACGATGTTGCTGCCCCTTGCAGTTGTAGGAGATTCGGGATGGCCTTAGGGTTCCGTTAGTCCCTGGATGGGGCTGGCAAGACTTTTCCGTGGCGTGCAAATAGTACCTATGTAGGCTGTCATAGGTACCTTAGGCTGTAAGGAGACTGCGGCACGCTGGGGCTCTCATCACAGCCAATCGGCAGCTTGAAATTAAACATCCGGAACGTGAAACCCTCGACGCCTCGACGCCTCGATCGTGCAAAGGATGGGTCACGGGAAAAAGAATAGAATAGTGATAGAACAGTTATAGAACAGTTGTAGAATAGTCATAGAATAGTTATTACGGAGTACATGTACACAGTAGGTAATCAAGGTATTGTTGAGGCAATTCGCTGCGGCATTTGGACTAGTCGGTTTTGGAGAGAGAAAAAAATACCCCTCGGACGTCATTCCCATTCGGCCCCACCCCGCCAGCACGAGAAGGAGGCTGGTGAAGCGGTCAACCTCGACGTTCTCGTTGGCCACGCTCTTCACGGACTCATGGGAACCCGAACGGGGCATCGGAGAACAGAAGCACTGCTGACCCTCTACTCCGTTACCGCCCTTCTGCATCTTTCTCTGGCATATGATACCGCGTTATCTGACATATAAGATATTCTAGTAGTAATCCTATACGGGGGCTGCTGGATTTACTTCAGGTCGTTTTGAACCACCTTTTATGTGCAAACACCCTTCATAGCTCATATCGTCTTATAGCCGGACGCGCTAAGAGATCGAGGAAAAAGAACAAGGAATTACTATGGTAAACACCAAAAACCGTGGTCTTTTTGACCGAATACTACCTTATTGCCTCAGGTAGTATTGTTCTTGATTACTAAGCTCTACCCTCCGGGCACCATACTAATTCGAAGCATCAACCTTGATATTAAAAAGCCACATCTTATAAAACAATCTCCGCTCTATGTTACAGGCGGGCTATTTGGAATCATATCTTATAAAAAGTTCGTCTTATAGAATAGGCATATCTTATATATCAATCAATTCGGGTACATCACTACTCACGTCGCCCCATCTCACCTTCCGAAAATCCCTACAGTGCAACGCGACTGATCATCCGCTAGGAGAAAAAACCTGGCATTACATAGCCTATGTGGCATTGAACAGGGTGGTCAGCTGCTTCTCCCAATTTTTGTGCCCATGCCCTGTTCCGCAAGTCGCGACAACAAGTCAACGAGGGAGCCAGGGGGGATTCCTGATACGAATCGTGTGCCTGATACCAAAGCGCAAGGGGCGTGAGTATCGAGCCTAAGAATGAATCTAGAAGACCAACTCAGCGAGTACTACTTCCGTACCTGTATGAGACTTAGGCGATAGTCCTCTCAGACAGCCTGACTTTCCGAGGCGAATCGTATGCGCATCGTTGCCCATCGGGCTTCGCATACCAGTCGCTGTCTTCGCTCTTCGTACAAGCCCCGAATGGCCTGAGCGATATTCCGACCAGGCATCCAGGATACGACAAATTTCGATTCGGTCGGTGGCATGAAGTTGTCAAGTTAGTGCCTCACGTACGTTACCTTATTAACATAATTCTGTACATCTACATTTCGGATTCTAGACCGACGGAGTGCTCATCCCGCTGCCAATCGACTTCTACAAAGCCTACATTTGATCAAATGGCTTGCATTGATCTGGAAATCATTTCCCAAGCCATCCTGTATTTCTCTAAGCAGTCGCTCAGACCTCGGCGCTACAAGCCGCCGTGCAGTCCAATTTGTGTGTGGGCTTTACCTGAGAATCGACCTCTGCCCTGAAGCGATCTTAGAATCAGACCAATTGCCCGAGCCGAGGAAAGGTGCATGATATGAGTCTACCTATTCCGTACTGACAGCGTGATTCTGATGTATCATTTCTTATTGGATTAGCGCATGTGCTTCTTGGCTTGCTCGACAACAAGAGGTCAAACGGATATCCTGCTGGACCTGGTGCATACCCCTTGTACGACGACTACAGTATTATCACCATGTACGAAATCTTCTCTCGACTAATACAGCAAAGTAGTTTCTGCATGCGGTTTCGATTCTTTGTCAATCATGCAGATATTATGCTGTGGATAGACAAGACTAGCCAAGCGCAGATGGTGACAATCATCTATTTCCATGAGCAAGACAACTAGTGTCCCGAGGATTGTCCTGGCAAGACTTCTACAACAGAATGGTAGGGCTTCAGAAGGAACACGACGACCGTCCAGAGTATAGCAGTTTTTTATTATTGTATCGCTTGTATCGCCGTGTCTTTGTCTTGATCGCCTCGTGGCGTCGCTACTCTCGAAATGTCCGTTTCCATCAGACCCAGCGCAGGGCTTTCCGGCCTTTGTTCGCCGCCAGTAAGGTACTCTCGTACATATCCCAAAAAATCAACCTTCTCCTAGAGCGTCGTTCTCTGCGTCTTTCAGAGTGGTGTTACCCTCTCCGAGACCAACAATAATCGTTTCGACAACATCACTGCAAGATGCACATCTCGACCATTGCGACATTGGCCGCTCTGGCCATGCCATTTATCAGTGCACAGCTTTCAAGCATCCCGCAGTGCGCTGTAAGCCTTCCTCATTGCCTCCACGCACGTTCCTTGGTCTTTCAATCCGCTAACAACGGCCTAGGCAAACGTGACCGAATCCGCCATCACAGCCGCCGGCTGCACCGACGTCGACGTCCACTGCTTCTGCACCCCCGCGTTCATGGGTTCCCTCCAATCCCTAATCGCCCGCACTTGCAGTGTTTCTGACCAGCAGGGTACGCTCCATTTCCCTTACCCCAAAATCCCAACCCCCTAACATTTCCCAACAGTAACCCTCGGCTTCACCCAAAACATGTGCAAATCCGTCGGCGTCAATTTCGAACTCCCCCCCGACATGAGCGTCAGCGTAGCCACAACAACAGCCACAGCGACGAGTCTGGGCCCCGACATCTCAGCCGGCACAACCACAGTCGAAGACAAAATAGCTACCATGTTGGATACGGAAACGACAACTTATGCCTGGACTTCCGTTCGTCTCCTACCTTTCCCCTCGAATCCCATATCTAACACCCTTCTAGACCCCCTCAGCAAAACCCCTCCCGCTCTCAAACTCCACCTACAACGGCAACTACTCAAACAGCACTTTCTCGAACGGAACCCTCTCTCCCACGTCGCCCTCGCCCTCCTTTACGGGTGCCGGCTCGGTGGGTTACGCTGTGCAGTGGCTTGGGGCTGTGCTTGTGGGGTTGGTAGGGGTGAGTGTGTTTTTGTAGGTGCGGGTCGGGGGGAGGAAGGGATATGTGGGTTTTTCGGGGGGTTAAGGGGGGTTTTACATAGGAGAGGTTAAAGTTTCAGAGGTAATTACAGGTGGAGATATAGGTTTTTTCGTCCAGATAGTAGTAAATGAAACAGCGCTGATATAAATACCAAAAAAAGCTTTTTTGAACAGCTTCCAAATCCCTAGGACATACCTCATCACCTTACCACCTTTACCACAGTTCACCCCCCCAAACCCCAAAACCCCAAACCCCAAACCTCTAAAAAACCAACAATAAAGCAAGCATAGAGTATATAATCCAGTGTCTGTATCTGATCGCGAGCAGGGCATCTCGTAGCGGAGGGACTACCTAGGCTGTTTTGCGGCGGGTGGGGTGAAGACAACGAGGAGGATGTGTTGTTGTTGTTGTGTTATGGGGGGGTTGGGCTTTGTTGGAAGATTTGGGGAGGAAGGGATGGGTGGAAGGGTGTTGGGGGTGTGGCTTCTACAGTACGGTAGGATAGTTGAAGGGTGGGTGGTTGGGTTGATTGATTAGTTTCTGATTTAAAAGGATGGAGTGACGAGCGTGATACAGATCTTCACTTGGGAAATGGATTAATATTGTGTGCTAGAAGCTAGATGTGGTAATAATGGACGGCGCCTTTCCCTGTCTAAAGCGCTGCGTAGCGTCGTATATGTGCGTCGCATCGTTGTATGCAAAAGATACAGAAGCTCTAACAAAGCCAATCGAACTTTTTATGACCCAGAGAAGCCTTGCAATCCGGACAGCAAGACTCTAGGCGGCTTCTCTCCCAAGCCTGACTTTTCTCCTCCAGGTCGAGTTTGCTCTCACGAGCATGGGCGTGGCATCATCTCTTGATCTCCTCCCGCCACTTCCGGGGCTCTGGATACCTTTCTCCGCTCTCTCCCTTGCGTACCATTTCCTCCTCTCTTTCCTCTTCTTCTCCACCCATTCCTGACTTACGCCGCCCCTCCTCCACGCCACCTTCATGAGCATCCCTACATCCAGCATCCCCCTCGGTAGCGCCTGCACTACCTGGAAAATCTCCATGCTATCACTCACATCCTTGATCCTCTGCTCCCCGAGTTTGAAGATCGCTAACGCAACTCGAAATAAGGCCTTGCTGCCTTCGTAGAACAGTACGTCCCACACGCGCAGTACGGACTCAATTGGCAAGGTACCGATAAAGAGGGACATGAACCAGCTTGTTGTACACAAGGATATGGGTGGCAGCCGAGCACCGTGAACACCGGTGTCTTCTTCGCCACCAACGCCGATTTTGGCCCAAATGCCCGGCATGCTTTCCTTCAGGGCGATCATGAGAACCCAGAGATCTACATTTGCGCCCTCCAGGCTAATCTCGTGAGTGCCGGGAAGAAAGTCTGTGGTAATAATGTGGAGCATCCAGAATGCCTTTTCCTCGGGGAGAAAAAGTAGGAGGAGGCCGGTGAGGAAGTTGAGGGATTGGCAGTAGCCGACGCGAGGGGAGTGTAAGGCGAAAGCTTGGAGGACACGACGAAGAGAAGCGAGGAGTGGGGGCTCGGGTGAGGGATGCGGGGTGGGGGTTGTGGAGGAGCAGTCAGGCTTGAAGTGAACATTGTCAGGGAAGGTACGGTGGAGGTCGCGCTCAATGGATTCTTTGTCATTGTCGTTGAGGTCGTCGGACTGGGAGAGGAGGGTGTTGTAGAGCGTAGGTTGTGTGTTGAGGAGAGCGTGACCGCCGGCATAGTGAAACCAAGCGGCGCCACGCCAGGCGGGTGGGATACCTTTACGGACATAGCGTTGAGCCTTGACAGATCTATCAGGGAAGCGAGAGGGTAAGTAGGTAGGAAGACCTTGCTCCTTCATGAAAGACGACCATTTCTTCGTCCGCCTTGCTTGGCCTGAGATATATTTGGTGTTCCAAGCATTATATTGCGCGATCGAGATGTGATGACTGGCCTTTAGAAAACCGTACTGATCCCGGGTTTGAGTCGGAGGTAGTATAGAAGGTGGTTTGGGTGAGATAATTCTGAAAACAGCACCAGACATGATGGCAGTTGAACTTCTCGAGCCGGAAGTTGGTGGCCGTGCAGGCGGAAGTAATTCCGAGTCGATATTGTCGTTGATTGCCTCAGCTATGCGTATCGATCGTCTTCGCTCTTCTTCGCTAATGGTAGAAGGAGCCGGGTTGTCGTGGTCGGACTCAAAATCATCCGCAAATCCAGCGACGTACATGTCGATAGCATCGTCGACCGTCATACCCATGGGTTTAGAGACAGGGCTTTCAGAGGACTCTACTACAGACTCATATATCGATGTGTCCTTGGTCACAACACTACTCCTCTCTGTATTGGTGGTGTCCATATAGCTTGAGCCAGTCGTCAATGCTGATCGAAAACTGGATCGAACTTCATCGTTTTCATACAACCCTTGCCACGGACGGTAGAAATTTGGTGGAAAATCGCCCCCCGTAATCCGAGATTCATGTGTTGTGTTATAGCCATCATTCCCTCTCTTATGATACGGCTCGCTCCGGTCATGGTCAGCAGCGTAATGCCCCGCAGCGGTGGAAGGCCTGTTTGGATCTTTGGCTTTTAGAGACGAGCTTCGAGGTTTGTGGGAAGAGGTGGAGAGTCCTCGATTACGACCTATTGGAGGAGACACTGGTGGAGCTTTCAAGTCTCCTCGTGAGCGTTTGTATAACAATGGGAAAGTTGGCGAATGATGCATTGTAGGCCTTTCGACTTGATGAATCCGTATGGTGTTGGCGGTTTGTGGTCTCGCAGTCCCTTCCAGGTTCAGTGCTTCTGGCGGATGTAATTCATAAGCTGCTTGGTAGCCCACCATAGCTTTCAGGCTGGGTGTCCGGACTTCTTGCCGACCTTTATCAGTCGTCGATTGCTCTCCACCTAACCCATTCACAATATTCCCATTGTATACTTGAAAAGCCTGTTTTCGCCTGTTGCTTTCCTGCACGCTTGTAGGCGGTGTCCTTGGAAGGTCCGACAACAGTCTCAGTGACGGAGGCAGGAACTGGACAGGTACCTTTGGTGAAGGTGCTTGTGGCTCGTCGAGTGGTGGGGATGGCAGTCTTGACCTAGATCGCTTCCTAGACCTGGATGACAACATTCTCGTCAGGCTCTTTTGCTTCTCCAAGGGTTTCCCGACAGTCTTCGCGGTGCCTTGTGGACTGATCAATGACAGGCTTTCTTCGTCAACACGCCCCATGATCCTGCCTAGCTTTTACAGGACACGACAAAGGTTATCGAAGACTATGGTGGTTCAGCAGCCAAGCGCCGGTCTCCCGATAGCAACAGGCTGACCTGCTTGCTTCTCGCGTCCTGGATCCTTCGCACATGCTGTGCCCGCACTCCGTGAAATTTCGGTGGGGCCGAAACGAGTTCGGAACGTAGGTTCTTCAGTCTTCACCAAATTTCTGGGCTAGTTTCTGGGATCACTGTACACTTCTGCACGATCGAGAGGGGATCGATTGGATCTGACACGATGCCGACACGGGAGGCCACAAAGAACGGCTGAGGTGCAGCAACAGGTGCATGACGAATTCTTGCTGCAAGCCTGCAATACAGGTACTCGTAATCTGCTGGGGGAGTGGGAGATTGCGGTTGCGGCGAGACCAAAAAGCCGAACCGAGAATACGGTTGGTGACGTCGTGTCTACATTATGATTACTTTACTCTCTACCTTACTTCTACTCTCCACCTTATTTTCATTCTCTTTAACTCAAGAAAGGCAGAGTTTGTGGTCCGTCTTGAATGCTTGCAGACAGCAAATCCATACGAGCTAGCTATGATCTGTTAGTTGCTGATGTTCATTTCTTATAGAACGTTAACGGAGTCATATCAGGGTTCCAGGGCTTGATGCGGCGGGATGCCGAGTCAGCTGTTGATGAAGCTGGATAAAAAACTTGGTCGAACAAGGGCGATCTGTTGCAAAAGAGGACGGCTCCAATTGTGGATGATCTGCTCAACATGGAGAGTGGTAGGCTTATGCTTTAACATTTACCACGGCTGCCAGTCATCCGATGCGAGAAATATAAGTGTACAACTAATGGTATTACAGTGATTTTGCCATAGCCAAGTGCTATTGTAATTGTATAAAAGGTATCGCTCATGAATTTGATCTTTATGCCCTGTCTCCTAAAGATAGAGAATTGAACACGAGCGAGGCACAATAGCTATTTCCTTCATATGTGCTATTTATGATAAACACAGTCGTACGTATCAGTTCAACGAACCCGCTTTCTCCTGATCTTTCTATTTTATAACTCTGCTTGAAAGGTCAGATGTACGCTGTATTCAGGCAATGGTCATGTCTCAACTATGATGAGCCTTCCTAAATTGATAGTAGCCTTTCAAGACAAAGTAATCCTTCCAACTACAAATGGCTGACATCTTTTCTGTTGCTACAAGTGCAGCTACCTTTAACACCCTCGCCGAGTTCGCCTTCCAATGGACTTTCAAGTATCTCGAGAAAAACCCGTAGAGATATCAGCCTTTTCGGCGAAGATTGGGCTTGTCTATGGCGTTTTCAACAGTTCGCAACCTTGCCCATGCAAGTCAAAACTGAGAGCATCGTTTCGACATTACAATCTGACCATACCTACAAGTGCGGGCACAAGCTAGGAAGCTTCGATGGAATCAGAACCAAGCGACTCGTCGTTGGTCTATGGTAAGCGTCTGTAGGTCGCTGAATGACAGTTGGCTTGGTCATCGAAAACCATTCGGATCAAGACACTGCTAGCAGAAACCGAGTATCAGATGTTACGGTAACGTCAAGACTAGTTGTATCAGCCCACAAGAACACTGAACTCCTCCAAAAACCGTCACAAAGAAAAATTATCGAGAACATTAGAAAGAACCAACATTGGCAAGAGGTAGAAGCCCGCATCACCATCGACGATGAATGGCTGAGTACCAATACCTTTCATGAGGTCGATTGGCCAATTCTCATTTAAATTCCGCTGGACTTAGGTGCTCA
>JAABUR0100007180.1_pt1 | contig 13274 bp, 14 predicted proteins | sample 5560091 | NCBI WGS metagenome assembly JAABUR01 (sample SAMN10711879, study PRJNA513375) | rock metagenome | isolation source: Antarctica rocks | place: Antarctica: Victoria Land, University Valley sud
GGGCAGCGGCCTGCTTCGCCTCGGTGCGCGCGGTCGCCCACACCCGCAGGCCCGCCGCCCGCGCCAGCCCGATGCAGGCCGAGGCCACCCCACCGGACGCCCCCTGCACCAGCACCGTGTTGCCGGGTCGCAGGTGGGAGTTGACGAACAGCATCCGGTACGCGGTCAGCCACGCGGTCGGCAGGCACGCGGCCTCGGCGAACGAGAGCTCGGCGGGTTTGCGGATCACGTTGCGGCTGGGGACGGTGACCAGTTCGGCCATAGTTCCCTGGTGCTTCTCGCTCAGCAGCGAGCGGCCGGGGTCCAGCGTCTCGTCACCTGACCAGCCGTCGGCGCTGATCACCGAGTGCACCACCACCTCGTCGCCGGTGGCGGTGTCCACCCCGGCCGCGTCGCAGCCCAGGATCATCGGCAGCCGGTCGCCGCTGATGCCCACGCCGCGCAGCGTCCAGAGGTCGTGGTGGTTGAGGCTGGCCGCCTTGACCCGCACCGTGGTCCAGCCTTCGTGGGCCTCAGGCTCCGGGCGTTCGCCGAGCACCAGGCCGTCCAGCGGCGACTCCGGATTCAGGGCACTGGCGTAGGCGGCTCGCATAGCCAGACCCTAAACGAGCATCCCGGGCGGCACGCTGTCCAGAGCCCGCTCGATTGCCGCCATCAGCTCGCGGGCGGACTCCGCCGTCAGCTCGACCGCAACCCGGCTTCCGGGCGCACCGGCCGGGTTGGCGAAGTCGATGTTGAGCGTGTGCTCGGCCTGGGCGTGCACCGGGTGGTCGTAATAAACCGTGGCATCGGTCAGCTTGAACCAGCCGTCCTTGCCCTTTCCGCTGCCCGCGATCGTGGCGTGCTCGGTGGTGTAGGTGCACATCGTGTCAGCCAATCGTCCGGGCGAAGAACGCCGCGATCTTGGTGTAGCCGTCAACGGCCTGCTCCTGCCGGTAGGACGGCCGGTCGGCACCGAAGAAACCGTGGCCCGCGCCGTCATAACGGTGGAACTCGTACTCCTTGCCGTGCTCGTCCAGCAGCCGGCCCAGCTCATCGACCTGCTCCGGCGAGGGGTAGGAGTCCTCGTTGCCGAACATGCCGAGCAACGGGCACCCGAGGTTGGCGAGCTGATCCTCCAGACCGTGCACCTGCAGTGGAAAGTCGCTCGGCGGATCGCCGATAACGAATGCGCCGTAGCAGTCGACCACTCCTTGCAGATCCAGGTTGCAGCCGGCCAATACCGCCTGTCGGCCACCGGAGCAGTGCCCGAGCACCGCCACGTTGCCGTTGGACGTAGGCAGTCCGCGTAGGTACTCCGCGGCCCCGCCGACATCACCGATCAGCCGCTCGTCGGACACGCCGCCCTGGGCACGCGCCACCGCCGCGGCGTCGTCAGGATCAGCGCCCGGCGCCTCGCGGAAGTACAGGTTCGGGATCACCACGTCATAGCCGTCCACCGCGAACCTGCGTGCGACCTCTTTGCTCCAGCGGTCATAGCCGGGCAGATGGTGGATGAGCACGACGCCGCCCCTGCGATCCGTACGGGTCGGCCCGGCGTAGTACGCCTCGATCTCGTCCCCGCCCGCTCCAGTGATCCGGATGGTTCCCGCGGTCATTCCGTCATCCATGCCTGCTCCTCGCTCGTCTTCGCTGGTCCGAGGTCCCGGCTCGTCCACCGGTTTCGATGAGGCGGCACCTAGGCTGGACCTCGTGGCCCTACCTCGGACGTCCTGGCGACGGCGTCCGCTGCTCGCCCTTCTCATCCTCATCTTGCTACTGGTGATCGGATACGCGGCGAGGGGTCTGCGCGGTGACCATCACCGATCGAGCCTCGGGCCGGCTTTGAGTTACTCGGCCGCCCTTAGCTACTCGGCCCAGGACGGCGCCCGCTTGGCGGCGAAGGCGGCAATGCCTTCCTGCCCCTGCGGGCTGGCGAAGTAGCGCGCCGACAGGGCGCTCATCGCGGCGAAGTCCGCGGCCATCGATATCCCAGCGCGGTCACGGTGCAGCATCGCCTTGGTCCCGGCCAGCGCGTTCGGCTCGCAGAGCCGCAACAGGCCCGTGTAGCGAGCGACCTCGGCGTCCACGTCGGACACGACCGAGTTCAGCAGGCCGATTTCCCGCGCCCGCGCCGCGCCGAAGGTCTCAGCGGTGAGGCACAGCTCCAGGGCGGCGCGGGGGAGCAGCCGGGGCAGCAGCGGCACCGAGATCACCGCCGGCACCAGGCCGAGCCGGACCTCGGTGAACGCGAAGTCCGCGTGCTCGGCCGCCACCGCCAGGTCACAGGCGGCGATCAGCCCGATGCCGCCCGCCCGGGCCTTGCCGTCCACCCGCGCGATCACCGGCTTGGCGAACTCCCACACCCGCTGCAGCAGCGCGGGAAACGCGACGATCGGCTGGTCCTCGGCCGGCACGTCCGTCGTTGTCGTGAGATCCATCCCGGACGAGAAGACCGGGCCGGTGTGGCTGAGCACCACGGTGCGCACCGCCGGATCGGACTCCGCCGTGTCGAGGTGCCGCCGGAACGCCGCGAGCAAGTCCGCCGAGAAGGCGTTGCGCCGCGCGGGGGCGTCCAGGGTGAGGGTCGCGACCGGTCCGGTGACGTCGTAGCGAACGGTGCTCATGGAACGGCAGGCTCCTCAGGACGGGCTGGTCGGTGAGCAGATTTTGTCACTAACCGGCGGGTCGGTTGCGGACCGGCCCCGCGCGCGCTCGACACTGGGTACATGCCCTCCGCTCTGCCCCTCGGTGACCCGGCGCCCTCGCACGGCCGGTTGCCGGAATCCTCGCTGCTCAGCCTGCCCCGGCAGCAGCTCGGCTTCTACGTGCACGTGCCGTTCTGCGCCAGCCGCTGCGGGTACTGCGACTTCAACACCTACACCGCCGAGGAGTTGGGCAACGGGGTCAGCCGCGGCACCTACGCCGACACCCTGATGTCGGAGATCCGGCTCGCCCGCTCGATCCTGCCGGCCAGCGCCCCGCCCGTGTCCACGGTGTTCTTCGGCGGCGGCACCCCGTCCCTGCTGCCCGCCGAGCACCTGGGCCTGATCCTGAACGAGATCGGGACGGAGTTCGGCCTGGCCCCCGCTGCCGAGGTGACCACCGAGGCCAACCCGGAATCCGTCACGCCCGCGTACTTAACCACCCTGCGCAGGGCCGGTTTCACCCGCATCTCGCTGGGCATGCAGTCCGCCGTCGGGCACGTGCTCGCCGTGCTCGACCGCAAGCACCAGCCCAACCGTGCCGTTGAGGCGGTGGCCGAGGCGCGGGCGGCCGGCTTCGAGCACGTGAACCTGGACCTGATCTACGGAACGCCCGGCGAGACCGACGCCGACTGGCAGGCCTCCCTCGACGCCGCTCTCGGCTCGGGTGCGGACCACCTCAGCGCGTACGCCCTGATCGTCGAGGACGGCACGGCGCTGGCTCGCAAGGTGGCGTCCGGTGCGATCCCGGCCCCGGACGACGACGTGCTCGCCGACCGCTACCTGCAGGCCGACGACACCCTGTCGGCGAACGGCTTCAGCTGGTACGAGGTGTCGAACTGGGCCCGAACGGAGTCGGCCCGGTCGGCGCACAACCGGCTGTACTGGTCCGGGGCGAACTGGTGGGGCGCAGGGCCGGGGGCGCACAGCCACATCGGCGGAACCCGGTGGTGGAACGTCAAGCACCCGTCCCGCTACGCCGCGGCGTTGGACTCCGGCCGCAGCCCGGCGGCCGGCCGGGAACGCCTGGACGACCGTGCCCAGCTCACCGAGCGGCTGATGCTCGAGGTGCGGATGTCCGACGGGCTCGACCTGAGCACGCTGCCTGAGGCGGCGAGCCAGCACGCCCGCCAGTGCGCCACCTGGGGCCTGGCCGATCGGGATGCGGTGGGCAGCGGCCGGTTGGTGCTGACCCAGCGCGGCCGGCTGCTCGCCGACGCCGTGGTGCGCGACCTACTCGACGCGGTCAGCTAGAAGACACAGTCAGCTAGCGCTTCGGCCGGAGCTCGTCGAGATCCAGCACCCGCACGTGCAGCGTGTGCCGCTGCTGCAGTGCCGCCCGGACCGCGCGGTGCAGGCCGTCCTCGAGATACAGCTCGCCGTCCCACTGCACCGCGTGCGGGAACAGGTCGCCGTAGAAGGTGGAATCCTCGTCCAGCAGCTTGTCGAGGGCAAGCTCTCGCTTGGTGGTGATGAGCTCGTCCAGGCGCACCGATCGAGGCGGCACATTGGCCCAGTCCCGGGTGGAGAACGCGTGGTCGGGATAGGGCTTCGCCCCCTGTACCGCCTTGAAGATCATCGACACCTCCCGAACCAGCTCGACCTGACAGGCCGGCGCCGAAAATCAAGCGCCGCGGAATTGTCTTGCCGTGAAACCTTAACCGTTCAGTCCACCGCAATAGTCAGGATCGTGCTCGGTGGCGCCCGCCTGAGCGCAGTTTCGGCGGGTCCGGCCATGACTCGCCGACTAAGCTGGGTGCCACGGCAGGTGAAGGGAGGCGATCGGATGAATGTGGAGGACCGCAAGCTCGCGGTGTTGCGCGCGATCGTCGAGGACTTCATCGCCACCAACGAGCCGGTGGGCAGCAAGGCCATCGTCGACCGGCACAACCTCGGTGTCTCGCCGGCGACTATCCGCAACGACATGGCGGCCCTGGAGGACGAGGGCCTGATCCACCAGCCGCACACCTCGGCGGGTCGGGTGCCGACCGACGCCGGTTACCGGCTGTTCGTGGACCGGTTGACTTCGCTGAAACCACTGTCCCAGGCCGAACGCCGTGCCATCGAGAAGTTCCTCGACAACGCCGTCGACCTCGACGGGGTACTGCGGAACGCCGTACGGGCGCTGGCGCAGCTGACCCGCAACGTCGCCGTGGTGCAGTACCCGTCACTGTCCCGTTCGCGGGTCCGCCACCTGGAGACGGTGCTGCTCAGCCCGTCTCGGCTGATGGTGGTACTGATCACCGACACCGGCCGGGTGGAGCAGCGCGTCGTGGAACTGCCCGGTGCGGTCGAGCCGGACGACGTCGCGGACCTGCGCACCACGCTCAACGGAAAGCTCAAGGACCAGCGGCTCGCCGACGCCCCCGAGATCATCGCCGACCTGCCCAGCACGGTGCCCGGACACCTGAGCTCGCTGGTAAGCATCCTCACCACGGTGCTGCTGGAGGCGCTGGTCGAGCACCCGTCCGAGCGCGTCGTGCTGGCGGGCTCGGCCAACCTCACCGAGCACTCCCTCGACTTTCCCGCGATCCGGCCGGTCCTGGAGGCGTTGGAAGAGCAGGTCGTGCTGCTGCGGCTGCTGGAGCAGCAATCGACCGCCTCGGGCCAGCTGCTGGTGCGGATCGGCAACGAGAACAGTTACGAGGGCCTGCACACCGCCTCGGTGGTGTCGGTCGGCTACGGCGCCAGCGGGATCTCACTCGGCGGCGTCGGCGTGCTCGGACCACGCCGGATGGACTACGCCCACACGATGGCGAGGGTCGCCGCGGTGGCCCGGTATGTCGGCGATCTGCTCGCCGAGGGCTGAGCCGGGTCCGCGCCTTACGTACACTCATCAGCAGAGTTGGCACTCGGGTCTGCTGAGTGCCAGTAGAGACTTGGGGTGAGTGCACCGGTGGCAGGTACGGTCCGGGATTACTACGGCGTTCTCGAGGTCAGAAACGACGCGACGGCAGAAGAGATCAAGCGGGCGTACCGCAAGCTCGCGCGAGAACTGCACCCGGACGTGAACCAAGATCCGCAAGCGCAGAACCGGTTCAAGGACGTCACAGCGGCCTACGAGGTGCTGTCGGACCCCGAGAAGCGCCGGATCGTCGACCTCGGCGGTGACCCGCTCGCGTCCGGCGGTGGCGGCGGTGGCGGTGGTGGCACGCAGTTCAACGGCTTCGGCGGGTTCAGCGACATCTTCGAGACCTTCTTCGGCGGCAACGGGGCGCGTGGCCCCCGCAGCCGGGTGCGCCAGGGAGCGGACGCGCTGCTGCGGCTGGAACTTACGCTGGACGAGATGGCGTTCGGCGTCCAGAAGGACATCGCGGTCGAGACGGCCGTGCTGTGCCAAACCTGCCACGGCGACGGCTGCGCCCCCGGTACGAAGCCGCGGACCTGTGACACCTGCGCCGGCCGTGGCGAGGTCCAGTCGATGCAGCGCTCCCTGCTCGGCCCGGTCATGTCCAGCCGTCCCTGCCCGACCTGTGGTGGCACCGGCCAGCAGATCCCGTCGCCCTGCCCGAACTGCTCGGGCGAGGGCCGGGTGCGCGCCCGCCGCACCATCTCGATCGAGGTGCCCGGCGGCATCGAGGACGGCATGCGGATCAGGATGTCGGGCCAAGGCGAGGTCGGCTCCGGCGGCGGCCCGGCCGGTGATCTCTACATCGAGGTCACCGAGCAGCCGCACCACACCTTCACCCGCGAGGGCTCGGACCTGCACTGCACGCTGACCGTGCCGATGACGGCGGCCGCGCTCGGCGCGGAGCTGGAGCTGGACACCCTGGACTCGCGCGAGAAGGTCGAGATCCGCCCCGGCACCCAATCCGGCTCGGTGCTCACCCTGCGCGGAAAGGGCGTGCCCCGCCTGCGCAGCGCCGCCCGCGGGGACCTGCACGTGCACGTCGAGGTGCAGACGCCCACCAAGCTGGACGACTCGCAGACCAAGCTGCTGCGGCAGCTGGCCGAACTCCGCAACGAAGAGGTCAGCGTCACGGGTAACCACCGCGGCCTGTTCTCCAAGGTCCGCGACGCGTTCGGTCCCCGGTAACAGCGCCGACCAGCGTTGACGCCGCCGCTGTTCCTGGTGCCCGACCTGGGCACCGGCAGTACCATCGTGCTCACCGGCACGGAGGCTCACCATGCCGCGACCGTCAAGCGACTGGCGGTGGGTGAGCAGGTGCTGCTCGCGGACGGCCGGGGTGGCCTGGCCGAGGTCGTCATCGCCTCGGTGGCCCGCGACCGGGTGGTGTGCGAAGTGAGATCGCGCACCGAGACCGCTCCTGCCGAGCCGAGGTTCGTGGTGGTGCAGGCGCTACCCAAAGGCGAGCGGGCCGAGCTGGCGGTCGAGATCCTCACCGAGCTGGGCGTGGACGAGATCGTGCCGTGGTCGGCGTCGCGCTCGGTCAGCCTGTGGAAGGGCGAGAAGGCCGGCCGGGGCGTGGCCAAGTGGCAGCGGACCGCGTGGGAGGCCGCCAAGCAGAGCCGCCGTCCCCGGGTGCCGATGGTCGCCGAGCTGGCCGGCAGTCCACAGATCGAACGCAGGATAGCTGCCGCGGACCTGGCCGTCGTGCTGCACGAGGATGCCACCGAATCGCTGGCCGGTGTCCAGGCGCCGGCCTCCGGCGAGGTGCTGCTGGTGGTGGGTCCTGAGGGCGGCGTGTCAGCCGAGGAACTCGGCCGCTTCGTCGCGGCGGGGGCCCGTCCGGTGCGGCTGGGCTCTGAGGTGCTGCGGACGTCGACGGCGGGCGCCGCAGCGCTGGCGGTGCTCTCGGTGGCTGTCGGACGGTGGCGCTAACGTGGGCGCCATGGCTGAGAACTGCTTGTTCTGCGGGATCGTCTCGGGAGACGTCCCGGCGACGGTGGTGCATGACAGCGACGGGGCACTCGCCTTCGCCGATGTCACGCCGAAGGCACCCACGCATGTGCTCGTGATCCCCAAGAAGCACCTGACCGACATCGGCGACCTGGCCTCTGACCCCGAGGCCGCGGCGGCGGTCGTGGCAGGAATCTCGGCCGTGGCCTGGGAGTTGAAACTGGAGTCCTACCGCACGGTGTTCAACACCGGTCCGGGTGCGGGTCAGACGGTCTTTCATGTGCACGCCCACGTGCTGGCCGGCCGCGACCTGGGGTGGCCACCCGGCTGAGCATGGCCGCCGCGCCGGGCCGCAAAACGGACTACGGCATTGCCGGCGGCGCGGGTAAACTAGTGAACATCAGACTGAGTATCGGACTAGGCACCTCATCCAAGGAAGCAGCGCACCGCACTTGTCGGAACCGACAGCAGCACGGCAACAACATCAGCGCCTCAAGACGTCGTTCGTCGTGCCGGGTGACCTGGCGATGGTCGGCCTGCTCGGACCGCGTGACGAGCTGTTGCGGCTCATGGAAGCCCGGCTCAATTCAGAGATCCACGTCCGCGGCAACGAGATCACCATCACCGGCGGAGCCGGTGACAATGCCCTCGCCGTACGGCTTTTCGAGGAGTTGGTCCAGCTCATGCAATCCGGCCACAACCTCAACGCCGACTCGGTCGGACGCAGCCTCGGCATCCTGCAGGCCGACACCGAGCAGCGGCCCGCCGAGGTGCTCAGCCTCAACATCCTGTCCCGCCGCGGTAAGAACATCCGGCCGAAGACCGTCAACCAGAAGCGCTATGTCGACGCCATCGACGAGCACACGATCGTTTTCGGGATCGGGCCGGCGGGTACCGGCAAGACCTACCTCGCCGTCGCCAAGGCCGTGCAGGCGCTGCAGGCCAAGCAGGTGAACCGCATCATCCTGACCCGCCCGGCCGTCGAGGCCGGTGAGCGGCTCGGGTTCCTGCCCGGCACGCTCAACGACAAGATCGACCCGTACCTGCGGCCGTTGATGGACGCGCTGCACGACATGCTGGACCCCGAGTCGGTGCCCCGGCTGCTGCAGGCAGGCACCATCGAGGTCGCGCCACTGGCCTACATGCGCGGCCGGACGCTCAACGACGCCTTCGTGATCCTGGACGAGGCGCAGAACACGACGCCCGAGCAGATGAAGATGTTCCTGACCCGGCTGGGTTTCGGCTCCAGGATCGTGGTCACCGGTGACATCACCCAGGTGGACCTGCCCAACGGCTCCAAGTCGGGTCTCCGGGTCGTCCGCGACATCCTCGGATCGGTCGAGGACATCAGCTTCGCCTACCTGGACGCCCAGGATGTGGTCCGGCACCGGTTGGTCGGCGACATCGTCGAGGCGTACTCCAAGTACGACGACGCGAGCTAGCCCCGGATGCCGAGTTCAGAGATGCCCGCTCGCGCGAAGAGCCGTCATCGTGGCGAGCGCCATCATCGGTTTGCCGCATGAGCATCGAAGTCAATAACGAGTCCGGCGTAGCGGTGGACGAGCGGGCGATCAGTTCGGTGGCGCGGCACGTCCTCGATGCGCTCGGCATCAACCCCCTCGCCGAGCTGTCGATCCTGGTGGTCGACGTGGCGGCCATGACCACGCTGCACAAGCAGTGGATGGACCTCGACGGCCCCACCGACGTGATGTCCTTTCCGATGGACACCCTGGATGACAAGCCCGGCATCGAGGTCGACCCCGGCCCGGCCCTGCTGGGCGACGTGATCCTGTGTCCGGAGGTCGCGGCGCAGCAGGCCGAGGCGGCCGGGCACCCGACCGACGCCGAGCTATTCCTGCTGACCACCCATGGCGTCCTGCACCTGCTGGGCTACGACCACGGCGACCCGGACGAGGAGCGCGAGATGTTCGAGCTGCAGTCCCGGCTCGTGACCGAGTGGGCCGAGCAGCACGGACGCGGCCCCATCCGCACGCCGTTGCCCGGCACCGCCGGCGAGAAGCGGTCGTAGGCCGCCGCCGATGAGTTCCACCGATGTGATCTTGCTGGTCGCGGCCATCCTGCTGGTCCCCACGGCCGGCGCGCTGGCCGCCGTCGACGCCGCACTGGCACGGGTGTCGGTCGCCCGCGTCGAGGAGTTCGTGCGCGAGGGCAGGCGCGGTGCCGAGTCGCTGTCCAAGGTGCTGGCCGATCGCGCGAGGCACACCAACCTGCTGCTGCTCCTGCGGGTCGCCGCCGAGCTCACCGCGACGGTGTTCGTCACGATCGTCGCGACCTCGCGGTGGAGCAACGACTGGCCCGTCGTGCTGGCAACCGTGCTGGTCATGGTCGTGGTGTCCTACGTCCTGATCGGCGTGGGGCCCCGGACCATCGGCCGGCAGCAGCCCTACCCGGTCGCGTTGGCAGGGGCCGCTCCGGTCCTGCTGCTCAGCCGGATCTTCGGGCCGCTGGCCTCGCTGCTGATCCTGATCGGCAACTCCATCACGCCGGGCAGGGGCTTCCGCGAGGGCCCGTTCTCCTCCGAAGTCGAGATCCGCGAGCTGGTCGATCTCGCCGAGTCGCGCGGAGTCGTGGAGCATGGCGAGCGCCAGATGATCCAGTCGGTGTTCGACCTCGGCGACACCATCGCCCGCGAGGTGATGGTGCCGCGTACCGATGTGGTCTGGATCGAGAGCACCAAGACGGTGCCGCAGGCCCTCGCGCTGGCGCTCCGTTCCGGCTTCAGCCGCATTCCGGTGGTCGCCGACAACGTCGATGACATCGTCGGGCTGGTGTATCTCAAGGACCTCGTGCGACGAGGGCAGGACGCTGAGCGTGCCCGGCAGACCAAGTTGGACGAGGTGATGCGCCCGGCGACCTTCGTTCCCGAGTCCAAGCCGGTGGACGAGCTGCTGCGCGAGATGCAGGTGCACCGCTCGCACCTGGCCGTGGTCATCGACGAGTACGGCGGCACCGCCGGGTTGATCACCATCGAGGACATCCTCGAAGAGATCGTCGGCGAGATCCACGACGAGTACGACGTCGAGCGGCCGCTGATCGAGAACCTCGAGGACGGTTCCGTCCGGCTCACCGCCCGGCTGCCCGTCGAGGACCTCGGTGAGCTGTTCGATGTCGAGCTGCCCCGCGGCGACGATGTCGAGACCGTCGGCGGCCTGATGGCACAGCTGCTCGGTAGGGTGCCCATCGCCGGTTCGTCGGTGAACGCGTACGGCCTGGAGCTGACAGCCGAGAGCATCGGCGGTCGGCGGAACCAGATCGACACCGTGCTTGCCAGAAAACTGCCCGATCCCGATCCGGACGAGGATGCCCATGCCTGACACCGCACCGGACGCCCGGTCCGCTGCCGCCGCCCAGCCTGCCTTCGACGCCGAGGACGCCAAGCTCGTCACGCTCGCGCGCGCCACCCGAGCCCGGACCGGGGCGGCGCAGGGCGCGGCGGTGCGCGACACCGATGGCCGGACGTACGCGGCGGCCACCGTCAGCCTGGCCTCGCTGCGGTTGAGCGCCCTGCAGGTGGCTGTCGCGATGGCGGTCTCGTCCGGAGCCCCTGGACTCGAGGCTGCCGTGGTGCTCGCGGCGGAGCCAGCAGACCCGGACGGGGAGGCGGCGGTGGCCGATGTGGCACCGGCAGCCCCGGTGTACTTCGTCGACCTCGCAGGCAGCCCGCACGCCTGACCCGACTCAGCCGCCGGGGCCGTCTCAGCCAGCGCCCATCCTCAGCCGCGAGTGGCTCCGCGCTACCGCCAGGCCGGCAGCACCGGCAGCGCGCCATCGCTCGTGGACAGCCCGGTGCCCGGGCCACGTCCGGTCAGCCAGCGCAGCGCCGCGGGCAGGTCGCCGTACACCGTCGTCCTGGCTGTGGCTATGTCCGGGCCGAACCGCAGCCGACGGTCCATGTCGGTGAGAACCAGGGCGAAGGACTGCTCCTCGCCGACCGGCAGCCGGTCGTGCGTGCGTTGCAGGCCGAGCTCCAGAACCGCCGCGGGCAGGTCCGCGAAGTCGTGGCCGAGACCGAGATCGACGTGGTGGAACTCCACCTCGAACAGGCGTCCGGCGATCAGGTGGAAGGCCTGCTCCGGCTCGATCCCCGGCCGGCGCTGGACGAGGGCCTGCCACGCCGGATCGGGCAGCTCGTGCGCGGCCTCGGCCCACCGCCGCGCTGAGGCACGGACGTCCTCGGCCAGCTCGCTGGCAGGGCGGCCGGCGCCGGCCTCGATGTCGGCATCGCGCCCGTCCGGCTCGCGGTACATCGACCTCGGCACGCCGGTGCGGGCCCATTCGAACAGGTTGCGCATCGCGTCGCCGCTTCGAGCCACGTGGGAGATGACGTGTCCCCGACTCCACCCCGGCAGGGCCGACGGCTGCCGGGCGGCCTCGTCGGTCAGCCCGTCGAGGGCGATCAGCAGTCGGCCGGTTGCGGCAGTGACCAGGGCCAGGTGTTCGTCCACGATGCTCGACATGCCCAGGAGTTTGGCAGACCCATGCGCCAGTGCTGGAACGTCACCAGTTGAAGGCGTTCACCCCGCTCAGGGTCCCGACGAACACCGCGTCGCCGTAGAGCAGCGGGGTGGCGAACCGGTTCACCGCGCCCACCGTCATCGTGTATCTGGTGGCGCCGGTCCTGGGATCCATGACGTGCAGCACGCCCGCCGAGGTGTCCAGCGCCCACACCAGCCCGCCGCCGACGACCGGGGATCCAGCGATGTTCGAGGGTGCGTGCCAGAGCACGGTCATCACACCGGTGCTGCCGATCTGAACCGCCCGCAGGCCGTCGCTGCACGGCACGTAGACCACGCTGCCGACCACCGCCGCGCCGCCGAACGACCTGCACAGCGCGCGTTGGGACACCTGGCCGCCGATGCCGCCGAGGTGATCGCGCCTGAGCACGTAGGCGTTGCCGGACTTGCCGGCGATGAACACGAAGTCGCCGACGATCGCGGGACCCTGCGATCCCAGGTCGAGGTCGTCGCGGTTGTCGGTGCGCCAGGTGCTGGGCGAGAACGAGTCCTGGATCTGCTGGGCCGCGATCTTGAGGACCGAGTCGCTGTGGTCATAGGTTCCGGACCCCGCCGTTGCCCCGTTGCCCACCGCGACCAGCAGGCCGCCGCCGGGGTTCTCGACCGCGCCGGGCGTGCTCCAGATGCCACCCTCGCGCGAGGTCGGCACGGTGAAGTTCCACAGCGCCGCGGTGGTGGGCTTGTCCAGATCCAGCCCGACGACACTGCCACGGTAGCTGCTGCAGTCGCCTGCCAACCCGCCGTACGGGACGTACACCCGGCGGCCGCTGACCAGCAGTGCTCCTCGTTGTTGCATCGCCTGTGGTGTGATGCCCGGTACGGACGAGGGCACGTCGACGGTGCGGGACCACTTCACCGCGCCGGTTCCGGGGTTCATTCCGATCGCCACATGCCGAATGGGGTTGTTCAGGATGGCGACCGCGACCAGGGTGTCGGTGGCCCGGTCGAAGGTGGGGGTGCCGGTGATGCCGGTCGGATCGATGTTGCCGCACGGCAGGCTGGAGCCGCTGACCGGGGCGCCGAGGTTGCGCTGCCACACGACCTTGTTGCCCGCCAGCCGGTACACCGAGTTGTGCTCGGTGACGACGATCTTCATGCCGCGGTCGACGGTGATGGGCTGGCCGTACACCGCGCCGTCCAGCGGGATCGACCACACCTGCTTCGGGGCGGTCGTGACCCGCTTGGCGCTGATCGCGTAACCGGAGCGCTTGCCGTCCCCGTGGTACGTCGGCCAGTCGTAGTAGCTGGTGGTGG
>JAABUR0100007183.1_pt1 | contig 13271 bp, 7 predicted proteins | sample 5560091 | NCBI WGS metagenome assembly JAABUR01 (sample SAMN10711879, study PRJNA513375) | rock metagenome | isolation source: Antarctica rocks | place: Antarctica: Victoria Land, University Valley sud
TGGGACGGGGGCACGTCGGCGTAGTGGATGCCCCGGACTGCTCCCGCCGTGGAGACCGAGATGTTGGTCTGCCGCACGACGAGGTCGTGCCCGATGTGCTCGGCGAGGTGGTCGACGCGGAAGCCCTCGGCGAACACGCCACGGGGGTCCGTGAACTGCTGCGGGGTGACCTCCCAGGCCCCCTCGATCCGGAGCGGTCGGATCTGCATCACCCAAGAGCCCCCTCCCCGTCGAGCAGTCCGTCGATCCTATGTCCCCTCAGCGGGGCAGCCGGTCACCCGGTAGAGGCGCATCTGCCCGGACTGGGCCACGAGGGTTGTCAGCGGGAAGCCGGGTGGAACCTCCATGCCGGGAGCCGGGGACTCGAGGATCAGCCCGTCCCGAAAGGTGCGCCCGCCGTTGAGCACCCACCCGATCCGGTCGGCCAGCAGCATCGTGCAGAGTCGCTCGCGGTCCGTCTCGACAACCAGGTTGGACCGGAGGTAGACCCCGTGGGGTGTCGCCGAGCTGTCGTCCGTCGCGAGCGTGAAGACGGGGTGCCGTCCGGTGTAGGCGTAGATCAGTGCCGACCCGTCGCGCGGGTTGTTGAGGATGTACTCGTCACTGCGGACCCACCTGTCCAGCTGCGAGAAGAAGGCCGCCTCGTCAGGGCCCACCAGGCTACGCACCGGGTCCAGCGAGGCGCCGACGTACTTGGAGCTGAGATAGCTGGCGGGCGACGGGACGAAGGCCCCCGCGGTGACGGCGACGGCGACGAGGGACAGCACCGCGACGGTGCGACGCGACGGGGTCCGGCCGCCGGCCGGGTGGGAGCGCGAGGAGAAGCGCGGGAAGACGCGCGACTCGAGGAACTGCCAGACCCCCCGGGCCCCCATCACCGCAAGCGGCACGCCGACCAGGGGAGCCATGGTCGCGCTGCGGTACCGGTCGCCGTACCAGAGGCGAGAGACCTCGGTGACCCAGCCGTCGCGCAGGCTGGCCGTGGCGACGTCGACGAGGGCGGCGGCGGCGTAGGCCACCACCAGCCACCCGGTCCGGCCGGACCGCAGGGCGAGCACGGCGCCCACCACCAGGAGGGCTGCGCCGAGGACCTCGCGCACCGTGTGGTTCGGGCTGCCGACGAGGTAGCCGACCAGGCCGGCGCCGACCGGCTCGGTGACCGGCCAGTCGATGGCGGTGAACTTCGGGGAGCTGCCCAGCAGCGCAAGGGCGGACAGGCCGAGGACCGCGAGGCCCAGGCCGGCGACGGCGATGCGGACCGCGCGGACGGGGGAGCCGGACCGCAGCCCCGCCAGCGCGCGCCGGGCGACGAACGCGAGCCAGATGACGAGCAGGACCGGCAGGACGAGCAGCAGGCCGCGCGGCTGGAAGAGGGCCATGCCGGCCACGCCGGAGGCGCAGAACAGCACCGAGCCCGCCCGGCTGGTCGGACGGCACCCGAGGCCGAGGAGTCCGACGGCGCCGGCGAGAAGCAACGCCGTGAACGCCGCAGCGCCGGCGCTCGGCCAGAGGACCCCCCAGCCAAGGGGAGCCCACGGCATCCCCCAGAAGCCCAACGAGAGCAGGGCGGTCGCTGCCAGCAGGCGCGGCGACCCGCCGAGGAGCCGGTTGACGAAGAGGACCATGGTGCTGGGCCACAGGGCTCCCGCCAGGAGGACCGCCGTGACGTTGCTGGCGAGGACGGCGTCGCTGCCCAGCAGCTGCATGATGACAGCGGCGACGGACTGGAAGCCGGACGGGTAGTAGGGGACGGGTACCCGCCCGGCGACCGAGAAGTCCAGGGCATGCGAGGGGCTGGACACCCCTGACTCCGTGATGTACCGGACCGCGTTCTGGTGGGCCAGCCCGTCCCAGGTCTGGGAGGCGGTCTCGAGGGTCCACCCGGTAGCCATCAGGAAGACGAGGGTGCTCAGCACGAGGGTGCCGAGGAGGACCAGGCCGAACAGCTCCGGCCTCGGGGGTCCGCCGCCCGCGGCGGCCGCGGGACCCGGCCGGGGGCGGGCGGAGCGAGGGAGGGCGCGGCGGACAAGCAGACCGGTGAGTCCCACAGCCGCGAAGGCGCCGGCGACGCTCGGGAGCGAGAACGAGAGCCGGCCGAGCGGCAACACCAGTGCCCAGGCCGCGATGAGGGCGAACGCAACCGGTGTCGCAGCGGGTGCGGCCATCCGCGGCTCGAGACCCCACCCCCGGGCAACGAGGTAGCCGGCGCCGGCCAGCACGGTCCACGAGACCAGGACCCCGCTCAGCCCGACCAGTGCATCCAAGACGGAGTTCTCCAACCGACGGGGCAGCCCTGCGTCGGATCCTAGCCGCGCCGCCCGGCTGGCCGCTGCCGGGGCGCGGGCGTGCGGACAGGTCGCCGGGACGAGCGGTCGGTCAGGGCCGGCCCTTCTCGCGGAGCAGCCGCTGCAGGTAGCTGCCGTACCCGCTCTTGACCAGCGCGCTGGCCAGTGCTCCGAGCTCGGCGTCCGTGATCCAGCCGTTGTGCCAGGCAACCTCCTCAGGACAGCCGATCTTCTGGCCCTGCCGGGCCTCGATGACCTGGACGAACTGGCTGGCCTCGATGAGGCCCTGGAAGGTCCCGGTGTCGAGCCAGGCGGTACCCCGGGGCAGCACGGTGACGACGAGGCTGCCGCGCTGCAGGTAGGCCTCGTTGACAGCGGTGATCTCGAGCTCCCCGCGGGCGCTGGGCTCGAGCTCTCGGGCGATCTTCACGACGTCGTTGTCGTAGAAGTAGATCCCGGGCACGGCGTAGCTCGACTTCGGCTCGGCGGGCTTCTCCTCGATGGAGAGCACCGCGCCGTCCGCGCCGAACTCGACGACCCCGTACGCCGACGGCTCGCTGACGTGGTACGCGAAGATGTGCCCGCCGGAGAGCTCCGTGTTCTGCTGCAGCGACGTGCCGAGACCGGTGCCGTGGAAGATGTTGTCCCCGAGCACCAGCGCGACCGAGTCCCGGCCGATGAAGTCCGCCCCGATGAGGAACGCCTGGGCCAGTCCCTCGGGCCGCGGCTGCACGGCATACGAGATGGCGATCCCCCACTGCGAGCCGGTGCCGAGGAGACGACGGAACTGCTCGGCGTCGCCGGGCGTGGTGATGACGAGCACCTCGCGGATCCCGGCCATCATCAAGGTGGTGAGCGGGTAGTAGACCATCGGCTTGTCATAGACCGGCATCAGCTGCTTGCTGATCCCCTTGGTGATCGGGTGCAGGCGGGTGCCGGAGCCGCCCGCCAGCACGATCCCCTTCATGACGGGCAAGGCTAACGGTCGCCGGTCCCCCCGGCGCCCTCGCTAGGGTCGCAGCATGCGGATCATCGTGGCGGGAGCCGGCGGGATGCTCGGCCAGGACCTCGTGGCCGTCCTCCGCGGGCGCGGGCACGCCGTGACCGCCGCGGCCCGGGCGCACCTCGACGTCACGGACCCGCTCTCGTGCGCCTCCGCCGTCGCCGGGCACGAGGTGGTCGTCAACTGCGCGGCGTACACGGCCGTCGACGACGCCGAGGGCAACGAGCCCCTCGCCTTCGCCGTCAACGCCGCCGGGGCGGCGGTGGTGGCGCGGGCGGCGCGCAACGCGGGCGCGCGAATGGTGCACCTGTCGACGGACTACGTCTTCTCAGGGGACGCGAGTGCTCCGTATGCCGAGGACGCGCCCCTCGCGCCGGTGTCCGCCTACGGCCGGAGCAAGGCGGCGGGGGAGTGGGCGGTCCGCGCGGAGTGCCCGGACTCGTTCGTCGTCCGGACGGCGTGGCTCTACGGCGCCGGGGGACCCAGCTTCGTCCGGACGATGGCCCGGCTCGCCGCCCGGCACGAGACGCTCGACGTCGTCGACGACCAGCGGGGCCAGCCGACGGCGACGAGCGACCTCGCGCGCTTCATCGGGGCCCTCGTCGAGTCGGACGCCCCGCCCGGGGCCTACCACGGCACCTGCGAGGGCGAGGCGACATGGTGCGGCCTGGCCCGGGAGGTCTTCCGGCTGTTGGGGCTCGACCCCGGGCGGGTCAGGCCGACGACCACCGAGGCCTACCCGCGGCCGGCGCGCCGCCCGGCATACTCCGTCCTGGGCCACGCGAAGTGGAGGGCGCACGACCTGCCGCCGATGCCCGGCTGGCAGTCGGCGCTCGCGGCGACCATCGCCGACGTCGTCGCGGACCCGGGACGGCCCACTGTCTAGAGTGAGCGGCATGGTGCGTCCTGCAAGCTGTGTCAGGCCGACGGGTGTGAGTCCCGTCCCGGTAGGCGCCGGAGCGCCGGGTAGCAGGCCCCGGTCGTTGGGGGAGACCCTTGCGGCTGAGCGGGGTGTCGAAAGCCTCTTTGGAGGGAGCAATCACGCGGGCCGTAGCGTGAAGCGAACGTTGCAGCCTCGTCAAACTGACGACGGGAGAGCCGAGCCGCTCATGTCACGGCGAAGGCCATGTCGGTCGCACTGGGTTCCGGATGGTGCGGGCGGTCTCCTCGGGGTAGGGACGGCGGCACGTGTGAAAGGTCTGACACGGAACAGGAGAGGCCCGTCTGCGCACGCCTTCGTCGGGCAAGAGACCGGGCGTATAAGCCGATGGTGAAAGCGAACGGAGCGCAGCGGGAGTCCGACGGGGTCGTAGTACCGCTGATCGGCGTGCAACATAACGCGCTGGGAGGGAAGGGCCCCGACTTTGGTCACGCCGATCGAGCGGGTAAGCGTCAGGGCATGGCCGGGGTGTCCCGGTCCAACGACCCCGGCGGGCCGCAGCCTGTCGTAGCCGTCGACGGGAAGCCGTCGAGGGTGAAGGTGCGAGAACTGCAACGTCGGCTATGGACTGCGGCCAAGCAGCATGAGGGTCGCCGTTTCCACGCCCTGTATGACCGTGTCCACAGAGGTGACGTGCTGTGGGAGGCGTGGGAGCGGGTCCGGGCGAACCGGGGTGCGGCTGGGGTGGATCGGGTCACCCTGGTCATGGTCGAGGAGTACGGGGTCTCCCGGATGTTGGGGGAACTCCAGGGTGCTCTGCGCTCCGGGTCGTATCGTCCCGCGCCGGCGCGGCGTGTGGACATCCCGAAACCAGCAGGTGGTAGCCGACCGTTGGGGATCCCCACGGTGCGCGACCGGGTGGCCCAGGCGGCGGCCAAGATCGTGATGGAGCCGGTCTTTGAGGCCGACTTCGAGGACTGTTCCTTCGGGTTCCGTCCGAAGCGGTCGGCGTTGCAGGCGCTGGAGACCGTCCGTAAGGCGTTCCCGCGGGGATACACCCAGGTGGCTGAGGCCGATATCCGAGGGTTCTTCGACAACCTCGACCATGAGGTGCTCATGGCCCAGGTGGCGCGCAGGGTCTCGGATCGGCGGATGCTGAAACTGGTCGGCGGGTGGCTTCGCGCAGGTGTGATGACGGCTATGGGAACTGAGCGGACGGTCGCCGGGACCCCGCAGGGCGGGGTGATCTCGCCGTTGCTGGCCAACATCTACCTGCACGCCTTCGACGAGCAGGTCCGGCGCCGTGGTCTGGGGTTGTTGGTGCGGTATGCCGACGACTTCGTCATCATGGCCCGTTCGGCCTCGCAGGCGCAGGCGGCCCTGAGGGAGGCAGGAGAGATTCTGTGGTCCATGGGGCTGGAGCTGCATCCGGACAAGACGAGGGTCGTTGATCTTCGGGAAGGCCGGGAGGGTTTCGACTTTCTTGGGCGTCACTTCCATGCCCGCATGTCGGGTCGGCTGTGGGAGCAGAAGCGCATCGTGCGCTACTACCTGCACCGTTGGCCCTCGCAGCGGGCGATGAAGCGGCTCCGGGAGAAAGTCCGGGACCGCACCGGTCGCAGCCGCGGTGGTACCAGGATCGAGTGGGTGATCGAGGATCTCAACCCGATCCTGCGCGGCTGGGGAAACTACTTCCGCACCGGAAACGCCGCCACCAAGTTCCGCCAGGTCGACGACTACGTCGTGCGCCGGCTCAAACGCTTGCTGATCAAGAAGCGCGGCCGCAACCTGCACGCCGGACTAGCCGCCCAGTGGACCGAAGACTGGTTCAACCAGCGGGGCCTGTACCGGCTCCGTGGGACCATCCGCTACCCCAAGGCTGCGTAACCATGTCAAGAAGACCATCGGTAAGCCGTGTGCGGGAAAACCGCACGCACGGATTGAAAGGGGGATGGGGAAACGGACCGGCAACGGCACCGCGCCCCTGACTACCAATGCTCGCCGTCTACGCCGCCAGCCAGAGCCCGGACGAGCCCCTGAGCGGGCTGGTCGTCGGCGAGCGGCCCGCGCCGGAGCCGCGGCTCGGGTGGTCGGTCGTCACCATCCGGGCGGCGGCCCTCAACCACCACGACGTGTGGTCCCTGCGCGGCGTGGGCCTGCCCGCCGACCGGCTCCCGATGGTCCTCGGCTGCGACGGCGCCGGCCTCGACGAGGACGGCAACGAGGTCATCGTCCACGCCGTCGTGCCGAGCGAGGGGTGGCAGGGCGACGAGACGCTCGACCCGAGGCGGACGCTGCTGTCCGAGCTGCACGACGGCACCCTGGCGGAGCAGGTCGCCGTGCCCACCGCCAACCTCGTGCCCAAGCCGAAGGACCTGTCGTGGGAGGCCGCCGCGTGCCTGTCGACGGCCTGGCTCACGGCATACCGGATGCTCTTCACCAACGCGGCGGTGTCCCCGGGCGCGACCGTGCTCGTGCAGGGCGCCGGGGGCGGCGTCTCCACCGCGCTCGTCCAGCTCGGTTCGGCCGCCGGCTACCGGATGTGGGTGACCAGTCGCGACGAGGCGAAGGGCGACCGGGCGGTGCAGATCGGCGCGGAGCGGGCGTTCGCGTCCGGGGCGCGGCTGCCGGAGCGGGTCGACGCGGTCATGGAGACGGTCGGGGCCGCGACGTGGTCGCACTCGGTGAACTCGCTCAACCCGGGCGGCACGATCGTCATCTGCGGCGCGACGTCCGGTGATGCACCGGCGAAGGCGGAGCTGACGAAGATCTTCTTCAAGCAGCTGCGCGTCGTCGGGTCGACGATGGGCACCCGCGGCGAACTGGCCCGGCTCGCGGCCTTCGTCGAGCATAGGGGGATCGCGCCGGTCATCGACCGGGTGATGCCGCTGGCCGAGGCCCGCGACGGGTTCGCCGCAATGGTGGACGGAGACGTCTTCGGCAAGGTCGTCTTCACGGTCGGCTGACGCGCAGGCTCAGGGCCTGGCCAGCTGCACCGGGGTCGCCCGGCCGCTGACGACGAGCAGCGCACGACCGGGGCCGGGATCCGTCGGCGGTGGCGTGCGCACTCCCAGCAGGTCGGCGTCCCCCGGGTTGACGCGCCCCAGCAGCAGTCCGCTGCGCCAGCGGGCCAGCTCGACGTGGACCCCCCGCGACGCGGCCAGCAGCCCGGTGGGGGTCGTCGCCACCACGAGCATCCCGTCGTCCTCGTCGAGCAGCCGGAGGATCTCCAGCAACGCAGGCTCGACCGGCGCGCCTACCGTGCCCTCTGCGTCGTCGACGAGCACGGCGAGGTCGGGGTGCGCCCTGCGCAGCGCGACGAGCCCCGCGGCGTCGCCGACCGGGAGGACACCGAGCACCCCGTCGACACCGGCCAGCGCGGACAGCGGAGACGGCGAAACGGTGACCGCGACCACCGGGCGCCCGGCGGCAGCCAGCAGGCGCGCCACCGCCGTGAGCACGCTGGACCGTCCGCTGCCCACCGGTCCGAGGACCAGAGCCCGCCGGCCAGCCTCCCGAAGCAGGAAGCCGACCGGCGCCACGTCGTCGCCGCCGACCCCGAGGAGCACGGCGTCGCGGGAGACCCGGTGCCGGGGGTCCATCATCAGCGCCGACAGGGCGAGGGAGCCGGGGAGGGGTTCGACGCGCCACGGCAGCCGAGCCGGCTCGAGACCGTCCCAGCGGTCGCGGGCCGTCGCGGCGAGGGCCGCGAGGCGGGTGGACTGCCCTGGACCGGACAGGTCCACGCAGAGCACGGCGAGCTGGACCTCCCGGTGCTCGCCGGCGTGCAGGGCCCGGCCGGGCGGCTGCCGCCCGGGGACCGCCCCGGCCGGGATCCCGGCCAGGGCGAGGTCCATCGGGTCGGGCATGGCGAGCACCAGCCGGGTCGCGAGCACGGAGGTGAGCCGTCCGAGCAACAGCGCGCGGCCGCCGGTGACGGCCAGCCGCAGCCCGGCCGCCTCGCCCTCCCGGGCCAGTCGGAGCAGGTCCTCGAGGGGGCGTCCGTGCTCGACCAGCTCGAGGCAGCCGCCCACCGCCTCCCAGCCGTCGACGAGCAGCACGAGGTAGGGCAACGCCGTGGTCCCGGTGGCCCGCGCGTGCGCGCGCTGCTCGGACAGCGACGCGAAACCGGCGCCGGCCAGTGCCTCCCGGCGCTGCGTCACGCTCTCGAGCAGGCGTGCGAGGAGACGCTGGACACGCACGACGTCGTCGTTGCGCACGACCGCACCGACGTGCGGGAGTCCGGTGAGCGCGCCGAGCGCGCCGTCGTGCACGGCATACAGGTGGACGTCGGCGGGGGACAGGTGCGCGGCGACCTGACCGGCGATGGTGCGCAGCAGGGTCGTCCGCCCGCTGCGGGCCCCGCCCGCGACGCCGAGGTGACCGCCGGCGCGCAGGTCCCAGACGAAGGGTGGCTGCGCCTGTCCCAGCGGGTCGTCCGAGAGCCCGATCGTCAGGGCGTCCTCGGCGGGGGGCAGTGCCCGGACGTCGACGACGTCGGGCAGTGGCGGCAGCCAGGGGGCCGGGACCCGGGGTATGCCGTCCGCCGCCGCAGCGGCGCAGGCGGCCTCGACGACCGCCTGCAGGTCGGTCCGGCCGGTGCCGCCGGCGGGGAGGGGACCGCCGGCCGGCCGGTCGCCGAGGGCTTCCCAGGGCAGGTCCGTCACCGTGACCCGTGCGGCGCGGAGGGGCGGAGCGGTGCCGCCGACCCGGGCCGCCTGGAACTGCACCAGCGGGGTGGCGGGGCTGCGGAGGTACCCGCGGCCGGGGCTGTGCTCGGGGATGCCGGCGGCGTCCGGACTGTCGATGACGTCGCTCGAGTCGATCCGGTCGCGGACGCGCAGCGCGACCCGGAGGCTGACGTTGGCCCGGATGTCGGCCGAGACGACGCCGGCGGGGCGCTGGGTGGCGAGGACGAGGTGCACCCCCAGGGACCGGCCGACGGCGGCGATCCGCACGACGCCGTTGACGAAGTCCGGCAGTTCCTCGGCGAGCACGCGGAACTCGTCGATGACGAGCACGAGGCGGGGCAGTCCCGGGTCCCGCGGTCCGGCGAGGGCGTGGTACTCGTCGATGTCCCTGGCCCCGAGAGCGCGCAGGAGGCGTTCCCGGCGCCGCAGCTCCGCCCTGAGCGAGACGAGCGCGCGTTGCGTCAGGTGGCCGTCGAGGTCCGTGACCACGCCGAGCGTGTGTGGCAGGCGGGCGCAGTCGGTGAACGCCGACCCGCCCTTGTAGTCGACGAGCACGAAGCTCATCTCGTCCGGCCGGTTGCCCACGGCCAGCGACGCGATGAGCGTCTGGAGCAGTTCGGACTTGCCGGCGCCCGTGGTGCCGCCGACCAGCGCGTGCGGACCGTCGCGCCGCAGGTCGACGGTGAGGACCCCGTCGACGGTGACGCCGAGCACCGCCCTGGTGCTGCGGGGCTCGCGGCGCCAGGCCTCGCAGAGCCCTCGCGCCGAGAGTCGCGCGGCGCCCACCAGCTCGACCAGCCGCGCGGTGGCCGGCAGCCGGGCCCGGGCGGTCTCGGGAGTGGCGTCCCTCAGCGGGGCCAGGGCGCGGGCGAACCGCTGCGCCCACAGCTCGCCCACCTCGTCGGCGACCACGTCCAGCGCTGGCCCGGTTCCGGCGCGTCGCACGGTGGCGGTTGCCTCGGCTGCGGCGGTTCCGGCGGTCGCGGCGCTTGTGGTGGCGGTGGTGGCGGCCGTGGCGGCGGCGGTGGCGGTGGTGGCGGTGGCGGCAGACGAGGCAGCGGGCACCGGCGCCGACGCGAGCTCGATGACCGCCCGGGTCTCCACGGGAAGCCCGGCCGTGTCCCGCTCGATGCCGATGAAGGCGAACCCGTGCGCCGGTCCGTGCTCGAGCAGCACGCTGAGTCCCGGCACGGCACGGAGCCGTTCCGTGCCGTCGAGGACCACGACCGTCCACGGTCCCGACCAGCCGCCGTCGTGGCGCTCCTCGCCGCGGGCCGCCAGCACCGCCGTGAGCTCGCTGACCCGTCGGGGGACCTGGTCGCCGCCAGCGGCCAGGACGCCGACGAGGTTGTGGCAGCCGGCTGCGGCGTCGGCCCGGTTGTGCGGCAGGTATGCCGTCCAGCCCCAGTCGCGCCCGCTCCCGGGGTGCGCGGTCAGGACGACCAGCCGGACGTCGAGGGGGGAGTGCCACGCCGCGACCTGGGCGACGAGGGCCCTGGCGACGCCGAGGGCGCTGTGACGCCGGCCCGCGACGGCGATGACACCCAGGCGGCGCAGGTCGAGGGTGACTGGCACGTCGCCGAGGAGGGGCTGGTCCCCGGTCCGCGCCGGGCTGGAGGACGGGCTGCCTACCTGGGTGGAGGCGGGCAGCGTGCCGGTGCCGACGCGCAGCTCGAGGGCGTCCGGGTCGGTGCGCTGGCGCTGCCACAGCTGCGCCTGCGGACCGGCGGCGACGCGCAGCAGCATGGCCGGGTCGGGATGAGCCTCGCGGCGCGCCCTGGCCTCCCGGGCGAGCGCGTCAGCCAGCTCTGCCTCGGCCCGGGCAAGGCACTCCCGGTACTCGCCCATCGCCCGTCCCCGGCTGCGCCGTCCGCCGCGCCGCTCGCTGAGCCAGGTGCCGATCATCAGCACCGGTGACATGAGCCCGAAAAGCAGCATCGTCGGGCTCCGGGTGACGAGGGCCAGGACGCCGGAGAGCACGAGCGGCAGGAGGATCGCCGGGACCGCCAGCGGGTTCCGGGGGGGCTTGCCGACCGGTGCCGGGAAGTCGACGACGCGGCTGGTCTCCTCGTATGGGAACCGCGGCTGGCGGTTGACCAGGAGGTGGCCGGCGCCGTCACCCGTGGCGGCGCAGGGCAGCCCCGAGGGGATGCGCAGACGCAATGTCGACCGCCCGACCAGCAGTGCGGCCCCCACCGGCAGTTCCACGGGTTCCGTGCCCACCTCACCCCCGTCGATACGGGTCCCGTTGGTCGAGCCGAGGTCGGTCACCGTCACCCGGGTGGAGCCGACCGATACCAGCGCGTGCACCCGGGAGAGCTCCGGGTCCGCCACCCGCAGGACCGTCTCGGCAGCGCGTCCGAGCCGGTGCTCCCCTGGCGGCAGCCGGAAGACGTGGCCGCAGTCGGGGCCGCCGACGACGTGCAGCTCGAGCACCCCGGCGGCCAGGCGGCGGGCGGGCAGCCCCGGCATCCCGATGGTGACCACTGCGCCGTCGAGCAGCGGAGCCGCCCCGACCCGGGCACTCGCGGAGACCGGGAGGCCCCCGGCGTAGAGGGTTGGAGGGACGGGTGGCGCAGCCTGCTCCCCGCGCCCGGGTGCCGGATCCGGCGACAGCGCGCTGGCGAGCTCGGCTGCGGTCGCCCCCTCCGGGGTGTCGACGAGCAGCTCGCGGGCCACCGGGTGCGCGCGTGGGTCTGCCACGGTCAGCCTGATCCGCACCGGCCCCCCTTCGAGCGTTTGCCGCAGTCCCCCATCAGACCCCGCGGGCGCGTGGGCGGGCCGACGTTGTCCACAGGAGGGTGTCGTCCGGGAAATAGCCGGTGGCGGGTCCAATCCGGTGCAGAGCCCGTTCCGAATGACCCGTGAGGGGCGACACCGGTACCGGCTGGGGAACACGTTCGGGACGGGGTCGGGGTCGGTCCCGTGGCTACACAACGAAGCGCCTTCTCCTCGGCGGCGGAACCTCCTAGCCGCCGCCGGTTCGGGTTGCTGGCGAGACGTCGAGCCCACGCCCGGGGCCGATGACCGCCTCACCCGAGGCGACGGCCGCCGCGGCACTACCCGTGCCGCGGCGGCTACCGTCGTCCGCCTGGTGCTCGTGGCTCCGGTGCCGTCCGCGGGATGCCCACTGACCGGCATACCTTCGCGTTGCGCGGCATACCTTCGCGTTGCGCGGGGCCCGCCGCGGGCGACAGCACCCGGGTCCGACCGCCTGTCCACAGGGGGTTCGACCGCCGAGTGCCATGCGGGCAGATTCGTTCTACTCTTGCTGTGCCGGGGGCGGTGGGGCCCTTCGGCGGGCTGGTGGGGCACGGCCGGGGGATGGGGGGCGGCGATGGACGGCGTGCGACACGTCGAGGGCGAGGTGCGCGAGCTCATCAGGCGCTCGGGTCTCGACCCGGCGCGCAGCCGCGCCCTCGTGGACCGCCTCGTCCGGGACGCCGTCTCGGACTACGACGAGCGGTCCGTGCACGGGGGGCTGCCGGCCCTGCCGGACGTGGGCGCGGCGGTCAAGACCGTCATGGACGCCGTCGCCGGCTACGAACCGCTCCAGCGCTACCTCGACGACCCCGAGGTCGAGGAGATCTGGATCAACGAGCCGACAGGTGTATTTCCGCAGGTCAGGGCGCTCTGACTGCTCTCAGTCCGCACAGAGTCCGCAGTTCGTCCCAGAGTGGCCTCAACGAGGTCCGCCGACGCCCGTCGGGTGCGGTCCTCTGCAGACGGCCACAGGTGCGAGTAGACGTCCAGAGTCGTCGACGGCGATCGATGACCAAGCGCGCGCTGCACCGTCACGACATCGCATCCGGCGGCGATCAGGCCGCTCGCGTAGTAGTGCCGCAGACCGTGCAAATGAACGCCTGACACCCCAGCTCCTTTCAAGGTGCGCTGCCACCACGCGTTGACCGTGGTTGGGGGAAGCGGGCGTCCGTCAGCGGTGAAGAAAATCCACCCCTCCGAGGCCACCCCGAACTGCGTGGTCTGAGCCGACAGGACCTTGATGAGCGACTCGGGAAGGTGCACGACGCGCTCCGACCCATACTTCGGCGTGCGGATCTCGGCAGGGCCACCCCTGCGGCGCTGCACCTGTCGGCGGACCTCCAACGAACGGCGCAGAAAGTCGACATCCGAGATCTGGATGGCGGAAGCTTCTCCAAGCCGCAGACCGGCGAACGCACACAGTGCGATGTACAACCGCATCCTGGGTTCGGAAGCCTCGTAGACTCTGGCGATCTGTTCCGCTGTGGGGATCTCCATTGCATGCTCGCGCCGCCGGAGGCGTGGGTCGAGTCCACGGACGTGGTGTGTGAAGCCGTCACCACATGATCCGGTGTTGACGAGGTTAGGGCATAGGCGCCTCGATGAGGTCGGTGATGGTGATGGGATCTCCGCAGCTGGGGCAGGGGCCG
>JAABUR0100007184.1_pt1 | contig 13271 bp, 20 predicted proteins | sample 5560091 | NCBI WGS metagenome assembly JAABUR01 (sample SAMN10711879, study PRJNA513375) | rock metagenome | isolation source: Antarctica rocks | place: Antarctica: Victoria Land, University Valley sud
GTTAGCTTTTGTGCAAGTCGCTGCGCCAGCACGCGCGGCGGCCCGCCCGCCTCCGGTGCGGAGGAGCGCAAAGCTGGGTCGCTCGCAACAGGTGGCCGCGGCGGCCGGCGCCGCCGCAAGTCGCTGTCAGCCAGCCCCCCGCAGGCCGCAGGGGCCGGGCAGCAGCCACGCACGACGCGACGGACGACGCTGGTAGGGGGCCTTCACCATTGTGCGTCGCCTGCACTCTCTGCTGCAGGGGTGCTGCATGCTGCGCTGCCGTGGTGCCGTGCCTGGCTGGTGGCGATTTGCTTGGTGCTGCAGTGCCGTCGTGCATGCGTGCCCTGCGATGGGAGGGGCCAGGGCTGCCCCTGGGGAGCATGCCTGCCTTGCAAGCTGTTCTCGTCGCTCTTGGTGGCCAAACTGCGAACCAGGCACGGCTGCGGCTGGGCCTACGCTACAGCAGTGCAACAGCGCACCAGGGCGGCGGCCCTCCCACCGCAGCCAAGGTGCAGACTGGCTTGCTGCAATCATGATGTATTTGAGTGGCATGGCCTAGCTGGTGCAGGGAAAGGGGGGGCGGCGTGCTTGGGCTGGTTGACCTGCTGCATGATAGTCCTGAGAAATCGATCAGCCAGTGCTGTCCGGCTGTACCTGAGTTGAAAGCATGCTGGCTGCCTGCGCTAGTGAGCACTGTCACCCTCCATCGCACTGGATGTTGCATGCCAGCTGTGCATCCTGTGCGACCTGCGTCAAACACACGAGCTCCCAGGTGGTATCCAGGGGAGAGTGCAGGTCAGGCATTCGGCGTGGGGCCAGCGAGAGGCAGGTGTGCCCGCGCGCTTGGCAGACCTCTTGCCATACAATGAGGCTGCACAAAGCTCTGTGGCAGGTGCTGCCGATGGTCTTGGCAGTGGCAGGCGTGCCTTGGCAGCCGTGCACGCTCTGTTCCAGCTTGTTCAGGGGGGTGACGTGTCAGTGCGAGCGTGGCCCGTTGCCAGGGGTACCCCAAAAAAGTATGTGCACAAGCGACATGCAGGGGTGTGCTTTGATGCTGTGGTATTTGCGTGAGACAGAGCGTCAGTTCTGGTCCCTGTAAAATTTCGTTGGAAGATTTCGCCCTGCTTGCAAGTGCATGACACCTGCCCTAACCTGCGAATACCCTGTGGAGGTTGTTCTCCAAGTCCAGGAATGGCTGCATAACAGCGCAGCAGAGCAGAGAGCGCAGCTGCAGCAGAGCTTGCCGGCAGGCCGCACAGCTTGAAGGTGACCGGGTTTGACACAGAGCCGGCATGTCGCACTCGGAATCGCCTGCAAACAATGCAGTAGGTCCACCCCAAAACCCGCTGATGGCCACCGTCAGCAGGTTCAGGGAACTTGTCGGCAGCGCTTTCAAGGAGGTATGTCACCCACTCCCACTTTTCAAATTCGCAACGGGGCCCTGATGTGCAAAGTCTTGTCCAGTGCTCTGTGCTACCTGCGGCTGACCTTTTGGCTGGCATGTCTATTATAGATAGAGCGTTCGTTGTGCATGTGCAGGCTACTGTTGGCCTGTGTCAGGGAGCACTTGTGACGCCTGTGTTGTCTGCCGCTTGCGCAGAGGAAACCCTGGTCGGAGCTGTTTGACAGGACAGCGTTCTCGCGGCCTGCAAACCTGGCGGAGGTGAGCGCTTTGCGCTGCGCAGAGTCCTGCGCACAGCTTGAAACACGTCCGGTGGCTCCGGGATTTGGGGCTGTCAAGCCCCGCTGCAGCTGTCTTGCGTTCCAGCCTTTGCAGCTTGCTAACGGTGTGCAAGATCTGTTCAGCGTGCAGCACAGTGCTGTGCGGTAGCTGCCATCATGTGCTGAGAAGCTGCATGCGGCCCGCCTTATGCCCCTATATATATATATCGACACTCTGCACGTGCACGCGCGCAGGCCACGCAGCGTGTGCGGAAGAACGCTGCGTATTTCCGCATTAACTACCTCATCATAATGCTCTGCGTGACCTTCATCACGCTCCTGGTCAACCCAAGCTCGCTGATCGTGCTGGGCTTCTTGACGGCCGGGTGGTCCTACCTGTTTGTCGTGCGCACGTCGCCGATCGTCATTGGCGGCAGGACTTTCAGGTGCGTCTGGCGCCGCGCTTCACTAGCTGCAGCACTGTCTTCCACTTTTCTGCTGTAAACCACCTAGTTCATACTATTTTGCTGTGCACTGCACACACAGGCGCCTGCAGCTTGAACCAGCGCCGTGTTGGTCCGTGCTGGTCTGGCGCGCTCTCCTGAGGCCCGGTCAGCTAACGATCAGGCGGCTCGCCTCCGCAGCGACCAGGAGAAGCTGATTGCGGCGTCAGGGGTGTCCGTGCTGGTGGTCTTCTTTCTGACCAGGTGCGCCGCCTCGTGCATGCTGCCTCGAGCCGCTCGCTCGCGTCTGCAGGGATGCACCATATGCTGATATGGTTGACGCATGCTCGGCTTCCTGTCTGGCTTGGGACAGGGCCGTTAAGGCACAAGGGCTGTTTCCCTGCAAAGATGAGCCAGATAAGCAGTCTGCCTGGAGAGGCCCTGCGTTGGACATAAAGCTCCCAGCGCCTGCGCCTGAGCAGACTACCGGGCGGGCGTGCACCACGTGAGGTTACGCGGCAGCGCCTGACACTTGATGAGCGCGCGCGCGCAGCATCGGCGTGGTGCTGGCCACCGCGCTGGGGATCAGCGTGGCCGCGGTCGCAGTGCACGGCTCGCTGCGCACGCCCGATGACCTGTTCACTGATGAGCTCGAGGTGCGCGCGCGGCTCACCCCTGACCAGGGTAGCCTAGGGCCCACCATGTCAGCGCCAGGAAAGCGTTGGCAAGCATGGTAGGGCGGGAGGTGCGACCCTAATTTTCCCATATGACCTGAGCCATGGCAGAGGCCATGGGGCAAGGCTGCGATTTGTACGCTGTATGGGGGGCGCTCCCACTTCACGTGCGCCTCTGCACGGGGTGCTTATGGGCCCCCTCCAACACTGACGGGGCCCACATCAAGTGGTGGCTTTGGCAGCAGTTGCTGCTGTGAGCCGTGCCAAGGGTGCTGACATGGCTAGCAGCGCCTGTCCAGCTGCGCGCTGCTGGGGTAGGCCGCAAGAGGGCAGTGTGTTCATGCCGTGGCAGTGGGCGTAAACGGCAGTGGGCGTAACAATGACGTGCTGGCCGTGCCTCCAGCCACATGCATTGTGCGTCGTAGTGGGTGTGCGCCGCATGCCATGCAGGGCCAGCAGCCCCTTGACACTAGCATGCGCAGCTTGCCTGGACGCCTGCGCTTGTTGTGGGCTTGCCGGAAAGCCCTGGCCGTCTGGCGAGGCAGCGAGTGAGGCAACAGCGCGCTATGCATGTGCGAGGGAGAGTGTGAGCCGCCAGCCCTGCGTACCGCAGCATTGAGTGGATCTCGCCTGTTCCGACGTGTGTCAAAGTGTGTCACATGGTCATTGCCCGTGCCGGCTGGTGAGGCACCTGCGCGCGGCGTTGCGCAGGGCCAGCAGCCCGGCCTGCTAGAGTTTGTGACCGCGCCGCTCACGGCCATTCCTGGGCCGTCGCCCACCCAGCCGCCGATCGCAGCGGCGGTGTAGGAGCGGCGCGCGCTCCTACCGGGTGAGGCCGCGTGCCACCTCGGGCCCGGGCATGGGTGGGGCAGCTGTGCGCATCCAGACCTAGCCTGGTGGCGGCGGGAAGGCGGCAGCGAGCGCGCGTCCGCGCCGCGCCTGGCGCAAGCACTGGCGCTGGCGGGTCACGAAATGGGCCTAGCGCGCAGGGGCCGAACGGCGGGCTGCTGGGCCTGTTCAACCCGCCCCGCCCGAACAGCGGCCACAACGCCGTCTGAGCGGCCGGGAGGAGTGGCGCTGCCTGCGGCCGCTGCGCGCGCGCGCGCGGCCTGCCCTGCGCGCCGGCCGGGGCGCGCGCCCAGCACAGTGCCGCTGGGCTGCGGGGTTGCGTGCGCGGACCGCGCCGCGTACATGCGGCATGCATGCCGCCTGAGGGGCCGTGTCTGTCGGCGAGGGGGGCCGCCGGTGGGTTGCAACCGTCAGCGGACACGATGCATGCGCTGCGGGCCCGGCTGGACAGGCGCGGCAGGCCGAGACGCGGCTGATCGCTATGAAACCAGGCGCAACACCTGGAGCGGGTGCAGCACGAAAGGGCGGCGGCGATCGCTGCGCCTGCGCTTGCCCGGGGCACAGTCATGGGGCGCGCTGGCGAGGCTGAGTGCGTTCAAGTGGGAATGCGCTGGTGTTTGCGCTCCCGTCCGGGACATGGCGGCGTGCGAGGATTCCAGCCTGTGGCGCACGCGAGGGTCCCCGTGCCTGTGCCCCATCTGGCAGGCCTGGGGTGTAGCATGCACTGGCAGGCTTCCTGCATCCCCTTGCGCTGTATGCAGAGCACCCTACACTGGGACGCAATGCGCCCGACCTGAGCACAGCGCATGTCATCTGTGTCATGAGCGGGCTTACCCGCGAGCACTCGTGTGCAGCGCCTTTCAAGCTGCGCCTGTCTGTGCGACGCTCCATCCCATGTGGAGGAGGCGCAATTGGGCTGAATATCAGAGTGGGTGTCATCGCGTCAGAGTGGGATGTCGCCGCATCAGGATAACGCCGCTGTGATTCATGCATGCGCACAGCAAGGTGTCAGCTGTGCTTTGTGCTGCTGGTATGCCCTGGCCATGTGTACGTCACCAGTCCTGAGAGCAAGGTCATGTGCTTTCCGTGAGCATTCCAGCGCTCCAGTGCTCGCAAGTTGTCCTGTAACATTGCTCAGTACAAGGTGTGTACAAGGTGCCCAGCACGCACACCAGGCAGTCCTTCCTACGCTCCTCAGCAGAAAAAGAGGTCACGCGGAGCGTGCTATGTGAAATGAACAAGTACATTTCAAAGAAACACATACTTCGGAACTGATATAACTTCAACCTGACACCGCGCCCGCATACACAGATGGGTAGGCTTGACCAAAACCTGTGCCCAACCTGCACCAATCAAATATGGGCAGACGTCCTAACCTACCCAAACCCCTTGGCGCGGGCGCCGGAGCCGCCGGCCGCGGCTCGCCGCGCGGCCCGTCGCAGCCTGCCCGGGGCGCGCTCCGCGCTGTCACCCCGGCCGCGCTCGCCATCCGCACCACCCTCAGCGCCCCGCTTGCGCGCATGCGCGCTCACCGTCGCGCCAGGCGCCTCGCCGGCGTCAATGCGCGCCAGCTCCGCGGCCACTGCGTGCTCCACCTGCAGCGCGGCAGCGCACCTTGTGAACCCTCCCCAAGCCCAGCAGAGTTATGCAATGCAAGCAATCAGCCACAGCTCGAGGAGCAGAGGCAGCGGACGCGCGGCGCGAGCGACACTCACGGCCTCCCAAGCCCAGCATGCGGCGCGCCAGCGCCCGCAGCAGGGCGCCCCGGGCGTGCGTCGCGCCAAAAAGCAGGCGGCCCGCCCCGCTGCCGGCACACATACCCTAACGCGCGTGCTGGAGCCGCCGGGCGCACCTGCGGCGTGAGCTCGCGGCCGGACGCGCGCACATGCGCGACGATGTGCGCCGGCCGGTAGCCCAGCACGCGGCCGACCAGCGCCTGGTAGAAGGCCGAGCCGGCGACCAGCGCCGACTGCGCGCCGAGCGCCGCGAGTGCGGCTGCGCGCGCAGCGCAGCGCGCCGGCGCGGCCGCGTGCACCACCGCCGTGAGGCCCAGGCCCCTGCGGCGGCGGCATGATAGAGATGTTGCGGGCGGCGCTGATGCCCATCAAGGCCTTGCCTGCTGCCAGCAGGTATCCCGTCTGGGGCCCGCCCTGCAGCGTACCCGAGCCCCAACGCCGCACGACCACCGCAAGGTCCGTGTCCTGCTCTGGCACTTACATGCATGCATTGTCAAGCTGCGCTCAACCCCAGGACCCCCGCGCCGCACGGCAGTGCACCGCCCTTACGGCTGACAGGCCTGGCTCGCTGCGGCAAGCGGGGCGCGCCCGGCCGCGCGCGACATGACCACGCCAAACGCCGGGTCGCCCGCCAGCGCCGCCAGCTGCCCGGCCACGAACGGGCGCAGCGCTGGCTGCCGCGCCCGCGGCGTGCCCTGCACAGGCACAACCCTGCATCTCTGCATACATGTTCTTCTTGCACATGCTCTCCATGCAGCACACAACGTGATTCCAACATGAATCCCCAGCTTGGACAGGACCATAGCTGGGGCTTCCCGGGATGCGCTGTCACACATACGCAGCTGCACTTTCTTTCACCCTCTGGGGGAAGGCCGGCGCTCTAAAGCCTGCATGCAGGGCGGCGCGCAGCGCCCCAGCACCACAAGCAGCACATGCACGTCAGTGCCAGCCCGCGGGACATCTTCCAGTTCGGGCGCTGGCGGCGCGCGCTGTCCCGGTTGCCCTGCGTCCGCGCTCCCGGCCGCGCTGCTCGGCACCGGCGGCGGCTGTGCCAGCGCGGCGGGCGCCGGCGGCCGACGCGCGGCCCGGGCGCGGGGCGGCGCGCACCGCCCAGCCGACGTGCAGCTGCGTCATGACGACCTGCCGGCGGCCCGCGCGGAGCGCCACCAGCTCCCCGGCCTCGAGCACCGCCGTGTCCAGCGGCGCCGGCGGCGGGTCCCCAGGCCCTGCGGCCCGCGGCCGCGTGCATGCCAGAGTGCCGCGCGCTGCCGGGGTGCAGGACAAAGGCAGGTGGCCAGCATGCTCTGGATAACAGCGTGCAGCAAGTGTAGGTGCAAGCCTTACATGAAGGGGTGCAGCAAGGGGCGGCCACCCAATGCAGATGCTGACCCTGGCGCGCGCGCCAGGGTGCGCGCTCGCGCACCCGTGCCGTCGCACCACACGCCCGGCACGCGCGCGACGTCGTCGTGCAGCCGGCGCAGCGAGTAGGCGACGCGCGCGCCGCTGACACGCAGGCCGTGCAGGGCGGCCGACGGCGCCGCCGGTTCCAGGGCCTGGGCGGAGGCGGCGGGCGCATGCGCAGGCGTGGCCTGCAAGCCGCGCAGCGCGGCCGCCCACCCCGGGTAGGCCTCGAGCCAGGGCTCGCCAGGGTCGGGGTGCCACCCTGCCGGCGCACGCGCGCCGGTGAGCAGCGCCGGGCCGCCAGCGCGCGCGCCGCGCTGCGTGCGTCCGCTCCGCAGACAGCGGGGGATGCAGAGCTCCCGGGTGCGCAGACGCGCGGTGCTGCGTGCGCCATGGCAAGCGTAGTAATGCGCATGGTTCCCATGTATGCATGATGAAGCCACAAACCCCGAGTCGGCGTGTTCAGCAGCCGGCCTGTACTTGCCTACACGGCAGACCCACCCAGGCCCTTGCTGGGTGCCGGAGCAGGGCATGTCCGCCATTGCGTGGGGCCTCGGGCCGGCCTGCTATTTGTTGGGGGCTGAGCTGCGCCTGCGTAAGCATGCGGCGCGCCTGCATGGTGCAGCACGAAGCGCCCCGGCCCGTCCGCGCGCAGCTCCAAGCGTTCTCCGCAGCAGGCCGCCACCAGGGCCGGCTCTGCAGCCCGCGCCGAGCTGCCGCCGCCGACCGCGCCGCCGCCGCCGCCGTCGGGGTCCGCGCGGGTGCTGGCAGCCCCAGGGGCCTGCCGCCATGACCGGGCCTCTGCGGGGCCTGGAGCCGGTGGCGTGTCCGGCCGCCGCCGCCGCTCGAGCACCTCCAGCCACAGGGCTTGGCCGCCCGCAGCGGCGGCGACCAGCAGGTCCCCGGCTTGCGCGTCGGCCAGCGGCCTATCCACGCCTGCAACCCCCCCGCACAGCCAGAACGTCTGGAGATTGCTGATGACAACGTGTGAGCAGGTGCGCGTCGGCCAGCGGCCTATCATGCCTGCAGCTCACCCCCACCGGCAAAAGCCAGAACGGTTGGTGGCTGCTTCTATGATGACGTGTGAGCAGGTGCGTGAGCAGGAAGACTGATGCAGGCACAGGCGCAGTCCGTGCCTGAGAGCTGTGAGTGCGTGTCGGACGGCCGGAGCGGCTGGCTCGCTGCGTGTGTGGGCGCCGGCGCCACACGCTGCTGTGCTGCCCGCCGCGTCCTGCACATGCACAGGCATTGGCGATGTAAGCTTGCAGCACAGTGTCATACCGGCACTGGGCCTTGGAACGTGGCCACCAGCGCTGAGCTCTCTCTGCACGCTCACCTGCGGGGAGCGGTGTGCGCATGCGACAACAATGCCTTGCCCAGCGGGGTGGTCGCCCCGCCTGCGCTGGCAGCCCACCTCCTTTGCATGATAGGCCTCAACGCTGCACAGAAAAGCAGAGTTTTGGAGTGACTACGCACATCCATCAGGGGAGCAGTTGAGGAGGGCCTTGGAGGGGCGGCCAAGCTACCTCCCAGGAGGCTTCCAGCTACAGGCTGGGGGGCAATAGCAGTCTCTTGTTCTTCCAGCCGGGCTGTGGCCAGTCCTAGCAAGGTCGGGGCTATAAGAAGTTTCTCCGCTGCACCTTGCGCTGCACCAGCCAGGCGCCGCGCCGCACGCTCTGCACAGGGAGCGACCCGGCAGCTGCATATGTACCCATCAGTGTCGCTTGGCGGCGGTGCTCCGCCTAGCGCAGCCGCAGGCAGCTACTACCCCACAGTCGGGCAGGTCGCCGCGCCGCGGGCGGGCGCGGGCGCCAACGGGCCGGGCAGCTATGGCGGGCCGGCCGGCCCGGCGGCGGCGGGGTCGCCCACGCAGAACTTCCCGCTGCTGCGCGTGCAGATTGCGGAGCAGTACCGAACGCTGCCGCCGGTGTGCGCCCGCGAGCACCTCAGCTGGCTCGCTTCCTCGCGACACCTGTGCACAGCGCTGCCTGCCTGCACTGCAGCGTGATGCTTTACAGCGCACTGCGAATGCAGCGCAAGGTGCGTGTATGGTCTGAAGCAGGGCCTGATGGAGTGCGCAGCGGCCCTGCGTGCCGCACGTTGCTGCCAAGAGAGCGCCTTGCAGGTCCTCGCAGCACACTGGTGTGCCATGGCTGACATAGAGCTGACCGTACGGTGGCCGCGCCCCAGGTGCTGATAACGCCAAACCTGGCAGACCAGGTGCCCCGCCAGCAGTTCTCCTTTGACTTCGACGTGGAGCGGGCGCTGGTCTCGGCGGACCAGCGGGCTGGCGACGGCGCGGAGGCGCCGGACGCGTCCTCGGCAGCACAGGCGCGGTTGCTAGGCTCGTTTGTGGCGCGTCTTTCACTGGTGCCTGCCAGTGTGCCCCTTAGCAGTCTCTCAGCACCGCGCCTGCATGACGAAAGGATCTGCCAGAGAAAGAGGCACCGGACGCGTTCTCGGCAGCACAGGCGCGCTTGCTCAGCCTGTCTGTCGCGCATCTTTCCCTGGCGGATCCTTGGTTATGTAGGCGCGGTTCTGGTGGTGCTGCTAAGAGGCACACTGGCAGGGGCAGGGCACCGAGCAGCGCAACGCTCGGTGCACACCTGCACGGTGTAGGACTAGGTGGGCTGCAGCAACAGGAAAGCGTTGGCTCATGAGTTGTGAGCTGAAAGCGGCGTACTGAGAAAGAGGTATGCGGCCGAGCGCGAGCAGGCCGAGCACACAGTGAGGTGCACAGCTGGCGCCTCGAGCTCAAGCATATGTTGCGGCAGCGCGCTCTGCGCGGGAGTGTGAGGCGGTGGAGGACTCCCGCGCGCAGAAGCGAGATACCAGCCATGCGCTGAACACACACACTGCCACTGCTGCCCCTGCGCTGACGGCAGCGCGGCGCGCGCGCAGGTGGAGGACCCATGGGCGCCCGCGCTGGCGCAGGCGGCGGAGCGCGGGGCCGCGCGCGAGGAGGCCGCAATGGCACTCGCCGTCCTGGGCACGGCCGCCGCGCAGGAGAAGGTGCGGGGCGGGCCCGGCAGGGGAGGGTAAGCGACGCAGGGAGGCAGCGCATTTCAGCTTTTCAGAGAGCGGCCCAGCGTATCTGGATGTGATGGTGTTGCGCTCTTGCACGGCGGCTGAGCGTCTGCCGGGCGTATGGCTAGGCATGAAAGGAGAGTCTCGTGCGCAGCAGCGCGCCGGCAGGGACAAGCTTGCAAGGGTGACAGCTATGAGCCGCCATGTGCGGCTGCGCACCGCGATGCTGGGCGGCATGCTGCTCGCCCGCGGGCTGTTAGAACTGAGTCCACTGCAGAGAGGACGAGGTGATGTATGTGAGATGGAAGCATCCCTGCCCGGGGTCTGAGCGTTCTGAAGGTGGGTCCTCGTGGCGGTGTGCACGGTCATCTGACCAAAGCTTGTGTGCGGCGCTACCGTGGATACCACATGGGCGCTCCTCTCAGGTATGCAGATGTTGCGCATGCGCACGCTGGGCTTGGTTCAGCCACTCTAAAGAAGGAATACATGTGTGTGCAGTGTGTGCTGTGTGTGCGCTGACTGTGCGCTGCGCCGCGCCAGGTCGCCGCCTGGTGCGAGAGCTACCGGGCCCTGCGCGCGATGGGCTTTGGCCCCGCGGCGGCTGGCGGCGCGCTGACGCTGCACTCGGACAGCCTGGCCGACGCAACCGAGGCCTGCCTGTCCGCGCAGTAAGCAGTAGGTGACTGAATGGAATGCCTATTGAGGCTGTACAGCTGTCTGCTGCAGCGCTGTGCGCCCGTCAGCCTGTCTGCATCAGCAATAGAGGAGGAGCTCTGCCCTGCCTTCCCGCATCCCCGCCGCGCAGCGTCTCACACGGCAGCTGCTGCGGGCCAGCGGCACGAATGAAGCTGATCGTGCAAGTAGACGGGCTTGCTGTCTCTCATTGCTGCGCCCTGCGCGTCACCGTCGCGTCCTGTAATTTGTGAGCGCCGGGTGTCGTCCACCTGCGTGCCTGCGCTCAAGGCTGGACCGGACAGGAAGCCAATGCACAGCGCTGCGTGCAGCTACAGTCGGGCGCGCACAGTGCCGCCCTCTGGTTCCCTTCGCCTGCAGTCACCCGGTGCGCATGCGTCTGCGGCAGCAGGCCGCGCCGCGCCGGCCGCGACCACGCCGGCGTCCCTGAGCGCCGCCACCAGCGAGTCCACGTCCGCCTCCGAGTGCGCGGCCGACAGGCTGATCCGCAGCCTGCGCCCGCAGCATGCAGACTGATTCAGACAGAACGCAACAGGCATAAGGCTTCACCGCAGCACAGCCATCCATGCAACCTGAACCTGCGAGTCCGCGGTGCGGCGGGCCAGCTGCAAGCCTGCATATTGCTAGATAGACCCCCATTAGAAGGAGAACCACCATCATGGCAGGATGAAGGCGCTATGCGCCGCAGTCGCACACAGCACACACGGCTGTGCCGCCGGCGGGCATGCCTGGAAGTGCCCGCGGCGACGGTGGGCGGGCGGATGGCGGGCACGTGGAAGCCGCGCGCGAGCAGCGCGGCGGACGCGGCCAGCGCGTCGGCCTCCCGCCCGATCACTAGCGGCACGATGGGGCTGGCCGCCGCCACGCCTAGGCCCGCGCCCAGCCGCGCGACCAGCCGCCACAGGTGCCGCCGGCGGCCCGGGTCCTGGCAAGGTCAGGGTTAGGGTTAGCCCATGCGACCAGCCGCCACAGGTCCCGCCGCCGGCCCGGGTCCTGGCAGCCACCATGCAGGCTGTGTTCAGACAGGCGCTGATGACCCAAGCGCGCATGTTGGCTGAGGCAGCGGGCACATCGACCTCGCGCTCGGCAGCGAGCGGCAGGAGCCGGGGTGGCTCCGCCATAACCTACTTCGCGCCTCGCCGCGCCCCTGGCAGCCACCAGTAATGCTGCCTGCACAGTCTTCTGCCGGGCGCCGGCGGCGCGGGGAGGACGTGTTCTGTGTCCCTAGGAGGTCCCAGGATGCCTGAAACCAGCCTTGGCACCTAGCACGCCATCAGCTGAAGGCCTAGACATTTGACACTGGACAGACACTCAGGGCAACCAGATAGCGCCTGTCGCCCGCCCTCATGGTGTACAGCGTGGCCCAACGATGGCTGGTTCACTACTAGAGCAGAATTGCCAGAAAAATGCTCGTGCAGGGCGCCCGCCTCGGCGGCGACGCGCAGCGCGGCGGACGCGGCCGCGACCACCGGCGCCGGCAGCGCCGTCGAGAAGACGCCCGGCCGGCCGCGCGTGACGAGCAGCGCGCGCAGATCTGCGCGGCAGGCGACAAAGCCGCCGTGCGCGCCGGCCGCCTTGCTGAGCGTGCCGATGTGCACGTCCACCTGGTCCGCCACACCGGCCGCCTCCGCCGCGCCGCCGCCGCTGCGCGCGGCCACCGAGGCGTCGTTCGCCGACACACGCGGTGTGGTCTGGCATACATGGACGAGGTCGGTCTGGAATGGGGATGGGAATGGGAAAGATTCATGGGTCAAACATATAGTCCTGACCATGCCAGCCACCAGCTTCGCCTGGTCTGCAGCGCCCGCCGCCGCCGCCGCGCCCCCTGAGCAAGCGCCTGTCAGCAGTCATGCCGCCCGCGTAGCATGCAGATGACCATGGCCTGGGACGCGCACTGCTTGCCGCAGACCAGGGTCGCGTGCGCCTCGTCGATAGCCAGCAGGAAGCCGTGCCGTAGGCGCAGCTCCGCCAGGCCCGGCAGGTCCGCAAAGTCGCCTGCCGGCCATGCAGCTGCCAGCCTTGGCGAGCGAGCAAACTCGAAAGCAAGCTGCGGGGTCGGTGAGGCGCAGCATGTGCCGCGTGGCAAGGGCTGCTGCGAGCGCTGCTCCCGTGACAAGAACTCAAACTAGGTTGATGCAGTGCTTTGGAAGCTTGACGAGACTGACAAGGGAATGTGCGCCTGCGTCCCCGCTGCCCGACATGCGCGACGAGCTGCGAGGCAGCGGGCCGGGGCCGTGCAGCCGGCGCGCTGCGGCGCGGCCGGGCGCGCGCCGTCCATGCTGAAGAGGCTGTCGGTAATGACCAGGCGCCGGCGGCCGGGCGGGCAGGCCACGAGCAGGCGCTCCAGGTGCGCGAGGTCGTTGTGGCGGTACACGCGCACGCCCGCGCCCGCGCGCGCCGCGAGCCGCGCGCCGTCGATGATGGACGCGTGGTTCAGCTCGTCCGAGAACACCACGGCGCCCGCGTCTGCGGCCGGGCCAGGCGGGGCTTGTGACTCAGGGCCCCACGCTGTGAGGCAGGGCCTCACACCATGAGAAGGCTCAGGGTTTAGCGGGATATGCTGACGCTGCGTCGCTGCGCAGACCTCGGACGCCCTGAAAATGCGCGCCGCGCACGCCCGGAACACAGGCCCGTGCAGCCAGGCTGCCAAGCCGGCGCGACGCCGCCGCAGGAGGAGTACGGCATGCAGGATAGGGTTAGGATGTATCCTACCTTACCCTAACCCTACCCTACCCTAGCCTAGCCTAGCTATCCTGGGCCGCACCGCAGGCCAGCGCCGATACAACGGCCAGGTTGGCCGCAAAGCC
>JAABUR0100007185.1_pt1 | contig 13270 bp, 18 predicted proteins | sample 5560091 | NCBI WGS metagenome assembly JAABUR01 (sample SAMN10711879, study PRJNA513375) | rock metagenome | isolation source: Antarctica rocks | place: Antarctica: Victoria Land, University Valley sud
CCAATGCACTGATTGTCCGCAGGGTTTTCGGTTTGCCTGTTGACAAAGCGCACTGACATAGGGTACGGTATGCCCAAGCGAATTGGGGTGTACACCGCACCTGCCATAGTTGCCCGCGAACGGCTAATTCGCGGGCAACTCTCGTTTGTGCCACAAGCGCCCCGGTGGTCACGGGGGCGCAGGATGGCTTCTTGGCACTATACGCGCCCCCCTGTCCGTTCACAAGCCCCCATGCAAAGTGGGGCGTTGTTGCCGCTAGGCTACTCGATCCCCCGCCGTCCAACCCGAGTATGACGCGCCACCAAGAGCGGCGTGGCGATGACTGTCCGCCCCCGTACGCTGCGTTCCTTGGCAAAACGGACGATTCCATCTCCGCGCCCGTTCGCCCAGCGTGGAGGGTTTCTGGCATGATTGGAGCTGGGTCGCTATCGGGGACATCAGGTACCACGAGGCGCGCTTCTAATGCGTCGACGCGTTCAAGGGCGCGGTCGCGCTCTCGCTCGGCAACCTGGCGATAGGTCCGCTCCTGCCCCAACATCTCGCGCACCGGGAGGTGAGGGAACGTAACAACCGAATTAGGGCCATGAAGAGCAATGGAACAGAAAGTCGGGGTTAGGGCGTCGGGAGTCTCTCTCATGCAGCTGGATAGCCAGCCGATCCCCTGCATACCGGGGAATCAAGCGGGGCGATCAGTCCCGATGGAGTCAAATCGCGCCGTGAAACCCAAGGGAACCTCCCCGCAACCTGCGACCCCGTCAAGCGTCCCGACGACTCCGCCACGTTGTCCGGGATAAGGACGGGTATCGTGAGCATTCCGGCGTAACCCTCCCGGCATCACTGCTTCTTCGCGCTGATTAGCGAACCGTGTCGGTTGAGATTACTATGGACAAAGGACAGGAAACGGGGCTTACCCCGACTTTCTGTTCCGTTGCTACTTGGACCCCAATTAACGGTCAATAGGTCTTGGCATACTGCTCGATGGGTAGCACCCCAATGAACCGTGGACGGGGGCGAAGTTGAAAAGGAACGGGTTCTGCGGCACTCTTGACTGAGATCTGACGTCAGCAGGAGGAGCCGCATGAACCCGCAAGGACAAGTCTGCCACAATCCGCAGTGCTGGGTCTATGGACGGCGCGGCGCGGGAACGATCGTCATCCACAGCCGCAAGGAGCGGCGGTATCAGTGCAATCGGTGTCGCAAGACCTTCAGCGCGACGACGGGGACGGCACTCTACCGCATCCACAAGCCCCATGTCCTCGTCGCCATCGTCATCACGCTACTGGCGTATCGCTGTCCGCTGCAAGCGATCGTCGCCGCCTTCGGGCTCGACGAACGCACCGTCGCGGACTGGCAAACACGCGCGGGCAGACAGGGTGAGCGGGTGCATGCACACATCGTGCAGGCGGGGCAGGTGACGCTGGGACAAGTGCAGGCGGACGAACTGCGGGTGCGGATCAGGAGGGGTATCGTCTGGCTGGCGACGGCGATCAGCGTGCCGAGTCGCCTCTGGCTGGGCGGGGAGGTGAGTACCCATCGGGATCGCACCTTGATCCGTGCGCTGCTGCTGCGGGTGGCGGCGTGCGGCCCGGTCGCGGGGCTGCTGCTGTGTACCGACGGACTGAGCAGCTATCCGCGCCAAGCGGTGCGCGCCTTCCGGCAGGCGGTGCAAACCAAGCGGCGGGGTCGCCCGCCCCTTGTGCTGCCGCCGGGGGTGCTGATCGCCCAAGCGATCAAGCGCTACGCCAAGCGACGGCTGCGCGCGGTGGAGCGGCGGATCGTACGCGGCGGCGCGGCAGCGGTGGCGGCGATGCTGGTGGCGACGCAGGGGAAGGCGACAGCGGTGGTCAACACGGCGTACATCGAACGGCTGAACGCGACTTTCCGCGCCCGCCTCGCCCCGTTGGTGCGGCGCTCGCGGGCGACGGTGCGTCAGGTGGCGACGCTGGAGTGCGGAATGTGGTTGGTGGGGACGGCCGACAACTTCGCCACCCCGCATCGCAGCCTCAATGGACGCACCCCGGCGCAGGTGGCGGGGCTGACCGATCATCGCTGGACAGTGCAGGAACTGCTGACCGTCCCGGTGCCGTTACCGACCGTCAAACGGCGGGGACGACCGCCGAACTGGCTGCGGGAGATGACCCGTGCTGCCTGACCACGGTTTAGTGAGGTAACTACCTCGCTCCGCATCGCCGCTACTTCCCCGCTAATATCCGCATCCACCAGGGCCACCGTTGCTTCGGGAATACCTCAGGCTCACGTTCAGCGCCTGCAGAAGCGGCGTGTGGTGACGTCGGGCCTCCTGCTTGCTCAAGTGTCTCTATGCGCCGTTGCAGCGCATCCCGCTCAGCGGTGAGCATTCCGTTCTCGCGTTCAAGTGAGCCGATCCGCTCCACAAGCGGGAGCACCCATTCGTCCATCACGGCGGTGAGTTGCGCCCGTGGCGACGTGGCAACTCCTGTGGCAACGTACTCGGCAATCTTGCCATCCTTGCGATCCTCGGTCGTGGCATTGCCATCGATCTTGCCAACCATCGCGGCCAACCGCATCACATCATCCAGCCGCACGAGTTTCCCGGCATGGCCATTGATTACCGCGACTTTGCCACGGACAACCCAATGGCGCAGGGTGCGACCAGGCACCCCACTCGCCTCGCTGGCAACCTTGATGGCAACGTAATTGGCAATGTTCTCGGCCATGTTGCCATCTTGCCATAGGTGTACGTACATTTCAAGTGTCACCTGTTTCCGCGCTATGTCGCCCTATCTGAGCAGTCCGCTCATTATGTCAATGAGCGGTCGGCGGTTCCCCCTCCCGGCTAATCGGGTACCATGTGCGTGCGGTGACAAAAAGCGCGAGAGGCGGCACCAATGAGCAGTAGGATTAACCATGTTAGCCGTTCCAACGATCCAACTGGCGACGTGCCCGCCCCCACCCTCCGCGCCCTGCTGCGCGCCGTCCATGACGCCGCGGTTCTCTACGTCGCCTTCCCCCGCCTCCAGCGTGCCCTGGTCGTTGATCCCCGCCCCGGAGAGCCGGAATATCCTGCGGTGCTCGTCGCCACGCTGGCGTTCGGCGCGGGCGGGCAGGCGGCGGCCGTCGAGAATCTGCGCCCCGGCCGGCCGCTGAGCGAACGAACCATCGCGGTGACGTGGGGTGGCTCGACGCGCGCCTTCGCGGAGCAGGGCGTCCTCCCAGCGATCCTCAGCCGCCTGCCCACTGGCTGCGAGAAGCAGACGATGGCGGCGTTCGAGGAGTTGCGGGAGGCGGAGCGCGGGGAAGCGCCTACCCTCGCGCGCGAGCGGACATCCTTCAACGAGAAGCTCGATGGCTGAGGCGCGCGACGCCGTGATCGGCGAGTCTGAGGGTTATCCGATTCTCTACCACATGAACCAGACGCGCCCGAGCGCCGAGCAGTTGCGTGTGCGTCGCGAGGCAGCCGTCGGGCAGCCCTGTTTCATCGTGCTGATGGCGGCCTGGCTGTCGGACCCGCGCGGCGCACTGCGGGAGGCGCAAGGAGCGCGCCGGGGAACGCCATGACCAGCAAGTATGATGGCCTCGCCGACCACCTCGCGACAATCGGCACGCCAATCGTGACGATGACCTTTGCCGAGGTGGAGGCGATCGTCGGGCCGCTCCCCGAGACGGCGCGTCGCTCGGTGGAATGGTGGGGCGTCACGGTCTCCGGGCGCTACACCAATGCGCATGCGCTCGGATGGTGGCTCGCCGGGTACGTCGCGGACCGTCCCGACTTCGCCGCCCACACCGCCACCTACCGGCGGCTGGCGCGGTGACCGTTCGCCGCGAGCTATCACCGCCACCGTTGATCCCCCGTCATCGGGGGCTCGTCGTCTTCTGCCGCATGGCCTCCACCTTCCACGTTGATACGGGTACACAGCGGCGCACGGGGCGCGAAAGGGCGGTGCCCCACCGCACGTCGCAGCCCGCTGTGGTCGGGGTGTGGCCCCGGCGTGGCGGCGAAGAGCAAGGCATGTGCGGCGCTTCGCTTGCACGACCTTGCCGGGGTGTGCCCCGGACCCCAGCACGGCGTGCCGACGGTGCGGAACGCCCCGCCGCATGGTGCAAAATGAGCGCACGGACGCCTCTCCTATCGCGATGCCGACGCGCGCCGAATGCCTGTTACCCCCTTGCGCCCTGGTAGGACGGCTGTGCTAGACTGTCCGTACATTACATAACGTGTCGGTCGGTGCCCCGATCCTCACGTTTGACGAGAGCGCACGGAGGGCGCGATGTCATCGTCCTCATCCCCTCGGACAACTTCACCCCCCGGAATCCCCGTACCGCCCGTGGCAACGCTGCGGACGCGCACGATCAGCGTGCGGGTGAACGCGGCGGAGTACGCGGCGTTGACCACGCGCCGGGACGCCGCCGGCATGCGGGAGATGGGGGCGTATCTGCGGACGGCGGTGCTCGCCCAACGCCCCCCGCAGGCCGTGGTGCCGGTCGTGAACCGGCAGGCGTGGCAGGAGCTGGCGCGCACGGCGAGCAACCTCAACCAGCTAACCGCGCATCTCAATGCGGGGAACCTGCGCGACCCACCCGGCGCCGCACCGCTGCGAGACGTGCTGACGACCCTCACCGCAGAGGTGCGGCTGCTGCGGCTCGCGCTCCTGGGGGTGGCGCCGGAGGAGCGGGAGGATGCGCCATGATCCAGAAGGCGCAGATCGGGCGGGGGTTCCGGGGGGTGCTGACCTATGTCTTCGACGCGAGCGCCGAGCGCGGCCATCACCGGGCACGGATCGTGGACACGAACATGGCGGGGGAAACGCCGCGCGAGCTGGCGGCGGAGTTCGGCGTCTTCCGGCGCCTCAATCCCGACCTGACGCGCGCGGTCTATCACTGCTCGCTGCGGCTGCCAGCGGAGGAATGGTTGCCGCAGGCCGACTGGCGGGAGTTCTGCCGGGACTACCTCGCGGCGATGGGGTTCGGGGCGTCGCCCTATGTGGTGGTGCAGCACGCAGACGACCATGTCCACATCGTTGCGTCGCGCGTGCAGTTCGATGGGCGCACCGTGCCGGATAGCAACGACCGGTGGCGCAGCAACCGGGTGATCCATGCCTTAGAGGAGAAGCACGACCTGGCGCACGCCCGCGATCCGGAGCGCGCACGAGCGCGGCAGCCACAGGTGAGTCGGGACGAGGTAGCGCTGGCGGCGCGGGTGGGGGAGGTGCCGCCGAAGTTCGTGCTCGCGGCGCGGATCGACGCGGCGGTTGCCCACAGCGACGGGACCCGGGCGGGGTTCGACGCAGTGCTCGATCGCTTGGGAGTGACGACGCACTGGAACATCGCCCGGACGGGACGAGTGCATGGGGCGAGCTACGCGTTGCGGGACTATCAAGGCGCGATGGGAGCGGTGTGCAAAGGGAGCCAGGTGGGCAAGGGGTACGGGTGGGGGCGGCTCGCCGAGCGACTGGAGGAGCGGCGGGGGGAGCACGCGCGGGAAGGGCGCACGGGAGGGACCGACGCGCGCGCAGCGCAAACGACGCTGCTGGGGGCGGAGTACCGGGCGCGCGCGACCTGGTTGGCGGCGCGGTATCCCGAGGCGGACCGGTCACGGATCGACGGGACGGTGATGCGCGACGTGGCGCGGACGTATCCGACGGCGGACGCGGGGATGCTGATGGCGGCGATGCGTGCAGGCAGCCCGGGGCTGGCGGAGCGTACGGCGGGGCAGGGGGCGGACGATGTGGCGCGGACGGTGGGGAAGGCACTGGCGACCCCGGACGTGGTGGCGGCGCGACAGGAGACGCGCGCGCGGGATGACGGGCGGGATGATCGGTGAGCGCGGAGCGGGCGGGCGGTGGCGGAAGCTCCTGCGCATCGGCCTCCTTGCCGCATTGTCCCGGCGCGACCGCCGCCTTGCTCTGGAACCATTGTGCCGGATGCATTGTAGTCTATAGTAGCGGGCCATTTTCTGGTCTAGTCCTCCGCCACGGTGATTTTGACGATTCTCCTCGTCTGGTGGTAAGGATACCGCATCGCGAAGGAGGCGACGATGCGGAAGAAGGTCTATGTCATCGAACTCACGGACGACGAGCGACAGGAGCTTTCCTCGCTCATCCATGCGGGCATGGCACGCGCCCGGATGGTCAATCGGGCGCAGATTCTTTTGCACGCGGATGAAGGGACGCCAGACCCGGAGATTGCCGCTGCCCTGCATACGAGTGAGAGTACGGTCGGGCGCATTCGCAAGCGGTTCGTCGAAGATGGTCTGCACGGCGCATTGCATGAGGTCGTTCGTCCCGGCGGTGCGCGCAAGTTGAATGGCGCGCAGGAAGCCCATCTCGTTGCGCTCGCCTGTAGTGATCCGCCGCACGGACGCGGGGAATGGACGATGCAGTTGTTGGCGGATCGGTTGGTGACGCTCGGTATCGTCGCGTCCATCTCGGATGAGACGGTGCGGCGCACGCTGAAAAGGGGGGCGTTAAACCCTGGCAACACAAACAGTGGTGCATCCCGACGGTGAGCGCCGAATATGTCTGTTGCATGGAGGATGTGCTGCATCTCTATGCCGCACCCTACGACCCGGCACGTCCGGTCGTCTGCTTCGACGAGTTGCCCTACCAATTGACGAGCGACGCTCGCCCGTCGCTGCCGCGCGGACCAGGGGTACCCGTGCGCGACGATTACGAGTATGTGCGGCGGGGGACGTGCAACTTATTCGGGTGCTTTGAACCGCTTGTCGGACGGCGGCAAATCACGGTCACCGCACATCGCACCAAGGAAGACTTTGCCGAGGCGATGCGGGTGCTCGTGGACGAGTGGTATCCCGAGGCAGAGGTGGTGCGGGTCGTGTTGGACAACCTGAACACGCACACCGGTGCGGCGTTGTACGAAGCGTTTGCGCCCGCCGAAGCACGCCGGATACTGGAACGGTTAGAATGGCACTACACACCGAAGCACGGTAGTTGGCTCAACCAGATGGCGATCGAATGGTCGGTGCTGACGCGCCAATGTATCGACCGGCGGATCGGGGAGATCGAGACGCTACGACGGGAGATCGCGGCATGGGAAGTGCCGCGCAATGCGGCCAAGGCGACGGTGGAGTGGCGATTCGGGGTGGCGGAGGCGCGCACGACACTGCAACGCCTCTATCCCATCATAAACCCTGTGGCGGAGGACTAGGAGGGATGCGCTATGACACGTCTGTTTGGACGCCTCCTCACGGTGGTTGCGCTGAGCATCATCCTGAGCAGCTGCACGGTCACCGGTGTCACGCGGGACCACGCAGCGGGGCAAACACGGTCGAGCGCTGTCGCCGCTACATTGACACCCACTGATGTGCGGACGCCCTCTGCATCTCCAGACCGCACTGCGATCCCCACGCCGACGCATGACGGGTCGGCGACCGGTCTTCCGTCAACGACCGTCGTCATCCAGGCCGCGCCTGGCTGGCAGATTACGGGACAGGCTCAGCTCTCACAACTGCCGAGTGGTGACAGACAACTGCGCGCTGCTGTCCACGGACCCGCCGCAGAACTGACCCGCGCAGACGGCGGCATCACTCTCATGTGGCACATCATCGCTGGAAACTGCGACGGCGTAGCAAGGATTCCCACACCGAAAGTCTTCTATCGGAACAATTTCCCGGTGACCAGTCCCACGCAGCAGACGTTCATGCTCAGCATGCCGAGCGCATGGAACGCTTCTTCGTTCTCGCTCGCCGCATTCGCCAACGTCAATGGCACCGGGCGACTCGCTGCCTGTGCGGATCTCCCAGGTCACCCATAAAGGAACGGAACAGGGCACGCCGTTCACAGGATGAGATCACCATCCCATCCATGCGCGCTACTACTCACCCGATGGAGAGTGAACTAGGCCTGTATGTTAGGGTGTCGGGGAAGGGGGCTGACTCAGGACTAAGCTGCGCGGTGACGCTTGCATGTGAGCTGTCGCCCCCTTCGCTTCAGGCACCTGGCGGTAGACTCGACGGAAGCGTGTGGATCTCTCCATACAGACATGTCGCCCCAGCGTGCCGATTATTGAGTGGCGGACGGGAGGCAGCATGTACATCGGTGTGGATACGCATAAGAAAGCGCATGTCCTCGTCGCCATTGACGACCAGGGCCAAGCCGGCGGCACGCACACAGTGGCCAATACGCCCACCGGATGGGCTGCGGCCCTCCAGTGGGCGCGCGAGCTCGACCCCGCGTGCATCTGGGGGATTGAGAACAGCGGCTCGCTCGGTAAGGGCTTCGCTCAGTTTCTGCTGATCCAAGGAGAGCCGGACGTCCATGAAATCGTCCCGCATCGCACGGCGCAGTATCGTAAGCGCGGGCGGAGCCAGGATAAGACCGATGCGGACGATGCGCTGGCGATGGCGCGCTTGCTGCGCGCAGAAACCGAACTTCTGCCGACCGTCCTCCTTGACGATCTGAGCACCGAGTTGCGCCTGCTGAGTGATCATCGCGACAATCTGGTGGCGGAGCGCACGCGGTTGATCAACCAGTTGCACGCGCAGATGCTCCAAATCGACCCATGCTACGAGGAGAAACGTGGCGCCCTGACCGGCATCGCCGCAGTGCGCTCCTGCCGCGATCTCGAGGTGCCGCACGCCGAAGGGGTCCTGCAAACACGCCTGTTGATCGTGCGCCAACTCGTCGGTCAAATACTCCAGTTGGTAGAGGCCATCGAAACCGTCGAAACCACGCTCAAGCAGCGGATACAAGCGAGCGAGACGCCGCTCGTGCAGTTGTGCGGCGTTGGCACGATCATCGCGGCACGGCTGATCGGCGAACTCGGCTGCAGCCCGCGCGTGCATTCGGCCGCCGCGCTCGCTGCCTTGGCGGGGATTGCGCCGGTGGCGGTCTCCTCGGGGGGGAAACATGGGCATCGGCTGAACCGCGGCGGGAACCGGCGCCTGAACAACGCGTTCCATATGATTGCGTTGAGCCAACTGCGCTGCGAGCCGTTAGCCCGGGCATACTATGCGAAGAAGCGAGCAGAGGGGAAGACGGGACGGGCAGCGTTGCGCTGTCTGAAGCGACGACTGGTGGATGTCGTCTACCGTCTGTGGTGCAAAGGCGCTGGTGAACAGGTGGACGCTCTGCCTGCCCACATGACAGATCCGAGCGAGTGCAGATCAGCTGCTTGACACGGAAGGCTCACATGATGTTGCACATATACCGTCAGTGAGGGCTGTCAAAGGGCTTGCCGCCTCACCTCATCCCACCTCAAGCGCGAAGAGGGTTGGCTGTGCGACCGGCTCCTGCCGGGGCGCGCGGGGCGCGTAGTCCGGTCGACGCATCACCTTCAGCCATTCATCATCATTCAGTTCCCACAGCGATAACTGCGGCGACCGATACGGCGTCTCGAAGAGTCGCGGCACCTCGACCGCACGCAGATGCGCTTTGTCCGGTTGGTAGCGCACCGTGTACTGTGCCAGCGGCTCATCCGCGTACTCCAAGGTCAGCGTCTCGCCGTACAACCAGACCGCTGCGCGCTCCCGCGACAATCCGCGCTCGCCATAGACCCGCCAGTGCCGGAACCGCACATAGCCGAGCTTGTCGAGCTTCCTGCCGAAACGGGTCCGATAAAAGAGGCGATGGAGGTCTTCCGGCGTCACCGGTCGGCCGTTGTACCAACCGAGGACATCACGCGGACTGCGGCGTCTTCGTGTGCGGGGTGCGCGTCGGTTTGGCGAGCCCGTACAGCTTCCGATTGCGCGCCATAATCCGCCCGCAGGTGCGCGGACTAAGCTCGATCCCCTGCTGCTTGAGTGCCGCGTGCATCCGAAAGGCACCGAGTTCGGGGTTCTCCTGCAACCGCTTGATCGCGGCGATCGCGGGCAGATCGACCGTGCGCACACCGTCGGTGCGCGCATGGCTCTTGTCGGCCATCCCCCGCAACCCTTCGGCGATCCAGCGCGTGAGGGTGTCATGGACGGTGTGTCGCGTGACCTGCAGATAGGCGGCGATGCTCGTCACCGTCCAGCCCTCGCCGTGCAGCGTGAGCACCGCGTGCCGCCGCGCGGCGGAGTCAGCAATCTGATGGTAGGGCGGAAACCGGCGCCCGACGAGGATGGGGAGCGGGTCCTCGGCGAGGATGCGCCGCACGGTGTTGTGGCTCGGACGCCGTCCGAACTGGACACCACAGATCGTCGCGATCTCATGGTCGTGAAAGGCGGGATGCTCGGCCTTGAGTATGAGGATGGCCCGCTGGATTTCCTCGGGCAGGGTGCGATGGCGCTCCACTTTCGGCGGACCGAACAGGCTCGCCATCCCCTCGCGCTCGAAGCGGGCCGCCTGCCGGTAGAGCGTGCGTTGGGGAGCGCCGGTCAGACGAGCGCGTTCCGCCGGGGAATGGCCGAAGAGGACGACGGGACGGATGAGTTCGTAGGTACGCTGCTCGGGGAAGCGGGAGAGCAGTTGCAGTTGATGCCAGTCGTCGGTCGGCTCGATACGCTGCCCCTGCCCCATCGTCGTCCACCCTCCGCTCAGGGATGGCGAAGCGGGTCAACGAACCCCGCAGATCGGTCACCCCAACGTTATGTCGAGTGGCGGAGTATAGGGGCTTGCCTGGCTGATTGACAATATTCGTGCAGGCTCATGTGGCTTAGTTCACGATGGAGTTCCCAATCTGATGACCAAACCTCTACGGCGTGCTTATACGTCCATCGCACCGCCGAAACATGTCCATTGCTCCCGGACCACCGCAGCATCGCCCGACGATTGTGCCATATCGAGAAATTGGTGAGCGTCCAAAGATTAGTGAGGGAAACCTGCCCGCGGATAAACCCGGGCGTCGTATGTGCTTCTCTATACAAGCGCCAAAACATTGCAAGCGCTGGGATGAGCAGCCACACATGACGAACGCGAATGCGCGTCATAGCAACGACTGGACGTGCATCGTCCGAAACTATCGAAGGTCGTAAGATTTCAGCGTCTGTCGCCGACGGCGTTTGACCAGATTGAGGATCAGATGTCATTGGGTGACTCACGTCTCACTGCCGTCTGGCAGACTCTTCGTGATCTGTGCAGCAACGCGCGCACCGCCTCAAGTCCAGACGATCAATCCAACGGCAACCAATAGTAGACCGAGGCCATTGAGTCTCTTGGCGAGTTGCCGCAGTCGTCCCGCACCGACGATCGCATGGCCGATTGCCTCCGGTTTCACCCCCCGACACCACGCGGGCGAGGAGGGCGTTCGCGTCGCTCCACGCCGTGTAGTGCCCGACGCGGCTCCCCGTGCGCTCGGCGCGGAAGCGCGGGGTAGCGGGGAGGTCGAGCGCCGCGACGAAGGTGCCGAGGATGGGTGCGCGCCGCGCCGTCGCACGCGCCTGAGTGAGCGTCTCGGTACATGATACGCCACGCCATAACCGGCGTTCCACCGCCGAGAGGGTGCGACGCGGGACGATGCCTGCCTCCGCATTCGATACAAAGTCGCTCCGGGTGGGTGGGTTGGTATGCACCACGCGGAACAAGCGGCGCGGCGGCGCATCACCCATGCCCCGCGTCGTCCGTCTCGCCTTGCGCGGTGCGCCGCCGTGCGTACTTGCCGCGCCGATCCCGGTACGTCCGCCGGTACGCCTCGATCTGCTCGTCGGCGATGAGGAGCAATCCGGCGCGCTGCCCGCCGCCGCCGATGCGCACCGCCGTCAACTTGCCTTTCGCGATGGCGTCGCGCACCGCCCCCGGTGTTATGCCGAGATGGTGCGCTGCTTCTGCGACCGTCCGCATCGTCGTGTCCATGCCCTCATCATAAGATGCAAATAGGCAAATTGCTAGCCCAGACCCCTTGACAGATTAGATAAAAGATGCTAATATGCATCTATTAGAGGAATCGCCCTCTACGATCGAAGAGGCCCCGCCGGTGCGGTCACACCGACCGGGCAACGCACAGGAACGTAGGAGGTTTCCCATGCAGGCAGAGTATCGCACCGTTTCCGCCCCCGTTACCCTGATCGTCCCTGCACAGGTGGATACCACCACCCCACTCATCCTCTTTTCGACCGCCGAAGAAGTCTATGCGAGCATCGCCGGGAGTGCCATTGCCCGCGAGGTCGTCCATCTCCTCTTGGAGGCGACGCGCGATAGTGGCGCGGTGGTCGTCCTCTACCGGCACGAGAGCGAGACCACGGCGCGGGTGCTCTGGCCGGTCGCCGTTTTCGTCTCGCAGGAGAACGCGCTCGTTTGCCGCGCCTACTGCACCTATCGCCAGCAGTACCGGAATTTCCGGCTCGACCGGATGGCTGCCTGTCACCCGCTCACCACGCCAGACGATTACGAGGCGGCACGCGCATAGCGGCATCTCTCGGGGAGGGGTGGCATGTGCCGTCCCTCCCCAAGAGGAGGACTGGCCATGACGACCATCCGCGCACGTTTCACGACCCCGACGATCACCGCGACACCGGCGGCCCTTGAAGTCCTTGCCATGGCCGACCTGTCACCGGCGACGATACTGGCGCGCCACTTCGCGGGCGAGGGGGGCGGCCAGCCGGACAACGCCGCGCGCAACGAGGAGTATCTGGCGTCCGGGGAGGGAATGCTGCTCAGCGTCTTCGCCGACGTACCGGGCGGGCCGCTCTGGGTCATCTCGCACATCGGCAGCGGCGACGACGAGTACACGACGATCCTCCTGGCCGCCGAGTATTGAATCCGGCTCACGAGCCGCGCTGCTGAGCGGCATCCGACGTTCGACTTTCGACGATTCGAATTTTCGAGGATTCGCGATGGCTTCATCCTGCATGAACAACGACAGACAGTACCGGCAGGCATCCCTCGACCTCATGGCTGGCCCGAAGGTGCAGCCCCGGCGCAAGCAGTATCGTCACGCCGCCGACCGTCACGGCCACGGAATCAGTTCCACACGCTGGTGTCATCGAGCCGCCGTTTGCATGATGACCTCTGGCAGGAATACCGACTGGAATGCGCCCTCCGCGAGCGGGAGGGCTTGCCATTCGTGAGCCTGCCAGAGTTCGAGGCGATGCGCGACTGGGCGGATCGGGTGGACGAGTCGCAGGATGTGGTGTGGCCCGCCATTGCCGATGATGGCAGCGCGGAGCAGCGTCGCCTGGCGATGTAAACTGAGAGTGCGGTGGGCGTCGAATACGCGAAGATGCGACTGTGCGAATCCCGGCTTGGAAGGAGGCGATCCGATGGGCAAAGACCGCAAAAGGCTGCGCGAATGGGTCCTCGCGCAAGAACCGCGATTCAGCAAAGGCGACGCCTTCGGCCCCGCCCTCTGGCGACTGACGGGCGGCACCGTCGGCGGGCGGACGACGCTTGATGCGCTCGCCGAGGCGAGTGGTCGG
>JAABUR0100007193.1_pt1 | contig 13259 bp, 13 predicted proteins | sample 5560091 | NCBI WGS metagenome assembly JAABUR01 (sample SAMN10711879, study PRJNA513375) | rock metagenome | isolation source: Antarctica rocks | place: Antarctica: Victoria Land, University Valley sud
CGGTATCATGTAGCAACCGCCACCACGGCCTTGTTCCGAGGGCTGGGGTCGTCCGGTTACCATTCTGAACCTTGATCCAGGATGGAGAGTTTTGATGGCCGAGCCGCACGTCATGGACGCTTTGCGCGGGAAGCGATCCGAGCTGAGCGGGATCGTGAGCCATCTGGAGCAGCAGATCGTCCAGCATCGTGCCAGTCTCGTGCATCTCGACGCCGCCATGCGGCTGTTCGATCCAGACCTCGTGCCGGAGGGGTCTGGCCCTCAATCGCAGCGGCCCCGCAGCACCTGGTTTCATCCTGGTGAATGCCTGCGGCTGATCCACGACGTGCTGCGCGAAGCGCCGCAGCCCATGACGACACGCGCGCTGACTGAACAGGTCATGAGCATGAAAGTCATTGCAACAACGGATGAGCGCAGCTGCGCACTGGTGCAGAAGAGCGTCCTCGGGTCGCTCAGCCGGGCCAAGGCCACGATCCAGCGCGTCGAGGCTGCTGGCGTGGTCTCGTGGCGGATTGGCTAGACGGCTTGCGCGCGTTGCCAGTAGCCGCAGAAGTCGATCGAAGGGCTGCTTCGCATCGCCAGGCCGACGATGCCGTGCGTCTGCTCGCCGTTGCTGACCCGGCGCAGATCTTCCCGCCATGCTGCTTCCTGCGCATAGCGGACGAGATAGGGACCAGCGATGTGGTGGTGATGGCCGAGCTCGCCGCGGCGCAGGCGGGAGAAGTAGGATTCTGCAGAATTGGTGCAGGCGCCGTCGACGCTGTAGCCGTCCTGGTGGTTGACCCGCTGCATGGCGAACCGGGCGTGCAGCGGGTTCCAGGCCGGGCTTTCGTCGGCGTGCACCACGGTGCCGTGGGCGATCCGCTGGCGGAGGGCCGGCACGGCGGCCTCCTCGCCGGCAAACACCTGCGCCAGCGTGCGGCCATCGCGCTCGCGGATCACCACGACGACCCGGCGTTTGCCCGACCGGTTCTCGGCGCGCCGCCGGTTGACCCGGTCAGCGGCCCGGTTTTCTGGCCGGACATGACCGCCGAAATAGGCGCCGTCGATCTCGGCCGCCCGTCCCTCGCCGCCGATCTGCAGCCCCTTCGTGCCGGACGCCATCGCCTCCCGCAACTTGTGCGCCAGCACGAAGGCCGTTTTGTATTGCACGTCGAGCTCGCGGGAAAAGGCGAGCATGCTCTTGCCCTTGACCTCGTTGCAGAAGCCGGCGACGGCGAGCAGGTAAGTCCGCAGCGGCAGCTTATGCCAGGCGAACAAGGTGCCCGAGGTGATCGAGAAATCACCACGGCACGCCTTGCAGCGCCATCGCAGCTGGCCCTCAGGCCGCCGGCACGCGTAGCAGATCGTGCAACCGCAATCCGGACAGACAGCCTTGCCGTCGGTTTCGGGCCAGCGCAGGCGCAAGAACACGTTCTCGACCCCGCTGTCGGACATGCGCATGATCTTGGCCGCGCTGAGCGAGCGCGCGCCGGCAGAAAGCAGGAAATGCTGCGCCATGAGAACCGATCACCAGGGGAAAACCGGCACCATCCATGGCAGCGTCAGCAACCGAGTACAAGGCCGATTTCGCCGGTGGCAACAGCTACATAATACCGCGTGGTTCGATCCTGACGAGGACATTCCCCTCATGGATGCGCACCACGACACACCGCGCCAGTGCGGCGGGACAGACCACACGGACAACCTACAGCTGGTACACCGGTGGTGCCATCACGCGCACCACGCGCGGGTCGGGTGCCAGGCAGCAGAGGCTTGAGCCGGATGGCGAGAGATCGTCACGTCCGGTTCTGAGGGGGCTGGGTTCCGGCAACGGAACCCGGCTACCCGACATTTGCTGCGCAACCTGGGAACGGCCGTGCAGGCGCTGGCCGACCGGCACAGCGCTGCCGCACGCCGGGCCGCGCAGCACGCCCCCGATGAGCCACCCGCGGCGGCAACGCACACCCCCCACCCACACCGGCGCCCCGCAAGCCGACCGCAGCCGAGCGGGCCAGCCAGGCCTCGCTGGCGCGCAGGCAGGCGCGCTACGAGGAAGCGGCCCGGCTGCGGGCGGATGGCGTATCGATCAGCCGCATTGCCGCCCTGCTCGGCGCGGAGCGCCAAACCGTCCGGCGCTGGCTGCGTCTCGGCCACACCCCGCTCTGGACGAAGCCGCGCCGCAACAGCGTGCTCGACGCCTATGCCGCCCACCTTGACCGGCGCTGGGCTGAGGGTTGCCGCAACGCCGCCCAGCTTTGGCGCGAGCTGGCGAACCTCGGCTTCACGGGGCGGCCCACGACCGTGCGGGCCTGGGCAGGACAACGGCGCAAGGGCGAGACGGATGCCGCCGTGGACGGGGCTGTCGCGCGGAGCGTGGCACGGCAGCCGCCCTCTGCCCCGCAGATCGCGCGGCTGCTGATGGCGGACACAGACGCGCTGCCGGAGGCCGAGCAGGGCTTTGTCGCCCGGCTGCTGACAGAGGCGCCGGGGCTAGCGGCTGCCGTCGCGGTCGCGAAACGGCTCAACCAGCTGCTACGCCGTCACAGCGAAGAAAAGCTGGGCAAGGTGCTGGAGGACGCGGCCGCGCCACGCCGCTTGCAGACTTCGCGGCGGGCCTCAAACGCGACCTCGCCGCGGTGCAAGCCGCGTTGGATACGCCTTAGACCACAAGTCCCGCCGAAGGCCAGATCAACCGCATCAAGACCATCAAGCGATCCATGTACGGCCGCGCTGGCTTCCACCTCCTCCGCGCCCGCGTCCTCCAGGCCGCATGACAGCAGAACGACAGCACGGAAAATGCGACAGAACCGGGTTCCTGATGTCGCTTGATACGACGCCGCGCTACGAGCTGTGGCAGATCAGCGCGAGCCCGACGATCACTTGGCGCAGCCAGGTCTTGGTGACCGCCACCTCGAACAGCACCTCACGATCTGGCACGGCACACAGGAAAGCATCATCCAATGCCGCGAGAGCCTTGTGCGTCTGCTGGTAGACGAACTTGCGGCTCACCCCGCGCCAGGCCGCCAATCGCTGACCGTCTTCGATCGCGCCAGCGCCTGAATGGCCAAGTCCTTAAGCTCATTCCCGGGCAGCCGCGCCGCTACGCCAGCACATCGATCCATCTCGCACCGCACCTGAAAACGTCAGGGTGCCACCATCCGTCCTGGAAGCGTCAACCCGGCTTTGCCAAGCTCCACGTGTGACCTGACTTTGAACCACGCCAACGCGCCTTCCTTCTGAGCATGGTGGCGCGGACGGGCTGACAGCTTGCGGTAGCCCATGCGCTGCGGAGTTGCTCGGCTGAGTAACCAGCCCGAAGAGAGATCGCCATGGTGAACCTCCTGCGTTCACCACCTTAAATCACATCCAGCCCAGCTCGGGAATCCACCCCAGAGTCACGGCTTCAGAGCCCTGGCATAAGAGGATGGACGGTCAAGGATGCGCTGCTGACCAAGCCCAACCCCAGTTAGACGGTCCCAAGTACCCGGATAAGACCAAAGCTGATGCCACCAAGAAGAACGAGGCTTAGCGTCACTGCGACAGCAACCCTTGCACCAGCCCCGACCACCACCCGTAAGTTGGTTCCCAGCCCGAGTGCCGCCATGGACACGATCGTCAGCAGGTTTGTCACCGCCGCTACCGGGCCAAGTGCGGTATGCGGTACAAGATCGAGGGAGCGCAACCCGGCTAAAGCCACGAAGCCGAGGATGAACCACGGGACAAGCTTGTGCAGCGGCAATCTGCCCGGCTTCGGCCGGTCGCCGGCCGTAAGGTGCGGAGCTGCCTCATCCGTCTCGTCACGCGAGCGTCGGGTGAGCAGCGAAAGGCCGAGCACGACAGGCCCGAGCATCAGCACGCGCACGAGCTTGACCAATGTGCCCATCTGCACCGCGACGGCCCCGATCGGCGCCGTTGCCGCAAGCACCTGAGGAACCGCATAGACTGTGAGCCCGGCCAGTACGCCGTATTGCAGTCCCGTCAGGTGCAGCAATGCCGGCAGCGTTGGAAGGCCCAGCACCACCAGCACGCCGAGTACGGCGGTGAACGCGATGGAGGCCGCGACATCCTCGCCATCCGCGCCGATGATCGGTGCCACGGCGGCGATGGCAGAGTTCCCGCAAATCGAGTTTCCGCAGGCCACAAGCATCGCCATACGGTGCGGCAGGCCAAGCGCCCGCCCGATTCCGTAGCTGGCGCCGATTGCAATGACCACGATCCCGGCAATCCCGCCAACCAGCCATGGCCCGGCTGCGGCAATCATTCCTGCGCTGATCGAGGCACCCAGCAACAGCACCGCCACCTCCAGCAACGTCTTCGCGCTGAACTTGATGCCTGGAAGCAATTGCTTTCCAGGCGACCACGCGGTGCGGACGGCGGTGCCCACCAGGATCGCCAGCACCAGCGCCTCGAGCCAAGTCGCGCCGAACGCCGCAGCCTCCAGACGCTCCAGCGCCACGGCGGCGCCTGCAACCGATAAGCATAGCAGCAGGCCAGGAAGCAGCTGCCATGCCTGACCGGCGGGCAGCCGTGCGATGCCGGTGTTCCAACGCCGGACCGGCAGAGCCGGACGGATTGCAGGGTCTGACATGATTCAACTCTGGCTAGGAGACCCACAGTGAACCGTCGTATCGGGATCTGATCCAATGGTGATACGCGATAGAACCAATCAGCATAGTCGATCGATGGGGATGACCGCCGTCTTTGGCCGTTGTCCGTCCGTGCGGCAGCGGAAAGCACGCCCGACGATCAAAGAAGGGCTCTAAGCTCCCCGATCGCCAGCTACGACAGCGGCGGTGGAGCCGCGGACGATCAGCGCCGTTGGGAGCTCCAGGTCGTCCCGGGATCCTTCGCCTGTGGTCAGGGCAATTAGACGATTAGCGGCATGATATCCGATCTCGTCCGCCGCCACTCGCACCGTCGTCAGCATCGGAGACGTGCAAGTCGCGAGGTCGAGGTCGTCGAACCCGGTGACCGAGATATCCTGCGGTACACGTAGTCCCAATCGCGCACACTCGGCCAGGACGCCAAGCGCCAGGATGTCATTGCCGCAAACGATCGCGGTCGGGGGTCTACCGAGACGCGCCAGGGCTTTCAGGGCTTCCCTGCCATCCGTCACGGTATATGCGCGTTCCAGGATCGTCGGCTTGAGACCGTGCGCGCGCAACGCCTCCTTCACGCCGGCAACCCGGTCGGCTGCCCGGTCATTGTCGCCGGTCAGGCCCGCGACCATCCCAAAGCGGCGATGACCCAATTGGTAGAGGTGTTCGACGACGCCTGCCGCGGCCTTGGCGTTGTCGAAACCTACGCAGACCTGCTTCCCGGCATCCCGCAAGCTCCATGTCACACAACATTGGACCCCCTTGGCGGCAAGCAACGCATAGACGGCGGCGGATCGTTTTCCCCCGACCAGCATCAAACCGTCGATGCCGCGCTCCAGTAGGATTCTGATACTCGCCAGCTCGCGATCGGGACTGTAGCCGCTGGTCGCCAGGATCAAGGAGAAGCCGACTTCCTGCAGGCGGCTCTGCAGTGTTTCCAGGCAGCGTGCGAAGATTGGGTTGTCCAGCGTCGGCACGACCGCGCCGATCAGGTAGGTGCGTTTGGACGCCAACGCTCGGGCGGGACCATGGCGGACATAGGCCAGCCGTTCGACAACCGCAGCGACAGCCCGCTGTGCCTCGATTCCGACCGTGTCAGGCGCGCTCAGAGCCCTGGAGACGGTAGCCGTCGAAACGCCGGCCTCGCGCGCGACGTCGCCCAATGTCGGTGATGCCGAGCGGCTCCGACGCCGTGTCGCCTTCGGCCGCTCGGGTTTCTCGACAGGGAATCGTTCATCCATGTCTCTCCGCTACGGCCAACGGGCCGCCCGGGCAAGTTGCGGCCGCGGCCCCGGCATCCGGCGACCCGATCGCACGTCACCGCGTCGTTGCGCTTGACAGGGAGTTTGGCCGATGTAGACTTTATCTCAAGTAAGCGCTTACATAAGGACGCCAGATGATCCGATATCTGAAGAAGGCGGCGAAAACGCCGGAAAGCGAGGTCGGCACCGCGCAGGCCGTGGTGACCGAAATGCTCGACACCATCGCCCGGGACGGCGAGGCCGGGGTGCGTGTTTATGCCGAACGCCTCGACAAGTGGACGGGACCTATCATCGTCACGGACGAAGAGGTCGCCCGGCGAACCGCCAACCTGCCTGACCGTGTGAAGCGTGACATCGCCACTGCGGCAGACAATGTCCGGCGCTTCGCCGAGGCTCAACGCAACTCGATCAGCGACTTCGACGTCGAACTGGCGCCGGGCCTGCGGGCCGGCCAGAAGCTCGTCTCCTGCAACGTCGCCGGGTGTTACGTGCCCACCGGCCGCTACGCCCATATCGCTTCGGCCTACATGTCGGTGGCCACAGCCAAAGCCGCTGGCGTCGGCACCGTGATCGCCTGCTCCACCCCGTTTCGCGGCGAGGGCATTCACCCCTGCGTATTGTTTGCCATGAAGGTGGCCGGGGCGGACATCATCATGACCCTGGGCGGGGTTCAGGCGATCGCCAGCATGGCGTTCGGACTCTTCACCGGCAAGCCGGCCGACATCATCGTGGGACCGGGCAATAAGTTCGTGGCCGAAGCCAAACGCATGCTGTTCGGCAAGGTCGGCATCGACGTGTTCGCCGGGCCATCCGAAGTTGCCGTGCTGGCCGACGAGAGTGCCGACCCACACATCGTTGCCGTCGACCTCGTCGGCCAGGCGGAGCATGGGCACGAAAGCCCGGCCTGGCTGTTCACGTCATCACCGGCGCTCGCCGAAGCCGTGATGGCCCGCGTCCCGGAACTGATTGCCGACCTGCCGCCGACGGCCCGCGACGCCGCCGGGGCCGCCTGGCGCGACTACGGCGAAATTGTCGTTTGCGACACGCGCGAGGAGCTGGTGGAGGTGTCCGACCGTTACGCCAGTGAACACCTCGAGGTTCACTGCCGCGACCTCGATTGGTGGCTGGCCCGGTTGACCAATTACGGATCGCTGTTCCTTGGCGAGGAGACGACCGTTGCTTATGGCGACAAGGCGTCGGGCCCGAACCACATCCTGCCTACAAAGTTCGCTGCCCGGTACTCGGCGGGGCTGTCGGTCCACAAGTTCCTCAAGCCGCTCACCTGGCAACGGATGGACCGAGCCGCCAGCCGCAACGTGGGGGAGGTCACGGCCCGGATTTCACGGCTGGAGGGGATGGAGGCTCATGCCCGGACGGCCGACGAGCGCATCCGGAAATACTTTCCCGGGTCGAACGTCGATTTTGGCCGGGCCGTCGAGGCCTGAGATGTCTGGCCGGCTTTCCGCCCTGTTCTCGCTCGAAGGCCGCACCGCGCTCGTCACGGGCGGGAATTCGGGGATCGGGCTCGCCATCGCTCATGCCCTCGGCGCCCAGGGCGCACGCGTCGTGCTGGTCGCACGCCGGGAGGACGGGCTTCGGCAGGCTGTGGCGGGCCTCGTCGCAAATGGAATAGTAGCCGATTACCTTGCGGCCGACCTCGCTGCCGTCGCCGGACCAGGCGACGTTGCCGACCGAGCGCTCGTGGGCAACCGCGTGATCGACGTGCTGGTCAACGCCGCCGGCATCAACCTGCGCCAGCCGTTTGAGGACGTGGATGCCGCAGCGTTCGACCTGCACATGGCAATCCACTTGCGGGCGCCGTTCCAGCTCGTCCAGCGGCTGGCGCCGGGAATGGCCGGCCAGGGCTGGGGTCGGGTGATCAACATCGCTTCGCTGCAATCATTCCGGGCGTTTCCGAACTCGGCGCCGTATGGCGCTGCCAAGGGTGGGATCGTCCAACTGAGCCGAGCTATCGCCGAGGCTTGGTCGCCCCGCGGCGTCACGTGCAATGCCATCGCCCCGGGCTTCTTTCCGACCCGGCTCACGGGACCGGTCTTCGCCGACCCGGAACTGGCGGCGATGCACGCGGCCCGGACGATGGCTGGTCGCAACGGCGCAATGGAGGACCTGTATGGCGCAGCGGTGTTCCTCGCGTCAGACGCCTCGGCCTACGTCACCGGGCAGGTCTTGCCTGTCGACGGCGGATACAGCTCGCGATAACGGAAGGAGACACGTTGTGAAGGCGCTGGTCTATGCGGGGGCGAACAGCCTCGAATACCGTGACCTGGCCACGCCCGAGGCGCAGCCCGGAGAGCTGCTCGTCGCGGTCGACGCTGTCGGGATCTGCGGGTCCGACATGCACGCCTATCACGGATTTGACGAGCGCCGCCCTGCTCCCCTCGTGCTTGGCCACGAAGCGGCGGGCCGGATCGCGACGGGCGGGCGGTCAGGCGAGCGCGTGACGGTGAACCCGCTTGTCACCTGCGGGCATTGCCGCTACTGCCTGGGCGGGCGTTCGAACCTCTGCCGATCCCGCCAGATCATTTCCATGCCGCCGCGCCCGGGCGCATTCGCGGAGACGATCCGGATCCCCGAGGCAAACTTGGTCGCGATCCCGGATCGATTGTCCTTCACCCATGCTGCCCTGGCGGAGCCGATCGCAGTCGCCTGGCATGCCGCCCGTATCGGCGCTGCCGCGCTGCGATGTCCGCCGGCGACACTACGATGCGCGGTGATCGGTGGCGGCGCGATAGGATTGGCAACGGCGCTGGTGCTGCGGCATCTCGGCGCCAAGGACGTGTGGCTGGCCGAGACGAGCGCCATGCGTCGCCAGACGGCCGAACGCGCCGCGCGCCTCCTCATCTATGACCCCGCATCCACGGACGGACCCGCGGAGGGCAGTGTCGACCTAGTGTTCGATGCAGTCGGAGCCGCAGCGACTCGCACCGCCGCATGCCGCATGATCGCCCCTGGCGGCACGATCGTCCATGTCGGCCTGCTACCCGGCGAGGGCGGCCTCGACGTGCGAAAGATCACGTTGCAGGAGGTCACGGTATTGGGAAGCTATTGTTACACCCATGTCGATTTCCTGGACGTCGTCGACGCCCTGGCCGTGGGCGCATTCGGCGCGCTGGAGTGGGTGGAAGAACGCCCATTATCCGGAGGTGCGCAAGCATTTCTGGATCTGGATCGCGGCCAGACCGCAGCCGCGAAGATCGTGCTTCGGCCGTGAGCCATTGGCTACATCAGTAAACAACAACAAACCGGAGGAAAGAGTATGAGTGGGCAGGAACTTGTCTTGCGGACGACCAAGGATGTAAGCGCTTTCGTGGACCGGCAGCCTGCGACGCGAAAATCGTGGTTGATCGTGCTGATCGCGCTGGGCGGCGTTTTCGCCGATGCCTACGACTTCGCCAGCCTCGGCGTCGGCGTCGGGCAGCTGCGCGAACAGTTCAATCTCTCGCCTCTGGGCGTGGGCAGCGTCACGGCGATGATGGCGTTCGGCGCATGCGTCGGGGCGATCTGGGGCGGGTGGTACACCGACAAGATCGGCCGCTACAAGATGTTCCTCATCGACCTCGCCCTGTTGGTCGTCGCTGCCATCGGCGCGGCGCTGTCCGTCAATCTCACCATGCTCTTGTTCTTCCGGTTCCTGATGGGCGTCGGCGTAGGCCTCGACTTCCCGGTGGCGCTCAGTTTTATCGCCGAGTTCGTTAGCGCCAAGAACAAGGGGGCGAGCGTCAACCTTTGGCAACCGATGTGGTATGTCGCGGCCTCCTGCACTGGTCTGATCATCCTGCCGTTCTACTATCTCGATTTTGGCCCCCATCTCTGGAGGATCGCGGTCGGCTTCGGAGCGGTGCCCGCCCTGGTGATCCTGCTGCTGCGGTCGCGCTTTATGGACGAGAGCCCGGTCTGGGCGGCGCAGAACCTGGGCCTTGACGAGGCGGCGCGCGTGATCCGTAACATCTACGGCGTTGCGGTTAGGGTCGAGGCCAGCATGGCGGCCGTAGCCGTGGCCCGACCCAAGATCAACTTCGGCACCCTATTCTCCAAACGCTACCTTAGGGCCACGATGCTCGCCTCGATTGTCTGCGCGACGCAGAGCATGGAGTATTTTGCCGTCGGCTTTAATCTGCCTTCCATCTCGACAAGCCTGTTCGGCGCCGATTTCCTCTATGCGATCCTTGGCGCCACATTGTTCAACCTGTTCGGCGTGACGGGCGGCTTGTTGGGCGTTGCCTTGACGTCGGCCTGGGGATGTCGGCGGCTGGCCATCACGGGCTATTGCGTCGTAATCGCCAGCCTAGCCTTAATGTGGATGAGCGGTCCTGAGCTGTCAAAATGGCTGACAGCCTTGTTGTTCGGTATGTTCATCATGGGTCACGCATTCGGGCCGGGGTCGCAGGGCATGACGATCGCCACCCTCTCATATCCCACGGAGGCCCGCGGTCTTGGGTCGGGTTGGGGGCAGGGTATGGTGCGCGTCGGCAGCATCATGGGCTTCTTTTTCTTTCCACTCGTGATTGCCGCCGTAGGTTTGCGAGTCACTATGATGTGGATCGCAATCGTCCCGTTGCTGGGTCTACTCGGATGTCTCGTTCTACGTCCGACAACCGAAGTTGAAAGCGATCCCGATCACGCTCCAGCCGCACTGACGACGGAGTGAACTAGCCGGAAGCTACGTAGCTGGTGCACCTGTCGTGATGTGGTAGGTGGACCGAACCCAGACAGCGGCGTGTCATCGTCACCCGCCGGCCCACCGCACAACGGGCACGGCTACGCCCTAGCTTTCCTTGTCCGCCTGCTCGGCACGGAGCCCGACCTGTCCTGCTTGATCGCGGGCAGGCGGAGGTCGTTAAACATCAGCGAGAGCCGGGCGGCATTAAGGCTCCCGGTTTGGATGGCTTGGCTTATGCCGCTTCTCCCATGGTAGCACCGAGCAACTGGTCGTAGTCGACCAGCGGCGTGAGATGGACGACGATCTCGGGCAGCCCGGCGGGATCCGGGGCAAGCGCATGTGCAGTATGGCGAGACCGGGGAGCTGGGTGACGGTGAGATCGGCGGTGAGCAGCATGGCCGGCACCGTCAATTTGGCTGCCGGCCGACTTGCAGGATGCGGCTGAGCCGGGGTAGGCGAGCGGGATGACGACACCTCCTGCCCGAGCTACGCCGGCTACCGCCTCCCGGCTGAGGTCATCAGCCATGCCGTCTGGCCCTAATTCCGCTTTCCCCTGTGCCTGCGCATGGTGGACGAGCTACTAGCTGCCCGCGGCACCATCGTCAGCCGTTAAACCGTCCGCCAGTGGGCGCTGAAGTTCGGCCAGATGTTCGCCAACCAGGTCCGCCGCAGGCTGCCTGCGGCCGGCGACAGGTGGCACCTGGACGAGGTCGTGCTGACGATCGCCGGCGTGAAACACTGGCTGTGGCGTGCGATCGACCAGACCGGGATGGTGCTGGACATCCTGGTGCAGAGCCGGCGCGACATGCGGGCCGCCAAGCGTCTACTGCGCAAGCTGATGAAGCGGCAATGCCGGGGCATCAAGCAGGACCGACGCACTGCTGACTTATTGGACTGAAGTTGCGATGTCGGGCGATTGGGACCAACCATATCGCGCCTGCCCCTACTCCGTCGCGGGCAGCACACGTTTCCTCGTAGTGCCGACGGCGGGGCGGTAGAGGCCATAGTGACCGCGCAGCGTCTCCTCTTCATATCCCGTGCGGAACAGCCCGCGCTTCTGGAGGAGCGGAACCACCTCATCGACGAACACGCCCAGCATGGCCGGCAACAGCGGCGGCATGACGTTGAAGCCGTCCGCAGCCCCGGTCGTGAACCAGTCCTGCATGAGGTCGGCGATCTGTTCGGGCGTGCCCAGCGTCACGAAATGCCCACGTGCACCGGCCAAGTACCGAAGCAGTTGGCGTAGCGTGGGTCTTTCCCGCTCGACCAGGCCCACGATCACCTCGGTCCGGCTGCGGGCGGCTTGCACGGTGGCCGGGTCCGGGAAGTCGCCTGCGACCAGCGGGCGGTCGAGCGGCAAATGCTTGAAATCATGCCCGCCGAAGCGGCCGGACAGACGCTTCCGGCCAACTTCCTCGTCTGAGAGGTCGGAGAGCTCCTGCCAGATGCGCTCGGCTTCGGCCTCGGTCGATCCGATCACCGGGCAGAGTCCCGGCAGGACGATGACCTGGTCAGCCGCCCGGCCCAAAGACGCCGCGCGAGCCTTCACGTCGGTGTAGAACTCCTGCGCCGTCACTTTCTCCATCTGCGCTGTGAAGACCGCCTCGGCATAGCGGGCGGCGAAATTACGCCCGGACTCGGAGGAGCCGGCCTGCACGAACACCGGTCGTCCCTGCGGCCCACGCGGCAGGTTCAATGCCCCGCCTACCTGGTAGTTGACGCCGTCATGCGCGATCGGGTGGATGGCCGATGCGTCGGCATATTGCCCGCTGGCCCGATCGTCCGTCACTGCGCCGTCGGCCCAGCTGTCCCACAGCGCCATCACCACCTGCATGGGGGTACGCCATAGAACGGGCCTCGACTTTGCCCAACTCACGCGGCCGAGAGGTCAGGCTCGGATCCAGAATGCCGGCTCGGCGGCGATGAATGCGAGTGCGTCGTCGAGTGGCAGGACAGCGCCGAACGGCCCGACCGGTCCCCAAGCGTCACGGCGCCACCACAACACTTCGAGGCAGTCTCCAGATGGGATCGGTTTGAGGCGCGCCACGGGCGCGCCCGTGCGAGCGGATATTAGGGTGTAGCCGCCCCGAACCCGACGCGCTTCCACGCCGCCGCGCGGCCAAGCGTAGGCCGCGATGCGCTCGATCACAGGATCACTCGACCCCATCGCATCCCCCCGTGCTTTCGCCTGTTTGGGTCTGTGACATCACGATAGCCAACAGGTCTGCCATGGTCCGTCCCGATCTTCATCTGCCGCCCAGCTTGCTGGCCTGGCTTTCACCTTTCCTGGCCGCGTTTTCCCGCCGGACCCGCTCGACGACGGCGGCCCTGGCCACCGGCGCGCTGCTGGCGGTCGGACCGCGCACCGTCACCAACTGCCTGCGCGCGTTGGGCTTGGCCGAGCATCCAAGCTTCACCGCCTTCCACCGCGTGCTCAACCGCAATACCTGGTCCGGCCTCGCGCTGGCCCGCACGCTGCTGCACATGGTCGTAGCCGCCTTCGTGCCCTCAGGCCCACCCCTTTCAAGGTCCTTGAGTAGGTCCCAGGTGCCGCGTTCTGATCTGACAAATGAGCAGGAGCGGCATCATCTGGACCTCTGTCATAGAATGGTTTGAGCAACATGCGCCGGCGAGCCTGATGGCGCGGACTGCGCTGGAGCATGCGTTGCCAGCGGGATGGATTGACGCGGTGTTCGACGAGCACCGTGAGCGTCAGTATTCGCGCGAGCTGCTGTT
>JAABUR0100007194.1_pt1 | contig 13258 bp, 26 predicted proteins | sample 5560091 | NCBI WGS metagenome assembly JAABUR01 (sample SAMN10711879, study PRJNA513375) | rock metagenome | isolation source: Antarctica rocks | place: Antarctica: Victoria Land, University Valley sud
AGGCTTAACTTGCAGACTGATTGCAATTCTCTAGCGGCCCCTGCGCTGGATACGCAGCATGTCGCTCATGCCAGCTTGCGGGCATGCACTTGACCTCTACCAGATCAGTGCATGAGACTGAGCATGCGGAGGAGGGCAAGCCTGTTTGCAAGACTCTCTCGAGGACTATGCAAAATCGTATCAGCCCAGGCGGCCTGCAGCACACATGTTGCGCATATGTTATAATCTGTGCTCGCGCGTCACACGCGCACCGGTGATCACTGCGGGCCCCGTGAATACCAAGGGCGAGTGACGTGCGTCCGCCTCCACCATGTGCCCGCCGGCGCCTTGCCGCATGCGCAGCAGCCGGGGCTCCAGCCAACATGAGCCCTGCGCAGCAGTGGTCACACCAGTGCTGCAAGCAGAGCAGTGTGTCGCCTGGTATTTCAGTTGGAGCAAGCAGCGCCGGCTGGAGCAAGCCAAACAACGCATGCAGGAGCGCATGCACCTGCAGCGAGCGGCCGTACACGTCTCCGCCAGCGCCTGTCGAGGGAGCGGCGGCCGCCGGACTGACGTCCGTGCTGCGCCACGTGAGCGCCGGGGTCTCTGCGGCGGCCACCCTGAGCAGCGCGGCGGCCGCCGCGCCCTCGGCCGCCCGGGACCCCGCGGCGCCGCCGAGCGCGCCCGAGCGCCCATAGCAGCCGGGCTGCGCGTCAAGCAGGGCGCCGCGCGTCATCAGCTGCACGTCAGGGTTTGAGCCAGGGCTTCCGCCGCGCCCTGGCAGTCCCGGCCCGCGCCCCCCGCTGCCCCCGGGCGACAGCACGGCCTGCAGCACCTGCACCTGCAGCGCGGTCGCCCGCGCGGCCGCCGCAGCCGGCCCCGCCGCCGCCCGCGCTGCGAGCGCCACCCTCAGGGGCCCCGGCACCAGCTCGGCCGCGCGCCGCGCCAGGCCCGCATCAAGGCCCGTAACGGTACCCGCGGCTGCTGGGGCGACCAGGAGGAAGTTGCCGGGATCGCCGGACCCGCAGCGCCCGCTCAGCCCGATCCGTGCACCGTGGGGGACGGGGCGCGCAGCGCGCGCGCGGCTGTGCGCATCCGCAGCCTGCCAGCTCGCCGCGTACATGCACTGCCGCTCATCCGCGTGCTGCATGGCGGCGGCGGCCGCCGGCCGCCCCGCGTCGGCTGGCGCGCCCACCTGCTTCGCCTGAACGCAGAACACGCAACATCAACATGAGCAGCGCACGCCAACAGTCTCTGCAAGCACTTTGTTCGCAAGGCACCCCCTGCGCAGCTTTCCAGCGTGTTTCTCTTGCACACGTGCCACAATAGGTAACTTCATGCCAGCTCGAGACTCGGATCAGCTGCGGGTTGCAGGTCCAGCGCAGCTCTTTGCTCCATATCGGCCGTGCCGGTAAGCACCTGCAGGCCGGCGATCGCCAGCGCGCCCCCCAGCAGCCAGTGGCTGCTGCGCGTGGAGCCGTCCGCCAGCGGCCGGCTGAGCGCGCCGGCAGCCCACGCAGCAGCGCCGCCCCATGCCTCCCCGCCGGCGCCCATGGGGCCCGTCCCCTCCGAGCCCGCTGCTGAGCCCCCGCCGGCTTGGATCGCCGCCAGGCCGACCACCACGCGCGTGACGAGCCTGGCCGGGGTCGCTCGGGCCGGGGCACCACCAGGGCTTAGTGTAAGGGTCTGGGCCCGCTTGTCCGCCGCCGCCTGTGCGGCGCCCGCCGCAGGCCCCAGCTGCATGCAGGCGTCCATGGCGGTCGGGTGGAGCAGGTAGCAGTCTCCCGGGCACGTCCGCGCCAGACAGACCTCCGCAGTGCTCCGCAGCGCCCGCGTCAGCGCCGCGGGTGCGGGGCGCGCACGAGCGGCGCCGCCGGGGCAGGCAAGCCATGCTGGCGCCGTGCAGGCCGCGGCTGCACCCGCGGGCGGCCCGCCACGACCGTATGATTCCCTTAGGCAAAAGCCGCGCCCTGCTGCGCGCGCGCGCCAGGCATACACGGCTGGGCTGCTCGCCATGACTGTAGGCTGGTGCCTGGCAATGCATCTACCAGACCATCTGCCAGACAGCGGAGCATGAGCTACAGCAAAAGTGCACCTCGGATCTCAGCCTGAGCAATGCTACTGCCTGAAGTGCACACACGGTGGAGATACAGGGGCCTCGTACCCAGTGCGGCCGCAGAGCTCTGTAGGTCGATGCTGCCAGTGCCGCATGAAGCATGCGCCAGCAGCTCCACGGGCCGCGCTGCCGCCGCGAGCAGCACTGGCGCCGGGATGCTGACCCTCCGGAGGCCCCCGCCCGCGCCCTGGCAGGTGCCTCATGGGCGTCAGGAGGCGAGCTACGCGCGCGTGTGCTCGACGCCTTAAAGCCCTGTGGCTGAGCGGCAGGCACGCATGCATGATCTTGCACGGCCTTTGCATGGGGCAGTCAGGAGGTGTGTGCCCATTTTGGCAAGCTAACACGGCGGCCAGACACAGCTTCACCCGCCGCACATCGGCCGCCCTTGCGGCTGTCATCACGCAGGAGCCTGCACACGATGATGCGCCCAGCTACTGGTCCAGATGCGGGGCAGAGGCGGGTCATTTACCGCAAGCGGCGCCCAGTCCGCCGCGCCGAGTGCCCGGCCGGCCGCGAGCGCCATCTCCAGCATGGCCGCGCCTGGCAGGATGGACCGGCCGGCCACGACGTGGTCCCACAGGTACATGGTAGCCGGTGCCGCCAGCTGCGCGGTCAGCCTGCGGGCCCACAGTAGGGCCCCTGTGCTGGCCCTGTGTGGGGCGAGTGGGCATACAAGTGCATGTGTGTCCACATGCGGATGCCATCTGTGCAAGAGCACAGCAGCAACCAATGTTGGAGCTTGCTTGCAACCACAGACACCTTCACAGGCCCGATTTCCGACCACCCCATGACTCCGCACACCCCCGCCCATGCACAGTCCAGCAAAGAGCATGCACCTGCGCTCCTCAGCGCATACGAAGCTGCGGCCTTTAGACTTCTCTCAAGCGGGGTCCAGCACACCTGCACACGCCCTCATCCCGCTCCCAAGCGGCCGCGAGCAGCAGGTGGTGCGGCTGCACAACCGGCCAGTGCCGCGCGCGCTGCCACTGCAGCGCAGGCGCACGCGGCTCTGGCGCTGCGGGGGCGGCGCGCAGGAGCGCGTGCGCGTTGACGCCGCTCATGCCGAACGCGCTCGCGCCGGCTGCCGCGCCGAGCGGCAGCGAGGCGTGCTCCTGCCAAATGAAATTTAGTGTTTACACTTGCACAGGTAAGCGCCGATGCTGATTGCAAACAGCCATGACAGCAACCAGTGCAACCCCGCGTAATAAATATAGCAATGCTGTTGCCTTTTAGACTCCTTTCTCAAGAACGACTCTGCCCGAAAGCAACAATTCTGCCCAAAAGCATTTCATCTTGTCACTGCGCTGCACGCTTTTCATTGCGAGCGCACCACCAGGCGGTGCCACACTGCTACCTGCAGACACGACCATTATGCATGCAGCAAGCGCCGCGGGCACCCGGGGAACTATGGCAATAAGGCCGCGCGTGCGCCGCCAGTCTGCGATGGCCGCGGCCACGTAGGGGTTGAGGCTGCGCGCGTGCATAATGGGCGGCGCGCCGCGCGCGCCCGCCGCCAGCGCCGCTAGCAGCGCGCCGTGCACGCCCGCCGCGCCCTCCGTGTGCCCGAAGCATGCCTTGACGGAGCCTGCGGCGCCGCACTTAAAGACTCCCAGCTCTCGACTTGGTGTTGCGGGTGGCTCAGTCTGTGCATGGCTGAAGCCGGTGACGCCGGCAGTGCACGTTACATGCTGTCACCTCCAGCTGGCGGCACATGGGCATGGATATCTTCACCCCGCACCTGTCATTCTGTTACCATTTAGGGTCACTGTATGACGCACGGTATGTGCTACTAGATGAGGAGCACACCCAGTGTGAGGCAGTGGCGTGCGCGTTGGCCGTGCGCCCCCTCGGCTGCCAGGCCGTCGCCCAGGGCGCCAACTTCGATCGGGTCCCCCAGTGGCGTGCCTGCGCAGCGCAGATGCAGTGCATGGCAGCTGTAGGGAGGCCGCTGTACAGAATAGGTTACGACTTAGCCACACTGTGGCACACAAGTGTCCGCGTCATTTCTAGTGTGCGCTTGCTGCCCAAGGCACTGCGGCCTGTCAGGAGAGACCCGCGCTGCAGGTAAAGGCATAGTCACCTTCTATGCATTGTCGCCTTTGCGGAGAAGGGGGGCCTGACCAGTGCCATGCACGCTGACGAGCGCGACGTCGCTTGGCAGGAGCCGCGCAGCCGCCAGTGCCAAGCGGATCAGCGCGCTCTGGGCCGGGCCGTTGGGGGCGGTGAGCCCGCTGGAGCGGCCGGCCTGGTTCACAGCAGAGCCTGCGGCACGTTGCACAGGTCTGGCAAATCACGAGCGTGCAGGAGGACATTGCATGCTGCTTGCGGGCCATGTTTTACATGTGCCTGGCACAGCATGCAGGCAGATGTCTGTGCTGCGGCACGGCAGGGCGCTCATGCATGCGCCGGCAGGCCAACCAGTGCGGTATGAGGGATAGCATTATAAACCTACGTGCGTGCAAGCATGAGGTAGCTATTGCTGCATCTATATTTTACTGGTGAGGCAAAGGCAAGTTTTAGCTTGTGTCAGTAGGCTGTGAAAGCACATGCATGCAGGGTGTCTCCCTCGAGGCACTGCTGGGGGCGCGCACCGCACAACACCGCCAGCGCCTGCTGTGCGCCAGCGTCGCGCGCGGCCCGCAGCGCCAGCGCGATGCAGCCCTCGCCGCGGCCGTAGCCGTCGGCGGCCGCGTCAAACGTGCGGCTGCGCCCGACGGCCGACAGCGCGCCCAGGCGCGCCATGTGCACGGCCGTCTGCGCAGCATGCTTGTTATCAGATGCTGCTTGTGGGCTTTGGGTTTGACCGCTCATCAATACGAGCATGCTTCACAAAAATCATTGGCGTGCTGCTGGAAGGCCTGATCCGTGTCGTCACTGCTGTCAGTCTCGAGCAACGTGTGACTGTGCCCGCTTAAAGCGCCCTGGACACGACATCACCCACATTGCGGGCAATATACAGCCTATTTCAACACAGGGAATTTGCCAGGAGCAGCAGTGGGAGAGGGCCACCTGCGGGACCAGGATGAGGTTAACGCCGGCCGCGACGGCCGAGGACGCCTCGCGCGCGGCCAGCGCTGCCGCCGCCAGGTGCGCAGCGACGAGCGACGAGGAGCATGCGGTGTCCATGCCGATGCAGGGCCCTGGCGCCCACCGCAATGTCACACCAAGGGCCTGCTAGAGAGCACACACCTATGAACTGTTTGCATTTCCCTGGTACGCAGGAGCTTCTGTCATGCAGAGTCTTTTGCCTTGTGGTCAGTTTGTTAGTAAGCCGTAGTCGAATGCAGCCTGTTCGAGTGTCATGTATGCAGAACAATAAGAGCCGCAGGGGCACTCCCCACGCCACGAGCATAGCGCATGCAGTAAGGTCAAGGACAGTGCCACTACTACGCAGTAGTCTGGTGGGTGTGCAGTGCGCAGCTGTCCACTACTGAAGAGCGCGCATGCACTGCGAGTTCGCACGCGCCTTGCAGGCCGAAGGTGTATGACACGCGGCCAGCCATGAAGTTCAGCCCCGAGCCCGTGAGCACGGCGACCGAGGGCGCGACGCGCGCGCGCTCAAGCGCCGCCGGGTATTCCTGCCAGACGCAGCCGACGTAGACGCCCGCGGCCTCGCGCGGCGCGCCTGCCAGCGCCGCGGCGCCATCCTGCGAAGCAGGGGTTGAGAGGCCCGGCATGGAGTGGGGTCAGGTCACAACAGAAGCAATGCGGGCAATGCACGTTGCGAAACTTGAGCACGGCGGCCTGCATTGCACGCTTTGTAGCCATAGCTGGTACACTACTGCTTATTGCTCTATGACCTGCTACCACTCAACAAGAGCGCTGGGTTTGTGGGTGCTGATCCTTGCCATGCGCTCATGCCTGGGACAAGCAGACCTGCTATGCGTTGGGCCTCGCACCTGTAGCGCCCCGGCGACCTGCTCCAGCAGCACGCGCTGCTGCGGGTCGAGCGCGGCGGCGTCCGCGCGGCCCATCCTGAAGGCGGCCACGTCGAAGCACGCGGGCCCGGCGCGCAGCAGCGCCGCGAAGCGCAGCGCATTGCCGGCAAGGAGGTCGGCGGGTGCGTCCAGTGCCTCGGCGTCCCAGCGCTCCAGCGGGTGCGGCGCGGGCAGGTCCGCCGCCGCCAGCATGCACTCCTCAAACCCTGGGCAGGGGGTATGGAGGTCAGAGATACCTTTCGTCCAGTCAGATCAGAGTTACTCGGGGGCTCCCGGGTAACATGTGTGGCAACTTGGGCATACTGGCGGGTCTCAGAGGCAGGCATGCCCTAACTTACCTTTGTATGCAAGCATGGGGTGCAGGGTCTATGCAAGGACGGCAAGCAGCTGCTCTGGGCGCACCATTGTGGGCCGCTGCAGAGGCGAGCAGGCTGGACATGCCCACGACGTGCGTCGCGCGCGGCCCCCCGCCGTCCTCGCCAGCGCTTAAAAGCGCGCGCGGCGCAGCCGCCCCGGCGCGCGCTGCAGCGCCCGCCCCCGCGCCGCCCGCGGCAAGGTTCGGAACCCTAGAGGATATGGCCACGAGGTGGGCGGCCAGCGCGGCGGCCGTCGGGTGGTCGAGCGTGGCGGTGGCGGCCAGCTCGACGCCAAAGTTGGCGGCGACCGCGTTGCGCAGCTCGACTGCGCCGATCGAGTCCAGGCCCGCCTCCATCAGCGGCTGGTCGGCCGCCACGCGCTCGCCCAGCAGCTCCGCCACGACCCCCAGGACCTCCTGCCGGCCAGCGCGGCACTGCATGCTGAGGCGCTTGCCGCCCTCAGACTGGCCTGGCATATAGCACCCTGTGTTATCACTGCAGGCTGCAGAGTTTCAGGTAGAAGTTTCCAGGTGGCGAGAGATGCGCATGTGTTTACGCTTTGTCCACAGCTCACTGCCGCTCGAGAAGCATGGCGACCACAGTGAGGTGCCTAGGGCCAGGCGTGAAGGCTCCTGCCGCATCGCGATGCACGCGAGCGGCGCCTGACCGCCGCGAAGGGCGGCGAGGGCGCGCCTCGGTCACGCGCTGCATCCAGGCAGCCGCGCTCTCCTCCTCGGGGACCCGCCCGTGCTGCAGTCCCTGCGCGGCGGGCCGTCCCTGCGCAGGCGCGCTGCCGCCCTGCGGCCCTGCCACATGCGCCGCCAGGGCGCCCAGTGTGGGGAAGTCGAACGTGGCGGTGGCGGGCAGGTCGACGCCAAACTTGGCCGCGACCGCGTTGCGCAGCTCCACCGCGCCAATCGAATCCAGGCCGGCCTCCATCAGCGGCTGGTCGGCCGCCACGCGCTCGCCCAGCAGGTCCGCGAGCAGGGTCTCCAGCTCCTGCCGGCGGGGCGTGCTGGGTGTCTGGCGTGTGCCGCTGAAGGAGCATGGGGAGGTTGGTAGGCAGCCAGCGAAAGGGTACAACTGCCAGTCTGGGGTCAGGCCGGCGAAAGGAGCCGCCATTGTCTGCAAGCGCAAGTGCAACTAGTGCAAGGGCCTCAGGTACATCCAACATCACCTGGACCGGTGGGCCGGTGTTTATGCCATTGCCTACCTGCAGGATCAGATCAGGGGCGGCCGCGCTCGTTGTTCCCTCATGCTCAGGCTCCTCATCGTGAGCACCACCTATCGTGTGGCCTGGTGCGGGCGCCAGCGCTGCCACGGGCATGCGCTGCGCCCGCGCCTCGCGCGCCATGCGCACGCGCCCATCGCTGATGCCCAAGACAACAGACTGCCGGGAGAGCAGCGCCGGGGCCGCGCGCGCGGAGCCCGCCACAACGACGCCGTCGAAGCCCGAAGTCCGCAGCAGCGCTGCCCAGGCGCCCCTGCTCAGCAGCGGCGAGCCTGCCGAATAACAGCATCCTGTCATGTGAGGCCCGATGTGAGGTCCCGGCCTAGTGAAACACCTGCGGCGGGCTTACAGCATGTGAAGCATGACCGCTGTGGCGCTGTACCGGAGAGTGCTTGGCTGGCACGCACGTAGGCTGCCGCCCAGGCTCCCGCATGAATGTGCGGCGAGCAATACATGCCCTCCACGCCATGTACGGCTGAGCACGTCGGGTGACCTTTGCATCTGCAGCATGCAGTGCTCGACCTGACGGGCTCATGCAGCAGCCGCGGCAGCACAGCACTGTGCCGATATTTCCTGCTGTCTGATTTCATGCATTCAGCACACCAGGCGGGCACTGATCACGTCTGGCATCTGCTAGAGCTTACCCGGGATGCGTAGGGTGGCGTCGTCGTACAACCACCAGCCCTCGGTGAGCCCAAACGTGAGCGTGAGGAAGGCCGTCTTAGCGGTGAGCTCATTTGCGAGCAGCAGCCCGCCCGGCCGCAGCAGCGCCTTGCAGTTGGCCAGCGTGGCCGCCATGTCCCGCGTCGCATGCAGCACGTTGGTCGCAAACACGACGTCATAGCGGCCGACGCCAAAGCCCTGAGGCGCAGCACCACTAGTCTGTGTAACGCAGCGCAGCCAGCTGGCTTGTTCAGACGTATTGTGCAGCGGCAAGACAGTTCAAGTGTATGCCAATGTGATTGGGCCTCAGCTGGCAAAGGGCACATGGTGTTGTAAAACTTCGCCCTGGGTGGACCGCAGCACCTAGGGCGGCAGCCTACCTGGGGCGCCAGGGCGCGCTCGACGTCCAGCGTGTGGAAGCGCGCAAACGTGTGCCGCGGCCCGAACGTGCGCCGGCCGTACGCGACGAGCTGCGGCGACAGGTCTGTGTAGATAAAATCAACGCGGCTGCCGCAGCCCGCCAGCGCGTCCATGACCACCGCCGAGGTGCCGCCCGAGCCTGACCCAATCTCCACGATGCGCACGCGCTCGCCCTCCGGCAGCGTCTGCCGCAGCCAGGCGCCCCGTCAGGGCAGGCTCTGCCTTTGACCGGCAGTGCTGTAAGAGCCTGCCCGTCCCGTGCGCCTCTGGCGGACGCGCGCGCTTGCCCGCCGTGCGCGCATGCTGCAGGCTGCCTAGTCTGCGTAGCCAGCCTCATCTCACCCACTTTGCATATCTCCGTCCAAAGGTACTTTATTTGGGGCTGGTGGGCAACGCATGACCGAGAAAAACGTTGTTGCCGGCACACCAATACAACAGGGGCGCCTAGTTGGGCGTCCGCACGTCTGGTCAAGAGGCCCATCATTGCTATATAACAAGGGCACGAGCGAGCTCAATGCACAAGGCTGCAAATGACCTTAATTCTCATGGTCACATACAGTCCTCAGAAACGTCTACTGGTAGCAAGACGCGGTTGAGCGCGTGGTCACCTGCAGGCAGGCCCGAACGTATTCGACCACAGCGGCCGCTAGTTGCTCGTTGAAGGGTGCCGACAGCAGCGGGCTGCTGTATATGGGCTCCACAAGCGCGGGCGAGCCGCCAGGGAACATCACATCAGTCACCCTGATGCGCCCTGCCGCAGGCGCCCTGCAGGCAGCTCGGGCAAGGCGGTCTCTCCTTTGGGCCACAAGGCCGTCGGTCAGCGAAATACCAGCTGCTGTTCAGCAAGGCTGCTTTCCTGCATGATTTTTAACATGTTCACAGCCAAAGTGGTGAGGTGATATACACGTTTGCAAGCTTGCACGCACACTGAAGAGCGCACAAATGCTAACATGCATGTGCATGATGACTGCACTTTTTACAGCAGTTGCTAAGGCAGTAAGCACTCATGCCCTGCGGGCAGGCTGCCTGGTCCGCACCTGCCAGCATGTCCGGGAGCCCGGCCATGCACGCGGCCAGCAGCCGCACGTTTGCCGCCAGGGGGCCAGGGCCGGGCCCGCCGCTCGCCTCCCTGGACAGCGTGTCCGCTGTCTGCACGAGCGCTGCCAGCGCAGCGTGCGTCGGCGCTGCAGAGATGCGCGGCAGCGCCCTTACAGCCTGGCCGTCGCCCATGGCCACATACCCTGCAGGTATGCCACAGGGCCAGCTCACGAGCTCGGCCTATACCTTATGATTACAATATGGACAACATCACTCTCAAGGACTGCGGGCACTTAGATGTTGTCATGTGCACGGGGCAGGCCCTGTCGAACTGGCATGTCAGCACAATCTCCATGTTGGTCCATTCCCTTGGCATTCATGATGTCCCTGCGCTGCAAAACTGCGCGCCTGCAATCTGCAGAATGCCAACGGCCTCGGGTATGAAGCGCGCATACGCCGGGACGCAGCCAGCGCGCAGAGCGTCCATGGTCAGGGTCTCTCCGGCGGTGCGGAACCAGCCATGGCGCTGCAGGGCGTCCACCAGCACGAGCGCCACCCATGCCTCAAAGTCTGCCACGCTGACCTCCATGCCTGCACGCACGACAGGACGCATGCGGCGCTAGCATTGAGGGCAGCACAAAGCTGAGCGCATCTCATCACTGTAAGCTTTGCGGCCTCTCAAGAAACCAATGGACACGCACGATTTGCGTCGGGCCAGGCGGCAACTGACCACCATTATACCAGACATGGTTGAGGTATGAGTACGAGGAGGCACCTCCTGGCAGGCTGTCTCGCAGCTCAAGGTCCTTGAACCCCTCAAGCAGGCTCGCTGGTACTGGTGCGGCGCGCGTCTGAAGCGTGCGCAGCATGTGCGACGAGGGCGGCCCCAGGATCACGCCATCGCTGACTCCCATGACGACAACCTGCCGGCTGAGCAACAGTGGCGCAGCAGCAGCCTGGCCAGCAGCCACCACCGGCGTAAAGCCCTGTGCTGACAGCAGCTCTGTCCAGCTCTCCCTGCCGCGCACCAGCTAAACTGACTATGCTGTGCCTGCTCAGCATGGCATTTGCTCGTAACACAGAGCAGTGCAGGCAGCTTTGCATCAACAGCACACATGCAGCATTGCCCTGCGTAAGCAGTGCAGCAAGCACCGCACGTCCAGCCCTCACACGAGATTTGTAGTCCTGTCGCCATGTACATACAGCTGGAAACATGAGGACATTTCCAGTGGCTTTGCGCACCTGCTAAGCAGCGGCGAGCCTGGGATGCGCAGCTCGGCATCATCGAACAGCCACCAGCCGTCGGTGAGGCCAAAGGTGAGTGTCAGGAAGTCAGTGCGCGCGCACAGCTCATTCACAAGAAGCAAGCCGCCAGTGCGAAGCAGCGCCTTGCACTGCTGCAGTGTGGCCGCCATGTTGCACGTTGCATGCAGCACGTTGGTCGCAAAGACCGCATCACAGCCGCCTGGCTCAAAGCCCTGCAAGTGCAGCACAACCCGCTTAAGCGCAGAATCGTGCATGTACTGCTTTCACTCTGCATATGCTGGGCAGGCAGCAGAAGTCAACTCTGCATTAGCTTGGCCGCCATCACTAGCACGCATGCAGCGCGTCTGTCGCAGCGGCCGCACATTATTGCATAACATAGAATAATGCCAAGGGCTTGCAGACCTGGAGCGCTACGTCGGCCTCCACGTCCAGCGTGGCGAAGCGCGCGAAGCCGTACCGACGCCCGTACATGCGCCGGCCGTGCGCGACCAGCTGCGGCGACAGGTCCGTGTACACAAAGTCCACGCGCGCGCCCACGTCCGCCAGCGCCGCCAGCACCACCGCCGAGGTGCCGCCCGAGCCCGACCCGATCTCGATGATGCGCACGCGCTCGCCGTGCGGCAGGCCCTGCCACGGCCATGCGCGCCAGCTGTGTAGTGCAATGGCAGGGTGCAACATTTACCGAACGAGTGCCCGTGCAGCTGGAAGAGGCAGCCGGGCAAGGTCGACCAGCGCCGCCAGCGTCATCCATGCATGACTCAGCCTGGGCAGGAGCACATGCTGGCACCTCCGTTGCATGTGACCTGTTCATGCGCGCACGCCGGCTCTTGAGCTTGGGACCAATTGTAGAACTGCTTGCTGCGCCACAACGGTCAGGAGCACGACGTACGAGCATGCCTACACTCCTGCGCATTAGTGGCGCATGCAGGCGCATGCGCTCCAAGTCGCACTGTCTCATTATCTGTAGCTGGACAAATGCTGCACGTTGCATGTGTGTAAATATCCGACAAGCTCATCACTATCCTGTAGGCCGCATGTTACTTTACCATTGTGTATGAAGAAGCAATATACACACAAAACAATTAAAATAAAAGGGCCGCATGCCTCAAGCTGTGCAAGCACGTAAGCGCGCAGGGCGGCCGCCAGCTGCTCGTTGAACGGGCCGGACAGCAGCGGGTCGCTATAGATGGGCTCAACCAGCGCAGGCGAGCCGCCGGGGAACATTGCGTCCGTCACCTTTGCGCTGCCTGCCGGGTGCGGACCAGGGGAGCCCTGTCACCCTCCCTGAGCGACCCAGCTAGAGTCACAGCGGCGCACAGCATGGCCCAGCCAGCTGGGCTGCTCTCGCACATGGCGCGCGTCGAGTGCCTGGCCTGGCACACCCAGTCGAGGGAGGGGCCGCATGTGCGGTCTGCATGGTTGCCAACGCTCAGCCGCATGGTGCGTGGACGGCATGTTGCTCCTGGAACCTCGCGGTCAAGCTACAACAGGAGGCACCACACCGGATAGGATGCCTGGCAGGGCGCCCAGGCAGGCGTCGACGAGCTTGACGTAGCTCGCCAGCGCGCTGCCGTGCTCCGCGCAGAGCGCGCCCGCGGCCTCGCCCAGCGCGGCCAGCTCCGCCTCCACGCCTGTCCCCGCCACGCCCGCCGCGGCGCAGGCGCAGCCCTGCCCCGCGCCGGCTCCCTCCAGGAAGCCCGCACGCTCCAGGGTCTCCAGCAGCGCGGCGACCATGCGCACGTGGCCCGCGCCGGGGCCGCCGGGCGCGCTCGGCGTGGCGCCCTGCCCTGACCCTAGACACTGCGGCCGGTGCAGGGCGAGCACGTCCTCGGCGCTCACGCGGGCGCCTGGGCTGAGGAGCAGACCGGCATGCTGCATCGCCGCCAGCAGGCGCACGTGGCACCAGCGCTCGAAGGCCCGCACGGTGCCCTCGAGGCCGGGCGGCAGGTCATCCCTGCCAGCAGGAGGCACGCATCACACCGAGACTCTTCCGCTGAGCTTGTTTCACGCTGTGCTAGGCCTCTGCAGGCGGACTGACGCAGGCGTCACCAGGCATACGAGGTATGGACAGACACACACATACTTGGATTTATTTTGCACACATGCCAACAGTAATGTCAATGCTGAATGTCACAAGCAGTGTAACTGGGAGGCGTTTGTGCTTCTAATAAGTCAGCAGTACCTGACCGGCAGCGCGGCAACCGCGGCCTGGAAAGCGGGCGGCAGCGGCGCGCGCGGCGGGGGAAGCTGC
>JAABUR0100007195.1_pt1 | contig 13258 bp, 16 predicted proteins | sample 5560091 | NCBI WGS metagenome assembly JAABUR01 (sample SAMN10711879, study PRJNA513375) | rock metagenome | isolation source: Antarctica rocks | place: Antarctica: Victoria Land, University Valley sud
CGCGTCGACGAGCGCGGTGTCGGCCTCCATCTTCAGCACGTAGCCGCCCGCGCCGGCCTTCAGCGCCTCGAAGAGGTAGCGCTCGTCGTCGTGCATGGAGAGCATGAGCACCGCGATGTCCGGATCCTGGGCCCGGATCTCGCGCGCCGCCTGAAGGCCGGTGAGCTTCGGCATCGAAACGTCGAGGATGCAGAGCTCGGGGCGCTTGCGCAGCGCGGCGGCGACCGCCTCGGCGCCGTCGGCGGCCTCGGCGACGACGTGCATGTCGGGCTGCTTGTCGAGCAGGAGCCTCAGGCCGGAGCGGACGACGCCGTGGTCGTCGGCGATCAGCAGGCGGGCGCTCACGAGCCGACCGCCTCCACGACGGGCGGGAGGCGGGGCGGCGGGACGCTCGGCCGCCGCTCGCCGATCGTCAGCTCGACGGTGGTGCCCTCGCCCGGCGCGGACATCACCCTCAGGGTGCCGCCTGCGAGCAATGCGCGCTCGCGCATGCCCGCGAGGCCGAGGCCGCGAGGAGAGTGGGGGTCGATCCCGCGGCCGTCGTCGCCGACCCGCACGACGGCCCGGCCGTCGCGGCGGCGAACCTCGACGTGGACGCAGCGCGCCTGCGCGTGACGGGCGACGTTCGACAGCGACTCCTGCACGACGCGGTAGGTCACGAGCTGCGCGGCGGCGTCCATCGCGCCGTCGAGCCCGGCGGCGAGATCGAGCGTGGTCGTGATGCCCGACTGGCGGCCGAAGCGCTCGAGCTGCGTGCGCAGCGCGGCCTCGAGTCCGTGATCGTCCAGCGCGGTCGGGCGCAGCTCGCGCGCGAGGTGCAGCAACTCCTGCATGGCCTGGGTGGCGACGTCCTGGGTCTCGCGCAGCTCGGCCGCCAGCGACGGCGGAGCACCGTGGGCGATGGCCTGGAGGCGCAGCAGCACGCCCGTGAGCGCCTGGTTGGCCTCGTCGTGCAGATCGCGCGCCAGGCGCGCGCGCTCGGCCTCTTGCGCGCGCAGCACGGCGCCGGCGCTGGCCGAGCGCTCCTCCTCGACGCGGTCGAGCATGCGGTTGAAGGCCTCACGCAGCCGCACGACGTCGTCGGAGTCGGCCGACATCGGCACCGCCCGGACGCCCGGGTTGGTGAGGTCGACGCGCTCCATCGTCGCGATGAGCTCCTCCAGCGGGGCGAAGCGGCGTCGCAGCACGACGCCGTTGACGAGCACGGTCGCGAGGATCGCCGCGACGAGGACGAGGAACTGGCGGCTCTCGGAGAGCTCTGAGATGTCCAGCTGCGCCGCGACGCTCGCGGCCAGGACCGCCGCGACGACGAGCGCCGCGTTGACCGCGAGGATCTGGTGATGGAGGGCTCGCCCGCGCATGCTCACCTGGGTACATCGGCGTCACGGGCGGGGAGCCATAGCCCGCTATACTTTCTGAAGCAGAAGCAAACCCGATCAGCATTAGGTGGTTTCCATGAGCCCTTCTGGCGCCGAGTTCATCAAGCAGGTCAAGCGCAGCGTCGAGGAGGTCGACCCCTCGGACGTCAGGCCCCTGCTTGGGAATGGCGTCGCGGTGATCGACGTGCGCGAGGGCGACGAGGTCGTGTCGGGCAAGCTGCCGGGCGCCACCGTGATCCCGCGGGGGTTCCTCGAGAGCCGCATCGAGACCACGGTGCCCGACCGCTCCCAGAAGGTGGTCCTCTACTGCGCGTCGGGCAACCGCTCGGCGCTGGCCGCCAACACGCTCATGCGCGACCTCGGCTACGAGGACGTCGTGTCCATGACGGGCGGCTTCACCCTGTGGAAGGACCGCGGCTACGAGGTCGAGGTGCCGTTCGCGTTCACGCCCGAGCAGCGCCAGCGCTACTCGCGCCATTTCCTGCTGCCCGAGGTGGGGGAGGAGGGCCAGCGCAAGCTGCTGGAGGCCAAGGTGCTCCTGCTCGGCGCCGGCGGCCTGGGCTCGCCCACCGCCCTCTACCTCGCCGCCGCGGGCGTGGGGACCCTCGGGATCGTCGACGACGACACCGTCGACGTCTCCAACCTCCAGCGCCAGGTCATCCACTCCACCGAGACCATCGGCGTCGCGAAGGTCGACTCGGCCGAGCAGGCGATCAAGGAGCTCAACCCAAGCGTCGAGGTCGTCAAGTACCAGACGCGCCTGGACGCCTCGAACATCATGGAGATCATCGAGGGCTACGACCTCATCGTCGACGGCGTGGACAACTTCCCGACGCGCTACCTGCTCAACGACGCGTCGGTGCGCCTGAAGATCCCCGTGGTGAGCGCGGCGATCCTCGGCTTCGAGGGCCAGCTCTCGGTCTTCGCGCCGTACGACGGCCCGTGCTACCGCTGCCTGTTCCCGGTGCCGCCGCCGGCCGAGCTCGCCCCGTCCTGCGGCGCCAACGGCGTGCTCGGCGTGCTGCCCGGCACGATGGGCCTGCTGCAGGCGACGGAGGTCGTCAAGCTCATCATCGGCGCGGGCACGCCGCTCGTCGGCCGCCTGCTTATGTACGACGCGCTCGACGCGACCACGACCGAGCTCAAGGTCCGTCGCGACCCCGACTGCCCGATCTGCTCCCGCCCGCCGGAGGAGATCTCCGCCGACGAGATGGGCGTCTTCCCTGACTACGAGGCGTTCTGCGCCGCCGCGGGCTGACCCGAACCCTTACGGAGCTGAAAGAGAGCAATGGCCACTGTCCGCATTCCCCCCGTCCTGCGTCCGTCCGTCGGTGGCGAGCGTGAAGTCACCGCCGAGGGCGAGAACGTCGGTGACGTGCTGCGCGCGCTGACGACGTCGCACCCCGACGCCTCCGCGCAGATCTTCGGGCCCGACGGCGACCTCAATCGCTACGTCAACGTCTACTTGAACGACGAGGACGTCCGCGTGCTCGACGGGCTCGACACGAGCGTGGGCGGCAGCGACGTCCTCGTCATCCTGCCGGCCATGGCCGGGGGGGCGTAGGCCGCGACGAAGATCAGACGACTCGGATCGTTCGCTTAGTGCCCAAGGTCTGGAGTAGACGGTGGATGTCCGCCGGGTCTGACGTGAGCACCTCGAACCCGGGACGGTCCTGTGCTGCCAGGGCCACCAGGGCGTCGAGAACATCCGTGGTTCGGGACTGACCCAGCAACTCGCCCGCACGCCGGGAAAGCGACCCATCGGCCAGGACCAGCTCAGCTCCGGACAGCACCCTGGCCAAGCGGGCCTGGCGATGCCCTCCTCGCCAAGCCTGAGCGATCACCGGGGCGGGCACCACGGGTCGTTGCCCAGCGCGATGGACGTCGGTGAGCAACGACCAGGCGTCGCGATTCCCGCGGTCAAGAGCGATGAGCGCTCCTGCATCGAGCACGCTCACGCGGAAGGTGGATTGCGACGCTGGCCCGTTGGCTGCCAGGCGGTGCGGGCGCGTGCGGCGGCGATGTCCTCGTCGGTGATGGGGCCTGCGTCAGCTTCGTACTCAGCGATGGCGGCGGCCAGGCGTTCCCGGCCCAGACGTTCGGCGGCGGCCTGGGCGATCCAGGAGCTCACGCCTCCTCGGCCGGCCCGAGCCCTCACCTCCTCCACCAAGTCGCCGGGAAGCGTGACGGTCAACCTTGGCATCTCGCGGTTCACGGGTCGAGTATGACACAAGTCATATCTCCGCGCAGCCGGCCACGCAGCCCGGCGCGGGTCAACGGACCTGGTCGCGCAGCGCCGCCAGCGGGCGGCGCTGGCGGCCGTCGGCGTCAAAGTTCTCGGGCGCCAGCCACGCCTCGAAGGCAGCCCGCGCGGCGGGCCACTCGTGGTCGAGCAGGGAGAACCAGGCGGTGTCGCGGCTGTTGCCCTTCACGATGAGGTGCTGGCGGAAGACCCCCTCGAAGGTGAAGCCGAGCCGCTCCGCGGCACGCCGCGAGCGGGCGTTGGCGGCGTTGCACTTCCATTCCAGGCGGCGGTTGCCGAGGTCCTCGAACGCGTGGCGGGCGAGCAGGTAGATCGTCTCGGTGGCTTGGGGCGTGCGCTGCAGCGCGGCGCCGAACCAGATGTGACCGATCTCGATGCACCCGTGGGCGGGCTCGATGCGCAGGTAGGAGACGACGCCGCCGGCACGGCCCGTCGCGGCGTCGATCACCGCGAGGAACAGCGGATCAGTTGAGCTGGCGTGGTCGGCGAGCCAAACGCGAAGCTCGCCGGCGTCCGCGAACGGCCCGTAGGACAGAAAACGCCACAGCTCGCGGTCGGCGCCCGGCCCCTGCGCCGCAGTGAACAGCTCCTCGGCGTGGCGAGCGGGGTCGATCGGCTCCAGGCGCACGCCGCCGCCGCGCAGGGTCTGGTGCTCGGGTGCGCGTGCAGGCTGCCAGCCGGCGAGCGCGGGGGGCGGATCGGTGCGGTCGGCGGGCACGGCTCCCATCATGGCGGCGTTTGACCCGGGTACGCCCTGGGCTACCCTGGGTGCATGGCTGTCCCGCCGCTGGAGACCCGCCCCTGCGGCGGTCGCTACACCGACCTCGTGCAGGCGATCGGCAACACGCCGCTCGTCGAGCTCCGGCGCCTCTCACCGAAGCCCGGTGTCCGCATCTGGGCCAAGCTCGAGTCGAACAACCCGACGGGCTCGATCAAGGATCGCGTGGCGCGCTCGATGATCGAGGACGCCGAGGAGAAAGGCCTCATCTCTCCCGGCCAGACGATCCTCGAGCCGACCTCCGGCAACACGGGAATCTCGCTCGCGATGATCTGCGCGCGCAAGGGCTACAAGCTCAAGGTCGTCATGCCCGACAACGTGACGCCCGAGCGCACGCAGCTGCTGAAGATGTACGGCGCGGAGATCGTCTCCTCGCCCGGTGATCAGGGCTCCAACGGCGCCGTCTCGATGGCCCTTGACATGGCCGCCGCGGACGCCTCGTACTACATGCCCTACCAGTACGGCAACGAGGCCAACCCGCTTGCCCACTACAACGGCACCGCGGTCGAGATCCTGCACGAGCTCGACGGCCAGGTCGACGCGTTCGTCGCCGGCCTGGGCACGGGCGGCACGCTGATGGGCACCGCCCGGCGCTTCAAGGAGGAGCTCGGCGATCGCGTGACGATCGTCGCGGCCGAGCCGATGCAGGGCGAGCCCGTGCAGGGCCTGCGCTCGCTCGACGACGGCTTCATCCCGCCGATCATCGACCTGAGCCTGCTCGACCGGAAGATCTTCGTCACCAACCGCGACGCGGTCGTCTGGACGCGCAAGCTGCTCGACGAGGAGGGCCTGTTCGCGGGCGTCTCCTCCGGCGCGATCGCCCGGGTGGCGGTGCGCATCGCGAGCGAGATGGACGAGGGCAACGTCGTGTTCATCGTGTGCGACGACGGCTGGAAGTACCTGTCCTCGGGCGTCTACACGCTGCCCGTCGACGAGGTGGCCAACCTCGACTCTACGGTGTGGTGGTAATCACGCCGATGTGATCTGTGCACGGCTGCCGCCCGCAGGAACATGACGACGTCCGAAGCGCCCCGCTCCGCCCGACCCCGCACCGAAAGCTAGGAGACGCAGATGCCCAACATCGGTCCCATGGAACTCATCATCGTCCTCGTCATCGCACTGATCGTGCTTGGCCCGAAGAAGCTCCCCGAGGTCGGCAGGTCGGTCGGCAAGGGCATGCGCGAGTTCAAGGACTCGATCAGCGGCGACGGTCGCCGCGACGACGAGGAGCTCGTGGCGGGTCGCAACGAGTAGCGCGCTACCGTGCCGGGGGATGGTGATTGCCCCGCACCTGCTGGATTTGGTGGTATCGCACGCGATGCGCGACGCTCCGAACGAGTGCTGTGGCCTCGTCGCCGTGCGCGATAGCGTCGCCGTTGCCGTCAGCGAGCTCGAGAACATCCACGCGAGTCCCTTCCGGTTCGAGATGGACGGCCAGGCGCAGCTTCGCGCGATGACCGAGATCGAGGCAAGCGGGGCGGAGGTCGGTGCGATCTACCACTCGCACACCCGCTCCCCGCCTTACCCCTCGCCGACCGATGTCAACATGGCCGCCTGGTGGCCCGAGCTGGAGTGGCTGATCGTCGGGACGTCCGGCGCCGAGCCGGAGGTCCGCAGCTACCTCATCGAGGGCAAGGAGGGCAAGGTCACCGAGGTCGAGCTCGCGTGAGCGGTGAGCCGCTCGTCTGCCCGCGCTGCGCCGCCCCCGCTCCCGCCGACGAGCGCTTCTGCGACGCCTGCGGCATGCCGCTCGTCATCGCGCCGGTCGAGGGGATCCGGGAGATGACCGAGCGCCAGGAGCGCGCCCGCAAGATCAAGCGCCAGTACAGCGAGGGGCCCCTCGTGCGCGTCGCCGTCGGCCGTCACCAGGCCGAGGCGGAGCTCATCCAGGGGCTGCTGCTCGAGCACGGCGTGCCGTCGATGCACAAGCGCTCGGCCGGCTTCGACGTGCCGGACATGCTCTTCTCCGGCCCGCGCGACGTGTTCGTCCCGCAGTCGGGGGAGGAGGCGGCGCGCGAGGTGCTCACCGGCGTCGAGGCCGAGCACGCGGCTGCAGGCACCCGCGCCACCGCCGACGGTGAGCCCGCGTCGCGGCGCGCCAAGCGCTCCACGCGCACGCTCGCGATCGGCCTGTCGCTCTGCCTCGGCCTGCTCTCCCTCGTGCCCGCCGCCGTCATCCTGTCCCGCGCGTACGGGTGAGCGTGCGCCTCGGGGGCACCGCGCTGCTGGTCGCCGTGGCGCTCGGTGCGGTGACGGCGGCCGTCGCCTCGGCCGTTCGCTCGCCGCGCGGAACCGCCGCCCATGCTCCCGCGCGGATCGTCGTCGTGCCCGCCACCCCGGGCGTCAGCGCAACCGCGCCGGCCGCGTCGCGGACGCCCGGACTCGGCCCGGGCCTCCCCGCGACGCCCGGATCGGTTCTCTCCAAGGCACCGCAGCCCGTGGCGCCCGTCGAGCCGCCCGTCGTGACCGCCCCCGCACCCACCGTGCCCTCCCGGGCCGTCGGCCGGACGAACCGCGGGCACCTCGAGCACGGCGTGCTGCTGCCGGCGGAGGGCGCCGACCACACCACGTGGGACATGGTCGAGCGCGTCACCCCGAACCGCGACTGGCGCCGCGTCGGCACCGACCGGCTGGTCAAGACCCTGCTGGCCGTGGCCGCGCGCTACCGCCGCGCGCACCGCGGCGCGCCGCGGGTCGTCATCAGCGACCTGTCGCTGCCCGAGGGCGGGCGCTTCGGGCCCGAGTACGGCGGCCTCGGACACGCCTCCCACCAGAACGGCCTCGACGCCGACATCGTCTTCCCGCGTTCCGACGGCCAGGAGATCGGCGTCGACCGGGTGGGAGAGATCGACCGCCGGCTCTCCCAGGCGCTCGTCGACGCGTTCGTGAGTGCCGGCGCGCAGTACGTCTTCGTCGGGCCGAGAACGCACCTGCGCGGGCCGAACGGCGTCGTGCAGGTGATCCCCCACCACGACGACCACCTGCACGTTCGCATCCCGAACGTGGGCTGAGCCTGGCTCAGGCCTGGCCCGCGAGGCGCGCGAGGTGGCCGCGCCACGTGCCCTCGGTGTGGACGAGCGGCCGTCCGCGGAAGGCCTGGACGAGCGCCGCGGCCGGCGATCCCGAACCCGCCGTGCTGGAGAACGTGATCGCGGCGGCCTCACCCTCCTCGCGGGCGAGCAGATCGACGACGGTGCCGCCGAGCAGCACGGCGTCGCGCACGCCGGGAGGGAACGCGGGCTCGGGCCCTTCCCGCAGGCGCCGGGCGATCGCGGGCCGGGCGTAGGCCGTCTGCCCGCCCAACCACTGCGCCGCGCCCGCCGCCAGCCACGCCCAGCGCCCGAGGCCACCCGCCGAGCGCGGCCGCAGCGGCGGCGGCAGGCGCGGGTTGACGTGCCCGAGCGCGAGCTGCGCGTAGAGCGCCGCGGGCGCGAGCAGGGCCATCTCGCGCGAGCCCGGGACGTTCGACGCGCGCGCCTTCAGCAGCCGGGGCGCGAGGAGGTGCAGCGTGCCCGCTCCCGCCCAGCCCGTGAGGTAGCGCCGCGCCGCCGGTGCCGTCAGCCGCGCGACGGCCAGGAGGTGCGGCTGCGCGGCGTAGAGTTGCGCGCGCGAGGGGTGGATGACGACCTCGATCGGAGCCGGCGGCGTTGTCGCCAGCACCGCGGCGAGCTCGGCCCGGGTGCCCTCGAGCAGCTCGAGCACCCCGACGGCGTCGTCGGCGTCCCCGTCGGCGTGCCGGGTGCAGAAGCTCGGCGACTCGGTCTCGACCCAGGCCACCCGCCGTGCTTCGCCGGCGGCCGCGCGGGCCCCTTCACCTGCACGCCCCCCGTCGCGGGCGCGAACGGGGGCGCAGGGGCGCCGCAGAGCGCCTAGACCAGCTCAGGGACCCGCGAGTCGCAGATGGCGCCGATGGTCTCGGCCACGGCGGCGAACTCGCCGTCGGAGAGGACGGGCGTGCCCTCGAACGGCAGGTCGCGCGTGATCTCCAGCCACGACTTGCAGCCGCCGAACTCGTCGCGGACCTTCACGGTCACGGGGCGGGGGATCCGGTACGTGCGCAGCAGCAGCACGTGCAGCGGGTGGCGGCGCTTCCAGCTCAGGCGCTTGACGGCGTAGTCGGTCGTCCACACGTGGTACGGCGACAGCTCGTTCAGCGTGCGCGGGTCCGTGATCAGGTAGTGGCCGGCGACCTCGGCCCACGCCCGGACGCGGACCCGGTCGGGCTGCGGAATGCCGCCGTCCTGGGTGAGCGCGGAGATGGGAGGGTCGCCGTCGGGCCAGACGCCCTCCTCGAGCGCGCGACGCAGCTCGGGGGCGTGGGACGGGCGCACGAGGTCGTTGCGCTGGTGGTCGAAGGTGGGGTACAGGAAGAAGCGCTCGTGCTTGAGCTCGAAGTGCTTGTCATCCTCGCGGATGCCGCCCTTGCGGAGCGTGAGCAGCTGCTCGCCTTCGGCGAGCGCACGGACGGTGACCGCCCATTCCTTGAATGCGATAGGCATGTTGTTCTGACCGGTGGGGGGTTCGACAGGGGACGCCGGTGCACGGTCGGCCACGGTGACGGGCGGCCTGCGGCACGGGCGGATCCGGGATTGTGTCAAAGGTGTGACCCGATCGCCAACTCTCCCTGCAAATTAGCGGGTTTTCTTTGTGACAGGGAGCGTTCAGAGGCGACGGCCGGCCAGGCCCTCGTAGGCCTCCAAGAGCGCCGCGAAGTCGTCGGCCCCGTGCCCGCGCTGCTGGGCGGCGATGAGCGCCTCGCGCGTCGCGGCGGCCGCGGGAAACGGCACGCCGGCGCGGTCTGACTCCTCGAGGCAGAGGCGCACGTCCTTGAGCATGTGCTCGAGCTTGAAGAGCGTGTCGTAGGCGTGCTCGCGCATCGGGCCGGCCTTGAGGTCGAGCATCCGCGAGGCGCCCGAGCCCGCGGCCATGACCGCGACCAGCGCGTCGAGGTCCACGCCCGCCGCGGCGCCGACGAGCAGCGCCTGGGCGACCGTTCCCGTGTTGACGGCGGCCACCGTGTTGTTGATGAGCTTGACCATCTGGCCCTGGCCGGTGTCGCCAACGTGGAGCACAAGTGAGCCCATCGCCGAGAAGAGCGGCCGGACGCGCGCGAAGTCCTCCGCGTCGCCGCCGGCCATGATCGTGAGGGTGCCGTCCTCGGCCTTCGGGGAGGAGCCGGTGACGGGGGCGTCGAGGAAGCGCCAGCCCTCCGGGAGCGCCGCGGCGACCTCGCGCGCGGCGGCGGGCCCGATCGTCGACATGTCCACGAGGAGCTTCGGCGCGCTCCCGACGCTCGCCAGGCCGTCGGGGCCCGCGACGATCGCCGTGACCTGCGGCCCGTCGACGACCATCGTGAAGAGCACGTCGGCCTGGGCGGCGACCGCGGCAGGTGTCGCCGCGGCGCGGACGCCCTCCCGGCCGCCCTGCGCATCGACCCACGCCTGCGCCTTGCCTTCCGTGCGCGTCCAGACGGTCAGCGGGTGGCCGGCCGCGGCGAGGTTCGCGGCCATGCGCGAGCCCATGATGCCCAGGCCGAGGAAGCCGACGCGGTCCATCGGCCGATCCTACGAGGGGCACGCCGAGGTGCGGTGCAGCCGCATCGTGACTCGGCCGACGCGGAGGCCGAGGAACCCGAGCTCGATGGTGTCGAGCAGCGTGCCGTCGGGCTCGAGCTGGACGGTGTCGATGTGGCGGAGGGGAATCCGCAGCGGGCCGAGGACGTGGGTCCGGATCACGTAGGGCGTGAAGTCGAACCCGTCGCTGCGCGGGCGCACTTCTGCGCCGCCGGGCATGTCCTCGGCGGTGAGGAGCAGCCGTTCGGGAGTGACCTGCCGACAGTGCATGCGCCGTTGCTGCGTCGATCCGTCGGGGAAGGTCATCGTGTCGAGGACCTCCCAGCTGTCGGCGGTCGCGTCGAGGATGCTGCTGCGGAAGTGGAAGGTGCTCGGCAGCGGCAGCCACCGCAGCCACGCAGGGCGCCAGAGCTCGCCGTAGCCTTCCCACGGGGCGGCGAAGAGCTCGCGCAGGTCGAGCGGCGTGGCATCCGGGGCGGCCATGGCGGGCGATCCTGTCGGATGTGGCAATTGGCTCAGCGCGCCGCGACCTGCAGCGGCGCGACCGCCTCGGGGTCGCGGCCCGGCACGTCGGCCCAGGCGCGCAGCTCCCAGCCGACGCGCGCGTACGGCGGGGCCTCGCCGCCCGGGTGGGCGTCGGCGGGCAGCAGGACCGAGAACGGGAGCTCGACCACCTCGGTCAGCGGCCCGGTGGCCAGCGCGACCTCCGCGGCCACGCGGGCGACGTCCGCGTAGTCCTTCGTCCGCTCGACGAGCGCGAGGCGTAGCCAGAGCTTGCGCACGCGCGTGACGTAGGTCGCGCGGACGAGGCCGGTGATCCGGTCGCCCGGGTGCACCGCGGCCAGGCCCGAATCGAGCTGGATGAGGATCGGCGAGCTCACGGCTCCACCCAGACGGGCACCCCGTCCGACGGCGGACCGCCGCCAGCCGGGCGGGCGTGGACGGCCCAGGCGAAGGAGACGGCGCTGCCCTCGTAGGACGGCGGACGGTCCGGTGGGACGGTGAGCGTGACCCCGCCCGGGCCAGCCGGCGTCCAGCTCGACCAGGCGGTGGCGTCCGAGGTCGCGCGTCCGGAACTGGCGCCGGAGCCGACATCGTGGTGGCCCATGTCGAGATAGACGTCGTAGTGCACGCGGAAGACGAGCCCGAGCTCCGCGGTCGAGTCCCCTGAGGACACTTGCACCCGGAGAGGCTCGCCGCGCCGTACGCGCTGCCGGTCGACCGTGACCGCCAGCCCCCGCGTGCGCCGCGGGTGCAGTCGGCGCCAGAAGAAGAGCGCCAGCATCCAGAAGCCCACGAGCCCGCCGGCCCCAACGGCGGCGAACGGCAGCGGGGAGGGCACGTCGTCGCCGGGCAGCGCGCTCACGAGGAACGCCGCGCCGGCGAAGCCCGCTCCGAACAGCACGCCCCCGATCACGAGAAACGGGATGACGCAGCCGATCACGCCGCGCCCCATGCGCATCCGCCGCGACTGCGGACCGGGCTCGACGCCGGGCGGCAGGTGTGGGTGGGCGGCGGCCACGTCAATCAGGCTACGACCTGGTGCAGTTCGTTCGGTACAGATGCGGTCGTCAAGACCGAACAACTGCAGCCGGCGTCGGACCGGGTCGGCCGCCCCGCGATGTCGTCCACGAGCGGCTTGACGTACAGATCAGTGAGTTGCGCGAGCGGTTGGGAGGTCTCCCGTCGCTGTAGGTGCTCGCCTCCCCCGAGGCGTCACACGAATGCCCTCCGGGTGGCTGCGTCCCGAGGACGGCACATGGCGCAGCTCGCGTGTCTGGGTGGATGCGTACCTTGCCGATCGGCATCGGCGTCGCGTCCGGTAGCTCCGTCTCAGCGGGAGGCGCTCCCGCTCGCACCGAAGCCGCCGCCCGGCGTCTCCACGCGCAGCGTCTCGCCTGTCCCGGGCTCACCGGTCGCGTGCCCAGGCACCTCCGCGCCCCGACGACGTCGCGCCCGCGCGCGCCTTCGCCCCCGCCCTGCGCCGCGGCGGCGGCGAACACCAGCGGGGATGGCGCGTCGTCCCCGGGCGGCGCGCTCACGAGGAACGCCGCGCGGGTGAAGCCCGCCCCCAGACAGCGCGCCCCCGAGCACGAGGAACTGCACGATGCAGCCGATCACGTCAGCCGCATCCGCCGCGACTGCGGGCCGGGGTCGAGGCCGGGCGGCAGGTGAGGGTGGGCGGCAGCCACGGTGCCAGGCCACGAAGTAGGTGGCCGCGCCGTGTCGCCCACGACGGAGCCTCGCGAACCCGAGCTGGGATCATGACCACCGGTCGCTCGCGCTGAGTCGAGGATCGACCGGGCGAGCCGCTCCCTGGCGCCACTGGACGCCATGCGGTCACGCGGGCTGTGGACCCCGCGGACCGGACCGGTCACGGTGATCGCTCGCGGGCGGCCGTCAAGCCGGCGGCGAAGCTGCCGAAGTGCACAGCCACGGTCGAGCCGGACGGCCAAGGTGGACACGCCGTGATCCAGTCCGAGGGTCTCGGTGGCCGCCCACACTCGGCCTCCCAGGCGCAGATGGCGTCCAGCAGCTGATCGTCGCTGAACGGCGACGCGCCGGCTCGACACTCGCGCATCGCGGCCGCCGCCGCTTCCGGGTTCCAGGTCCCCAGCCGAGGCTGCACCGTGTGGCCGCGGTGACGGAGCTCGACGGGGAGCGCCGGTGTGACGCCCTCGCGCGGCGCGATCGTCGCTCGCGATGGCCGGCGGCGTCGTGCCACTACATCGCCGTCGCCACACGAGCGCCTGCGGACGCCCTTGCCTGCCTCGACGCCGCAGACACGGGGCCGCCATACTTCATCTCAGGCAGCCAAACGCGACACTCTCCTGCGCGCTCGACGGGCTGCGTCCTCTCAGAAGCAAGGCCTCTCGGGCGACGCGGGGCGCCTGCTCGGCGCGCCTGCGCATCGTGGGTCGCTCACCCCAAACCCGCCGCCGCCTGGCGTCTCCACCCGCAGCGTCTCGCCCGCCGCGAGCTCACCGGTCGCCTTCCCGGGCACCTCCGCGCCCGCGACCACGTTGCGCCCCCGCGCTCCGTCGCCACCGCCCTCCGCGCCCGCGGGCGCACGCCGGCGGCGCTCGGTGATCAGCGAGTAGGTCATGGGCTCGAGCGCCTCGAGCTCGCGCACCACGCCGTCGCCGCCGGGCCAGCGCCCCGCACCTCCGCTGCCGCGGCGGATCGCGTACTCGACGACGCGCACGGGCAGCTCGAGCTCGAGTGCCTCCACGGGCGTGTTGCGCGTGTTGCTCATCGCGACGTG
>JAABUR0100007197.1_pt1 | contig 13256 bp, 10 predicted proteins | sample 5560091 | NCBI WGS metagenome assembly JAABUR01 (sample SAMN10711879, study PRJNA513375) | rock metagenome | isolation source: Antarctica rocks | place: Antarctica: Victoria Land, University Valley sud
CGTCATTTACCCGTGCCGAAAAGGTCAGATGGATGAGGCTAGCAGAGTCGCCTTGCGGAAGGTCATTCTTGGGCTATTCACCCCCAGCTACGGCCGATTCTCGTTCACCAAGTCGTCGGGAGAGCCAGGCAACCGTGGCGAAGTGTCCGTCGTGCGACGCGGGATGCGCGTCTTGGTGGACAAAGACGGCGCCGTGACGCGCCGCTTGGTTGACGCGACCGTGCGACCGGCTCCAGCTGCGCACCCTCCGACGGACCGGGAGTGCCTGAATGTCATCAACGACTTTTGGTATCACGCGCTGTGGGCGAGCAAGAAACTGCGGCGGGGTGAGCTCATGATTGCCAAGGAAGCCTGCGATGGGCACATGAAGGGCCTGCTGCTTCAGATGGCCGCCTGGCAGGCCGGCGCCATGCACGGGTGGGCGTATGAGACCTGGCACCGCGGCCGCTTCCTGGATGAATGGGCCGACCCGCGTGTCCTGGCCGGTCTCCACGCGAGCTATGCGTCCTACGCCGCCGCCGACATCGCGCGGGCCTTGCGGGCGACCATGCGCCTCTTCAGCTGGGTCGCACGCGAAACCGTCGCCGCCCTGGGGTGTCACTATCCGAACGACGCCGAGGAGCGCATCGTGACGCTCGTGGCGACCGTCCTGGATGCGGATACGGTCTCATAATGCCCGCGACGATGCGCTGCGGTCGCTCGCTAGGGCGAGGAGGGTCATAGCCGATGAACATACTGCGGTGGGACACATACCCCGGTGTGGCCGCATCCACACCCGCCCGTGACTGGCTCGAGCTCCAGGCGCACCTGCGCCTTGCCCCGAAGACGCTGGACGCCTACGGACGCTCGCTCGACGACTACCTCGCGTTCTGCACGCGGGCTAGTCTCGATCCGGCGGGGGCGACGCGCGCAGACGTGGCAACCTATGTCCACGATCTGGCCACGCGGCCTCCGTCGCGCGCCGCGCGCAAACACGCCCACACGGCTCCGGGGCTGTCCGATGCCACGATACAGCTCCGCCTGACCACGGTGCGCCTCTACTACGACTACCTGACCGCATTGGGGACGCGCGCGGACAATCCGGTGGGCCGTGGCCGCTACACGCCGGGCAACGCCTTCGCCGCCGGGCGCGGGTTGGTGCGGCGCCGGCCGCGCCTGCCCTGGGTTCCGAACGACGACCAGTGGCGTGCCATCCTCGCCGCCGTGCGCGCGGAGAGCCTGCGTAACCGCCTCATGCTCCTGCTGGCCTACGATGGCGCCCTGCGGCGCGGCGAGTTGCTGTCCCTGCAGATCGCCGATATCGACCCGCCGTACCGCCTCATCTCCGTGCGCGCCGAACACGCCAAGAACGGTGCCGGTCGTGTCGTGACCTACTCGGAGCCAACGAGCGTCGCGCTCGGCGCTTACCTGCGTCACCGCCGTCGGCTGGGCGCGTCGGCCGGCCCGCTCTTCCTCTCCGAGTCGCGCCGGAACACCGGCCAGCCGCTCTCGCCCGACATGTGGTCGAAGGTCGTCGAGGCCCTCGCCGCGCGCGCCGGGGTGCCCGACTTCACCACGCACACGCCGCGCCACCTGCGGCTCACGCACATGGCCCGCGCCGGCCTGGACCTGCATGAGATCGCGACCTACGCCGGGCACCGCAACCCGCAGACGACCCTGCTCTACATCCATCTCTCCGGCCACGACCTCGCCGACAAGTTGCGGCGCAGCATGGGGGGCCTGGATCGCCTGCTCGCGGAGGCATTACCGTGACGGCGACCACCCTGGCCGTCCCCTGGCGCTGGCCGGTCGATGTCGGCGTGTACGATCGCTGTCCGTCGTTGAGCGACCCGGAGCGCGACATGCTCGCGCGCGTCGCCTTCCGGCGCAAGGGTGGCCAGTGGCCCGTAGGCGCCGTCACCACCCTGGAGCGCCTGCTGCGGCCGATCCACGATGCGGAGGAGGCCATTCATGTGGCCGACGTCATCACGACCCGCGCGGTGATGCGCCATCTGTTGCGGCATATGACACAGCGCGACACCGCGCTGTGGGCGTGGTCGAACGCGGAGTGGGAGGACACAATCCGCGACGACACGCTCAACCGTCTGCTCGTCGGCGCCGTCGGCTATCTGCTGTGCGACCTGCCCGGCGTCGCGGCGCTCCGCCATGTGACCATGCCGCAGTACCTGGCCCGCCGCCTCTTTGGCGACGCGGCTGTCGCGGCGGCCGTGGGGCGGGCGCGTGCCGTTGCCGGCGCCTGGGGCTATGAAACCACTATCATTGCCGGCAAGCCGCTGGCTGCCGCGGTCGGGGCGGCGCTCGTGATCGGGCGCAGCCCGCGCCTTGAGGATATGACGCCTACCATCCTGACGGCCCTCCATGAGGCGTTCCCCGCCCGGCACCGGCGCAACGCCGCGATCCTGCTCTCCCGTGTGTTGGTGGACCTGCGCATCATCGCCCGTCCACTCGCGGACGACGCGCCCAGCGCCACGAGGAGGGATGTGGACGAGCGCGTTCCGCCGGAGTGGCGCGCCTGGTGCCGCCGCTGGGTCGAGCACAGTACCATGCCGACGCGGATGCACGCTCACGGCTACCTGCTCAAGACGGGTCGCTGGCTTGCCTGCACGCACCCCGAGGTCACGACGCCCGCCGCGTGGACCTATGCCCTGGCGGTCGAGTACGTCGCCGCCGTCGACCGCATGACGGTAGGGGCGTATGGCGGTGACAACGCGCGCGTGCGCACCATCCTGCGTCAGGCGGGCGGGGAGGCGCCGCCGCTCCGCCCTCAATCCAAAGTCATGCAGCTCGGGGCGCTCCGCCTGTTCTTCCGCGATCTGCAAGAATGGGGCTGGATACCTGTGCGCTTCGACCCCACGCGCGGTCTACGCACCCCCCGCGCCATCAAGGCGCTCATCGGCCCTGACCCCCGCGTGATCGACGGGGAAATGTGGGCGAAGTTGCTCTGGGCGGGGCTCAACCTGACGGCCGCAGACCTGTCGGCCCAGAGTTTAGCCCGCTACCCGCTGGAGTTTGTGCGGGCGGTGGCGGCCGTCTGGCTGTTCGCGGGGCTGCGCTCCGACGAGGTGAGTCGGCTGCGCGTGGGCTGCGTGCGCTGGCAGCGCACGGATGTGACCGTGCCCGAGACCGGGGAACTCCTCCCACGGGAGGCCATGTGTTTCCTCGATGTCCCGGTCCAGAAGACAGGGACTGCCTTCACCAAGCCGGTCCATCCGCTGGTCGGCCACCGGATCGAGGAGTGGGAGCGCGTGCGACCGATGGGGCAGCCGGCGGCGCTCGACGCCAAGACGGGCGCGCTGGTCCACTTCCTGTTCTCACAGCGACAGCGACGCATGGCCAAGGCGTACATCAACGCGTCCTTGATCCCGCTGCTCTGTCGCAAAGGCGGCATCCCCGAGCACGACGCGCGCGGGCGCATCACCAGCCACCGTGCGCGGGCGACCATCGCCTCGCAGCTGTACAACGCTAAAGAACCGATGAGCCTGGTCGAGCTGCAAGCCTGGCTGGGCCACCGCGACCCCGCCACGACGCAGCACTACGCCAAGGTCGACCCGACCAAGCTGGCGAAAGCGTACGTGGACACGGGCTACTTCGACCGCAACATGCGCACAGTGGAAGTTCTGCTCGACTTGGAAGCGCTGACCCACGGCGAGGAGGGGCTCTTCTACGACCTCGGGCACGGGCTGTGCGCCAACCCGTATTGGGATCAGTGCCCCCACCGCCTCGCCTGCGTGAAGTGCTCGTTCTACCGGCCCTCCGATCGGGCCCGCCTCATCCAGGTGCGCAGGGGTATCCGGCGCATGCGCGAGGAGATCCCGCTGACCGACGACGAGGCGCGAGCGGCCGACGGCGACGAGGAGGCCCTGACCCGCTTAATCGACAGGCATCAGGAAACGCCGCCACCGTTGTCGCAGCGGCCGGACCCGAGATACGATGGGCATGCGGCAGCGTGTGTGGCGTCCATGTCTCGCGGTGAGGAGGAGATGGAGTGGATTCGCCCATGATCGACACGACTGACACGGCGCGGGATGACGTGCCCACGTTGCAGCACGCCCTCATCGACAAGCTCACGCGCGCGGGCCACATGCGCAGCCCGCGTGTGGAGGCGGCCTTCCGCGCCGTCCCGCGCCACCTCTTCGTGCCCGACGTGCCACTCGCGCAGGTGTACAGCGACACGTCTCTCGTGACGAAGACGATCGACGGGCGCGACGTCAGCTCCTCGTCGCAGCCCACGATGATGGCCATCATGCTGGAGCAACTCGCCCTCCATCCGGGCCAGCGTGTCCTGGAGATTGGTGCGGGGACCGGGTACAATGCCGCCCTCATGGCCCACATCGTGGGTGAGCACGGGCTGGTCGTCACGATCGATATCGATGAGGACATCGTCGCGGCGGCCCAGGCGCACCTCGCCGCGGCCGGCTACGCGCACGTTCAGGTGATCTGTAGCGATGGCGGATTGGGCTATGCCGATGTCGCGCCCTACGACCGCATCATCGTGACCGTGGGGGCGGATGATCTGCCCCCCGCCTGGAGTGAGCAATTGCGGCCCGTCGGTCGCCTGGTTGTCCCGCTGGGCTTCACCCAGCTCGACACCGTGACCGGGAGCAAGACGTTGGTGACGTTCGAGCACGTCGATGATCATCTGGAGAGCCGGGTGCTCTCCTCTTGCGGCTTCGTCCCGTTACGGGGCGCCTTCGGGGCGATGCCCGTCGTGCCGGTCTCCTTGGGGCCAACACCCCAGCTCGATCTCATCACGGATGGTCTCGTAGAGGCCGAGCAGCTCTATGCCGCGCTGGTTGGCCCCCATCGTGACGACGCTGTCGGGGTGGCGATCACGCCGCGGGAGGTATGGGGCCTCCGACTGTGGCTGGCGCTCCACGAGCGCCATTTTTGCGACCTGTCTGCCCGCGGCGACAGCGCCGGTCAGGACCGCGTGCCTTTCTTCATGGGCCAACCCGGTGCGGTCGTAGCCACGGTCGGGTTATGCGTCGCGGCGACGTTGTCTCTGGTGACCTATAAGCCCGATCAGGCGCCCGTCGCCGACGAACCCTTCAACCCGGATCGGTCGCGCGTCCTCATGACGAGGACGTTCGGGGTGGACGGTGAATTGGCGCAGCGCTTAATTGCTCAAATTATCGCCTGGGAGCAGGCTGGCCGACCCTTCGCCTTCGATGAGCGATGGACCGTTGCCGGGCCGCGCTTGCGCGTCTACGCGCGCGACGCGGCGTACGTGCCGTCCTTGTACGAAGCGATCATCGAGCAACGATCAGCCCAGCTCGTCTTCAATTGGGAGCGACAACGCCCTTGACAAATATATTCCAACTAATAGCGTATGAGCTTGCGTCGAATCGGGGGCCGAGCGTGACGAACGCGGCGGCGTCGATCGCGACGCAGGTGTGGCGGCGCCTCCTCCCCGACGCCAGGGAGGGCATCATCTTCGTCGAAGCGTACACGGACAACCGGCGCCGGGGCGGCGAACCGGCTGAACGCTTCGCCGAGGTGACGTTCGACCTCGACGGCGACGCGCTACACTCCCCGCGCTGGCGGCACATCGAACGGGCCGAGGTCGAGCGGCTGATCGGCGGGCCGGTGACCTTGCCGGCCGAGAGCAGCTACTAACGCGGAGATCACAGGGGGCATGGCTTACATATCAAGGGTGGCGTCGGGGGCGACAGATGGGCCGGACGCCACGAGGCGCCGAGTGCCGGGGCGCGCGGGGCGCGAAACTAGAGTAGGAGGATTGTGAACTCCCGACCAGATAGTAGCCAAGGGCGGCCGTGTCTGTCAAGACCTGGCCATGAAGGAGAGAAGGATACTGCCGATGTCGCCCAACGGCGCGCTCGGCCTGCGCTTTGTGTCGAGTTATTCTGGCTCAACGTCAAGCCGCTATCGCTCGATACCACGATGCTCCCTGTTTTGTTCGGGACGATCCTGACCGCGAGCCTCGTGGTGCTGTACGCGTCGCTATGGCGCCAATCCTCGACACACCAGCCGACATCTGATGGCGCCTAACAGCGACGGTGGCCGTCGTGCGACGCCTACATGATCGTGACGTCACCGGCGCGCTTGGGGCCACGGCGCGTCAGGATCAGGGCGAGGAGGATAACGGGGACCACGCCGAGGCCGCGCACGATGGGAAGGCGCAGGCCGAGCACGCTGGTCATGGGCAAGAACCACCACGTTGTGGCAAAGAGGGCTCCGAGCGCCCGCCCGCCCGTGGCCAGCCGCGCGGTCGCGCACAGCCAGAGCACCGGCAGGAGCAGCACGTCGTCGTGGGGATGGGCGTAGGGCGTCGCGAGCAACCACAGGCAGAGACCCTGCCCCACCCAGCGGAGCGTGGCTAAGGCGTCGGGCGTCCCGCGTCGCGCCGAGGAGACGGCCCACACGACCCACGCCGCGACGGCGCCGATGACAGCCAGCGGGACGAGCGCGTGGGGGAGCCAGTCCAGATAGAGCGTCGAGAGCGCGGCGATATCGACTTGCGCGTAGACGGTGCCGCTGCCGAAGGAGACCAACGCGCGTAGCCAGTCGCCCGTCACCAGGGGTCCGGCGAAGAGAAGGCAGCAGCCGACCACGGACGCCGCGCCAGCGAGGAGGCCGCCCAGGTATGGCCGGATGCCCCCCGCACGCCAGGCCAGCAGCCCCAGGAGCACGACGGGGCCGACCATGATCTGGGGTTTGACACAGGCTACCGCAAGGAGCGCGCTTGCGAGAGCCATGTGCCGGCGCTGGAGCGCATGCCAGGCCAGTGCGAACAGTAACAGGAGGAGTGGGTCGGGCTGGCCGAGCAGGACGGCGAGGAACACGACGGGACTGAGTAAGAGGGGGAGGGTACGCTGCCGCGCGCGCACGCTGCGGCCGACGCTATCTCGCCGCACCTGATCTATGACGAGGAGCGCCGCGGCTGCGGCGGCAAGCAGCGCGGCGGCATAGGCGTCGTAGACGACAGCGGGCGGGAAACGTAGGAAGGGGACGAAGAGCAGTGCCAGGAGCGGACCCTGGATATAGGGGTTGGCACGTCGGTCCCGTCGCTCCGCGGCCGAGCGCACGGGGAAGAGGTGATCCTCGGTGCGTGCCAGCGCGCGCGCGTCGTAGGGCGAGCCGCCGTGCTGGATGACCGCAGCGGCGCTGTAGAAGACGCGGAAGTCCTGCCCAACCACGGGCGCGTGAGTTAACACCTCCCCATAGAAGCAAAGGATGAGGACCGTGGCGATCGTGCACAGGGCGCGGCGCGTGGTCGCGCGGCGCCGAAACCTCGGGTGCGGCGCACGGTCCTGTGGGGGGGCGATTATGGCGGGGGTGTCCTGCGGGCGAGGCGATGCCGACATGTGTCTTGCCTTTTGTGATAGGGCGCTCCCGCCATCCTGCGGCAATCCGCGCCGTAGCCTCCTACGTCCGACGATCGGGGCCGACCGGGGCGAGGGCCGCCGGCGTCCTATCATGCGTCAGGCGTGCGAGGGCAGGGACGAGATCGACCGCGCTGATGTAGCCCCATTGCTGCGGCGAGAGGCGCCCATAGCATGGCTGCTCTTCGCGCCACAGGCGGGCGAGCTCGCCATTCGCGGTGGGGCCGCGCTGCTCAAACACGATCATGGCCGCGATGGAGGCCGCCTCGTCGCGCGTGCAGCGCGGGGCGAGGGCGCGGTGGGCCGCGTCGACGAACGCCTCGCGATCCTCCCGACGGGCGAACGGCATGAGATCCTGGGGGATGCGGTGGGGGCCGACGTGGTAACTCCACCCGAATGTGGTCTCGATCTGCGGCGGCGCGTCCCCCTGTCGCACGCGTACCGTCTTCTTGCTCGGCGTGATGGCGATCATGGTCATGGACATGCTCTCCTCCTTTGATGGCGGGGCGGCCGGTCGTGGTATTACGCTCGCACCACGAAGACGTACGAGGCGGTTGTCGGGCAGCCGGGCGCCCCCTGCCGCATGTCCCGGCACGACGTCGCGCTCGTGTAAGCCAGGCGCAGGCCCGGCGCGGCGAGTAAGCGCGCCAGCACGAGGTGCCGCGTCGTCCCGCGCGTGACGCGGGCGCCGTAGAAGACGTAGCGGATGTGCTCCTGCTGCACGAACCGCTCTGTCGCCAGTGGCAAGCTCCGGTCAGCGATATGGGCCAGCGTGTCGAGGCGATCTGATAGCGCGCCGACCCCTTCGGTGGCGCGGGAGAAGATGGGTTGTGGGCCGCCCACGGCGGGAAGCCACAGGGCGGCGTCGATCGCCCCGTCCACCAGGTTCGGATGGGCCATGTCCGCATCATTGAGAACGGTTGCCGTCGGGGGTGCGTGGCGCGCGAGCCAGGAGAGGCTGCCGAGGTCCGCCGGGGCGACATCGCCCCGCCACGCGACATAATTGGACACACGCGCCGCACTCACGGCGAAGGGTACGGCCAGACCGAAGACGATGCACGGGGTGGCAACCAACCCGGTGACCAGCGCGCGTGCGGGGAGCGGGCGACGCGCATACAGATGCCTGACCATCTGCCCGATGGTGTCGATGCCTAAGGCGGCCAGGGGCAGCGTGACCCAGTAGTGGAGCGGCGCCAGGCGCTCGATCAACGTCCAGTGGAAGGACAGGAGGTGCAGGTAACGCGCCAGGCTGCTGTCGTTCCCGTCGATGAAGAGGAGGGCGATGAGGGCTTGCGCGACGACAAGTCCACGGTGCTGTCGGCGCACCAGGCACCGGATGCCCCCGACGATAACGGCGACCAACAGGAGGTAGCTGATGTTCCGCCCGTAGATCCAGGAAACGTACCCATTGATCTCACCGGTGAGCGAGAAATGCGTCATCGCGCCGCCAAGGTCCGCCGGCGAGGGCGAGCCGTCGGGGACCCAGGCCGTGGCGCGATGGACAGCGGTGAGTGCGGGCAGCATGGCCGCTCCCCAGACCACGGCGAGGGTGGCGCCGTATCCCGCGGCCCGTGCCCAGACCTTCGCCGTTGCCGTGAGGGTGGGGGCGAGCACGAGGAGGGGCAGCACGATGGCCGTGGCTTCGGTCGGGTGGGTGTAGAGGAGGCCGACGCCGAGGAGGGCCGCGAGCAGGACGGACCGGCGTTCGCCCTCCCACAGCCCGCGGCGCAGCGCGAGCGCGAGGGCCGGGAGGAAGAGGATGGCGACGAGGAGGGGGTAGAGGCCCTGCGCGAGCGCGAACTGGGGGAGTGGCTCGAACGCGAGGGCCGCGAGGGCCGCGAGGGCCGCCACGCGCTCCGTCCCGAGCGCGATGCGGACATACGCGAAGAGCAGGAACGGCGCGCCGGCGGTGGCGGCGACGATGCTCAGGTAGGTCGCGCGATAGACGGGGAGGGCCGTCGCGTCCGTCAGGAGCGCGGCGAGGCCGTGGAAGGCGGCCGGGTAGAACGGCCCGTCGTTGGCGCCGATACGGCTGGATATCAGCGTAATGGGGAAGATGTGCGCCCGCACAATCGCTTCGACGTAGGCGAGATGGATGGGGGCATCGAAACCGATCGCGATAGGCGTCCCGCGACTGACCCAGAGCGTGACGGCGAGGTGGAGGGCGGCGACCCCGACGGGCACGAGCCATAACCCCGCCCGTATACGGAGGGGTGTGTCTCGTCGCCGATGCCACACGCCCCAGAGCGCGGCGAGGGTTATGGGCGCGGCGAACGCCGCGTACGAGAACAGGGTGAAAGGCAGGTGGAGCAGCGCGGTCGTGAGCCCGCAGACCGCGGTGAGCGCGTAGGCGCACGGGATGGTGAGCGCCGCGCGCTCCTGGCGTGGACTACGGGGGCGTACGAGCGTCGCCAGGGCGAACCCTGGGATGAGGGCAACGACGATGTAGACAAGCGCGAAGTGGACGAGAGATGACGGGGTAATGAAAGCAGAACTTGTTCCCATCCGCGCAGTGCCCCCCTTTGATTCGATAGAAGTCTCATCGCGAGGGTAGAGGGCGAGAGTCCGCGTGTCTATAGCCCGTTCGGGGGATAGCACCGTCCCCGAGTGGTAGGTACGCTGGGACCATGGGCGACATGATAAGGGAGTGGCAGCGCGATTCGTCGATGGCGGCGGGTGGGAACGGCCCCTGGTTGTCGGTCGCCACGGCGACGGCGCTGCTTGGCGTCTCGGACGCGCGTGTGCGGGCGCTGCTGCGGGACGGCGCGCTGGATGGGCGATGGATCACCGGCGATGTCCGCGACGAGAAGCCGTGGGTCGTAGTGTTGTCAAGCCACAACGTGTCGCGCTACTTAGCCATACATGGGGAGGTGTCACGGCCCGCATCGGCGGCGCGCGGTGGCGCGACTCCGGGGCAAGCGCCGCCTACGCGTTTACGCGCCACGCTCTCTCCACGGGAAAGGGATGTACTGGACGCGTTGGCGACGGGGGCTAGCCATGCGGAGATAGCCACCCAACTGGGGGTGAGGCCGACGACCGTCAGTACGCACCTGATGCGCCTGTATCGACGACTGGGGGTAAGTGGCCCAGATGTGCGCGTCGCGGCTATCGCCCAGGCCCGGCGTTTCGGGCTGCTCCCCTAACAGGGCTTTTACCCCGCTTTCGCTTTGACATGTCAATGTGAACCATCTGGGTGTGACGCAACGCTCCTTTGGGGACAGCTAAAATGGGACGATGCAGCCCAGCGGTCGATGAGGGCACGATTTTGCATCTATGACCACTACTCGACGCGGTATAGGCAATAACCGCTGTTGGCATAGAGTGGGCGATACCTGTGGTCCCGGGCGACATCTGCGAACAGGCCGCGCTCTGTCCTGGCTACGACCAGATAGGTGACCCCGTATTGTCGCTCGATGGCCTGTCGCTCGCCTGCCAGCGCCAACGGGTAGCGCGCTTGCACAGGGCCGGCTGTTCCAAGGTCAATCGTCTGGAAGCCGTGTCCCGCCACAATCCGCACGGGCGCCTCTCCCACAAGCATGTTGCTGACCTCATAGTCGGCCAGGACCACATCTCTTGCGCTCGAGTGCGCGGCCAGGTAGCGTCCTACGGCATCGATCTGCTGTGATTGAAAGATTGGATACCGAAGGTTCTGTGCGACCACATCGGACAGGAAGAAGGGCATTAGAAGTCCGGAGGCTGACAAGCCGCACACGAGACCTGTGCGCAGGGATGGCGCGCGTAGGCGCCCCACGGTGTCCGCGGCCAGCACAGCAAGAGGCAGCCATAATCCGGCTGAGGCCCGCGCTGGTTGCGCGACGTTGGCCACCATGAAGACGATGGTGACCAGAACCCACAGCATAAGCGGACGCGCAGGACGCGACCACAGCCGCGGTAGCGCCAGGATGGCCAGCGCCCCGAACGTCCATTGAAGCACGCCGGAGTGAGAGACCGGCAAACGCAGAAAGGCGCTCTCCTGCCAATAGGGAACGACATGGAATTCAATCCAGTAGTAGGCCGGGATAAGCGACAACAGCGGCGCAAGCGCCACCAGGATCACCAGCGCATCGGGGGTGAGGTGGCGCGCTTCGATCACGTTCCAGAGAGTGTCGAGAACGAGCACGGCGAGCATGATGGGCAGGGTGAACGGATAGACACAACCAAGAAAACCAAGGCTGACGAGCAGAGCAGCGGCGCGCTGTGGGCCGTGCAGACGGTGATATGCCACCAGGCATAGCGCCTGCGCGGCCAGACCGGCGCACTCGTGCGGCGAAAACAGCAGCGCTTGCATCGTGCCAAGATCCCCAGTCAGGTATGGCAGTACGGCACGTCCACCGCTCAGCGCTATGGGTAGCAGGGCCAGGCTGGTGCCAAAGAGGATGAAGGCATAGGCCGTGCTCGCGTTCCGGGGAGCAAAGGTGCGTGCAAAGACCCAGGCAGCCGTCACGAGGCCAATGGCGGCAGCCACATGAAGGATATCGAAAACGGTGGCTGGGGCCAGATGCAACGGAGCGCACAGGCGTCCGGCCCACATGTAGAGCGGATACATGAAGATGGGCGGAACCGGACGCGTCGTAAATTGGTCATGAAAGAGCAACAGTCCCTGCGCGCCCTGCCGGATCGCCGCCAGGTACTGGGAGCCATCCTCGCTGAGCATGGTAAAGCCGTGGTAACTATAGCCTGGAGGGGTTTGTCGGAAGCCATAGATGAGGGAGGCAGCGGCGCTGCCGAGTGCCGTCAGGGCCAGGAGCCACGCTGCGGCAAAGGGGTGGCGCGGTCGGCTCGCACCGGCAGTCTCTTTCCGGGGTCCAATCACGTCGCAGTTTGCCCTTCCGTGCGCCCATGCGCTGTGGATACCAGCCGCAGCGTGGCTCCCCGCGCAAAGTCGACGCCAATGCTCCCGTGCCATGCCAGGAGAATGATGTACAGGGCGATGAGAGCCGCGGCGAGCGCGGCATAGCCCAGCCAGAGCAGCCCGGAGTCGGCCATGGCGACGCGCGTGCGCTGCATCCGTGGACGCGTGGACATAACAGGGACCTCTTCGCTGCAACAGGGATCGCGTGCGGTCCCTGCGCTGAACCTAGCGCGCCGTCCAGGTGGTCCGCAATAAGACAATCGGCGGTATGGATGCTTATCCCACGAAGCTCCACAGCACGAACTCGCCCACCGATATGTCCGTGTGGCGACGAGACTCTCCCCCCCTTTCTCCCGCGCCGGGGCGCGGCCGTGTGTCGAGAGAACCGCGACGCGCGCCCTTGATGATAAGCAGCGAGCGAACGCGACCACACAGGGCGCGCGCGGCGGCGCGCGGAGAAAAGCCGGCGACGATACGCCCCCTCCCCGCGCGTCCGTGGTCCTCTCCCCTCGGCTGACGATTATGCGGCCCTCCCCGCGCCGACGCGGCGAGATCGCCACATGTAGGCATGCTGCCGCAGCGGCCGCGCCGTTCCCCGCCCTGAATGTGTGCTCGCCGCGCACCACGCCCTCTCTTTTCTCCCGCCAGCGGCGGTCTTGTGTGGCGTGTGCCTACCTTTGGCATGTCTGGTCCGCACGGTCGCGTCCGGCGCCGCGCCCACTACACAAGGCGCGCGCGGCGGCGCGCGGAGAAAAAACGGCGACGGCTGCAATTCGCTCACAATCGACCGCTATAACGCGCACCTATTTAACCACGCAGTTACACAAATAGCATTTTCACCTTGACAAACAATACGTAAGCGTGGTATGATTAGAGGGTGAGGGACGGATGGCCCCCACGGACGACGAGGTTATTAGAGGAGCTTCGGACATGACACAGGCGACCACCCCGGCAGACGCCAAGCCCACCATTCGCAGGACCAGCCGGTACATCTTCGAGACCAAGAGCCGCACGCGGGCAGGCGTCACGCACACGCAAGACGTGTTGCACCTCAAATGCTC
>JAABUR0100007200.1_pt1 | contig 13251 bp, 15 predicted proteins | sample 5560091 | NCBI WGS metagenome assembly JAABUR01 (sample SAMN10711879, study PRJNA513375) | rock metagenome | isolation source: Antarctica rocks | place: Antarctica: Victoria Land, University Valley sud
GCCCAGAAAGATTGACCAAGTCAGATGCAGGCATAATGGCAAAGGCTCCTCGCGCGCTTCAGCCATCACACCAGATACCCGCCAGCGGCACCACCCGGATCACCACCCCGGAACCCGACAAGAGCCTAAATTAAGACGGTCTGGCCGTCGTCGACAAGCTGCCAGGCAGTAGCAAGACTCAGCTCGCGCTGGTTGTTAGGAAAAAGCCTCGTTCGCAATTTCTTGGGCTTGATGAACAGAGGCGGTGTTATGCCAGTGAAGAAGCGGGGCACGAAGGGACGTTCTTCACCCACACGCAGGTTAAGCCTGGCAGTGGGGAAATTCCATACGACCTCGCCGAAGCGCAGTCGTGTCGGGCGCCAGTCATGCTTGACGACGCCGCCCGGCCGGTCGCGACAGAGCCATGCGGAGAAATCCTCCATCTGGTCGCCATCTGGAAGGATCGCGGAAAGGCAGACGATACGGCGCTGATCAGCGTCCTGGCGCCGGAGTAGGCGTTGAATTTGGACCTCGTACCGAACTTCGCGCTCGCCAAGGCCGATCATGTGGCCTTCGTCGAAGACGAGCAGACCGACGTCGTCGAGAAGGGAGGGGTCGTTGCGGAGGGCGAAGTCCAGCTTTTCCGGCGTCGCCACCACAATATCGCGTTCTCGAATTGTGTCCTCGTCGAACCCAGACACGCCGATGCTGCCGTAAAGCGCTGAGATCGTCTTGCCGAGCGGCCCAAAGGTGCGTTGTAGAGTAGCCTCGGTCTGCGCCGAGAGCGCCCGGAGGGGCGTGACGAACATCACGCGTCTCCCGCCGGCCAAGCAGCGGAGAACGCAAAGCTCGGCGATCCGTGTCTTGCCGGCACTCGTTGGCAGCGAGACTACCAAGTCGTCCGACTGGTCCACGGCGCGAGCGGCGGCCGCGATCTGTGACGGCCACAAGTCAACCTCGGCCTTCGGGCGACGGGCTAGTGACGCGATAAATAGTCCACGAAGCGTCGCCCATTCCGGCGCGTCGTCTCCGGTGGGCAATAGTGGCAACTTTTCGTGAAAGGTGTTCGACCAGAGATCGAAGAGGAGGTGGATCGCGATGCGGTGTGCCCACCATTGGGGCAGAAGGTTCAACTCCGCACAAACGGCCAGGCTCTCTCGTAGCTGTGCGACGGCGCGATCAACGAGCGCGCGCTCGCCGCGGTCAAGCGCCAGCAGGAAGAGGGCAAACGCACCAAAAAAGCTGTCAGTTAACGCGAGGTCGACGCTCTCGAACAAGAAATCATGACCATCGAGATCCGGCCTGGGAGCAGCATTTTCCTGGCTGGTTCGGTTCTGAATGAGGCCAGCTATACGAGCATCCGAACCTCGATCTTCGAGACGGAACGCATATACCTGAGCCCTGAGAGCCATGATGTCTCGACGCATAAGTAGGGCGAGGGCCAGCTCGATGGGCGAGAAATTCTCCTCCGCCGCCACGATAGCCAGCAGAGAATATGCTTGGGCCGAGAGGTGTGCGAGGTGATAGCTCGCGGCCGCCATGACGAAGTGAAAGTCGCGGTCAGCTTCTCGGCGATCGCCCTTCGCCATGACCGCCTCAAGGGCCGTTGCAGCCTGTTCGAAAGCGATTCGGGCTTGGGCGGGATCTCCGTTCATTTCAAGCAGGCGCAGCCCGAGCCCGAGAAGACCATAGCCGTAGCTGTGAAGATCGAAGCTGAGCTGGGGCGAGAACGCAGGTGCATCGGTCGGCAGTACCCCATCCCGCCAAATCATAGCGCGAGCTTGGCCGCGTGCGAGTAGTCGGCCGCGAAAGCCGACTGCTGTTGCGTCAGTGATGGCGGCAATGATCGCCTCAGGACTTGTTGGCATCGGCGATCACTTGCGCATAGACAAAGCCAACGAACTGGGCATGGCCACCAACATGGAGGCCAACGCCCCATTGTGTGATGGAGCCGAGATAGGCCTGTAGTTGTTGGGTCAGAAGAACCTCCGGCGCGTTGCCCGAAAACGTGAAAAGCAAATGCCGAACGCTCTCGATCGGAATGCCATGTCGGTAAAGCGCGTCGTCGATCGCGTCGACGAGCAGGAGTTCATTTCCGAGTTCCATTAGCCTAGCCGAGACGAACGTGAGCGCGTGTGCAGATGGACGGCCGCCATCCTTGTCCAGGCCCTGACGCGCTTCTTCCAGCGTCTTCGCGCGGAGATCGATCCGGCTCTTCGCCTCCGTCTTTAGAAACCGAAGGCGCTGCGTCGCGGGATCGAGGGTCATTCCGATCACGTCGTCACCACGCATGGCCATGTTGCGGTGATCCTTCCAACGGAGCCGCTTGATAGGCGCGCGGTAGCCGCTGTGTGCATTAATCCACTCGGTCGCGTACATCTCACCGAGATCGCCGGACCGAATCTGTGGTGTCTGAGGCAATAGGTCGATGATCACCTTGGCGGCCTCGGGTTTTCCAAGACGTAAAAGCGCTCGCGCAACCCGTTCTTCCGCGGCGTAGTGGCTCGGTATGGCTGCCGCGGTCAAGGCGATGCCGACCGCGGCGTCTGCGGCCCGGCCCGTCATCACCCGAACGTGGTGGTTACCGACCGGAGTGTCGGCCGAACTGCACCAATCGTTGAACTGGACCATCTGCGCCTACCGCCGACTCAGCTCGAAAAGAAACCGCGAGCATGACAAAGCCGGCTGCTCTTTGCATCTTTGCGCACAAGGACCTAGTTTAGTGGGATTTGCCAACCGAACATCTCATAGAGGTTCAAGCCGTTCTTGCGGATGACGCGCTTTTCCCTGCCGAAGGTCGTTACCCCGTCCTCGTTGATGTTGCTGACGAGGAGGCCACGTGTCCAATGCTCCACAGCGCAGTTGTCTCCCAGTCGAGAGTAAGACGGCAATATAGACTTGTATCTCCTAGATCCTTTGGCTGAGGTTAGTCCTGCTACAATAAGGCGGCTGCCGCAACGCTCGTATAGGCCCCACCACGCCAGAGAAGCGAAAGGCCGCCTTTCGGCGACTTTCTTACAATGCTCCGATCTCTTGAACGAAATCTGAAACGAGCGAAGGAGCTCGAACTATCAACCCCAACGCTGATGAATTTGCAACGGATGTCCACCTTCCAGAAGGCAGTAATGCCGTGCGATTGTGATAGCCGGATCGCAACCGATGTCCGCTATTGAGTAGTCAATCGGGGCGCCGAAATGTCCGACATGAGGCGCAGAGCGGACTCTTGTTCTGCTAGCCCTCAGACCCCGCTTCCACCACCACAGACATTCAAACCGAGACATCATTTCCCAGCGCGTCTGCTTGCGGGGCCCTCTCGTCCTGGCTACCGTAGAGGCGGCGCGCCTGGACGCCTCTCCCGCCACGGAAAGCCCCAAGGGGCGCCAGGATGCGACAGGTTGATCTCCCCTCGGTTTCAATGGCCGCGGGGACGCGCGGGCGCCTCCATCTGGCCGCAGGAACCCTACGATGTTCACCTCCCTGGACGCCGCCCGCGGAGCCGCGAGACGCCTCAAAGCCGCAACGGACGGCATAGGACGGCCGCAGAAGCTGACGCGCTGCCAGGCGGTCGTCGCGACCGCATGCGGCTTCAACGGATGGCAGCATCTGGCCAAGACCCTCGGCACCTCGCACGAGCCGAGCAGCGCCAGGGACAAGGACCTGGCGCTCCACCGTTTCAGCGAGACGATGCGTCCCTTGCTCCCGGCCACGCCTGCGCCCGACGTTTCCGGCCTTTTCTCCGCTACGTTTGAGCACGGCACCGGCGCCAGCTCGCCCGACTTGGACGCCAGGGTATCCACCGCCGTGCGCGAGCTGCCTGCCTCGCCAGAGTTCGACTGCGGGTTGCCAGTGTTCGGCTTTGACGGTCTGGGCAACGAGGACGGCCGCATCCAGATCAGCTTCATCCCGCTGGTCAGGGAGGATCCAGCCCAGGGCATCGTGCAAGTGTCGGTCGCCACGGTGGAGGAGACGGCGGACACGCCGATGCCGGTGCGTGAGGTGCGTGCCTGGCTGCGCCGCGACGGGGAGACGGTCGGCTTCGCGCAGGCGACGCTCTATGTGCCACGTGGCCGCAATGGCGTTTCGCTCGACGAGGCCACCGAGATCGCCGACATGGTATCCGACGCCGACGTTTGGGCGGTGCGGAACCTGGGGCGAACGGAGGGGCATGACGTTTTCTGCTCAGGTGTGGCGATGCTCTGGTGGTGGGAAATGGCGCCGTCGGACCGCGGGCGCGGGGCCGGCACCGCTTTCCTCCGGGTGGTCGCGGCCGACCTGAAGCGTCGGCACCGCGGGCTGTGCATACTGGCGCTCGATCCCGACGGCCCGAACGGCAAGCCCGACTTCGCATCCCTTGAGGGTGGCGGCGCCCTCCTGCCAGCTGCCCGTCACAGGTTCCGGTCGCATGTGGCGTCCTTGAACCTTGCCGGATGCCTCGGTCCCCGCGGTCGCCTGGTGACATTCGACAACGCGCGCCATGGCGGCCCAATGGAAACGATGGCGGCCGTGGGCGCTGTCGCGATGGGCGGCATTGCGGCGGAAGGGCTGCGCGGCGAAGCGGAGGTCATGGCCGCCTCCGTGCGCAACATGCGCAACTATGGGGCACAATTTCTTTCGGGCTCGATGCCGCAACCGGGCTCCAAGCCGAGGCCGCTGCAATCGGGCGAGTTCCCATCGGGCTGGTCGGCGTTCTCGATCGTCATGGGAGGTCAGGTCGATCCCTATCCAGGGATCGCCGCCCACCTGCCTCGCGAGCTGCGGGAGGTCGTCCTTGTCATGGAGCCGCCTGACTTGGCGTTCCGCGGGCTGGCTGGCGACCCCGTCGTGAGGTCGATGCACCTCACGTTCAAGAACGGCGCCACGCTCGGGATGGGACGGGACTGGTTCGACCTGCCGGGCATGGCCGCTTCGATCATCCAGGCGATGAACCGGGAATACCCTTTGGCGCCCGAGGCACCGTCCTGGCCGAAGGGCGACCTGATGGCCGTATTGTCGTCCAACTTGCGGCTGATGGTGCGCACCGGCAGGACCGCGGCGGCGCCGATCCCCTGCCTCGCGGTCGCAACCTTCGATCCGGATGGGCCGATGACCTGCCAGGCGCACGTCATCGGTTGGCCCGGCGCGAAGCAGGGGACTGCCTTCATGCGGGACCTCGTGGCAGCGTTCGAACGCCAGCAGGCGGCGGCACTCCATGCGACCTACCGGCTCGCCCGCAGGATCCTGTCCGAGGGGCGCATGAAGCGGGAGATGTATCCCGAGACCTGGCATGGCGAACGCGTGCTGCGCCAGCGCTTCCATGCAAGGCCGTGGGCGGACACGTCGTCGCTCACCTTCGCGTCGATCGGAAGCGAGCTGTCCCCCACCCAGCCCTATGGACGCTGCGCCGCCCATGAAAGCTTCGGCGCCCGGCTGAGGTCCACGGTGGCGGCGTTTATGCGGCAAGCCGTCGAGGAGACCTTGACGGCCCACCCTGGGGTCACGATGGAGCTGGGCCGCACTCTTGGCCCGCGGGACGACATACCCGGTCCTGTGGAAGCCGCCGTGTTCTTGCCAGGCGTCTGGGCGAAATGGGCGGATTTCTTGTCTGGCTTGGTCAGCGCCGTGCAGGACGAACCATTGGCGAAGCTGGCGTCACTCGCTGACCGCGCAGGCCAGGTATGGAACGAACCGAGAGGATAGACACGAAGACATGGAGTAGAAGGCCTCTTTGTAACCTCGAAGCTATGCTGAGGCCTGGAAGATTGCCAGCAATGCGACAGACTGCGCTTAAGGCAATGCAGCATCTTCGAAAAGCAGCAATGCGGCAATGTGGCAATTCTACAAAAAGCTGTTCGCCTGGGCTTTGGTGCACAATTCAGATGGCAGACGTAAAGCGCCAGCGTGGAGCGCTATCAGCAGATCCGTTGCGACGCTGGCATGCCGAGGCTGGTCATCCGGTTCAGCACCGAGCAGCCGACCTTGGTCTCGGCCTTCTGGGCAGGCAGGGTCCGGGCGCGAAGGCTGCCGCCAAGGATCGCCTTGTAGCGGAACATTGTCGTTTCTGCGGACGACCGCCGGCCGTAGCCGGTCGTCTTCTGCCAAGCTATGCGCCCCTTGTCGCGGATCAGCCGAATATGTTCGTCATGCTGGCTGCGGGTCGTTGTCCCTGCAGCCGCACTCGGCACCGCGGTTGAGCGTGGCGGGATGATCACGGCTACGTGCGGGTCAGGCTGGCGCTCAGCCACGGACCGGTAGACAGGTTCGCCATCATAGGCGCCGTCCGCGATCACTGAGGCGATCGGACCAGGGATTTGCTGGAGCAGCAGGTCGATCTGGGATGCGTCGCCGTCCTCGTTGCATGTCAGCTCGGACGCCAGCACCTCGCCGGTTCCGGGATCAACGGCGAGGTGCAACTTACGGCAGGTCCGCGCGCCGTGCTCGCCGTGTTTCTCCACCAGCCACTCGCCCGCGCCGTAGATCTTCAGGCCGGTCGCGTCGACCACGACGTGCACCGGTCCGCTCGCCTGGGCTTGCGCCAACACCGTGGCGAGCACCAGTTTAGGGCTGCGGCGGGAGAACGTCGTGTGGTCAGGCGTGCCGACCTCCACGCCGAGCCGGACCGTGATCGAGCGTAACAGGCCCTCGGCCTGCCGCGACGGCCGGCCAAAGGCCAGGCGCAACAGGTGACCGGTCTCGATTGCCACGTCCGAGTAGTCGCGTGGACGACCGCGCCCGCCAGTGTGGGGCGGACGCCAGGCCGCAAGCGCCTCAGGCGTCACCCAGACCGTCAGGCTCCCGCGCTGCTGCAGCGCTCTGTCGTGGTCCGTCCAGTTGGTGACCTTGTGGCGCGCCCGGGGGATCTTGTGGCGGCGTGCCTCATTGGCCTTGTAGGGCATCCAGCTTCCAGACAACGAGGGAGCGGCCCTATGCGGACCTATGCGCTCCGCAGCTTAGTTACAAAAGCCCGCAGCCTCCGATTTGTGCACCAATGCTGTTTGCAGTGGCACTCCGTCGCCCTGAGCTGGGACGGCGAGCTTGAGCCTGCTATGCTGTCTTCAGGCAGGGCGTGTCCCGTAAGCCGCGTCGTTCCCAGATACGCTCTGTTGCATCATGCCGCTCACCGCAGATGTCTTTTGGTCAAATAGCCTGCCACCGCATCGGTGTTCTGGTGGTGCGGCGGTTTGCTGAACGGGTCTTCTGGTTGCCCGGGTGTTTAGAAGATTTCTGCAGTGCACTACTATTGCCTAACCGTGACTGTAACGGTCTTCTGAAACCGACAATGGTCGTTCCAACCTTCAGGCGAGCTGACATGAGCGTTCCGGACTACCGCAGCACGGGACCCGCTTCCGAGTCGCTGCGTGGCTGTGTCTTCCGCTGTCCAAAGCGGGGTGTGAACTTTAGGAGCAAGGCCATGCACTTTAGGAGCAGCAGCCAAAAAAACTAGCCGTATACAATCAATGACTTACAGAGTTATCCCGTGCACTTTAGGAGCCCTCTTACTAATAGAAGAATCTAATATCTTTCTTCTAGTACCGCTGCTCCTAAAGTGCACAGCGACAAAAGCGGCTGCAACGGCTTATGTCGACAGCATGGGAACGGTGCACGACATCATTGCAGCGAAAGGCCGACAAGCAACGCTGGCGCATGATTTCGATCGCCAAGTGGTGGAAGCCGCTGCTGCTTACATGTCTGACGAGGATGCCGGTCTCCGGTTCCTTTACTCCGGCTGGTGCCAAGCCGCACTCCCGCATCGCCGCTTACCGGATAGCAAAGGCTGGCAAGTCGACGGAGACCGATACTGCCTCATCGTCGAACCTGGAATGCGGCGCGGTCCAAGCGGTGAACCAATGCACATCGGCGTTCCTTTCGGAAGCCGTGCCCGGCTCATTCTGATCTATCTACAATCCGAGGCACTCAGAACTAGCAGCCGTGAGGTTTTGCTCGGGAAGAGCCTTCGAGACTGGATGGAGCGCATGAACATCCCAGTAGGCGGCAAAAATCTAGCGGCCGTGCGGGAACAAACTGAGCGCATCAGCAGATGTCGGCTCACATTCGAAGTACGGCAAGGCAATCGCATCGGTTTGTCGAACCAGAACATTATGGACAGCGCAATTTTTTTGGAGCCTGACGTTGACGACGCAGATGAAGCACAGGGTTCGCTTTTCGCGCAGACCGCCAAACTCTCCGAAGCATTCTACGACGGCTTACGGCGGCATCCGGTCCCCATCGAAGAAGGCGCTATCCGGGCCATTTCAAACAATTCCATGGCGATTGATATCTACGTGTGGTTAGCTTACCGCCTGCACTCACTCTCAAGGCCAACGCCGTTGTCTTGGCGCGCGCTGAAGACGCAATTTGGGTCCGGGTTCGCAGCCATGAACAACTTCCGGCGCAACTTTGTGCCCAACCTGGGGCTAGCGCTGGCAGTCTATCCAGACGGGCGCGTGGAACTTGATGACGCTGGCCACGGACTGGTCCTTCATCCATCCAAACCGCCGGTTGCCATGAAGAATATCCCCGCCCTCCTAGGCTGATCCTAAAGATCACGATATCCTTGGACCTACCGTATTCCGCAGAGACCTAGTCGAGGATTTGATCCCAAAGATCACACCTCGGGCCCAGCCCGGTTCTTAGCGATAAGATATCTGGTGCTACCGCACAGTGCCGTGCACTTTTGGAGCAGTCATCCTGCCCGACAGCCGCCCGGCAAGATTTCGCGGCACAACAATCTGCTTTAGTGCACCGTGGATCGGACCGGCCACGACATAGATGATTGTCGTCGACAGCGGCTTAGCCCCCTGCCCTATCCGGCTGCTAAGATATGCCTCTCGCGTGGCCGCGATCTGGCAGTAACCGGCGGCTCGCTAGCGCTTGGCGAACTCATCGATCTGATCGTCGTAGCCCAGCAGTTCCGCCCGTCTGGCCAAGGCCAATACGTCCATGCATTCGCGCACGAAATTCAGGATAGCGAAATATGCGTTGTCAACTGACTCCGGCAGCTCAACGGTATTTCCTGGCCCAATGACTCGAAACCTCGTTGCTTCCAACAGCCGTCGGATAACACCGCGGCCGTCAACGAACCCCGCGCCGAGAACCAGGTGGTCGCAGTCGAACGCTGCTTTCTGAGCCTAAAGCTTTTCGGGTGACTGCCGTAATTGGCCGCATGAAGAAATGTGGGTCATCGCAGCTAAAAGCACGGGCGATCGCTCGCTTAGTATCAGTGCTGACCTACCAGCCAGCCTCGATCCTCTAAATGCTACGCACTATAAGCCCGGAGAGCTCCGTTAGCGTCTCCTTTGACCACTCCATCAAACCACGCATCATTCGAAAAGCCTGACCGACCTACTCGTGGGTTGGTAGCCCATTAACAGTTTCAGTTGTCATCACAATGCTCCTTGCTGACCTTTCAAGAACTACGCGGGCTGCGCTTTCACCAACACGACGATAATCCGATATCCTAACGCCGCCCCACCCGCTTGTCAGCGTGTCATAGTGACCAAATGATCCGTTGGCCACAGTGCCTAGCGGCATCCGCCCTACCCCCTACGTCTACGTGGTGGCCCCGCCGACGGCACCCGCCACGGACCCGCAAGCCCCTTTGCTGCCGCCCAGGCTTCGACAGCCTCAAGTAGCAAGTCGTGGACCTTAACCCCTCGCTCGACGGCATATAGCCTCAGCGACTTCTTGCCCACGGGATGTAGATAGAGAACGGACGGATCCGCGGCATCTTCCAGCGGCCGACGCCCCCTCCCCTGCCCCGCTGCGATTTCCTCTGGAGTTTCCTGCGAGAGCTGTGGGGCCGCTGCGGACCGCTGAACGGTGACCGGACCCTCTATGATGAGTGATGCTGCGTAGGATGTCGGCGCAGGGACTTTGGTCATACCGGCTTTTCCTTCGTCGTATGGCCACGTGGCCGCATAGCTTTCTTGTCCGATGACGTCGTGACCTTATGGCCTAACGGCACATTGGTCACACGGCCACGTGGCGCACTGGCGATTTGGTCTTTGGGCACGCTGGCCTTACGGCCGGGCGACAAAGTGGCCACCTTGTCATATGACATGGTAATGATGCCCTCACGCTGAAGCCATCCCCACACCTCAGCCAGTTCAGCCCGCGCCCGACTTTCTGGCTCCCGCTCTTGCGGCGTCAAGCCATCTGCATACGCGTAAGGATATGAAATTGAAGCCGAGATTGCGGTTGGGCAGACGGTAGCACCCATGGCCTCTAAGGCCTCCCGGGCCAGCGAAACAGCGCGAACGCGCTTATCGGGCGGGGATTGCCACAAAACGACCCCAGTCCGCCGCAACTGCGCGCCAGCGACCCGCAAGCTTTCTTGAACACTTTCCAAATCCTCTGGATTTGGTCTGGTGATGACCAGAGCGGCATCCGATGCATCGAGCGCGGCATTGACCACCGGGGTAGCGGTTGGTGGGGTGTCTACGAAAATAACATCGGCCCCTTGCTTCCGAAAACCCTCTATTTGGCTTGCAATACCAGCGGGCGAAACGGCAACAACGAGCGGGACAGGGATGCCCAACTTCGTCCGCCGCTGGCCCCATCGGTAGCAGGTCGGTTGCGGGTCAGCGTCGATGATCACAACGGATCGCCCCGCTTTGAGTGCCTCTACGGCAAGGCATCTAACAGCAGTACTTTTGCCCGTTCCTCCTTTGCGGGCGAGGCAGCTTACAACAATCATGTGGCCTCCATGTCATTCTTTCGTAAGACCATAGTGCATGAAGGTCACTGTATCAAGCGGCCAACCGGCCACATGGTCTGTGTGTCGTATGACGCCATGGCGGAGTTCATTTGAGGTGGTTCAGCATGGTCTGGGTGACTCTGCTTCAAATCAACACAAACCGGGGCAGGGGAGGGGACGGCATTGGCGTTGAAGTAGCTTTTGATCCGGAGCGGGTCGGTACGACCTGGGCAGATGCAAAACACAAAATTCCTCCCAGCGGATCAATTTGACGAAATTCTGCGGCGACTTCCCGTCGCTCTCGATCTCGACAACCTCGTCCGACAAACTGAGGCGATCGAACTCAGGTGTGCGCTCGACAGTGGCGCGGACCTACTGCACCAGGCGTCGGCGCGCGGCCCCGGCGGCTTCTCGCATTTCGAGCTGACCGACAAGCACGGCGCCGAGGCCATCGAACGCGGCGTAACCGTCCCGGGCGGGACACGGATCTGCGACCGTAATTTTGCCCGTGCCCGAGCCTGCACCGCTTCCGCACGCAGAGCGCCAACCCAGCTGATCTCATCGTTTGGGTGGGTTGGGATGTGCTCAGCCTATGTCGTCAGGACGGATCCGACTTCTATCTCATCACTCATCTCGGCGCGCTACCCGACGAGTTGATGCCGCAAGAAGTGATGCTGCGCGCCAAAATGGGCCCGCTGGATCCGCCGTTGCCGCTGCGCCTGATCATTCAACGCAAAACACTGGAGGCGACCGAGGCCGCCCGCAAGAGATTACGCAAAGAGGCGGCGCGCAAACAAAAAGTGCTCGATCCGTGCAGCTTGGTGGCAGCGGAGTTCATGATCCTGGGCACCTCGTTGCCAACCGAGGGCTACCCGGCCGGAGAGGTGCTCATGGTCTATCGCCTGCGTTGGCAAATTGAACTCGCGTTCAAACGGTTGAAGTCTCCGCTGCGCATGGACCGCATTCCGACCCACACCGAGCGGGCGTCACGAAGCTGGCTCACCGCGCATCTCATCTTAGCCTTGTTGTGCGACGACCTCGGCCAGGATTTCCTGGCTTCCTCCCCCTGAGGACCTGCTCGACGCTGTTTACACCCCTTCGCTCTGGCGCGTGTGGGACATCACCCGACGTGTGCTGCTGATCGCCGTCATCGGCAGCATCACTCTCGATGACCTCCTGCAAGCCGCTACCAACGTGCACCGCCGCCTCGCCCATTCTAGACGCAAACGACAGCTGTATGTCCGCTATCCGGTGCGCGGCTAATTTAACGCCAACGGGAGCCACCCAGCCTCCCGGATGCGATATGTCCCAGCCAGTTGTGGGCGTAGCCACGCACCTCCGGGTCCTAGGCCTGCATCAACCGCTCAAGCAAAGCGCCGGCCCAGACGAGATCGCGCGGCATGCCGTCAGCGTACACAAGGGCAAGCGCAAAGTTCGTCGCGGCGATCTCCGCATGCGGCGCTGCCCGCTCCAGGGCGGCGGCAACCTAACCCTTCAGGCTGGCGGGTATGGCGCCCATGGCGGTGCCGAGGATGGTGCCGGCGTCTTGCCACAGGCCGACCTCCATGTAGAGGCGTGCAGTTCGCAAGAATCGCCGTGCCTCGGCCTCGTCGGGGACATCCTGCTCCGGCGGCGGTCCGGACCGCGGGCCATCTACCATGATGGTGAGCAGGAACCGGAGCGCTTCTTCCTGTTTGCCGACAGCTTCGCCTAGCGCCTGCAAGCGGTCGATCAGCCGGCCCGCGTCGAAGTCATGGACAGTGGCAGGGCCTCCGGCCTCAACGGCTCTTATCGCCTCCATGAAGACAGAGTGCGTGCGGTAGCCGTAGCCGACGGCCACAGCCTCAGCGATATGCTGCGCCCCAGCGTCCGGCAACACCTTGCCGATCAGTTCACGGAGGATCTTCTGGTGGTCGGGGGCGAATGGAGTGCTGGGCATGAGCGGGCCATCCTCTGCATCGGTCAGGCGACCTCCGATCACCGGCAAGCCCTCGATGTGAGAGCCTTGGTGCAAGGCGGGCGAGGCACCCCTCGCAGGGCCGCGGCAGCGCTACGGATTTAGGGGCATCCGGTCGGACGATAAAAGGTGGTTTGCGGCGCGACAACGGATTTGCTGGCGGAGCACGCAGGCATGCGTGATTAAGAACCTGGGCCAGGATGAAGCAAAGGGCCGTTTTGGGCAGCAGGCCGCCAGCCGACAGATCATACCGCAAGCCAAGGCCTGTTTGCTGTGATCGTCCCGGGCCGTTGCACTGCTTGCTCAGCTCCGGATAGCCGTCCGGCCACCCGGCGAAGCCCTCACTATCCTGCAGAGAGCGTGCCGGGTGGCCGGGAGATGGCTCATCCACCGGATGCACCGCGCAATGCATCCGTTTGATCGCGCGTCTGTTTCGAAGAAAGACCGAATCTCCCGCCAGAATTTGCTTTCCTGGTGCATATGTTCACTATACGTTCCGGTCTGTATTTTGAGAAGGGCCTCGACTTTGCCCGTCCCGGCTGGGCTGATCCAGACGTGGCCAGCCGTCATTGCGCGTAGCAGGCGGCCTCGATAATGCCGTGCACGGCGGGCGGGAGAGGTTGCGTCATGTCGGCAGTTCTGG
>JAABUR0100007204.1_pt1 | contig 13249 bp, 17 predicted proteins | sample 5560091 | NCBI WGS metagenome assembly JAABUR01 (sample SAMN10711879, study PRJNA513375) | rock metagenome | isolation source: Antarctica rocks | place: Antarctica: Victoria Land, University Valley sud
CAGGCCGGCGGGCGCTGTCGGGCCTGGGCGCCGAACACAGCCTCGCTGCCGCAGGGGCCTTGCCCGCGGAGACACGCACAGACAGGCGCGCGCTGGCATGCAGGGGCGGGACCACCAGCGTGGGCCGCAGGCACCGAGGCGCGCGCCTCGTTGAAGTCCGTGACCGGCTTGATCTGGAAGGCCTGCACACGCTTCTTGTTGTCAAAGTCGCTGATCTTGCCGTGGATGCGCACGTACACGCCCACGCCCCACTCGGCCGCCTGCCCGGCTCGCACAACTGAATGCATGAGTCAACGAGCCATGTTCAGCAGGCTGGCACATCACCAAACGCGCAAGGCTTGCTTGGGGCGTTTGAGTCGCCAGGACCCGGGATGCAACACCAACTCTGTGCCCAGTCTGGCGAACCAGCGGGTGCACGCAATGCGAGCATGCAAAACATTTTACTACCTAACCTGCTAGGCGTGGGCCTCAAAATCGCCACATGGCAGTGCTGGTGTACAAGCGCATCCGTGAAGCCCCCAGCGGGCTGTCATCTTGAGCCCAAGCGATTCGAAGTCCACCATCACAGCATCACAGGCACAAGCAGGAGCAGCGCATTGCCCTTCCCTCCCTGAGCAGGGCCGGCCGCTCACACGCCAGCAGCGCGGCGCACGGTGCCAGCCCAGGTCCGGCGCCGCCCCGGCAGGCGAGCGCCGGCTGTAACGCGTTCCGCCGGGCCCTGCTCACGCGGCGGCACTGCTCGAGCAGGGCCCTGCGCCACCGAGGCGCACCTCGCTCTGCTCCTCGTCGCCCACAGGTTCTCTCGGGCCCTGCTCACGCGGCGGCGCTGCCTGAGCAGGGCCCCTGCGCCGCCGCAGCGCACCTCGCTCTGCTCGTCGTCGCCCACGTACTTCTCCACCTTGGCCGTGCCGGTGCTGTCGTTGACCTCCAGGCGCGCCAGCTGGTCCGTGAACGCGACGCTGACGATCTTGCCGACCATCGTGATCTGGACGCCGGCGGGCCGGGCGTTTGGCCGCGCGCCGGGCGCCGGACGCGCTGCAGGGGCACGCAAGCGCGGCAGTGAGCAGCGCGCACATTCCCAAGCTCCGCGCCGTCGACTGCGTAGGTCTCGTCCACGGATGCGCTGACCGCCTGCGCCGCTGCAGGCGCGGGTCAAGCTGCAGCGCGGCAACGCCAGGCAGACAAGATTGACATATGAAGCAAAGCGGATGTGTTCATATGCGGCGGTGGCGTACGTCTGCGAGCTGCTTCACGGTCACTGCGCGCAGCGTCTGCCCCATCTGCCGCTGCAGGGCCCGGCCCACTGTGTCAGCATCCTGCGTGAAGGCTTCGGCAAGTACACACAGCTTGATCACGCGTGCGCTCACCTTTGCCCCCCCGGGCGACCCGCCCATGTTGCCCTGCTGCCCCTGGCTGCGCGCAGCGTCAAAGGAGCGTGACACCTGGTTTTTCTCTGATCACTGCTCCTGCCTGTGTTGCAGCTGTCAGCCATCAGTGGCGCACCTGGGCATGAAGCCGCCCCCGCCAAACACTTGCGTGTTCGCGCCATCATACGCCGCCATGCTGCTCGATGCTGGTCGCTCTGCAGGCCTGAGACCTCTCCTTGGCTGTCTATGCCGACCTTCGAAGTGACTGCAAGCCTGCTCTGCCTGCTGTGCACATGCCCTCTAGGGCAGCAGGGTCCCGGTCAGCAAGGCGCGCTATGGAGAGCCTTCCTTCCTTCCTACCGTTTCCACTCTGACAGACAAGCACCGGGCATTATGCTGCCCGTGCGGACGCTGGATTTGAGGTTGGGCACCCCTTGTGCGCACGCAGCACGAGGGACGCGGCACCGGCCGCGGGCGGCCTGTGCCTGTGCCTCTGCAGGCAAGGCAGATGAGGCGCTGCCCCCTTTTACTTACAACTCGAGCGACGGGCGCCCGAAGGCAACAATCGAGCAGGCACTGGCCTTCCCTCCTTCACGTCTGCGTGTGCTGTTGGCTGGCAAGCTCGCGGGCCGCTGTCTAACAGGCCCTGCCGCAGGCCCTGCGCATCGGCTCGTCCGAGCGCACAGACAGTGGGCCGGCACGGCCGTGGCAGATAGGCTGGCAGGTGAACGAGCGCAACGTGGTCTGGAACGACGACCTGAAGCTGCGCCTCATCAAGGCGCGGCGCCCCGCCGTGCTGTCCCGCCTGCCTGGTCGCGGCGCTCCTGCCCAGCTGACACGGGGGCTTGCTGTCAGCAGCGCGTGGCCTCTGAAGAGCTGGGCTGCACCGAGGAGGAGATGGAGGAGAGGCTGTCGGCGCTGCAAGCGCTGCTGCCGGACATGGTCGGCCGCCTGCCGAGCATGAAGCCGAGCCTCATCGCGGAGCTCGCCAGCAGCCCTCAGGTGCGACGAAGGGACGAGCAGGGCCGCCCTGGAGCCTAGCGCTGCTGCCAAGCCACTGGCGACGCTGCCGCGCCTGCCTGTAAGCGGCGCCTCCGGGTTTTCGGGTGGTCAGGCGCAGCTGCACAGCAGGGACTGCCTGCCCCAGTGTGCGCGCCCTCGCCCGCGCTCCGCACCTTGTGTGGGGAACGCCCCTGACGTTGCGCCGCAGCCGCGCCGCAGAGGTTGGCAAGCGCGCTGGTGCGGCTCAAGCACATCTTCCCGGCCGCGGACGCGGCGCTGCTCATCGCGCGCCGGCCGTCGCTCGCGCTGCGGGAGGACCTCGCGGCCGTCGAGGCCGCCGGCCAGGAGCTGCGCGGCATGCTCCCGGGCGTGGACATAGACAGGTGCGAAGCAGGGGCGACCGGGCTGCTGTGCGGGCCTCCGCGCGGCAGTGGCCCCACGGACTGCCCAGCCCCTGCTGAGGGTGCGCGGAGGTGTTGGCCGCGCGCCGCAGGATACGCTGCCGGGAACCAGTGCACACGGTGTGAACTGCCCTGCGGGCGGGGACCTGCATGCTGGTGTGTGCGACCCTCCTGGTGCTGTCTGTGTGACTGCGTGCGTGTCCTGTGGCGTGCGAAGGGCGGAATTGGCTGCACCACCATGGCATGTTCAGTTGAAGACGGCCCTCAGGGCGAGCGGAGGTGCCGGCCCGCACTGGACCCTGAACCCTGGGCCTCGAACCCTAGCCCTGCAAGGCGTCCCTGTGCAGGCTGGTGGAGGCGCACCCCTCCATGCTGGACGTGGGCAGCTTCCGGACGGCGCTGGACGAGGCGCGGCGCATGATGCCCGCACTGGACCTGACGACCGCGCTCAACCGCAACCCTGAGATCATATTTGGGTTTCAGCGTGGCGCGCAGCTTATACCCTACGACCCGCCCGACGGGAAGAACGGCCCGTCGTACAGCGACCTGCCCACCGGCTGCTGACCGGCGGGCCTGCACCGTCGTGTACATGTGTGCCTGTAGCTCCACCTGGTTCTGCCTTGTTGCTTAGATAATCTAAGTAGATTGGCTTTGCTGGCCTTGCTGTCCTCAGGTCACGCAGGTGCCTAGAAGGACGGCCTCCCTGCTCATTAGAAAAGCTTGCAGGCTGCAAGTTGCTGGCATGCATCGAGATCTACTTAGATCGTACAACATACTTGCGTGCGTAAAAATGGTAGCACCACTCGTTGACCTTGTCAGTGCGTAGAAATGGCAGCACCACTTGCTGACCTTCTCAATTTAAGACTAGGCTTCTACACACGCCAGCATCCTGTACGCCTGAGAGCTTGTTAGGCATGGCGTTCGGCGCACGCAAGCTACACATGCTCTCAAGGTGGCACCCGACACTCTACTCGCCGGCCGCCGGGGGCCGCGCGCGCGCGCGGAACTCCGCAAAGCACGTCTCCAGGCGGCCCACAAAGGCGTCCACGTCGGCGCGCGTGGTCCCCAGCGCAGCCGCAAAGGTCAGGTAATCGTGCGGGTACGCGTCCGCGTGCGCGCCGTAGCCGACAAATGCGCGGCCGGCGACGGTGGCTGTCGCGCCGCGGGGCACCACGCGCGTGCCCGACACGCAGCGCTTGAACAGCATGGAGCCCAGGAATGCCACCGGCGGCGGCTGCGTGGTGGGCTCGGGGCCGGGGCCAGGGCGGGCCTCAGACCCATCTTTGCACCCTGCTGACGTGTCGCTCGTGGCGCACAGTGCAACCGGGGCCAGCTGGTCGCCAGGGTTCTCGCCAGGGCTCGCCATGCTGGCGCCGTGCTCAGCGGTGCGAGGGCCGTTACCACGCGTCGTGACGCTGCTCAGAGCGCATGCTCGGCCTGTCGCCCCGGCCTCCGGAAGCGCTCCACCTAGAGGCGGTCCCTGTCTGCCACTGCTGGCCTCAGCGCCGCCGGGCACAGCGCGCGCGCCCGGAAACTCACCGCAAGCTGTTGCCCTTGCGGTGGAGCCGTCACTACTGCCGCCTGGCGCCTCGCCACCACTTGCCAGCCGCTCGCCTTCAGCACCGCTCGCTCGATGATGCGGGCTGTCACGCACCACGCTGCCGGTCACGCTTGGCAGCTCGTGCATTGCGGCGTCAGCGGCTGCGGCGCCTGTCCCGCCGGAGGCGCCAGCATCCGGCGAGGCCGATGCGCCTGCACCGGCGCCCTCCCGCCCGCAGCCGCTCTGCGCGCCGCGCTGCGCCCGGCCCTGCTCGCCCGCCGCTGCGCTCCTGCTGCCAGCAGCCAGGTCGCCTGCCTCGCCAGGCCTCGCGGCAGCGGTCCCTGCATCCAGACGCTGCCCAACGTGCCGCGCCGGCCCCTGCTCGCCCCCTGCTCCGTCTCCGCCGCCGCGGCCCGCTCCGCCGCGGCCGTCGCTGCGGTGCTCGCAGGCGGGCGGGTGGGAGCACGGGCCGCGCGCGGCGGGGGCCAGGGTGTCCAGCGTGAGCGCCAGCGAGATAGGGTTGCCGGGCGTGTGCAGCACGCGCTCGCCCGCGGCGGCCGCGAAGGCCGCCAGGCGGTTGCGCGCGTAGCCGTGCAGACCCTCGCGCGCGGCCAGGGCCTCGGCCCAGCCGCGCGCGCCCCAGTGCAGCAGCGTCATGAGCACGTCCAGGAGCGGCGCCATGGACGCGCGCCCGGGGTACGCCTGCCGCGGAGTCGCCGGCGCTTGTGGCACATTCCACCACACTGGCTGCGAGCATAGCCACAAGGCCAACCATGTGCAGCGCGCATGGTATCGGTGACGCCATTGCCCCGTCGGCGGCTGGTGCGCGCTAGGGAGCATGGACCTCAAAAGCAGTACAGTCACATGCATACGCGCCTTGTTCACAGCCGCGATGAGGCCGGGCCGCCTGCGGCCGGCAGCCACGACCGCACCGCCGACCGGCACCATGAAGTTCTTGTCGGTGCTCTGCACCACGGCATCCACGCGGCCGCGCCGCCATGCAGCGGTCACCTGCACAGCAGGCACATCAGAGCTCATGTCGCGCGCCGCCGGCGGAGCGTGGTTGGCTTGACGCTGTTCCGAGCAGGAAGCCATGCTGTGCTGTGGCCGGACGCAATGTGTGATTAGGATGTGGTTGAGAGCCGCCAGCCGATACATCAGCACATACCCCCTCACGTGGAGCCAAAAAGTGAAGGTGTCATGCAGTGGTGCAACACTCTGGGACGTGCCATGATCCAGGGTCCTATACCAGACTGCCGGCAGCCAAGCTGAGGAGGGGTCGGACCAGCTTGCAGAGAGCGGCAGACTGCACGCCGTACGCGTTGTTGATCACGTGCCCGACGTCGTGGGCCTCGCACAGCCGCGCGACCTGCGCGCAGGTGTCCGGCCACGGCCGTGTGAGCGAGACCGACGCACCACGCGAGATGAGTGGGCTGTTGCCAGCACACATACGATTAATTTACTCACAGCCAGGGCGGCAGTGCGTGTTGATAGTGCGGGCTGCCTTGTCGCCAAATAACGTTTGCTACACATGCAGCAGAGAGCAACAACATCAGAGCTAGCTGCCTGCCTGCACCAAGCAAAAGCGAGACACTCTGTACGCGCCCCGTGAGCACACAAACGCAACCACGGGGGCGTCGTGCCGCGACAACGTCGTCCGCCGCGCGCGGCGCGAAGCACGACGTGGTGGTGACTACCGCCACGACGTTCTGCGCGCCCAGGCGCGCCAGCTCGCGCTCCAGCAGCGCCATGTCGGTGCGCAGCTCGTCGCCGTGCTGCGCCAGCGCCAGCGGCACCGCCTCCAGCCCCGCCGAGGCTATCGCCTTGAGGCACGTCTTCTGGTCGATGCGGGGCCACAGCACGTACCTGCCGCAGTGCCGCGCACACGGTGAGCGACGCGCCCTGCACGGTGTCCAGGAGCGCACCCCCTGCCAGGAGAGGTGCGCTGCTTCCAGAACCTGGCTCACAGGCAGGGCGAGCACAGGCGCTCGCCCGCTGCCAATACCCTGGGAGCGCGGGTGCCCGGCGCCGCACCGCGCACCGGGGGGCCGCAGCGGGCGCAGCGCGAGCAGCGTGAGCGTGAGCGCCATGCCGGTCGCAAGCGGCAGCACCGTCGCGCCGCCCAGGTCGGCCATGCCCGCGGCCGCCAGCGCGTCCGCGGCCAGCAGGTTGGCCAGCCGCGCCAGCAGCGACGACCCGGCCGCCTGCCCGGGCGCGCACGGCCCCTTCCCTGTCACACAGGACTCACCGTGCTCCGCACGCAGGGGCACCGCGAGCGGGCACAGAGCCAGCCGGCCAGCGTGAGGGGCAGCGAGGAGCCAGCCGCCAGGCAATAGGCTATGCACTCCCTCCATGCCAGGTGAGCGAGCCTAAGCGAGAGGACAGTGCCTGCACTGCTCCGCAAAGAGCGTGCATGCCACCACATCCGACCAACGTGCGCAGCGGCCCGGGCACAGCACTGGAAGGTGCCGCAGAGCAGTGCCGCGCCTTTGGCTGCTCGGCAGCGACGTCGCCGGAGCGGCCAATACCGTGCGCGAGCCGGAAGTGGCGGCGCGCGACCAGCTCGCACGCCACGCGCGCCTCCCTCTCCCCCACGCCGACATTGTCGACAAAGTTGTTACTGTCCATTAACGCCACCTCCTGGCCATGCCCAGACAGCTCCGCTGTGTGCAACATTATGGGCCCAGGTAACGCTGAGTGAGAGCTGAAACAGCTCATGGTGACAGGAGCAACACAAGAGGTACTTGGCTTTGACCAAACGCATGCCCTGCGCCGCTTGTCAAGCTGCAGCAAGCCAAGTACGAGTCGGCCCTGCCTGCGAAAAGCGTTGCAGCCTTTCAGCCTGTGCCACAGGCCTCACCTGGATGAACAGCTCGATAGTGGCATCGTCCCAGCCGTCTTGCGGCAGGCGCCGCTGAGAGAGGAGCGTTTTAATCAGCTTCTGGCGCTTGGCCAGAGCCTCGGCCCCCTGCGCAATATATCCAGGCGACACGAGCCCGCGCGCCAGCGCGCAGTTGTCGGCGTTCATGTTTATTGCTGTGCAGGCAGTGCTCAGGTGTGCGTCGTGATGGGGATCAATAAACAGAAGCTCCGTTGGGCAAGCAGCAACATGCCGGCCGCTCGTAGAGTGTCACACCGTCCGCGAACTGCGGAGCAATTGCAAGCTCCTCAGTACTTTTTGACTGTCATCCTACTCGCACCAGCAATGGCAGCCGACTGCTGGCATCGAGTAGGGCATGCATGCAAATATTAGCAACTGATTGGCAACTCTTTGCATGCTGGTGCGACTGGACCAGAGCACTTACATGCCAAGTGCAACCACACACAGAGCAACATGCAATGCCAAAGTAGCACCTCAACGACGACACACAGCAGCTATGACGGGGCAGCTAGTGTACAAGCGTTCAACAGGCAGCAACATAGCTGTGCGCAGCCAGTCACAGCCTTGGCTCACAAAGAATTGTGCGTCCTTGCAACGACCGTGCAAAGGCCTCATCGTTGGGACGCAGGCCCACTGTGATCATGCAGTTCAGTGCCTTGCACCTACCCTGCTCAAATCTGAGCTCCCTACCTACTTGACAAAGCAACTTTTGCTCAAAGCCGCTTTGGAGCCCGCCCCCAGTCCGCGCCGCGAGCCGGCCTAGCTCATCTGCGGCACCTTCTGCGGCACCTCCTGGCCCTCCAGCTTCCCGTCGCCCACCTTGTCCTCAGGCTGCACGTCGATGAAGTTGGGCTGCCCGATCGACGCGCGCAGCCGATTCCAGGTCTTGCCGCGCGGGTCCACCTGTGAAGCCACCACGCCATGACCAAGGAGCACCCAGGCCTGCAAAACTTTGCAGCAGCCGGGGCGACACGCGCACAGCGGCACGGAAGTGAAGGCGGACCCTTGACCGACACAGCAACAAGCATGTCACCATGCAAAGCACGCACCCGCCGTGGCGCCTGGATGACGACGGGGATGGGCAGGTACACATAGTGCGTGTTCACCAGGCCCACCTGCATGTGCGCGAGCCCATGGGGCGTCAACAACAGCACGTGCCAGGCTCCGGCCTCGTCATACAGAGGCACTCGAGGTTGAGAGCTCACACGCTGCAGCAGCAGCAGCTGGGCTGCCGCAAGCGAACAGAGCTCGTGTGCTGCGAGCTGCCACGCAAGCCAGAGGCGCCAGCAGCAAGCCCTGAGCCCTGTCTGCCTGCGGGCGCACCGTTACGCCGGTGTAGCCCGCAAAGGCGGCGTGCACGGCGTTGTGTGCCAGCACCTGCGCCACCTCAAATGGTATAAGGGTGCCTCAAGAGGTACAACGCTCAAGGCATCTTGGAAAGCGCGGACTGGCGCGACAGTGTGCATCCACCCATGCTTCACTGCACAACAGCTAGGCACCACCTCGACCCACTCCTGCACAGAGCGGTCACAGCGCTCACAAGCGCGCGAAAAAGGCCACATTGCGTTGCCTGCACGGTGGGTGCTCTGCGGCGCGCAGTCAGAGATGTTCAGTGACGCGCGCGTGCGCGGCGCGCCTTGCAGTAGATGCGGTCGGCAGAGATGGTCGGCACCGAGCGGATCATGTAGCTGGGGTCGATGTACTTGACGTCGGCGTCCTTCAGCGCCTTCTTGATCTCGTTGCGCAGCCACACGCCGCTGTCGACCAGGATGGGGTTGCCGCTCGCGTCGCGCGCGTGCTCGCCCGACGAAATCAGGTCCTGCGCGCGGCCGCGGGACAAGCATTAGGACACACGAGAACAATACTCAACCCTAGTCCTGCTGCTGCGGCTGCTGAGCCGTCAAGCTTGCCTCACAACAGCAGGTCCTGCGCGCGACCAGGGGACCAAGGTTTACCGCACACAGATACCCGGCTCTTGCAGCTACGGTTTCTGTAACGTTGGGCTCGCCTCGCAGCAGCAGGTCCTGCGCGCGGCCAGGGCCGCAGCCCTGTCTGGCGAGCGTGGGGGCTGTTTGGGGGTGAGGTGGAGCAAGGGCGACAAAGCTAGCCGAGAGGTCCAATACATGCCCTGAGGCAGGAAGGTGGCTGGATGCTGCATGGGTGCCGTCCCGCGCCAACACAGCAGGTCACCAACGTGGCCTGCACTGCCTCACCTCCCTGAGCCACTTCTACCGCCGTACCTAAACCTTGCTTGTTATGCATCTGTTGTCACTGCATGACCATTTATAGGCAGCCTCCACTGCTGCATGGTAAACCCACGTCACCACAAACTTGGGATAAAAAGAACAACGCCGACGCAAGCATAAGGACGGGGCATGGTGCGGCCGCAGGCGGGGCCGCCGCGCCTGGCCGGCGCCCTCGGCGATGCAGATGACCGCATGCCCGCGCGCCTGGAGCACGCCCTCGATGTACTTGAGCAGGCCGTGCTCGCCGTGCAGCACGAAGGACACCTCCGGGATGAGGCATGCGTCCACCACGCCTGCCGGCCGTGGACGATGTCGCCAGGTTCATTGGCCGCGTGACAGGCCGTGCCATGGTACGCCTCCCCAAAGGGTTCACCCACGATGTGCCCACACGCCGCGCACCGGAGGCCATGGAGGCCTGCATGGCGATGAAGCCGGACTGGCGGCCCATGAGCTTGACCACGCCGACGCCCTTAAAAGCGGACGCCGCCTCCACCTTGGCCGCCAGCAGCGCGCGCTGCGACTCCTCCACCGCCGTGTCGAAGCCGAAGCACTTGTCGATCTGCGCCCGCCCCCCGACCTCATGGTCAGCGCGCGTATCACCACCGAAGCGGAGAAGTATGGGCGCGTGCTGCATGGCGGCATGCTGGTGTGTGGCCCTGGGCACATAGGTGCGCGCGACCCCATGCGCAGCACGCTGCAGTGCCCAGCCTCGCAGAAAGGCACTCCCAACACATGCCGTGCTTGCCCAGCTCTGGACGCGCACTCCTTGTCAGCCTCCTTCGTAATTGTGGCCAGTTCTAAGTCACACTATTGCGTTGTACAGCCAGCTCGGCTCCTTTATGGCACCCTCAATCGCATGCCAGGGCTGAGTGCCCGCCAGGCGCGCCAGGCCTGGCTCAGACATGACAGAGCACAGGGAGCAGGGGCGCGCCAGCAGGATGTCGTTGTCGATGGACTTTGGGACGCCCACGACCGAGCAGATGACGCCGGACCGCGCGCACTCTGACTGGATGGCCTGCGCGGCAGCCGCGGAGTCAGGCTCTGGGGCTCGGAGACGCGCGCCGCAAGACGCAGGGCGCGGCGTCGCCGCGGCAGCACCGGGCCCCGGCGCGGCCCTGCACAGGCGCACGCCGCATGCACGGCACGGCCCGGCGCTCGACACGCTCGCCCGTCAGCCGGCTGCAGGGCAGGGCGGACCTGCGCGCCGGCGTTGCCGCCGTTGCCGCCGACCACAAACACCATGTCGATCGCCCACATGTCGATGCGCTTGACGATCTCCTTGATGTCCGCGCCGCCGCGCGAGGTGCCCTGCGCCGCGGCGCGCTCTGTGGCCCCCGAACAGCGACTTAAAGCCGCCAGGCAGCGGGGCAGGGCATGCCGCAAACGCCGCGCCCGCAGCGCTAGCTGCCAGCCAGCTCCCGCTGGGAATAGCCCAGGGCGCGGTGAGCTATCCTACCCTCCCCTTATGCCGGCGCTGCCAGCTCCATGCAGCCGCAATCGAGGCAGAACAGAGCATGTACGTGTGTGGACTCGCATCGCGCGCACGGGCGGCGCCCGGCGCCGCGCGGGCCCCGCACCAGGAGAGTGCCGCCCTGCAGCTGGATACCCTCGACGGCCTTGCGCGTCAGCACCACCGGCTTGTGCCGCCGGTCGTAAAAGCCCTTGTAGCCGTACCTGCATGCCGGGCCTGCAGGGCATCACGCTCCCATGCAGCGGGGCCCTGCCGACACCGCCCAGCGCATCCAGCCTAGGGACGCAGACCGTGCAGGCACGCCTGCCGCAGCCAAAGCAAGCCTGCGAGCCTTTGCTCTGCGGCAGCGGGCTCACTGCCCAGGCGGACGTGCCGGCCGGACCGCCCTCGCCGCCAGCCTCCCCTGCTCGGGGGACGGGCGGGCCAGCCGCGCGACGGGGCGGGCCGGCCGCGCGGCGGGCCGGGCGGCGCACTTGATGCCCAGGATGTTGCCCTCGGGCACGCCGTAGTCCTCCAGCTTGCGCACCAGGCCCTGCACCACGTCGTTCAGGCCCGGGCACAGGCCGCCGCACGTCACGATCGCCACATTGGTCTCGGGTGGGTTGAAGTAGATCTCCTTGCGCGCGCCCGCGCGCACCGCCCAGGGCGGCAGCGGCACGCACACCTGCGGCAGGCGGGGCGCGCTCAGGGCGCGCGGCGCGGCGCGCGCGCGCGCCGGGCGCGGGGAGCTGCTGCGGGGGCGCGCGCTGCGCGCGCCGCCCGGGGGCGCGCCTGATCCATGGACTCCAGCGCGAGCTTATTGCCGTCGGCCTGGACGGACGTCATGATGCCCGTGCCGAAGCAGGTGGCGCCTGGCGGCAGGCGTGCGCGCTGTCAGCCTGCAGGGCGCGCGCCGCCGCGCGGCGCGTTATGTCAAGAGCTGCAGGGAGCGCGGCGGGCGCGCGCGGACCTGCCGACGCCGGGGAGGCAAAGCGCATGGACTGCAGCGCCACGCGGTCCTGGTCGGACACTGCGCGCCGCCGCGAGCGCGCTCTTCAGACAAGGGTCAGGGTAGGGCCACCCGGCACAGGGCGACGCCCGTGCGCGGACCCCGGCACGGGCGCCGCGAGGGGACAGAAGCGGGGGGCGCGGGCGCGCGCACCAAAGCCGCCGCCAAAGTTGTTGCTGCTCGTGTACGGGCTTGGCCTGCGAGGCGCTCACTGGTGAGCGCTGCAGGTTGTCGGCGCGCTGCGCGGGCGCCCGGCCGCGCGGGCGCCGCCGCTGCCCCGCATCAGTGCACCCGGCAGCAGCCTCACCTGGGCTCAAGCTTGGACCGCAGCGTCGGGCACTCCAGGATCTCGTCCCCGATGTCTGCGGGTGATGCGGCGCGCGAGCAGGTTCAGTGCATTGGTGCTCACCTGAGACTTGCGAGTGAGGGACGGTTTGCAAAGCATATATCAAGGCCAGCTTCAAAGCAGCAGCTGACGTCACAACAGGAGCATCAGCTGCTGCCACCTCTGCCACGCGCAGTAATCGCAGGGCATCGCGGGCATACAAAGCGCACCTGGCGCATCGACAGCGAAGGCTGTCAGAGTGGTGTCCTGAGGGTTGAGCTCCGCCCTGGGTGCGCTGAGCAGCAGGCGCCTGCGCCTGCTCGGCCTGCACGGCCGGGCGGCGGTCCGGCAGGGCGGTAGGGCAGGGCAGTGTGAGCTGCTGCACAGGCCCGGCCTGGCCGCGGCGGGCAGGCTGCGCAGCATCCTCGCGCCGGGCTGTGCTCTGCTCGGCAGCTCCGTGTCACGCAGCAAGCATGGGCGCCGAGCCCGCGGTATGAGGGGCTGTGCGTCACAGGTCGCTGAGGCGCTTGCAACACTCGCCTGCTGGTGCTCGTTGCTCGTGTGAGCGACCACACTCCTCCCTGCCCTCGCTACCTGGAGACTGTATGTGCAGGGAAAACCTCAGCAGGGTGTGAGGACCAGGCGCCAGCCCAGCTATCAAGCTAGGCAGGAGCCCATAAGGGAGCCGCTTCAACATCTCTGGGGACGCCCCGGCGCGCTGCAGCATGGCCAACAACGTGACGCTGTCCGACCGCTTCAACATCAACTCCCAGCTCGAGCACCTGCAGGCGCGCGCAGCTTCAAGCCCGCTGCCGTGCAGACGGGCGCCGCTTGCACGGTGCACTAGCAACTGTGCATATCGCGCGCCAGGCCAAGCACGTGGGCACCGGCCACGCGGACCTCAACCGCTTTGAGTGGGCCGTGAACATCCACCGCGACAGCTACGCCTCGTACGTGGGCCACCACGCGCTGCTGAGCTACTTTGCGGTCGCGGAGAACGAGTCGGCCGGGCGCGTCAAGTACAACTT